>CEAR01031166.1_pt1 | contig 86303 bp, 88 predicted proteins | sample 557461 | NCBI WGS metagenome assembly CEAR01 (sample SAMEA3182075, study PRJEB8094) | gut metagenome | biome: human; feature: gut; material: Stool; isolation source: human stools | place: Canada | collected 2012-03-14 | reverse complement strand
CTTATTGTCGAGGCACTCCTCGGCTTCTCCGGAAGGGGTTGCCCGCTCTCGATGGCGGCTTCTGCTTCTATACGTGTGATTTCGTCGGCGATAGCCTGAAGGCCAAATCCATTTGCACGCATGGTAGAAATTACATACCTTTGCGCCGAGGTTAGTTGTTTGTACATAGCAATACAAAATTAATTAATCTTGGGGAGACTCCGGTCTCCTTTTTTATTTTTTTGTATTGCCAGTGTGACCCGGTGCCCCCCGCTGATGGTTGCGGCCAGGGCCGCAACCATCAGCGGGGCAATCCCACTCTCCTTGCTAAGAGATGTTGCAGATTATCTAGTCTAGTTTTGCACTTCGATTTAGAATCTGCAAAAATTAACGCAGATTATAATTTAGGAGCATCGGTACTTTTCAACTTGTCGACCACGCTGCGCGGAACGCTGATTGCCGTGCCGTGGCTCATACCTTTAGGCATACTTATACGGTCGGTGCAGTCTTCCCACGTCTGCCCATGGTCGTGACTGACCGAAGCACCGAAACGGTGGCTGCGGTACATGTCGAAAAACACCACGAGGTCGTTACCGACGAATAGGGGTGCGGGGCCCTCGCTCCAGGCCGGCAGCCCATCTTTGAGCTGTTTGTTGATTGGCTCAGAAACTTTCTTGTCAAAACCCGATTTCATCGACTTGGCACGAGTTACGCGGATATTTTTCTCCGGCGGGTTGAGGTTCTCATTCTTAACGGCCATGATAAGTTCGCCGGTCTGCGGGTCGCGCACAATGGCGGCATCGATGACATTAAAATCGGGGTTGTACCACAGGCGAGTCTTCGAGAACTTTTTGAAGTCTTTTGTGGTGGTGCAGTAGATGCGGTGGTTATATTCGTTCTCGCTCACGCAGCCTTCGGTCTTGATACCCTTGGCACCGGGCACGGTGCTTGCCCAGAAAATATAGTATGTGCCGGTAGGTTCGTCGGAGAACAGTTCGGGAGCCCAGGCGTTGCGGCTCGTCGGATAGTCTTTCATAACAGGTATAGCCTGTTGCTCGCTCCAGTTGACGAGGTCGCGCGAGGTGGCATGACCGATGACAGGTTCTTTCCAGCTCGATGTCCACACAAGGTGGAAGGTGCCGTCGGGTGCCTGGCAGACGCTCGGGTCGCGGAGCAGCTTGTCCTTGCCTACATTGGGGCGCATCACGGGTTTACCGTCGTTAATCGCCGTCCAGTTGTAGCCGTCGTAACTGTAGGCTATGCACAGGCCGGCAGCCTGTTTCTTTGTGTCGAAGTAGGTAAAGAGGTAGGCGGTGTCGGGGTCCTGGTTCATCACGCCGCGCACGAATTTCTCGCCCCAGTCGAGCAGCAGGCCGTGGCCTTCGGCATTGAGATGAGCCTGGTCGTTGGTATTTTGAAAATACCGCTGGCGATAGTCGGCATCACCAGGGCGTATGCCGCTCGTGGTGGCGGCATCAAGGACCGGTATGCCATTGGCGGCGCACACCTCGTGTATGGCGGTATTGACCTCGGGGAAGCCTTGGCGGGGCACATCCCATGGCGTGACGAAGCCAAGGTGCGCCTTGGGGTAATGGTCGCGCAAGCCACGGCAGAGCGAGTCGAGGGCGTTGCGGAACATCTGCAGCGAATCGGCATTATTGCCAACCTTATAGGCATCGTTGTGGCCGGCAATGACAAGGATGCAGTCTACGGTGTCGGGTATGGCGGTATAGCGGTCGAGTATACTCGGGCCGAAACCCTCGCGCTTGCGGTCGAAGGCGATGCAGCCGCCGTTGCGGCCAAAGTTGAGATAGTTCATGCCCAGACGCTCGGCCACACGCGAGTGCCATGTCTCTGCCTTTGGTCTGCGATGGTTGGCCACATAGCTGTCGCCTATGACGGCCATCGTCTTGCCGGCATAGGGAGCATCCTCTGCCACAATGTAGAGGCCGAAAACCATCAGGAAGAGGGTAAAAAGGTAACGTTTCATAGTATTTAGAGGGTTATGATAATTTTACAAATGTGTTGTAGGGGTATTACTACAAATCAAATACAAGTGGTCCCAAGAAATTGAGTGGGTATCAATCAAATTTGATTTCCCATGTTCCTTTCTTTGTCGCCCCTTTACGACAAAGAAAGATACCTTTCTTTTCCAACTGCGTGCGCTGATACCTGATTTTATCAATCGTAACACCTAATTGTAATGATAGGGATTGAAGTGTGATTGCAGGGTTCTTTTTAATAATTCTCAAGATGTCAAGCTGCAGGCCGGAAAGTTCATTTTCTTTGGGGATTTCTTCGGTTTCTTTGGGAATTTCTTCAGTTTCTTTGGGGTTTTCTCCAGTTTCTTTGGGAATTTCCACGGTTTCTTTGGGAATTATGTGTGTTCCTATTGCTAAGTTAGGGATTCCTTCTTCCCCTTCATGACAAGGTATGCGGACAAGGAAAGAAAGTCTGTCATCATCTGTAACAAACGATGCCTGAGGAGAACCATTTAGAGCAAGCTCATTTTGAATTGTCGGAATGCCGGTATTTCGACCTTCAGTAAGCGATAATTCCTTAAGGAACTCACCGAGACGCCGGTTGCGATAGTATCTGCTAACTAACCGTTGACCTCTACGTATATCTTCAATCGGTATAGACCTATCAGGTCCGGTGGCACTTGATATTGTAATCTCATCAGGCTGGATTTCAATAACAATCGGAGTACGTGAACGATAATCACGGTGATAAAGAGCGTTAGTTATGGCCTCTTCTAATGCTTTTTCAGGATAGTTGAATATTCTTCTGCTGGGCCCTGACGTGCGTTTTATAATATGGAGCTGTATAATCATAGTCCTCAGATAACGCATGGTTTCCTCTATCATCTGAGAGACAGAGCCCCTAATCGGTGGTATTTCTTTTAAATTACGCGGGTTCTTAAAAATACCATCCGGGAAGATTACGATTTCTACCTGAGTATAGGGAAAGAATTTCTCTGGAGTCGCACAAAACATCATCGCCGCAACATTCTTCAGCATACGATTTTCTTTCGGACCCACATATAAATCCATTTGTTCAAGAATTTCGTCAAGCTTTTGACCACTGAAATCGCTTGCAAGTTTACTGCCAACCCTGTTCAGATAGTCAAGCACCAATACTGCCGATATGTCGGAGAGTTTAATCTCAGGATTTCCACGGTCATCAAACGGGACACGATTAGCCATTTCGCGAAGTTCGTCGAGCACATATCCCTTAGCCTCAATGGTAGTGGAACCAGAGCGAATATAACATTTTTTTAATGAGTTTTTAGAGGTAACATTATCTGGTACTTCATAAGGTCGATTTATACCAGAGGGGCACCAAATTACAAGGATATCCGTTCCATCTACTTTTGCAGTTTCCGTGCGCGGTAAATAATAGGGATTTAGCTTGTTATTATAATTGTTCATATCCCTTAGGATAGAATCAATTTGCTCGGTAGCCAATCCCGATACCGGCCTTTTGGCTATCCCATTCTCTTCTTCTACACCAACAAGGATATATCCGCCGCCAATGTTATCGAAATCATTAGCGAAACCACATATCGAACGATATATCTTCTCTGGATTCCAACCTTTTTTAAATTCAATCCGGTTAGACTCCACTTTTCTCTGCTGTAGCAAGTCTTCTATATTTATGGGAAGAGCCATATATGTATTTTTACTATTTCAGAAGTCGTTTATCATAAACATCTTCTTGCGCTACAAAGTTAATAAAAAACCTTGATGAAATAGCTTTTACTCCCTCTTTTTGTAAGTCATTGCGGCGATGAGGCAGAGGGCGGCGGCGAAGGCGGCGAGGGCGAGGTACTGGGGCCAGAGGTCGGCGACGGAGGCGCCCTTGAGGTAGACCGAGCGCATGATTTCGATGAAATATCGCGGCGGCACGGCATAGGTGATATACTGCGCCCTCTGAGGCATCGAAGAAATCGGCGTAAACAGGCCGCCCATAAGCTGGAATATAACTATGAAGGCGAACATCACAAATATGCTCTGCAAGATTGTGGCCGACTTGTTTGCAATCGCCACACCGAGACCCGACATGACGAGGCTAAATAAGACGGCGGCCAGGTAGATAGCCCCGACATTGCCGGCAGGGACAAGACCATAGACAAGCCAGCCGATTATCATACCCACCGTAACGACCAATATGCCCACAAGCCAGTAAGGAATGAGCTTTGACAAGACGAATGTCAGCTTGCCTACAGGCGTAACGTTCATCGCCTCGATGGTGCCGGTCTCTTTCTCGCTGACAAGGTTGAGCGTGGGCAGGAAGCCACATATTATGATGATGAGCACCACCATGAGTGCCGGAAGCATATAGTTGCGGAAGTTGAGCGTCGGGTTATAGTAGTTCATTACGCTAATCTGCGACGTGTCAAGCGCATGACCCGACTCCTCCTGCCATCGGGCCAGCGTAGCCATGACTGAATTTGCCACATAGCGCGACCCGAGCATACCCTTGGTTGCATTGACACCATTGGTATCAATCGACAAATGCGGTTTACTGCCACGGGCCAAGTCGACACTATAATCGCGTGGTATAGAGAGTATCACATCGACATCGCCGTTTTCGACCATCTGCAATGCCTCGTCGTAAAGAAAGACGCACTCCTTGACCTCCATAAACTCCGAGGCATCCACGTCGGCAACGATGCGTCGCGACAGGATTGACCGGTCGTTATCGACCACAGCCACACCGACATCCTTTACATCGAGATTGGCCACAAGGGGCAGGATGAGCATAGCCATAAACGGCATGGCTATTATTATCTTAGGTATGAATGGATTGCGCATCATCAGCCACACCTCTTTTTTGAGCAAAATCTTGAGAAGCCTAAGTTTCATAACGTTGCTGTCAATGTTTGGTGTTGAATTTCTTAATCGCAAGGGCGAGCACGGCGAGGGTCATCGCTGTGAGTATTGCGACTTCGGTAGCGATATACTGCAGCGGCAACTGCTGTATCATAAGCGTACGCATGGCCGAAATATACCATCGCGCCGGTATTATACACGACAACCATTGCAGTGGGACGGGCATATTCTCGATAGGGAATATCATGCCCGACAGCATAATCACTGGCAGCATAAACAGCACGCCCGACACCAATAGGGCCGTGACCTGGGTGTTCGCCAAGGTTGAGATGAACAATCCCAACGCCAGGGCAAGCACTATGTAGAGCAGCGACACCCAGACCACATTGAACACCTCGGCCGAGAAGGGAAGGTCCAACACGGTATAGCCAATAACAAGCATCAAGACGAGTATGATGCACGACAGTATGAAATAGGGCACGATTTTACCTAATATGATAGTGCGCGGCCTGACAGGCGACACCAGCAACAGGCTCATGGTGCCGGTCTCTTTCTCGCTGACTATCGAAACCGAGGTCATCATGGCGCATATAAGTATGAATATCATGCCCATAATGCCCGGCACGAAGTTGTAGGCACTCTTTAGCAGTGGGTTGTATAAGGTGTTGATTAGCACCGGCGACTCGGTATTGCCGGCAATCACACTCTCAAGATAGCCGGTAGCTGTCTGAGCGATATTGGTATTGGAGGCGTCGACTACTATCTGGTAATCGCTTTTGCCATTAGCAGTCCGCTGTATCACGGCTGCATCGGCGAGGCCGCGACGCAGCGTCGGTTCTACCTCGTTGTCGGCTACAAGTCCTTTGAACGTAAAATAAGGATTGGCCCGCAGACGCTCGAGCAACAGCCGCGACCCGTCGTCGTGCTGCTGTATTACCGCCACCACTTTCACATCGTTTACCTCGGTAGATATGGCGAAACCGAACAGCAAAAGCAACACCACCGGCATAACCAACACTATCGTCACCGTGCGCGCATCGCGGACGATATGCAGTGTCTCTTTCTTTATCATTGACGCTAAAATCGACATGGCTTCAATCTCCTCTCTTTGCATCTTTGGCGACGATGCGGAAGACTTCGTCCATCGTCGTGGCGCCGTATTGAGACTTCAAATTTTCCGGGGTGTCGAGAGCCTTGATTTTGCCGTCGACCATGATTGATATGCGGTTGCAGTACTCGGCCTCGTCGAGATAGTGCGTGGTCACGAATATGGTCATGCCCTGCGAAGACGCCCTGTATATCAGCTCCCAGAACTTGCGGCGCGTCACAGGGTCGACACCGCCGGTAGGCTCGTCGAGGAAGAGCACGCCTGGTCGGTGGATAGTGGCGGCAGAAAAGGCAAGTTTCTGCTTCCAGCCGGTAGGTATGTCGCGGACAAGCGTGTCTTTCATCGCCGTCATTTCCAAGAGTTTGAAAACCTCGTCGGACTTCGCCCGTATTTCCCCGTCGGTCATGCCGTAGATTGTGGAGAACAGCGTAAGGTTCTCAGCCACGGTAAGGTCTTGATACAGCGAGAATTTCTGACTCATATACCCTATATGCCTCTTTATTTCCTCGGGCTGTCGCACGATGTCGTAACCGGCCACGGTGCCACTGCCCGACGTGGGCAGGCTGAGGCCGCAGAGCATACGCATGGCCGTGGTCTTACCGGCACCGTTGGCACCGAGAAAGCCGAAGATTTCGCCACGGGCGACATCGAAGCTGATGTTGTCGACCGCCGTGAAATTTCCGAATTTCTTGGTCAAATTTCTGACTGATATAGTATTTTCACTGTCCATCGTCGGCAAGTTTTATAAATAAATCTTCGATATCGCCCTGTGTCGGTTCGATTTTTATGTCGTTCAGTCCCCTGTTGCTCAAAGCCCGGGCTATTTCGGCAGGATTGAAATCATCTCCAGCCACAACATGCAGTGTCGCGCCGAAGGTATAGCAGTCCTTGACCGAGGGGATTTCGCGCAAGGCGAGTAGGAGAGGATACATCTCGCGTGCCGAAACGGCATAGAGGCTCTCGCCGATGCCGGCGACAAGACGCGCCGGTGTGTCGACCCTGAGTATGCGTCCACGGTTGATTAGCGCGATTTGTTCGCAACGCTGTGCCTCGTCCATATACGATGTCGATACCAGTATGGTGATGCCTTTCTCGCGGAGTGTGGCAAGCATGTCCCAGAACTCGCTGCGGCTCACGGCATCGACACCTGTCGTGGGCTCGTCGAGCAAGAGTATTTCGGGCCTGTGGATGAGTGCGCAGCCGAGGGCGAGCTTCTGCTTCATACCGCCCGACAGCGCCCCTGCACGGCGGTCGGGAAATTTCGCAAGCTGGTCGAAAAACGGCGCAATCAAATCGTAATTATCCTTGACGCTTACACCGAAGAGCGAGGCAAAGAAATGCAGGTTTTCGTTGACGGTGAGGTCGGGATATAGCGAGAAACGCTCGGGCATATAGCCTACTATCGACCTGATTTTGCGATAGTCGGCCACCACATCGAGGCCTGCGACCGTGGCCGTGCCTCCATCTGGCACGAGCATGGTGGTAAGGATTTGGTAGAGCGTGCTCTTGCCTGCGCCGTCGGGCCCGATGAGGCCGAACAAGGAGCCTCGCGGCACGTCAAAACTCACAGCGTCGAGAGCCTTGACCTTGCCGTAAGACTTCGACAAGCCCCTTATTTCGACAGCATTGCTCATAAGCGCACCTCGCCGTATTGCCCGAGTTTCAGCCTGCCGTCGTTGGCGACGGAAACCTTGGCGGCGTACACAAGGTTGGCTCGCGAATCGTTGGTCTGTATTGATTTGGGCGTAAACTCGCTCTCCTGGGCAATCCAGATAATCTTGCCGGGGTATTCATAGTGTTCGTCGCCGCCGAAATCGGCAATGACCGTCACCTCGCGACCCACCGATATGTCGGCAAGCTGCGAAACGGTGAAATAGCAACGGAGATATATGTCGTTGAGATTGGCCATTTTAAACAACGGTCGGCCCGGGGTAGCAAACTCGCCGGCCTCGGCATATTTTCGTAGCACTACGCCTGTTATAGGGGCCGTGATGATGCTTTTTTTGATATTTTCCTGTATCTGTTCTTTCTGATACTGAAGGGCCAAAGCATTGTCAGAAATAGAAGTACGGCTTTTGCCGAGGGTCGACAGGAGTGCTTCGAGCTGCGCATTGAGGGTCTTTAAGTAGGCATTCGCATCGTCAGCCTGCTTCTGCGTAGCGGCACCGTCGGCAAGAAGGCGCGAAATACGCCTACATTCGTTCTGCTGATGGGCGATTTGCGACCTCAAAGCTGCTGCTTGGGCGGCAATATCGGGCGATGATTGTTCGGCCGACGACTGCTGGCTCTGCAACTGCCTATATTGCAACGAAAGCAAGGTCGTATCGACCAAGCCGACTTGCTGGCCAAGGTCGAGGCTATCGCCTTCTGTGACATTCATAGTCAGTATTTTACCGCTTGTTTCAGCCGACACGGTGACGGTTGTAGCCTCGAAAATCCCGCTTGCATCATAATCGTTTTTGCTGCCGCACGAGGCAAGCAGCAGCACAATAAGAGGATATATATAGTTAGTCTTCATCGGTTTAGAGTATATTTGAGTTTATAGATGCTTTGTATCATTTGTATCTCGTGATAAGCGGCATTTAGCCGAGCCTGGTTCTCGTCGGTGATTTTGGTGAGTAGCGCGGTGGCGTCGATTACGCCGTTTTCGAGCTGCGACTCGGCGGCACGGCGCACATTGGCACGCAGGTCGACTATGCGCGAGTCCTCGGCCATCAGGGCCTTGTACTCCTCTATGGCATCGGTCTGTGCCTGCGTCTCGAGGCCGGTGTTGAACAAGAACACTTCGCGGTCGTTGACGATGCCCTCGCCCGATAGTTTCAGTTTCTGCTCACGGTTGCTTTTGGTGTAGAACGAGCCGATATTACACGACACCTTTACGCCGGCAAGGACATTGAACGACAGGTCGCGGCTCATCATGCTCTTGAAATAATCGAAGCCTGGATAGCCGTAATACGCCTGGGCAAACAAGCCGATTTTGGGCATCAGCGACGCCTTGACATTTTCGAGCTGCGAACGGTTGAGACTCAGGGCTGCATCGAAATGACGCAGTTCGGGTCGGTCGGACGAATAAGTGGAGGGCATTGTCGGCGCAGGTTTCGCTAATTCGCAGGTACTCATGTCCTGGCCGGTGTATAGCCCGAGCAGCTTGCGGCAGTCGGCGGCATTGCTCTTAGCCTGGATTAGCTGCTGCCCTACGGTGAGCTCCTGCGCCTCGACCATGTCGACATCGCTCTGCATGGCCGTGCCGTTGGCCTTCATCGAACGCAGCTTGGCAAGGTTGCTTTCGAGCAACTCGCGTGTGAGCATAATCTGGCGCGTCTGCTCCTCAATCAGCAAAATGCCGAAAAAGAGGTTTTCGACACGCTGGTTTATGACGTACATCTGCACGTCGACGGCCGACCGCTGCTCTTCGGAGGCTGCCCGTGCCACCTCGCGCCGAGCTTTCGACGAACCGCCGTCCCAGATGGTTTGTGAGAGGTCGATGCCGGCCTTATATTGCACCTTGCCGAGCCCTCGGACATCGGCACCCATCTGCTCTAAGATGCCAGACAATTTATCGGGGAAGGCCGGCACCACGTTTTGCGCCGTCGCCTGGCCGTATATGTCGATTTGCGGCAACCAGCCCTTGTTGATTTCCGACAAATCGACATCACGTATGCGGTCGATAAGTCCGTACTTATGGAGCAACGGATAGTTCTCGGCGGCGTACGCCTTGCACTGCTCCAAGGTGACTTGCGCAGTCGAGGCAACAGCCGCTGCCATGGCCGCGAGTATAAAAAACAGTCGTTTAATCATCGCCCTTGATTTCAAGTTTGTGTAAAATCGTGTTTATGTTTTCGCGTTTGCGTCGTTCGAGAAAATCGTCCTTGCTTTCGAAAACGCAGCCGGCCACGACATTGATAATCGGCTCTGCTACAAATGGAAAGATGTTGAGCGATACGATATCGAGCAGCAACATCGCGGCATTCACACGGCGGCATCGACCCAGGGCTGCGTTTTCGTCGATAACTTGCTGAAGGTTGCCTATGGTCTTCGTGGCCATTGCCAGGATGCTATTCTTCATTGTTTCAAGGCGCTGCGGATTGCAGTATAACTCGTTGAAAATGAAGCGCGGCAACGACGGGTTTGCGGCAAGGAAGTCAAAATGCCGGCTCACCCCTATCTCGATATTCTCCTTCAGCGACAAATCGCGATTACATAACACGCCAAACAAGATTTCGCCAAGGCGCGCCATCTTGTCGGCTATGATTTTTTCGAATAACTTGTCCTTGGTGCGGAAATAATAATGCAACATTGCATGAGTCACCCCCGCAGCTTCGGCTATTGCCGTGGTCTTGGCGCCGGAATATCCCTTTTCGAGGAACTCTTTTTCAGCCGAAAGGAGTATCAATTCCTCGGTATTATGCTGTTCTGTCTGCTGTTCGTCCATCTAACACGTTTGTTTTACAAATATGATTAACAAAATTGTTAGTACAAAGGTATGCAAAATAATTGAACCTGCAAAAAAATTTTTTAACCCGGCTGGAAATGACTTAGTAAATCAGAGGAAACAAAAAGACAAAAAGGCAAAAGTCACATAAATATTTATGTCCTTTATGCCTTTTTGTCTTTTTGTATTCTCTTCTCTGGAATGACTCAATGGTCATTTATTAGAGCTTAGCGCTTTTTCGATGCTATCGGCGAGGCGGATTTGATTGCGAGTGCGGACGAGGTTGTGTTCGGGATAGGTGATGCGGTAGTAGACGTCGCCGTTGATATAATCGGTGAGGAAGCGGACGGCCTGCATGTATGCAAAGCGCCAAGCAGCCCACGGCAGCAGGGCACGCTCGGCCTCGTTGAGGAATGTAGCTGTTGAGAGGTAGCCCTCGAGGGCTGCATCGGCAATGTCGACGCGATAAGCCACGCGGTCTAAACCGGGGTCATCCTCGGCCAGGGTCGAAGCTGCAGTACGTAGGAAGTCGCCCATATCCGAAAACACCAGCGAAGGCATTACCGTATCGAGGTCGATTACAGCGACGACCTCGGTGCCGTCGGCATTGAAAAGCAGGTTGCTCACCTTTGTATCGCAGTGGCATACTCGGCGCGGCATCGTGCCATCGCGATGTGCGCGTTCGGGGGCGGTGGCGAAGTCGGCATGACGGCGCACAAAATCGATTTCATCGGCAAGAGCTGGCACACGCCCGGCAGCATCGGCCCTGACGGCATCTTCGAACTGCATAAGCCTAAACTCCATGTCGTGAAAGCGCGGCAGGGTCTCGCCAAGTTCGCCGGCAAGCGGCGCAAGCACAGCCTCGAACTCGCCTATGGCGCGACCGGTCATATATGCCGTGCGCGGTGTCACCTCGGTAATGGTGCTTGTGCCCGAGATATAGTCCATGAGCCTCCAGGTCCTGCCCTCGTAGACGGCGTAGGTCTTGCCGGTCGAGGAAGCCTTGTGGAAGTGCAGAGTCGTCATGCCGGCGGCGGCAAGGGCGGCTGTAACTTTGTCGATATTGCTTTGTAAGGTCTCAACGTCTTGAAAGATAGCCGTATTGACCTGTTGGAGCACATAGCGCGGAGTGCCCCCGACGCAGACAAGGAAGGTGTGATTGATGAGTCCGTCGCCGAGCGGTCGCACCTCGGCAGGGCCATTAATGCCGAAATCGGCAAGGATGGGTTTGAAATCAGTTATATCCATGGGTAGTAAAAAATATTTATGCAAATATAAATGATTTCTTGCATATATTGAGTAATTTTGCAAAAAATCAATGTCATGAAATACATACTCGCGACCTTACTCTCGCTTACAATAATAATGAGCGCGCGCGGCGAAGATGCCGGCAAATGGGCACAATACGGGCGCTATGCCGCCGCCAACGACAGCATAGTGGCAGCGGCGGCCTATCCCCGCGTGGTCATGATGGGCAATTCTATTACCGACGTGTGGCCACAGCGCAATCCCCACCTGTTTACAGCCAACCCCGACATAGTGAGCCGTGGCATCTCTGGGCAGACATCCTACCAGATGCTGCTGCGTTTCAGCCAGGACGTGCTTGCCCTGCACCCCAAAATCGTGGTTATCAGCGCAGGCACCAACGACATAGCCGAAAATGCCGGACCCTACGACGAAGACCGCACCATGGCCAACATCGCGGCAATGGCCGACCTTGCCAAGGCCAACGGCATCAGGCCCGTGCTTGCCTGCGTGCTGCCGGCCGGAGGCTTCAAATGGCGACCCGAAATCAAAGACTCGATGGAGAAAATACAAAGCCTCAACGGCCGCATCAAGGCTTACGCGGTAGAAAACGGCATCTATTTCGTAGACTACTACACGCCGCTTGTCAACAGCGACCACACGGCCATGAACCCGGCATACGCCATCGACAGCCCGGGCGTGCACCCCAATGCCGACGGCTACGACATTATGGAAATTATGCTCACAAAGGTGCTCGACAGTCTTTAGTCAGTCAAACAAAATAAATTACACATCAAATTTGATAGTATGAAAAACCTTGTTCTCCGCAGTCTTAGCGGTGTGATATATGTTGCGTTGATAGTCGGAGCCATCGTCGGGGGCTTGTCGTGGTCTACGGCACTATTTTCGATTTTCTGCGTGGTGGCCATGCTCGAGTTCCAGCATATCACCATGGGCCCGGCAATAAAGGGAATCGATGTTGTCACTCGCACTCTCGATGTCGTTGCCGGCCTGATATTGGTCAACGTAGTCTATATACTCGACTTCCCCGAAATCATAATGACAATATGCATAGGCATGGCCTTCGGCTATTCCGTGCTACGGTTTATACTGGCCCTTTACGACAAAGGCGAACACCCCCTGGCAGATACCGCATGGTCTATTTTGTCGCTAAGTTACATCGCAGTACCCCTGATGATGCTCAGTATACTTTGCAGCGAACAGGAAGGCTGGAAAATCGTGCTCACCATGTTCATTATGATTTGGCTGAACGATACCGGGGCATACTGCGTGGGGTCGCTGCTGGGCAAGCACCAGTTGTTCGCGCGCCTGTCGCCCAAGAAATCGTGGGAAGGCTTTTTCGGCGGCTTTGCCTTCTGCCTCGCAGCAGGGGTTGGCGCCTATTACCTCGTCGGTGAACCATTCACGCTTGTCGAATGGCTATGCTTCGGCGCCATGACCTGCGTGCTGTCGACCTGGGGCGACCTCTTCGAATCGCTCATCAAACGCACCAACCATATCAAGGACAGCGGCCACATCATACCGGGCCATGGCGGCATACTCGACCGCATTGACTCGATGCTCTTCGCATCTGTGGGCGTGTTTATCGTGATGTTCTTCGTCGATATGATTTAACGCAAGAGCACCGCCCCGGCTGCGAGATGCCTTAGTTCGACACCTCGCCGCCGGCAAATGCCTTCCAAGGCCGCAGCCTTCGAGGCATCTACATTGGCACCGGCCAACACCAATTGAGGATTATGGGCCTTGATTAAAACGTCTAAATCGCCCCGGTAAGTGCCGTCGACAAGCAATATGTCGGCCCTATACCGGGGCATTTTGGCACCGGCGGCGATACACAACACCTTGCCGCCGTGCAGCATATACCCGTCAGTGGCCACCGTGGCAGAGTCTATGCCGTGGGCGGCAAAATAGTCCGACATATTTACCGGCGCCTTGTGGCGGGTCGAGAGCATCGTGCAGTCGCGGCCTTTGCGCACAAGGAGCATGCTGCCACGGGCATTACCTATGGCCACAGCTTCGGCCCCGGCACGCTGCGGCGGTATGACGCACACGGCAAGGCTTATGGTAGCTATGCCCAACAGTGCGATGCGGCCCCGCGAGTTGCGCACATGCAAGGCAAGCCCGCAAACGACCACAAGCACAAGCAGGCCTACAAAGGCCATGGGACTGAGCCATACATCATCGAGCACCGCGCCGTCACGCGCCACCGCTATGTCGCATAGACGCATTACGAGGTCGCACAGCCTGTCGGCAAGCGATGCCGCCAATCCCCACGAAAATATAACTGCCACAAAAGCCATGAGGAGGAAGACAGGAAAGACAAGGGCCGCAAACGCATTGACAGGCACCGATATAAGTGGCAGGCGGTGAAACCAGAACAAGACCACCGGCGCAGTGGCCACCATGGCGGCAAGAGGCACGGCAAAAAGATTGAAGAAGCGCCACAAGGCATTATAGCGCACCGACACGGGGTTGAATGTCCCCGTAAAGACCAACAGCCCGGCCACAGCGGCCACCGATAACTGAAAACCAATCGAATAGAGCCAGTAGGGATTGTAAGCAAGCATCATGCCCACGGCCAGGACGAGACTATTGTATGGCGAAGCCTTGCGCTGGAGCAGACGGCAGAGATAGAACGCGCTTACCATCATGGCCGCACGCACAGCCGACGGCTGCGCGCCTGTAAAAACAGCAAAAGCCCAGACTCCGACAATCAGCACCAGGTACCTTATACGCCCGGCCCCCGACCAGACTTTGACCGGCCACAGGAGCAAAGCCAACAGCCACGCCACAATGGCGACATGGAAACCGCTGACACACAAGAGATGAGAAAGGCCGGTGGCACGGAAGCGGTCGCGCACTCCGGCCATAGCGTCGCCCGTGCCGAAACTCGCGGCTACGGCAAGCGATGCAGCCTCGGGTGAAAGGTCCGAGGAGTAGAAAGCGCCGGCAATATCATCGCGCAGGGCCGACAACCTGTATTTTAGGGAATTATCGTACCCGATGACCTTTATGCGCCCAGATGCAAGCAACACCGTCGCCGACACACGGTCGGCCTTGTCGACAAGTGTACTAATCCCCATAAAGGGCACAGCCGAATATTTGCCTGTCGGCTCGGGCTCGCCGCAGAACTCCACGATATCACCCGGAGACAAAGACACAGCCTGGTCAGTCACGAGCCGGCAACGCAGCCCACCGCACGACTGCGAATCAACACTGGCGACTTCGACAATGGCACGCAGCCCTGCCCTACCCTCGGCGACAGACTCTATCGTGCCTTTAAAACGCATCTCGGTATGCATTCCAGGTAAATCGACAGGCCGCAGCCTAAGGGCCGACACACCGGCCCCGGCCAAACCCAGCGATATGAAAAAGAGGCCGCGACGCAGGTTGCCCCACGACGCGGCAATGGCCAAAGCCAGCAAAATAACGGCTATGCAACACTGCCACAAGCTGCCCCCGACAAAAATCAAGGCGGAGGCAAGCGCCCCCGCCATAAGCGGAAATGCCGGCAAAGTATTGCTCAGCCGGTGCATATCAAATAGTATCGAGAACCACTATCAGCGACGACACACTGATTACTATCCACAGTGCCACAGCCTGGAGCAGGGGCTTCACGCCAACCTGCTTGATAGATGCTATTGAAAGCGAGGCACCGATGCAGAAAAGTGTCACCACCATACCGCGACGCGCTATCCACACCATGATGTCGACGAAAAGCTGCGGAAGGGCGACATAGGTGTTGACAAGCATGGCAAGCACGAAGATAAAGATAAACCAGGGTATGGAGATTTTCGACTTCTTGTCGCGGAATATAAACATAGTCACGATGGCAAGAGGTATAATCCACAAGGCACGTGTCAGTTTGATGAGGGTGGCCGTCTTCATGGCTGTCTCGCCGTAAATCTCACCGGCACCAACGACCGACGACGTATCGTGAATTGCAATCGCTGCCCAGGTACCGAACTGCTCCTGGGTCATGTCTAACAAATGCCCTAAGGGCGGGAAAATGAACAGGGCAATCGAGTTGAGGATAAAAATCACACCGAGCGACACTGCCATCTCGTTTTCATCGGCTTTGAGAACGGGGCCTACGGCAGCAATGGCACTACCGCCACAAATAGCGGTACCCGACGAAATGAGGTAGCTCGTCTTGCGGTTGATGTGCAGCCAATAACCAAGCAACACGCCCAGACACATCACACCGACAACCGACACGACAGTAAACAACATACCCTCCGAACCGGATTTGAGCGACTCCTGCAAGTTCATGTTGAAACCGAGGCACACCACGGCCACCTGCAAGAGGTATTTCGATGTCTTCTTGTTGAACTTGGGACACGGGTTAGGGAAAATAAAAGCGAATATCAGACCGCAGAGCAATGCGACAGGGGCACTTACCTGCGGAAGGCCCATCTTGTCGAACGGTATGAGGATGAGCGCAATCAGGGCGATGTAGACAATCTTTGCTGTTTTCATATATCTTTGTTATTCCAAATTTCAAGCGAGGCTTTAGCTTGACATTCAAGCATATCGAGGCCGTTGACGACCTCGGCACCGCGTGCGGCGCAACGTTTCATAAACTCGGTCACGGGCGGATTATACACCAGGTCGATACATTTGTGCCGTGGCGTGACGGCTCCATAAGGTATAGGCGGACAGGTATCGACATCGGGGTAGGTGCCCAGCGGAGTGGCATTGACAATCAGGAGACTGTCGGCCACCATCGCCTCGGTCAGGTCGTCGTATCTTACTATATTCTCGCCCTGTCGCGACCTCGACACGAAGCTGTAGCCTATGCCGAGAGTGTCGAGGACGGCGGCCACGGACTTCGAAGCACCGCCGGTGCCGAGAATCAGGGCCTGTACAGGCGCATAGTCCTGCCCCAGTATCCCGACCACGCACGACATGAAGCCGGCATAGTCGGTATTAAACCCATCGAGGGCAAGCACTCGCCCGTCGGCGGCACGCCTGATTTTGACGGTATTGACCGCGCCGATTTTTGTGGCAACGGCATCGAGTTTGTCGAGCAGGGGTATGATTTTCTCTTTGTAGGGGATAGTCACGTTGAAGCCTTTAAGGCAAGGATTTAGAAGCACGAGCCTGTAAAGGGCCTCGGGAGTGAGCCCGGGTAGGTCGAAATTTTCATAACTCCGATGCCACGAGGCAAAAAGCTCCTTAGAGCGGCTATGGCCCAAGGGATGGCCGACGAGGCCGAATTCGGTGGTAGATAGTTCCGGTAATTTCATTTTTGCAATCCGGCAGTATATGTACGCCAGCGGTCGATGAGGGCCTGCATGTCGGCCGGGATTGGCGCAGTAAAAAACATTTCCTCGCCAGTCTCGGGGTGTCTGAACCCGAGGGTGCGGGCATGAAGTGCCTGACGCGGACAAACGTCGAAACAATTATTTACAAACGCAAGATAGGTCGACGAGGCTACTCCGCGCAACACCTTGTCGCCACCATATCGTGCGTCGGCAAAGAGCGGATGGCCGAGCGACTTCATGTGCACTCGTATCTGGTGTGTGCGGCCTGTCTCGAGGACGCACTTGACGAGCGACACATGAGCAAGCGGCTCGATTACACTATAATGAGTCACGGCACGCTTGCCCTCGGGGCCGTCGAGCGGAAAAGTCGTCATCTGCAGGCGGTCTTTGGGCGACCGGCCTATGTTGGTGGCAACAGTCCCTTCTGCCGGCTCGGGCGTGCCCCACACCATGGCGACATACTCGCGCTTGGTGGTCTTATTGAAAAACTGCCGTCCGAGGTCAGTCTTGGCATCGGGGGTTTTGGCTATTACGAGCAAGCCCGATGTATCTTTGTCGATGCGGTGCACAAGGCCCAGGCGAGGGTCGTTGACGTCGTAGTCGGGCGTGTCGCGGAAGTGCCACGCAAGGGCGTTGACCAGTGTCCCGTCGTAGTTGCCGTGTCCCGGGTGTACCACTAATCCGGCAGGCTTGTTGACAACGAGCACATAGCGGTCTTCGTAAACAATGTCGAGCGGTATGTCCTGGGCCACGATTTCAAATTCATACCTTGGCCTGTCCATCACCACCTGCACCACGTCGAGCGGTTTGACACGGTAGTTGCTCTTTACAGGCTTGCCGTTGACGAGTATGCACCCGGCCTCGGCGGCCTGCTGCACACGGTTGCGCGAGGACTTCTGCAGCCTGGTGACAAGGAACTTGTCGACGCGCAGTAGCTCCTGGCCCTTGTCGGCGACAAAGCGGAAATGCTCGTAGAGCTCGGTGCCGTTGACCTCGACGACGGTTGACTCCAAATCGTCAGATTCCTGTTCGAACTGTTCAAATTGTTCAAACTGTTCAGTTTGTTCGTTTTGTGCGGATTGTCTGATTTGTTCGTCTTCGGCCATCACTCAAGAAAATCAGGTTCGATAAATTCGGCATCAGAGTCGACCGCCAGCGAGTCGGGAGTTTCAACCACGCCGCATCCAACGGTAAGGGTTACGGTAGAAGTGACGGGTATTACCGACCCTACGGTAAGGGGGGTATCGCCATAACGGGCGCCGAGCACCAAATCGACATATTCGCTCGGTGTCTCGACAACGCGGATATCGGTAATGCCTATGCCGCGCAGATACGACATGGCCTGTCGCGACGACACATTGCCGGTCAGGGGCATCGAGATAGTCACCTGCTTGGGCGAGAAGGCCGTGATTGTCACATACACCTGGCGCCCCTCCTTGACGATTGCGCCGGCCTTGGGCCATGACTCGACAACGGTGCCGGGCGGCATGGAGCGGTCGTAAATCGAATCAGAAATCTCAATCCCGAGTTTGTTGGCCGACAATATGCTTTCGGCCTCGGCATACGACTTCTGCTTCACCTGGGGCACGACGGCTGTGGCACCGTGCATGGTCCAAAAATCAAGGAACAGCAGCACGAGCCATAGCAGTATGAGGCCGGAGGCAGCCACTATCAGCAAATTGGACAAAAAAGGATGACGACGGTAGAAATCGCGTACCGAGAATTTTGAGCCAGCCATATCTTTAGAATATTTTATTTTGCAAAATTAACAAAAAACATCCAATGGCACACAAACACACCTATAAATCTCCAAACAAATTAACGCAAAACCCCACTCCAAATTGTGATAATCTCGGTCAAACCGAGATTATATTGCATATTTTGTTGGGTAGAGATGTGGCTAATGTAGAAGCAGAACCCCCTTTCCCCTTTAAATACTATTACAAAAAAGAGCGGTGTGTGGCCGCTCTTTCCAATCGACTTCTGTCGGTTTCTAAAATCGTTGCTTACGCACTCGAAGTATTTCGTTAAAGAGGAAACTACCCTTTGTGAAAGCAAAATTAGCAATAATTTTCCATTTCACAAAATATTAACGTACATTTCCATATAAAAGTTTTTCAAAATTTAATGCGGTATGATTTTGAAGCCCAATCGAGCTCCTTTAAATGTATATATATTCTTTGCTATTACCTGAAAAGCCGGATTTGGCCGATCCGGATTCAATACCTGTCGGCTTATCGGATAAGCGATTAAATCGGCAACCTGCAATCCGACTACATTTTCCTTCTTATCTACAAAACTAAAGCTCTTGACTCTATCAACAAGACGTTCCGCCGTAATCCATTTTGTCCCCTTTACCCGAAGACCATTATAATATTTTAGCAACATCTTATTTTGCTTTGGATTACGTCGCTCTACAACTATTCTCAATTTAGCATTACCACCCGTGCAATCGTCTATGTGAAATATCGCCCGCTCAATCAAGTATTTCAACGACAGGCCATATACATCCTCTCCTGTATTGAAACGTTCAATGAAAGGCTCTTTAAGTATACAACAACAGACTATCACATAAACGTTATCAGTTCCGAGTATCTCATTGATACGAGTATAAAACCTGTTTTTGACAACATTGTCAAGTAGGTTCACAAAATCACGGCTGCAATTCCTTATTTCACGAGAATGTAATATAACATTCTCATTATCCCACAATTCACGCTTTAAAGAATTTACTTCATTTTCAAGCCCTGGCAACTTTTTTTCATCAACTAAAATTCCACACAAAGTAAACAATGGGAAAGTTTTATCAAACTTCTCCAAATTAGGGTCGCCACATTCATCAATAAATAGCGTATAATGTATTTTACTTACTTGATTTTCCACGCAAAAAATTACAAGGTTACATAATATAGTTGCAAATTTAAGAAATTAATCGACCTAAAGCTACTTCTTACTATGTTTTCAGCACAAAAATAGTGCTGCCTACTCCCTATCGAACCTCTATGGGGCTTGTTTGTTATCATTTTATGGAAAAAACAAGAGCTACTATATATACACATTTTCATAATATAGCCGTTGCGCAGCCCGGGGTCAATGCCATAGTTGGCGACGACGGCGCGGTCACTTATGCGCAGCTCGACCAAATGGCCGAGGCCGTACTCGCCAAAATCACCACTGGCGAGAAAACCGTGGGCATAGTGATGAAACACTCTGCCGAGATGATTGCCGCCATATTGGCAGTATTGAAGAGCGGGGCCGCATACGTTCCGGCCGAACCGTCGCTGCCGCGCGACCGCATCGACTACATGATAGCAACGGCCGGGGTAAAGCTCGTAATCGACGATGATTTTTGCTGCAAACTGCCCAAAGTCAAGAATATAAGTCCCGACAGGAGCAAGCCCGACGAGCCTGCATATATACTCTACACGTCGGGCACCACGGGCCGACCCAAGGGCGTGGTCGTGCTCAACCGCAACGTGGTGAACTACGCCGGGGCATTTGCCGACGAGTTTGCCATCGGTAGCGGCGACGTGATGCTGCAATACTCGGTCTGCTCATTCGACATATTTGTCGAGGAAGTCTTCGCCACCCTGCTCAACGGGGCCACACTTGCCATACCGCCCGAAAAGACACGCCGGGGCGACATGCCCGAGCTTATGCGCTTTGTGCGCCGCCACAAGGTGTCGGTTATCAGCGGCTTCCCCTACCTCCTGGCCGAGATGGACGCCCTGCCATCAATACCGCCGAGCCTACGGCTGCTAATCAGCGGCGGCGACGTGCTCAGAGCATCATATATCAAGAACCTTGTCGGGCGCGGCATAGTAATCTATAACACCTACGGGCCGTCGGAAACGACCGTCTGCGCCACCTACCAACGCTGCGACAACATCGAGCCGCTTGCCGACGGCACATACCCTATCGGCCATACCGTCAGGGGCGTGAGCATAAAAATCCTCGACAAGGACGGCCAAGAAAGCGACCGTGGCGAAATCTGCATCTTCGGGGCAGGCGTGTCGGCCGGGTATCTCGGCAATCCGCCCGAGCAGAAGAATTTTGTGACACTTGCCGACGGCACACGCTACTACCGCAGCGGCGACCTTGGCTATATGCTCCCCGACGGCAGTCTTGCATTTGTACGCCGCAACGACGACCAGGTGATGATATTGGGCAAGCGGGTTGAGCCGGCCGAAGTAGAAAACATACTCAACGAGGCCCCGGGGGTCGAACGCGGCGTCGTTTGCCACTTCAACGACAACGACGGCCTCGCATATCTCGTAGCATATTTCGTGCCGAGGAAGCAATTCTCACTGCGCAACATCAAAAAATGGCTGGCATCGAAGCTTTCCGACTTCATGGTGCCCGAGTTCTTCGTGGCCATGAAAAGCATACCGCTCACCATCAGGGGCAAGGTTGACCGCAAGGCCCTGCCGGTGATACTAAAGGATGCCGCCACAACAAACGATTAAGATTATGGATATCACGATTGACGTAATCTACGACATAGAGACCCTGATGGAGTGGCGTGCCGAGGTCATAAGGGCCGTATTCGGCATAGAGCCAGGCAAGCAACTGCTCGACGAAAACCGCAAGTTCTACGAGCGACACCTTGCCGACGGCAGCCACCTCGCACTCATAGCCCGTGTCGACGGACGCGACGTGGGGTGTGGCAATGTATGTTTCTACGACGAGATGCCCTCGCCCGACAACCCCGCAGGCCGCTGCGCGTATATCATGAATATCTACGTGCGTCCGCCATACCGGTGCAACGGCATCGCACACCGCCTTGTGGCACGGTTGGCCGACGTGAGCCGCGACCTGCGATGCGGCAAGATTTACCTCGAAACGACCGACAATGCCGCGCCGATTTACTCCTCGCTGGGCTTCATGCCGATGACAAATATGATGAAACTATGAGTATCACAATCAAAACAGGCAGCTACACAGCATATTGCGCCAAGGGGTCAGACGACCATGCCATCTACATCCTCTATCCGCTCGACACTATCGACAAGTGGGTCGACAAGGCTTCGGCACAATATGGCGTGAGTATTATCGCCGTCACCGGCATGGACTGGGACAACGACCTGACGCCATGGTCTGCCCCGGGCGTCCCGGATGGTTCGGAGCCGTTCGCCGGACATGCGGCACAGTTTCTCGACACGCTGACTAACGAAATCATCCCCGGGGCCGAAAGCCGGATGGGTCTTGCCGTGACCCGGCGCGACCTGGTCGGGGTATCTTTGTCAGGTTTGTTCACAGTATGGCAGTGGGCCTTGTGCGGCACGTTTGCCAACATAGCGTCGCTGTCGGGCTCATTTTGGTACGAGGGCTTCACATCGTGGCTCAAGGGCCACTTCCCACCCCGCGCGGGGGCGAGGGCCTATTTCTCGCTCGGCAGCCTCGAAGGCCGTTCGCGAGTACCGCAGTTCAAGACAATACCACAGGACACGGCGACCGTTGTCGACATACTGAAGCGTGCCGGGGTCGACACCGTCTTCGAAACCGTGCCCGGCAACCATTATCAGCATGGCGAACAACGCTTAGGCAAGGCCCTTGCCTTCCTTGCCGCCAATGCTACCACTCAAGGGTAAAGCCCACGCGCTCGACCTGTGACGATATGGGCGGCTGCAGCTTCCAGATAGTTATCCGGCCTCCGGTTATTGCCGGATATTTGGCCGTAAGGGCATTATGGATGCGGCCTGCCACATGCTCGAGGAGATGAGAGCGTTCGGCCATCTGCGATTTTATTATGTCGATTACATCAGCGTAGTTCAACGTATGGGCGAGACTGTCGGTAACGACAGCCGTAGGGCATTGCACGCGCAGCAACGCATCTATCTCAAAATCGTTGCCGACACAAGCCTCCTGAGGGCCTACACCGTGGTAGGCGTAGACCCTCAGTTTTTCTATCTGTATACTTGAGTGTAGCATCAGCGACGGCGGTTACGACCTTTCTTCTTGCGGTTACCTACTTTCTCGCTCGTGGGGCGGCCCGATTTCTGTCCCTTTGCAAGCTGCTCGAGGGTGCGGGGCGGATTTTTCTCGTCGACAAGCGCCAGGTCGAGCTGCTTTTTCTGTATGTCGGCACGGGCAACCTGCACTGTCACCACGTCGCCGAGGCGGTAGCGGTGATTGTGTGCGCGGCCCACGAGGCAGTAGTTGCGGTCGTCGAAGTCATAGTAGTCATCGGCGAGGTCGCGGATAGGCACCAGGCCCTCGCATTTATTCTCATCGAGCTCAACATAGAGGCCCCACTCGGTCACGCCCGATATTACGCCGGTATATACCTCGCCGAGGTGGTCGGCCATATACTCTACCTGCTTGTATTTGATTGAGGCACGCTCGGCATTGGCGGCAAGCTGCTCCATGTCGGACGAATGTTTGCACTCGTCTTCGAGCTTCTGCAAGTTTACACTGCGGCCTCCGGCAAGGTAGCGGGCCAGCAGGCGGTGTACCATCATGTCGGGGTAGCGGCGGATGGGCGAGGTGAAGTGAGTGTAATAGTCAAAGCCGAGGCCGTAGTGGCCGATATTGGTGGTGGTGTAGATTGCCTTTGCCATAGAGCGGATTGCGAGGGTAGAGAGGAAGTTTTCCTCGCCCTTGCCCTTGACGTCGGCAAGCATCTTGTTGAGCGAACGGTTGATGTCTTTGGGAGTGCCCTTGGTCTTGAGTTTGTAGCCGAATACGCGGGCCAGCTCGGCAAGGTTGGCAAGACGCTCGGGGTCGGGCACGTCGTGCACACGGTAGACGAAAGCCTTGGCCTTCTTTTTCTTTGGCACGACGCCGATAGTCGAAGCCACAACCTTGTTGGCAAGCAGCATGAACTCCTCGATGAGCTTGTTGGCATCTTTCGACTCCTTGAAGAATACCGACGTCGGGTGGCCGTTTTCGTCGATGTCGAAGCGCACCTCTACGCGGTCGAAATCGACCGAGCCGTTGTCGTAGCGGGCCTTGCGCAGGGCCTTGGCCATGCGGTCGAGGGTGAGGATTTCGTCGGCATAGTCGCCCTTGCCGGTCTCGATGCGCTCCTGGGCCTCCTCGTAGGTGAAGCGGCGGTTAGAGCGCGTAACGGTGCGCGCGATGCGGTGCGACAGCACCTTGCCCTCGGGGGTCATGGTGAAGAGCACCGAGAATGTGAGTTTGTCCTCGTCGGGGCGCAGCGAACAGATGCCGTTGCTCAGATGCTCGGGCAGCATGGGCACAACGCGGTCTACAAGATAGATACTGGTCGCACGGTCTTTCGCCTCGCGGTCTATAATTGTATCGGGGTGAACATAGTGGGTCACGTCGGCAATGTGTACGCCAACCTCGTAGTTCCCATCATCGAGGCGGCGAATCGACAAAGCATCGTCGAAATCTTTGGCATCGCGAGGGTCGATAGTAAATGTGGTCACATCGCGCAAGTCCTCGCGTTGGGCAACAACCTCGTCGGTAATGCCGGCATCAATCTTATCGGCGGCTTTTTCGACTGTTTCGGGATAGTGGTAAGGCAGACCGTACTCAGCCATTATAGCATTGATTTCGGTATCGTTCTTGCCAGCCTCGCCGAGGACGTCGATAACCTCACCCTGGGGATTCTTGGCATCGTCGGGCCAGTCGGTGATGCGGACGACGGCCTTGTCGCCGGTCTTACCGCCGCGAAGTTTCGATTTAGGAATGTATATATCTGTGGCAAGGAACTTCGAATCAGTGAGCAGGTAGGCAAAATGCTTATCGACCTTAAGAATGCCGATAAATGTCTGCTCCTTGCGCTCTGTAATGTCAACAACCTCGGCCTCGGGCTCGGCACCCTTGACGCGGGCAGCAATCGTAACCTCGACCTTGTCGCCGTTGAGGGCATGCATAGAGTTGCGCTCGGCTACAAAGATTTCTTCGGCAGTATCATCGGTAATGACGCTGTTTTTGCCATTAGAGCGACGCACGAAAGTACCGGTAGCCTTTGTCGAACGCTGCGGCAGGCGGTATTTACCGGGCGAAGTTTCCAATAGCAGGCCGTCGAAAGCAAGCTCGGCAAGATACATGGCCACGTGCTTTAGCTCGGCAGGGGTAGCAAGACCCAGTGCGGCAGCAACCTGGCGGTAATTAAAGGTACCGGTAGGATTGCCGGCGATATATGTGTCGATATTAAGGCGTATGCGCTCGACTGTTTTCTTATTATTAGTGTTCTTTGCCATAATGATAACGAAACTTTAATCTTGGTTACATTTCAATTTTCTCAAAAGGTCTTTTGTTTATCTTAGAGGCCGTATGCGCGAATGTGCTACCGTATATGCCCGGAGCCTGGGCGAAATATACTTTTTGGGCATCAGCTATCATCATAAAGTCGACAAAAGTCTTGAGATGTTTGATATCAGAAACCTCATCAGTAAAACCAATATGAACGGGTGCACCGGGTATGATGTGTACCCAGGGAAAAACCGACGCAGCCTCGATAAGTTTGATGCTGTCGCTTGTGACAAGGACTTTTGCCACGTCTGGATTTGCCTCATGTACTTTTTTTATTGTCGCGAGGCTGCGTTGCAGCAACTGTCGCTGTTCCTCGGGACTGAGAGTTTCTCCATACATATCTTTGAAGTCACCCAACAGTTGCATAAAGCGGAAGGAAACAGAAACATAATCACCACCGATTTTTCTTTTTTCTTCATCGATTGCCTTCTTTAAGAGTGGACTTGGGCGAAATAGTTCCTTAAAATACAAGCCAAAATCGTCCCTATCGACATGAGCCGGAGTATAGACATGTACCTGCTGTTGGGACACATGGCCTATACGGTCGAGAAGCCGCCATTGATTTTTCTCATTATGGTTGTTGCTGATTATGAGCAGGCGTGATTCTTTGGGGTTAAAAGATACTTCCCGGCGGTCGATGCACCAATCATATTGGGCAGGCTCAAAAAATGTTTCGAGTTTAAAAGGCACACGCCAGTCTATGCGAAATCGCAAACCATTACGTTTACAATAATTGTACACAGCCAGACATCCCCAAAGCCTATCACAAAGGCCACCATGATTAAATCTGCCATCGATACGGAATATCACCTGCCTGTCATTACCGGCTACACAGGCATCGGAGTTATAATACCTGCGTCGATATTGACGTTCGCGGACAAATGAAATCAAACGATGGGCCCAATATGTCTTCTTAACCCAATGGGGTGTGTGTCTTATGATAAAACTCATTATGCAATTATATATGCCTAAAAAGATTTAGAGTTTGGGATATCGCAAAGCAATACCTCAAACTCTAAACAAATAATTATGCGTCGATGTTGGCGTAGGTGGCGTTGGCCTCGATGAAATCGCGGCGCGGCCCTACGTCTTCGCCCATGAGCATCGAGAAGATGCGGTCGGCCTCGGCGGCATCGCTGATATGCACCTGCTTGAGTATGCGGTGCTCGGGCGACATGGTGGTGTAGCGCAACTCTTCGTCGCTCATCTCGCCAAGACCTTTATAGCGCTGTATCTGTGTGCGCTCGCCATACTTGGCGATGAACTGCTGCACCTGCATGTCGTTCCAGCAATACTCCTCGTTCTTGCCCATCTTGCACTTATAAAGCGGGGGCGAGGCAAGGAATAGGTGGCCGTTCTCGATGATGGGGCGCATACGGCGGAAGAAGAACGTCATGAGCAGCGTGGCGATATGGGCACCGTCGACATCGGCATCGGTCATGATGATGACCTTGTGGTAAGCCAGTTTCGACAGGTTGGGGGCCTTGGGGTCGTCTTCGGTGCCTATGGTCACGCGCAGGGCGCGGAAGAGGCTGGTGATTTCCTGGTTGTCGAAAATCTTGTGGTCCATGGCCTTCTCCACGTTGAGGATTTTACCACGCAGTGGCAGCACGGCCTGTGTGCGGCGGTCGCGGGCCAGCTTGGCGGTGCCGCCTGCCGAGTCACCCTCGACGAGGAAGATTTCGCAGTCTTCGGCCGTATGGCTCGAGCAGTCGGTGAGTTTGCCCGGCAGGCCGCCGCCGAAGAGGGGCGACTTGCGCAGCACCTTCTGGCGCGCAGCCATGGCGGCATGGCGCGCCTGGGCGGCAAGCACCACTTTCTCGACGATGAGTTTGGCCTCCTTGGGGTGCTCCTCCAGGTAGTTGCCCAGGGCCTCGCTAATGGCGGCGGCCACGGCGGGGGCGACCTCGTTGTTGCCGAGCTTGGTCTTGGTCTGGCCTTCGAACTGGGGCTCGAGCACCTTGACCGAGATTACAGCCGTAAGGCCGTCGCGGAAGTCGTCGCCGGCAATCTCTACCTTGGCATTTTTGAGCAGGTTGTTATCATCGGCATACTTCTTGAGGGTAGTGGTCAGGCCACGGCGGAAGCCGGTGAGGTGCGTACCACCCTCGACGGTGTTGATGTTGTTGACGAAGGAGTAGATATTCTCGTTCTGCGTCGTATTATACGTCATGGCCACCTCGACGGGTATGCCGGCACGCTCGGTGCAGAGGTGTATTACATGGGGAATGAGCGGTTCCTTGTTCGAGTCGATATATTCAACGAACTCGCGCAGGCCGTCGCGGCTGTAGAAGGTCTCACGTCGCGGATTGCCCTCGCTGTCGAGCTGGCGCATGTCGGTAAGGTGGAGGGTGATGCCGGCATTGAGGAATGCCAGGTCGCGCAGGCGGTTGGCAAGAGTGTCGTAGTTATAGACCGTGGTGGTAAAGATGCTTGCATCGGGCTTGAAAATGATTGTCGTACCCGTATGCTCGCTCTCGCCGGTCACCATAAGCTCGGTGGTGGGCTTGCCGCAGCTATACTCCTGGGCATAGACCTTGCCGTTGCGGCGCACCTCGGCGCGGAGGTATGTCGACAGGGCGTTGACACACGACACGCCCACGCCGTGGAGACCGCCCGACACCTTATACGAGCCTTTGTCGAACTTGCCACCGGCGTGTAGCACGGTCAGCACGACCTCGAGGGCACTCTTGTGCTCCTTTTCGTGCATATCCACGGGGATACCACGGCCATCGTCGACGACGGTGATTGAGTTGTCCTCGTTGATAGTCACGTTGATTTCTTTGGCGAAGCCGGCCAGGGCCTCGTCGATACTATTATCCACTACCTCGTAGACAAGGTGGTGCAAACCTTTTTCGGAAATGTCGCCGATATACATTGCCGGGCGCTTGCGGACTGCCTCGAGCCCCTCGAGCACCTGGATATTACTGGCGCTGTATTCCTCTTTTTCTTCTGCCATATTATTCGTTTATATCTCGCCCGCATAGCGGTAAAAGGGGCGAAAGTTGAATACTCTTTTGGTTCTATTTTTAAGCATACAAAGTTACAAAATTTTCTTGACATGAGGAAATTTCGCGGCTTTTTCGTAATTTTACCGCCAGAAAACAAACGGGTTTGCTCAACATTATAGCGTATCGGCGCGTTTTCTTTGTAAAACATCAACAACATGAAACATTTACAATCAATACTTTGTATCGCGACGGCAACCTTGATGCTTGCCTCGTGCTCGATATTCAAGAAGAACAGCGGCAGCGTCCCCGACGTGCAGACAATAAATATAGACAAGAAAAAAGGCAGCACCTCGTCGCTTGAGGCCCCCGGGGGCAATGGCAAGAAACTCGGCAAAATGCCTACCGACGCACAACTGACCGGCGGACGATGGGCCCTGGTATCGGTAGGTGACCGGCAAGTCAATGCCGAAGACGAGCAGCCTTATATACACTTCGACAACGGCGGCCGTTTCTATGCCTCCGACGGCTGCAACATACTCAATGGCGACTACACCATACGCAGCAACGGCGACATGACATTCGACCACGTGCTGTCGACGATGAAATACTGCCCCGAGGTAGACTATGCCCCATCTATCGCAGCTATTATAGCCGACGGCACGCACTATGCCATCGACTGCCGCCGCATAGGGCAGGACACCTACCTCTACTTCAAGGACAACAAAGGCAAGACGCTTGTGACATACCGACGCCACAATATGGAGTTCCTCAACGGCAACTGGGCCATAACCTCGGCCGACGGAAAGAAAATCTCTGACGAGGAAGCAAATATATTTATCGATGTTGCCGAGCTAAAGGTACACGGCAACACCGGCTGCAACTACTTCAACGGCGAACTATATATCGACCCGGGCCGCAGCAATGCCGTAGACTTCTCTAAGATGGGTCTCACGCGCATGGCATGCCCCAAGGCCGACCAGGAACGACGCATCATGGTCGGGCTCGAGCAGGCTGTGTCGGCAATAGCCGGCAAGAAAGAAAACACCGTGCTGCTGCTCGATGCCAAAGGCAAGGAAGTAATGACTCTCAAACGTATAAGCGACAACAATGACCAATAACACCGACCAGTATTTCTCACATCGTGCCACGGTACGGATTTTCGACCGCAGCCTACACATTTCCGACGAGACACTGCGCGGCATCATCGAGCTTGCCTCTCATGCCCCCAACACGGGCAACATGCAGCTCTACAGCGTGGTGGTAACCCGGGGCGAAGACCTGAAAAAAGAACTTGCCGCCCTGCACTACAATCAGCCTGCGGCTGTCGGGGCCGACGTGCTGCTCACTGTCTGCGCCGACACGCGCCGCTTCGACGCCTGGTGCAAGGCTCGTGACGCCAAGAGCGGACTCAACAATTTCGGCGGCAGGCTGTCGGCACTGACCGACGCCGCCATTTTCGCCCAGCAGATTGTCACCATCGCCGAGCTCGACGGAATAGGCTGCTGCTACCTGGGCACGGCCACATATAATGTCGACGATTTCTGCAAGGTGCTCGGGCTGCCAGCGGGAGTAATACCGGTGGTCGGCATAGCCATGGGCTACCCTGCCGGTGATGTGCCGGCACCGTCCGACAGGCTACCGGTCGAGGCCATAATGCACAGCGAGACGTTCAGCGACTATACTCCCGGCCAAATCGACGAGTACTATCGCGAAAAGGAGTCGCTGCCCGAGTCGGCCGGATTTATCAGCCTCAACGGCAAGAAGACCCTTGCACAGGTATATGCCGACGTGCGCTACCCTGCCGACCTCAACGAAGCAGTCGGCCAGGCCATGCTCCGACACATGAAATAATGGTTAGTTCGGCTTGTTCAGCTTGTTCATTTAACCGACGTGTTGAACAATGTGAACAGAGCGAACAAAGCGAACATTCCGAACAAGACTGAACATAGTGAACAAATAATAGTCGTGCAATATCTACGCCCACCAGTAACTGCCTCGACTTATAAAATATATCTTATATAGTATATATTATTGATATACAATATTATATATGTATGGTCGAAGCAATTCTACGGTATCGTAGAGAACCGTCGAATAATAGCGTGAACACTATGTCCAGAGTGTTCAGTCTATTCAGTTTGTTCATTTACCCTGTGAGTGAACAATGATGAACATACCGAACATGGCGAACACTAAAACGAGAACATGCACATTGCACCGACGCGCTGGGCAGAGCGGTGTGCACCGCCGAAGTTGCGGCGATAACCAAAGTCGTATTCCGCACCGACCTGCATACGCGGCGTCATGTTCCAGAATACGTTGACAGCCGACGCCATGCCATATTTATACTCGTCGGGGCTGACCCGGTGCGAAGGCAGGTAGCGCGTCTGACTCACCGATAGGCTTGCAAACAGCATGGGCGTGAAATTATACTTGAAACCGAGGCACCAGCCATACGAGGCCGGGGCGTAGAGCTTGCCGGGCAGCAAGGGGTCGCCAACCAAATCGTAGGCACCCATCATCAGGTCGCCGCCGAGGCTGGCATAGCCGTGGCCGTAGTTCGCCGTGGCAAAAACCGTCATCGCACGGTGAGGACTGCCCACGCCGCTGAGCTGTACGGCCCACCCGGCCTTGTCGTGATTGCGGCCCTGCAGCATGTCGCGATACGACAGTGTGCGCACGATGCCCGAAAGGCGAATATGCTGGCCCTGCGCCCACTGGTATTGGGCAAAGGCGGCGAAGTCGGGCAGCCAGTTGCTCACCGTGCGTGTGTCGCTGCCGTCGGCACCGATACTGGTTTCGGGAGTCTCGGCCGACACGGCAAAATACCACTTATCCCTTACCACCGGCATATAGCGCACCAGCACCGAGGTCGGAGTCATCTTGTTTGCCGGGCCCTGGGCATCGACTGTCGGTGGCACCGCTGCAGGGTCGGAAAAGGTAGACGGGGCATAGCCCACGGTGAAGTCGTTGATGATGGCGTATGCCTTTTTCAGGCGGAAGTCGCGCGACTGATAGCCGGTAAAATCAGCCTCGATATATAGTTGGTATTCGCCAAGTGTCTTATTCTGACCCAATACCCTGAAGAAAAGGCATGTACCGGCAGGCGTGGTGCCGAAATGCTTCATGTTGGCAGGGTCGGCAGGGATTGGTATGAGTGCCGGTGCAAACCCCGGCGACGGCATCGCGCAGCCCCAGTCATAATAGGCGCGCATACGCACCGCACCGCCGATACCCATGGCGAGTTTCGAGTCCTTGCTCAAAAAGAGGAAATATGGCGCACCGGGGTCCATGAAATGATGGAACTGGTCGTAATAGAATGCCGCTATACGGCTGCGGATTGAGTCGGTATAATGGTTCAGTTCCACCCTGTCGACAGGCCGGCCGTCGATAAATACCAGCTTGTTAGACCGAGAGACCGAATCGACATAATCGTCGTTAAGTGTACGTGCGCCCACAAACGACGGCACACACAGCAGCAATAATAAGAATAATGTGATATTACGGGACATAGGCATAATGTTGCATGTTTAATATGCAACAAATACCGGGCACGTAATGTTTACAAAACCTTGACGTGAGACGGCGAGCTCTTATGCTTTCTTTTTGTTATAAATGAATTTCTCAGAGAGCCATGCGCGGACGGGCAAGTCATAGACCTTGACGCTGGCGTATGCGACGGCGATAGATGCTATAAAGATACTGACAGCCACCCAAATATGGGTACCAAGCGGAGCATCGGCATGCCGGGCCGCCCAATTCATCTGCACATAAATCATCGGATAGTGAGTGATGTAGAGCGGGTATGATATCATGCCGAGGAACTTGCAGATGGCGATGGTTTTCTTTCCCGTCAATGGACTTCCGGCCCCGGCGGCTACAATGGCCGGATAGACCAACAATATCACGATGGCACAGTAAAGCCCGTTGAGCCATTGGTGTGCCTCGCCACCGATATGCGGAATTACAAGCGTGACCGCGACAGCCAACGAGCAGCAGGTCATGGCCCCATGTTTTAGATTTATGCGCCATTTGTCAAGACGGTATAACAGCAGGCCTCCAAAGAAGGGATAAAGCAAGCGGCAGATGCCGATGTATATTTGGTCGGGAGTCAATCCGAAACCTCCGATAACGGTATATCTTGCATAATCGCGCACCTCGAGCAGCCCGGTAGCATCGATGTTCATAGCCAGGTCTATTGTCAAGAACGCCGACAGGAAAACAAAGACGGCAAGCACAGCCTTGCCGAACCGACGCACGAACAAAGCATAGAGAATATTGGCAATATACTCCCAAAGCAAAGACCATTGGGCACCGTTGAGCGAATTGACTTCTTTCCATCCGCGAATATCCATCGAGGGCGGAGTCGGAAACATGATGCAGCCGAGTATCATTATCAGCAACAATTTCCACCACGGGGTCTGCATCACAAGTCCGAATGCCGGAGCCGCGCTGAAATAGAACCAAAAGGCACCTATCAGCGTGCCGAGAATCACCATAGGCTGCAGACGCACAAGGCGGCGCTTGAAGAAGTCCCACGTCGTCATGCGCTTCCAGCGGTCGTCGTAGGCGTAGCCGATTACGAAGCCTGACAGGACAAAGAAGAAATCAACAGCGAGATAGCCGTGGTTGAGTATTTGTTCGCCCGGCCCGGCAGAATAAGTCTCGAACAAGTGAAAGGCCACCACAATCATTGCTGCCACGCCGCGCAAGCCGTCGAGGATTTCAAACCTTGGCTTGGAGGACAAAGGGATAGTTTCAGATACCATATTCTCAATCTTTTTACAAATGCAAAATTAGTGGTAATTTATTTCACTTTATTTACCAATCTTTCAAAATAATTGAACTAAATTTGCGCAATGGAAAAATGTGCCTTTATATTCGACGATGTATGCATTGCCCCGCACAAGCAGATAGGGATGCACTCTCATTCTCGGTGGGAGCTGTCGTATGTAGCCTGTGGCGCGGGCACAAGGACTATTGGCGATTTGACAGAAACTTTCACCCGGGGCGAAATCGTATTGATACCGCCGGGAATACCTCATGTCTGGCACTTCGACCCGTCTGTAACAGATGCGAACGGCAACATTGCCAACTGGTCTATCTTTTGGAACTCGTCGCTGACAGGCACATTGAGAGATATTTTCCCCGAAATTTCGATGTCGCTCGAAAGAATAGAATCGCTTGAACACGCAGTAGCCTATCAGGGTGAGCAATACGAGACCATACTTAGGCTATTGAATCTCATGCGTGGGAAAGCCCCTGAAAAGAGGTTGCCAATAGCGATAGAATTGCTGATAGCAATTTCCGATATTTCCCAAAGTATATGTACCGGCACCAACAGTCGGCTCACAGGAACAGAGCAACGACTTGAAAAGGTCAGGGTCTACAGTGCCTGTAATTATGCACGGCAGATTACGCTCGACGAGATAAGTCTCCATGTAGGGATGAATAAGTCGGCATTCTGCACATTTATGCGTCGTAACACCGGGATGACCTTCTCGGAATACCTCAACAATATACGTCTGGAGAGGGCTAAAGACAAATTGCGGCACACCGATTACGGCATTGCCGAGATAGCCGTTGTCTGCGGATTCCAAAATGTGACATATTTCAACCGGCTTTTCCGCAGGAAATACGATTGTTCGCCAAAGTCAATACGAACAAAGCGAACAGATTGAACACTCTGAACTTTTGTTTCCCCTACTCAGCCTCGCGAGTTCTCGAAATCTGAGGCGATGAAGCGGGCGACCGAGTCGGTGTAGTTCGGCTCGATTACTATGTCGGCCGCCTGGCGCACTTCGGGCAGGGCATTGGCCACCGCCACTGCCACATCGGCCACGGCAAGCATGGGCAGGTCGTTGAGGCTGTCGCCGAACACTACGAGGCGGTCGGCAGCGAGCTCTTCCTTGAGCCTTAGCACGGCACTGGCCTTGCTGATGCCCTGCGGGAAAATTTCCAGATTCCACGTGTGATGATTGAACACGTCGGGATAGCAGCACACCGAGAAATCAGTAGTAGCTGTAAAAGCCTCGGCGGCAGCACGTATAGGCTCCTCGTCGCCCATGGCGAAGAGCAGCATGGTGTTGTGCGCCGCCCTCGACGGTGCCGGCGTGCCGAGATGGAAACGCTTCAGGGCCAGGTTGCAACGCTCGAGATAGAAACTCTCCTCGGCCTTGTTGAGGCGCGGGGCAGCGTGATAGACATCGAGGGTGGCCCTGTCTTCCGACATGACATAGACAAAGGGGTGCACATCATGGCGGAGACAAAACTGCAAGGCATTCCTTACCTCGGTCTCCGACAGGAAATGGGGCTGACGGAAGCGGCACTCGTCGCGCAGCCAGTAGGCACAGCCCGTCATCACCACGGCCGGAGGCGTGGTATGTGTCTGACCAAGCAGCGGCACGACGGTGGCCGGGGTACGCGCCGTAGCCACAGTAATCATTGCTCCGAGGTCGGTAAGTTCGTTGATTATCCGCGACGACCCGGCCGATATGCGGCTGTCGGTGCCGAGAAGGGTGCCGTCGAGGTCGCTTATATAGAGTGTCTTGTTCATTCTTTCACTAAGTCGAGTGGTGCGCCGTAGCGCAGGGTGCGCGTCGTGCCGAGGGAGTCGAATTTTATAGTATAGTTCTGCCGCGAGGCATCGTTGTCTACTATCGTGCCCTTGCCGAAGACGGGGTGCTCTACCCTGCTGCCAACGGCGAAGCCCGGTTTGTCACCGGCACCGGCCATCGGCTGCGGCATCATCGGCTGCGACGGCAGGGGGCGCTCGAGGGTGAGGTTGTCGAGGCCCATCTCGTAGATAAAGCGCGAAGGCACCTTTGCCGAACGGTCGTGGGCAAAGCCCTCGCTGTCGGAAAGGTACAGGCTCCGCTTCGCCCTCGTCAGGGCCACGTAGGCAAGGCGCCGCTCCTCCTCGATATCGTCGGGGCCTATGCTGCGTTTCGACGGGAACAGGCCCTCGCTAAGGCCGCAGACAAACACCGTGTCGAACTCCATGCCCTTGGCGGTATGCACCGTCATCATGCGCACGGCTCTGTCGTTGTCGGTGTGCCTGTCCATATTGGAGATGAGCGCCACACGGGTCAGGAACGACTCGAGAGTGGCATCGTCGTCATGGCCGGCCTCGTCGATGGCGCGTTTCAGCTCGGCAAGGTTGTCGAGGCGTTCCCACTCGCTCAGGCCGCGAAGCATCTCCTCGTAGCCGCACGAGTCGAGCACGCGCTGCAACAGGTCGCCGAGCGGCATGGTGTCGACAAGCCGGCGGCACGACTCTATGGTCTCTACATACTTTGCGGCGCCGGTGCGCTTCATCTCGGGCGTGTCGAGCATCGACACCAGGGCCTCGTAGAGCGAGATACCCTCGTCCTGCGCACGTGCGCGGAGCAAGTCGAGCTTCTTGCGCCCTATGCCGCGCGAGGGAGTGTTGTAGGTGCGCATAAAGGCCAAGTCGTCGGCGGTGACGAGCATACGCAGGTAGGCCAGCACGTCTTTGACCTCGCGCCGCTGGTAGAAGGCTGTGCCGCTGAAAATTACATACTGTATTTCGTTCTTTACCAAGGCATCCTCAATCGGGCGCGACACATGATGTGCTCGGTAGAGTATGGCTATTCCGGCCGGCTCATGGCCGTCCTTTACGAGCCCTGCTATGGTCTTGGCAATCCACGCCGCCTCGTCTTTCTCGTTTTTGGCGTGGTACATCTTTGGTTTCGCACCGGGCACGCCGAGTGGCTTCAATGCCTTGGGATAGCGGCAGGTGTTGCACGAAATCAGGCTGTTCGACGCGGCCAGTATCTGGGGCGTGCTGCGGTAGTTGTCGGAGAGGACGATGGTCGTGGCATCCTCGTAGAGCTTGTCGAAGTCGAGGATGAGATTTACGTCGGCACCGCGCCAGGTATAGATGGTCTGGTCGGGGTCGCCGACGATAAACAGGTTGCGGTGCTCGCCGGCAAGCAGCCTCGCGATTTCATACTGCGGGTTGCTCACGTCCTGGAACTCGTCGACCATCACATATTGCATCCTCTGCTGCCATTTGTGGCGTATGTCGGGATAGTTGACCAATATGTGGTGGGCGAAGACTATTACGTCGTCGAAGTCGATGGCGTAGGTCTTCTTCTGCTCGTAGAGATAGCGCATGTAGATTTCGGGCAGACGGTCGGCAGCCCCCACATCGCTCATCGCAGGAGGCTCGGCATTGCTCATCTTCTCTATGACGGGCACATAGTCGGCGGCGCCCTTGCGCTTGCCTATATAGTCTACGGCCCGGCGTATGGGCAGCTCCTTGAGGGTCAAGCCCATGTCGGAGTAGACCTTCTGAAGCACCGTGCACTGGTCTTCCTCGTCGAGCAGCACGAAATTGGCCGGGTAGTTGAGCACGTGTATATCCTCTTTGAGCATACGCACGCAGAAGGAGTGGAAGGTGCATATATAGGCCATGTCGAAGTCGCCGAGCCAGGCGCGTATGCGCTGCTTCATCTCGGCAGCGGCCTTGTTGGTAAAGGTCACGCACAACACCGACCCGGGGTCTATGCCCAGCAAGTCGGCAAGATAGCAGTAACGCGCCGTCAGCGCACGGGTCTTGCCCGTACCTGCTCCGGCAAGCACGCGCACCAACCCCTCGGTGGTGCGCACCGAGTCGAGCTGTCCCTGGTTAAGGCCGTCGAGATAGTTCATTTAAGTGAGAAGAACTCGGTAAAGGCGCGGATAGTATATATGTGGTCGGCGGTCGACGCGGTCTCGCACGCACTGTGCATGGCCCACACAGGTGCGCCCATGTCGACGCCGCGCAGAGGGATTTGCGAGGTGAGTATGTTGCCCAGCGTAGAGCCTCCGGCCACGTCGCTGTGATTGACAAAGGTCTGGCACGGCACTCCGGCGCGCTGACAAATGGCGCGGAAGACTGCAGCCGAGTCGGCATCGGTCATATACTTGCAGTTGGCATTGACCTTGATGCACGGGCCACCGCCGAGGTGGGGGTGGTTTGTCGGGTCGTACTTGTCTACATAGTTGGGGTGCAGGCCGTGGGCATTGTCGGCAGAAATCATAAACGAAGCCGCCACGGCGCGCATGTAGTCGCTCTCGGCACCGCCCTTGGCCATGACCACGCGGCGCAATATGTGCTCAAGGATTGGCGACCCGGCGCCCTGCTTGGTGCCCGAGCCGGTCTCCTCGTTGTCGAAGACGGCAAGCACACGTGTTGCGGCCGCCTCTTTGTCGCACGTGTCGAGCAGTGCCGTCATGCCGGCATGTACCATGCTCAGGTCGTCGATACGGCCCGAGCACAGCATCTCGCCCTCAAGGCCGACGACCTCGGCCTTCTGACATGTATAGAGCGACAGGTCGTAGTCGAGTATGTCGTCGATGTCTACACCTGCTTTTTCGGCAACAAGCCGGCGCAGCATACCGCCGGGGTTGTCGCAATTCAGAGCCATTACGGGCAGCATGTCGCGCTGTTTCGACAAGGGGTTGCCCTCGTTGACCTGGCGGTTGAAGTGTATTGCCAGGTGCGGTATTACCAGCAGGGGGTCGTCGAAACGCAGCAGCCGCATACGGGGGCGCAGGGGGTCGTCGCCGCGCAGGGCCACACGTCCGGCGATTGACAGCGGACGGTCGAACCATGTATAGAGAATCGGGCCTCCGTAGACCTCGGTATTGAGTTTCACCATTCCCTCGCAGGCAATCTCGCAGCGGGGCTTGATGCGGAAACCGGGCGAGTCGCTATGGGCGGCAATGATATTGAAACCCGAGGCTACATCGCCCGAACCGACAACGAAGGCAAAGATTGCCGAGCCGTTCTGCACGACATAGCGTTTGTCGCCGGGGGTGAGCACCCATTCGTCGCGCATGTCGAGCTGCCTGAAACCGGCGGTCTCGAGACGCTGACGCACTGTCTCGACGGCCCAGAAATTGACAGGCGACAAATCGAGGAAATTGCAAAGGTCCGTTATGTGGTTCATTCTGATAGTAGGGCTTTAGATTGGTAAATAACGTTTGCTACGCGCTGGGCCACGCAGATGGTGTCGGCCAGATAGGCGTGGAACCTGTATTTCATGTCGGCAAGCACGTCGGGCACGGCCTCGGCAGGGGCATCGGCCACGGTGGTGGCAAAGTCGGCCATGGTCTGGTAGATGTCGGCAAGCTGCTCCGACAGCGACGCGGCCACGGGGGTGTCGCTATAGCGCATATCCTCGGCCGGGGTGTCGAGGTAGGTGTCGTATTGGCCGAGGAGTGCCGCAACGGCCGACGATACTGCCACATATTGCTCCTCTGTAACCTGGGGCAGTATGGCGCCGGTATCGTAATTGTCGTAGTCGGTGGCTCCGGCATCTTCGCCGTAAGGCTTGAGTTCGAGCAGGTTGCCATACAATGCCGGCAGGAGCCGCAATATATTGTATAAAAAATCTTGTGGCACCGCCGATGCTGCCGACGCCACCACGCGCACATAACCCACGGCGAGGGCGGCGAGCTGCAAGCCCGTAGTGCCAAGAGCGTTCTTCTCCATATTATTTCCTGTATAGTTTATTGTCTAAAATGTATTTATAAACCCCGGCAGGGAGGAAATAGTTCATGTTGCGTCCTTTGGCAATAGCCTGGCGTATGAAGGTGCTCGACACGTGGGCCATCGGCGCGTCGACGACCTCCATGCCGTCGATGTGGCGCTTGTCGACAGGGTAGCCGGGCCGCAGATACACGAGCACGCCAAAGTCGTCGAGGATTTGCTGGGCCGAGCGCCAGCGGTCGAAAATCTGCCAGTTGTCGCTGCCGATAATCAGCTTGAAGCGATATTCGGGGTAACGCTCGGCCAGCACACGCAGGGTGTCGATGGTATAGGAGGGCTTGGGCATCGACAGCTCGATATCGCAAATGTCTATGGCATCGGCACCCTTTGCCGCGATTGAGAGCATGGCAAGACGCTTGATATCAGGCAGCAGCTCGGCGGCATCCTTGAGAGGGTTGAGCGGCGACAGCGTGAGCCACACCTCGTCGACGTAGCCCCACTGGGTAAGATACGAGGCCAACATCATGTGGCCGATATGAACAGGGTTGAACGAGCCGCCAAAAATTCCTATTGTCTGCGTCGCCATGGCCTTATCGTGCAAATGCCTCTATGAGGTTGTGGGTCTGGGTCACGGCCTGGTCGAGGCGGTCGTTGACCACGCATTTGTCGAACTCGGCCGCACGCGACATCTCGTAAGCCGCACGGTCGACGCGCACATCAATCACCTCGGCCGACTCGGTGCCACGGAACTCGAGGCGCCGGCGCAGTTCGTCGAGGCTCGGCGGGGGGATAAAGACCGTCATGGCACGGTCGCCGTAGAGCTGCTTCACGCCGAGGGCGCCGTTGACATCGAGGTCGAGGATGATGTTGTGCCCATCACCGGTAATCCGCTCTACCTCGCTGCGCAAGGTGCCGTAGAAGCGGCCCGGATATACCTCTTCGAACTCCACGAAGTCACCCTCGGTGATGTGGTCGCGAAATTGCTCCTCGGTCATGAAATAGTAGTTGACGCCGTCGCGCTCACCCTCGCGCGGAGGGCGCGTGGTAGCCGAGACAGCGAAGCCGAGATTGAGGTCGCCCCCCTCGAGTAGGGCGTTGATTATGGTAGATTTGCCACACCCCGACGGCGCGGCGATGATGATGATTTTTCCTGTCATGTTAGTGTTTATTAAGGGTTTATAAGTTTATATGTTTATGAGTTTATAAAGCAACCTTTAGATTTGAACCTATTTGTGCATATATCATAAACTTATAAACCTATAAACTTATAAACCTCAATTTTGTAATTCGCTTTGCGATTTACAAAAAGGAATTACTGATGCGCCGGACGCAGAAGGTCGTTGACTGTCTTGACGGGGTTGAAGGTCGAGGCAGGCACTTCGACAAAGACGGTGTTCCAGTTGCTCATGGCACCGTTCCAAAGGCCGGGCAGCTCGAGGGCGCGCAACTCGCGGCCACCGAGAGACTTCTCTGAGATAAAGCCTGTGGCGGGGTCGACATACTTGGCCAGGTCGTAGCTGGTGCCGTCGGTATGCTTGAGGTAGCATACCAGGTCGACCGGGTTGAAGTAACCGGCGCCCTTCATCATCTCAACATTCTCGGGTTTCGAAAGGTCAATCTGAGTCGACTCGAGGATTTGCGGAGCAATGGTCTTGCCGTCCGACGACCAGGCGTTGTAGGGGCCGCCGCCGGGTTCGCCCTCGTTGCGCACCATGCCGCACACGCGGAGAGGACGGTCGAGGATACGGAGCAGTTCGTCGCGGCGCACGGCGATGTCGAGCGACGGGTCGAGGTCTTTACTGCGGAGGAAGAGGATTTGCTCTACAAACTTCGTGGCACCGGCAACGACTTCCTCGGTCGGGGCTCCGGCCAGCGAGGCGATGAGCTCCTCGATGCGGTCGCGGACGAGCAGCAGCAGGCCGCCGATAAATTTCTTGTATTGAATGGTGTCGGCACGGTGCGAGTCACCGACAACATTGTCGATATTCTTGATAAATACCACCGAAGCGTTGATGTCGGTAAGGTTCTCAATCAAGGCGCCATGACCGCCGGGACGGAACACGAGTTTGCCCTCGTCGTCGCGGAAGAGCTCGTTGTCGGGCGTAACGGCGATGGTGTCGGTGCTGGGCTTCTGCTCCGACAGGCTGATGTCGTAGCGCACGCCGTAGCGTTTCTCCATAGCGGGCACGGCCTCGGCGAGTTTTGCCTCGAAGAGTTTGCGGTGGTTCGACGATACAGTGAAGTGCAGTTTTACAACGCCGTCTTTCGAAGCGGCAGTCTGGGCGCCTTCGGCAAGCTGCTCCTCGAGGGCGGTGCGCACGCCGTCGTCATAGCGGTGGAATGTGAGCAGGGCCTTGGGCAGTGCGCCGTAGTTGAGGCCGTCGGGCAGGATGATGGCGCCGACAAGCTCCTTGTAGCGGCCCTGGGCCACAAGTTCCTCGGGGGTAACATGATATAGACGCTCGACGGCATCTTTGAGCTGGCCGTAGAAAGCGAAATCGCCTATGCGGTCTACAAGCTGTGCCACGGGGCTGCCGGGAGCGGGCACATCGTCCTGGCCATTGACAAAGGCAAAGAGGGCCTTGAACATGCGCGAGGCCGCCCCCGAGGCGGGCACGAACTTGAGCACGTCGCCATTGTCGTCGAGGAAGCGCTGCCAACGGTCGAGACAGGCACGGGTCATCTCGTCGTCAACGGGAAGGATGCCGTTGCCTACCGACGAAGGAGAATCGATGGTAAGATACGGGAAACCGGTGCGGAAACGGTCAATCTGGTTCTCGACTGCCTCGCGGCTTATACCTTTGGCCGACAGTTGGTCAAGGTCGGATGCACTAAACTGTGTCATGTAACTGTAATATTGGGTTAGGATTATCTTTGTGCCAAAATTACAAAAATAATTGCATCCGACAAAATATGAACCCTAAAGTTTGACTGGGTCGAAGCAATATTCTTTCCGACCACAGGCACGGCAGTATGCGCCTTGCCACACGCCGTCGAACAGCCTCACGGCGGCATAGACAAGCGAGGGCTCGTTGGTAAGGATACCGGCTTCGAAGTTGCGGCGCCCCGGACTTTTCATGCCCATACCGGCCCCGGTGAGGTTGGCCGAGCCGATATAGGCAGTCTCTAAATCGAAGACGATTATTTTGAAGTGGACACGCGGGCAGAGCCGCCGGAGAAGTGCGGCTCTTAGAATCGGATAGCGGTCGAAATCATCACGGAACGCCGGGCCGGGCTCTTTGGCATGTATAAGCCTGACCTCCGGGCCACGACGAAGCAGATTGGCAAGTACGCCGAGGAATGGCGTTGTGCTGCCGGCGAGTCGCACATGGAGGTCTTTAATGTCGGCAGTACCAATCAAGAGCGACCGACGCACGCCGGCCACTCTCGACAGCACCTCGTTATAATGGTCTTCGTTAGCTATAAGGCGGATAAAGGGTGCGTGCTCATTCATATTCGATATAATGCTTTATGTCGCGCTCGGCCTGCAAAAAACTGGTAGCCGTATGCAATATGGCACTTCGCGTCCCGTCCTCAGGAACGAACATGTCGGTGTGCGTGGCAAAGGCAGTGAGCAGGTTGAACACGGCCCATACCGTGAGGTCGGTCTTCACCACCCTGCCCTGACGCTTAATATCGACACCGCGCGCCCGGAAGTAGTCCTCATATTTGCGCGTCGGTAAGACTGCATCGACTGTCTCGGGCGACATACCTATGCGCAGACCGGCCAGGCGCGCCGACAGGCCCTGCAGTTCGGCAAGTGAGCACTGGCTATCCATGGCCTCGAGTGCCTTTCGCTCATAGGTCTGAAAACCGATTTTTGGCAACTCGCGGCTTTTGGCCAGGTCAATCATACGATGTACTTCTGAAGGTGTGAACGACTGGAGCTTTGTCTGTTTCTTTGTAAATGTGTCCGTGGCTCCGTTAGTACAGACAAGCCGCGTATAGAAATTGCCAAGCTCGATTTGGTCGCCTGTCCACCGCAGATAGGCACCGTCGGTTATAGTGTCCTCGCCAAGTGCAAACTGCCTTATAGTCGGATTGCGGCTCTGCATATAGAGCATGACGTCGAATTGGCCGCCACCACGGGTCTCCATCTTTTCGAACTCATATCCGGCCTCGTCCATAAACAACTCTGCGAAATCGAAAAACTCACGAGCAGGAATAAATTCTTGCTGTGGGATAAGCACGTTGACAATATGCCGCGTGTGGGGAGAGGCTATTATCACCACGTCCTTATTCTTGGCGAAACAGACGGCATCCGACAGGAAGTTGCGGAAACTTACCTGGCCGACGTCGCCCGAGGCATTACGAACCATATCGAGCTGGCCGCGACTGGTGCCGATTTGGCGGTTGAGCGAATCAACTACCGACGGCTCGAAGACGAGGTCGATGCCGTCGAGGTCGAACAGCGGCCCGTCGATTTGGCGTAGGTCGCCGAGCGACACCATCTTGTGAGGGAAAAGCTGTTGCTCAACCCGCCGGGCTTGCGAACTGAAGTGTGTCATTGCTGGGGATTTGTATCTTGTGGGTTTGAAAATAATTCGTCGAAACGGTCGGCATAGCGGCGGAGGTTATTCGCCACCTCGACTTGCATCTTTCTGATACGGGCATCTTTCTCAAAACGTTCTTCATCGAAATGCACGTCGCCGGTGGCACTCAGGTCGTAGTACAGGCGTACACCCACATCGCCACGGCGATGCTTGGAAAAAACGACATAGCGGTCAGAGAATACGTTGCGAGGGTTGTCGAAGCGCAGCTCCATCATAGCTGTAATACTGTGTTTAAGTCGATTAGAGCCTATAAAATTACCCGACTTCGTAACTTGCTGTATGGTAAGGAAAGTCGTGTTTACGTGTCTTTGGTTTTGAGCTTTATTATTACGCTTTATCATGGCCAGGAGACGGTTTTCGGCCTCTTTCATGCGCATATTTTCCTCTTCTTTGATTATGCCCTGTAGTTCATAAAACGAGTCTATGGCCACGATATCCCACCCCCGGTCGAGAATCGACTCTATTTCTACGAGATTATGTGACGAGTCGTTTTCTGAGAAGTCACTTTCGACAAACAAAATGTTGATATATTGAAACTTAGGATATCGTTGTACATAGACAGCCAAATCTATCTCGTTCATTTCGGCACTCACAAACAAAATCCTTGCCGAAGGATAATGCTTCATCACATTGGCCAAGAGGTCGAGAATAATCGTAGTCTTACCCGACCCGGGGTCTCCGATAATCATATAATTGACCCCTTTGGGCAGACCGCGATAGCTACACAGCAGCCGGTCGAGCACCGTATGGGTGTCGAAGTTTTCAAAGAGCGACTTGTCAAATGTCAGGTCGCACATTCTAACTATGCCTGACGGGTTGGTGGTTTCAATCATGGTGGCAAAGTTAGAAGCCAGGTGTCGCAAAATGCGATACACCGACCCGTAATTAATAAGTTTATCTCATGACTCTTCTCCGAAGCATCCGACGCTTGCAAAGCCAGTGTCGAGCCATTCTTGCTGTATCCGGCCACCGTTGCGTGTGACTGTGGCCTGCAGCCATTTCTGAGTGTGGGCATCGAGGTCGGCGTAGTCGTTGACGACTATTCTTAGTTTCGACGAATTGCTGACAGCGATTTTGCGCAACATATCGCAAAGGGATATATCGAGCTCCTCGAGGTCTACATTCTTTGTAAGATTTAGCGATGTCAGATTTTTACTTGACCTGATTATCAGCTTGCGCAGACGGGGCATGGTCGAAAGGTCGAGATTGTCATCGTAACACTCCGTAGCCTCAAGCGTTTCCAAGTTCGGGCACCCGGCGAAATCTACATTTTGCAGTTGGACGTATTGCAGATAGGTCAGCGAGGGACAATCTTCAAAGACAACACGGTTGACATTCGTTTCCCAAGTGCCGTCAATCAAGGCTGTCAAAGACTCACAATCCTCAGAAAGGAACTCGATTTGATATGGCAGTTCCTTTTTTTCGGCATCTTTGTAATAATGGGCGACGCGGCTCATGGCGTAACCGGGCTGATGGCGCAAGGTCGAATGTGTCCCGTCGCCCCAGTGTACTTCGATTGAAGTGCCGGGTTTCAGGGCGGCATCAAACCATACGTGGTTGCCCTCGGTCCACTCCAACGTGTTGATTGATATATGTAGCAGTCTTTTAAATTGCATGGTCATTCGTCTTTATAGAGTTCGTACATGTCTATAACCCAGCATTTCATTGTCTTGCGCAGCGGGGCCGGGCTTATTACTTCAATCAGCGCGCCGAACTGTAGCAGCTTCATGACAAAATCGTAGGTCGGCGACAGGTAGAGTTCGAAATCGGCATAATCGTCGCAGTCTTCTATCATGCGTTGGCTCGGATGCAGCGGCAGGGAGTCGAGATAATGCCTGTGGCCTGAATAGGCACGGAGCACGATTCTTTCCGGCCTTACGTCACCGCCGATTACCACACCATAGGCCGAAGAAAAGTAGTCGTCGGCATCGAAGTCGTTGGGCAACGTATATGTCGTATCGGTGATGCCGACCTCTTCGAGACGGTCGAGGCCATATATTTTGACCTCGCCGCGATTGTTACGCGCCAGCACATACCAGCGGTTTTCGAAGAGCTTTACACAGTAAGGCTCAATCGGGAAGCTGTAGCCTTTGTCGTGCCCGAAGGGCCGGTAGGTGATATCGACCACCCGGTTCGTTTTCATCGCCTCAAGCAAGGTTGTAAGGCAGTCGCGCCCCGAGGGTATTTCATCGACAAGTATCCGCCCCTTCAGCGCAAGATTCTCGCTGATAAGGTTGCTCACGGCAAAGGAGTCGAGCATCCACTTCTTCAGCCTGTCCTCGTCAATAGCCTCGGGATTAGCTATGTAATATAAATATCCACCCACCTTCTGGCAGTCGATGATGATGCCGAATTGGTCGAATATTGCATCGCGCCAGCGGTTGAATGTCGCACGGTGGAGAGGGTTGCCGCCGCTCAAATCTTTATTGCATTGCCATTTGTCGGATAATTCTTTGTGCGAAATCTTGCCGGAACGGCGGATAGTGTCAATCAGCCAGGTATATTTTTGCAGTTGGTTCATATCACTTTAGAGGTTTACGCTGCAAAGATATACAATGCCTGTCTCATTCCGCGATACAAGATTGAAAAAATCGCGACTTTTGCAGCTATATGAAATATTTTTACTACTTTTGTCCAAATATCTAATCGAAAAAGAACTATGAAATCAATCAAAGTAATTCTGCTGGTGCTTGCCTGTATCATCACTATTCCGGCATCGGCACAATTCCGCTGGGGCCCGCGCATCGGTACCGAGGTCACCGCTATGCGATTTGACAAGTCAGTTTTTAACAGCGAGAACCGTGCCGGCTTTACCGGCGGCCTGATGTGCGAGTTTACAGTGCCCGTCATCAACCTGGGCTTCGACCTGTCGGTGATGTATGTTCACCGCGTAAGCCAGAGCAACGTTACCACCGATGGCGGTAATGCCGACGACAACGCACTCGTATCGAGCAGCCGCTTCAAAAACCGCGACTATATCGAAATTCCCCTTAACCTCAAATATAAAATCGGTCTGCCTATCGTAGGCAAGTTAGTATGCCCATACATATTTACCGGCCCGAGCTTCTCGGTACTGACATCCAAACGTGCCATCACCGACGCATACAAGAACAAGGCTTTCGATGTGGCGTGGAATTTCGGCGCCGGCGTGCAGTTGTTCAACCACCTTCAGGTCGGCGCGTCTTACGGCATCGGCCTCAACAAGACCGTCGAATTTACCGGTGTGGCCAGCAACACAAAACCCATCGAGGGCAAAAACAACTATTGGACAATAACTGCCGCATGGCTGTTTTAAAACAACAACATAACCCCCTATGAGACTTATTATTGAGAAAGATTATGCCGAGGTTTCGCGTTGGGCCGGCAATTATGTGGCCTCGCGCATCAACGCGGCGCAACCTACAGCCGAACATCCTTTCGTACTTGGCTGCCCCACCGGCAGCTCGCCACTCGGCATGTACCGCCGCCTGATTGAGCTTTACAAGGAAGGCAAGGTATCGTTTGCCAACGTCGTGACCTTCAACATGGACGAGTATGTGGGCCTGCCCCAGGAGCATCCCGAAAGCTACCACTCGTTTATGTGGAACAACTTCTTCAGCCACATCGACATCAAGCCCGAAAACGTAAACATCCTCGACGGCAACGCCCCCGACCTCGAGGCCGAGTGCCGCCGGTTTGAAGAAAAAATCGCCGGCTACGGCGGCATCGACCTGTTTATGGGCGGTGTCGGTCCCGACGGACATATCGCGTTCAACGAGCCGGGGTCGTCGCTGACCTCGCGCACCCGTGTCAAGACCCTGACACAGGACACCATCATCGCCAATTCGCGCTTCTTCGAAGGCAACACCGACCTGGTGCCCAAGACGGCCCTCACCGTAGGCGTAGGCACCGTGATGGATGCCCGCTCGGTGATGCTGATTGTCAACGGCTATAACAAGGCCCGCGCCCTGCACCACGGCGTAGAAGGCGGCATATCGCAGATGTGGACTATCTCGGCCCTCCAGATGCACCCCAGGGCGATTATCGTAGCCGACGAGGACGCCTGCGCCGAGCTCAAAGTCAGCACATACCGCTACTTCAAAGACATCGAGAAAGCCAACCTCGACCCCGATACACTTTAACGAGGTAACCGAATGAACAAAATAACAACTATGGCCGCCGCCGTTTTGGCGGCGGTTTTTATTTCCTCTTGCGGAAATAGGGCAAACGCCCCTGAAAACGAAACCGACCTCTCTGTTGCACATAAATACACAAATCCCACACCCGGCGAATTTCCAATACTCGGATGGTTCTCTATCCGTGGCAGCGAGAACCAGACCCGTGAACGGTATCTCGAAATGGCCGAGTGCGGCTTCAACCTGTCGCTGCCCTACGTCGACTCGCTGTCGGAGGTGCGTCTTGCCCTCGATGCCAGTCGCGGCACAGGGGTGAGGATTATCGCCAAATGCGCCGAACTCGACTCGCTGCCAGAGCAGACCGTTGGCGAGCTGATGTCGCATCCGTCGCTTGCCGGTTATTTCTTTAAAGACGAGCCGCACATGGAGCTTTACGGCCAACTTGCCGACAGGGTAAGGCGAGTACGCGCCGTCGACGACTCAAAGATGCTGTATCTCAACCTCTTCCCCACCTATGCAGGCCCGGTATTGCTCGGGACTGACAGTTATAACGAGTACATCAGCCGATTTATCGAGGATGTAGGCACGGGCATGGTGTCGTATGACCACTATTCCATCACGGCCGACACGCTTGGCCACACGGCTCTAAACCCCGACTACTACAAGAACCTCGAAATCGTATCTGAAGAGTCGCGCCGAGCCGGTGTCCCATTCTGGGCATTCGCACTGTCGACTGCGCACTACAGCTTCCCTGCCGCCACTCGCGAGCACCTGAGACTGCAGATGTTCAGCAACCTTGCCTATGGTGCGCAGGGCGTGGAATATTTCACATATTGGCAGTTCCCCGGCCTCGGGGAGTCGCAGGATGTCCCAATCACAAACGCGGGACAACGCGGTACATCATGGTACATCGTGCGCGACCTCAACCGCGAAATCCGCGCCCTTACGCCTGTCTTTCTCGGCGCCGAGGTGGTGGGCGTATGGCATAGCGGCGACTCGATACCTGAAGGTACACGCCGGCTCGAGAGCCTGCCGCAGGGCATAAAGTCGCTCAAGGCAGAGGGTGGCAGCGGCGTGCTCGTGTCGCACTTGCGCAACGGTCACGACGAATATATTATGGTTGTCAACCGCGACCTTCATCACCAACAACGCCTTACGGTCGAGGCCGAAGACGGGGCTGAATACGTCGTCGCCGACGGAAACATGGTTGACTACGGCAAAATGTCGCCGCAGCACCTCCTGGCACCGGGCGACTATGTCCTGTTGAAGCTACCCGACCCCGCTACCACTCGTAGCTGATGCTTACGCCGAGGTTGTTGAGGGTAAGGGAGTTATCGTTCCAATAATAATTATTGTTTGAAGTCAGCAACTGGTACGACACACCTACATTGACGGCATGGTCGGGGCGTTCTTTAGAAACAGGTATGCGTAGACCGACCGACGGCCGGAAGTAAAATTGCGTCTCGTTGGTCATAAAACCGTCGGCCATGCGCAGATAGTCGCTGCCTATTAGCCACGAAGCACCGACTTTGAAATCGATGAAGAACGAAGTAGCCTCCTGCGGCCCTATATTGAAACGAAAATCAGAAAATAGGGGTATCATCACTTTCGTCTTGGTGTTACCCCTATACATGTAGTCGTAATCGGGGTTAGGTCGCCATCCCTGAGGTTGCTGTGCCATAACTACATCGACACCGGCACCGACGCCCATAAAGAACCACGACGAGTACTGGAAACCCTGAGTGGTCGAAAAGTCAATGACGTTTGCGCGGTTATGCCCCACGCCGGCGAGACCCGAAACCTCGACAAAGCCCTTGTAGTTGAGCGACCCCGACAATGCCGGGGAAATGAGTTGTGGCAGTTGGTTGGCAATCTGGTAATACTGGGCCGAGACGTGCAGGGGCAGCAGGAAAGCCAATGCAATGACAAGTAGATAGAAACGTTTCATAATATGTCGGTTATTTAAGTTTCGCAAGTCTTAGACTTGCACACTATTAACGGTTTATCGGTTAGTGGTTAGCCTTAGTTCGCTGATTACTAATAATATTGTTATTTACATAAACCATAACCTATAACCAAACGACTACTAACAGTGAGCAAGTTGCATAGTTGCGAAACTTGAATTTTGTATTGAAATATAAACACCGCAGGGGCCTCACTTGTTTATGCACACACTTTATAGCACCAACTGAAACAACACGTCGTCGAGATAACGGCCAAATTTGTAGCCGGCATCGCGAAGGACACCGGCCTTTACGAACCCGGCAGCGAGGTGCATCCGTTCGCACGGCTCATTACCACCGGTGACACACGAAATAAGCGTGTGCGCCCCGGCACGGCGCGAGGCATCAATCACCGCGCCAAGCAATGCCGACCCTATGCCACGGCCCGTAGCGTCGTGACGCAGATAGATGGTTATTTCCCAAGTCGCCCCATACACAGGGTCGGGCTGATAGGCATGTGCGAAACAGTAGCCCAGCACTGCGCCGTTGTCGTCCCACACAAAGAATGGATACCGACCCACGACGCTTTCGAGCCGTGCGCGCATGTCGGCGGCCGTGCGAAGACGGTCAGAGAAAATAACCGTGCTGTTGGCTATATAGTAATTGAAGATGCCGGCCATAGCGGCAGCATCGTCAAACGAACCTTCACGTATCATGATAAATAAAAAAAGCCGCCCTGAAGGAGCGGCTGCATAAGGTGCTTCACTACTTACTTGCTTGCGATGTGGTCGGAAACAGAAAGCGAGTAGCGACCTTTAGCGCGACGGCGGGCCAGCACCTTGCGGCCATTGGCGGTTGCCATTCTTTCACGGAAGCCGTGTTTGTTAACGCGCTTACGGTTAGAGGGTTGGAATGTTCTTTTCATTGCCTTATCGTGATTTTTCTATTGTTTGCATAGTTTCGGAGTGCAAATTTAGGCATTTTCCACGGCATATCCAAAATTTCCACAAAATATTTTTTGAAAACTCGGCAACAAGTCGGCATAAGCATCAAAAGAATAAAAAATCAACCGGCAACGAGGATGTCACAAACGACTCTTGATGCCGGTTGATTTTATATTGACCTATCTTATCATCACATTTCCTTTTTGAGCTGGTCGGTCCAGTCGCGGAGGCGTGTGGGGGTGAGCTCGGGGTGGTTTACCTCGTCGAGTACAAGGCCGCGCATGGTGGCACCGTCAGATGCCTCAGACTTGTCGAAGTGATAGCCCGTTGCCGGGAACTCGCCGATAAATGTTGCCCCGGTGTCGCGCAGACGCTCGTAGAGTATGCCGACAGCGTTGCAGAAAGTGTCGCTCATGGTCTCGTCGCCGCAACCGAAAATCGCAATTTTCTTGCCGCCGAGGTCGAGGGGCTGCATACCGGCAACAAAGTCGTACCAATCATCTTCGAGGCCGCCGTCGCCCCATGTCGACGAGCCAATCACGAGCGTGTCGTAGTCGGCAACCTTGTCGGGGGCGGTTTCGCCCACATCGTGTATGTCTTTGTCGGCAACGTCTAATAGACGCCCTATGCGGCGTGCAATGTCGGCTGTGGTGCCCGTGGCAGAACCGTAGAATATACCTGTTTTCATAGTCAGAACTTAGTTTATACTAAAATATAAACACCGTGAGGGCCACAATGTTCGCTATGATGCACTATCATCGTCGGCGGTGTATCGCGGAGGAAGGCTCTTTTTCGATTTCGCGCCGAGCTGTTCGAGTTTCTGCGCCCTGGCAATTAGGTTGCCAGGACCGCCGGTAAGTTTGCCGAAGGCGGTGTTCCAGGCATCGCGGGCCGACGAAATCGACTTGTCGAGCCGGTCCATATCGTCGAGGAAGCCGCGCAGCTTGTCGAGCATCTTGCCGGCCTCGTCGGCAATGGCGAGGGCGTTGCGGTTCTGCTTGTCGTGGCGCCACATCTGCTCGATTAGCTTGACAATCGACATGAGGTGTGTCGGCGATATGATGAGCACATGGCTGTCGTAGGCTGTCTGCCACAGCTTGGGGTCGAGGTTCATGGCGGCAAGGAAGGCTCCCTCGTGCGGTATAAACATCAGCACATGGTCGAAACGCCCGTCGCCGACCACGTCCTGGTACGATTTGGTGCGCAGTTCGGCAATGTGCTTTTTGACCGACATGATGTGGGCACGCGCATACTGCTCGCGCCCGGCCTCGCTATCGGCGTTGAGCATATTGATATATGCCTGGATTGACACCTTCGAGTCGATGATAATCTTGCGTCCCTCGGTGTAGTTTATCACCACGTCGGGGCGCAGACGGTTGCCGTCGGCATCGGTGACAGTCTCCTGCACCGTATATTCATAGCCACGGCGGAAACCGGCCTGCTCTAGTATGTTGTCGAGTATGATTTCGCCCCATTCGCCCTGCAGCCTCGAGTTGCCCTTGAGGGCGTCGGTGAGGCGGCGAGTCTCACGGCTGACGGTGTTGTTGAGGTCTACGAGGTCGCGGATGCGTTCGCCGAGCGAGAAGCGTTCGCGTGCCTCCTGGCTGTAGTATTCGGTAATCGAGCGTTTGAAATTTTCGAGGTCCTGCTTTACAGGGGCCAAAACTTCCGACAGGCCGTGGGTATTCTGCTGGCGCAAGGTTTCGGAATTGAGTGCCAGTACGCGGGTGGCAAGTTGGGAGAACCGTTTTTCGAAGTCCGCATTAATCTGCTCGATATCGGCCTTCTGACGAGCCAAGGCAGAGTCAGAGGCGGCGCAACGCTCGCCAAGGCGCGCGTTTTCGACACGCGCCGCCGACAGTTTGCCCCACAATACAAAGACAGCCGCCAAGGCCCCGGCGAGGGCGGCGGCGAGTATGACGACGACAGTAATCACCTGTGCGTACCGGGGATGATTTCGTCGACAGGATTGAGCCTGCGCAGCAGCGAGGCACCCGGCTCGAACTCCATGACGATTTCGGGCGGAAGCAGCATACGGCTGCCGGTCGAAAGGTCTTCGCGCACCTCTTCGTCGTGCTTGACAGCACTGAAGGTACCAAACGTGGGCACTGCCACGGCATCGAGCTCGGCCCCGGTCTGCTGCAAGACCACCGACAAGCCCTCGACAAGGGCATCTATATCAGACTGCGAGCGACCTGTGCGCTCAGTCATCACTTTGCGTAATTGCTTGTAATCCATCAGGTAGAGAGTTTTTAGAAATACATCACGGCACCGGCCGTGAGTTTATTGTTATCGTCAGCCGTGACTTTGACGCCACGGTGATAGAAATACTGTTCGAAATTGACCTTGAAGTCGAAATGCACCTTGCCATAGTGCATGGTCGTGGTGGCACCGAAGGTCAGACGCTTACGCGCCGCGATGTTTGCACTCAGCACGCCGTCGACATATATGCCGTTCGACCCCTCGGTGACACCCTCGAAACGCGACTGCACCGACATGCGGTCGGCCCACTTCCATTTCACCGGCCAGCCATAGTCGGCAAAAATGCTATATGCCAGCGAGTTTTTCATCGGGCCGCAATAGTGGCGCCATATATACTCGCCCTCGACATACAGACCGCCGTGCGACCACGACAGCGAGGCATCAAACTGGTTGATGCGACACCCGACACCCTTGCCACCTGGCACGCGCGACATAAAGCCCACCTCGGGTTTTAAACCTTTGGCCGTATAATTGGCCTTTATGCTATAGGTCAGGGCACTATTCCACTTGGTGTGGTCGGTCATATCGGAGGCATTGAATATGCCGCCCTCGAGATAGAGCGATGTCGACGGCACGGTATATCCGGCCTTGACACCGACCGAGCGCAGATTGCCGAACAAGGCCACCAGCCCGACATCGGTAAAATAATATAGGTGCGGCAGGCGCGACGAGCCGACACTAAAGGGCACACGCATCTGGCCGGCATATACCTGCAGCCCCTCGGCCGGGCTGACACGCATATAGGCGTCGAGGAGCTTGATTTTGCCACGGTCGGAAAAATCGACCTGTAGCAGGTAATCGACACGCGGCATCACGAAGCCGCCGGCGCTCAGCCTGGCATTGCGCACCACGAAGCGGCTGTCGCCGGTGACGGTAGACAGTTGGTAAAATGTGCGCATGGTGCCATGAAACACGGGTATATACTTATGTATGTCGGTCTTGGCGGCATCTTCGCCCCACACCGGGAGCATAAATCCCACCATGAGCATGACAGCCAACAGCGGCTTAGTAATCGTAGACAAGTTCGAAATCATCAAGATAAAGGGTTGAGCCGTTGCCACCGGTGAAGTAATCACCATACTTGCTTGCCGACGCGGTGACAAGGATGTATTTAGGCTTGCGAGAGGTTGACTTATATTTAATGTCAACCTCGAAAGGCACATAGTTGCTGATGGTCTGGGCACACTCTATTTTACCGTATGCCACCACCTCGGGACCGTTCTCATCGAACAGATGCCTGTCGTTGGGGGCGGTGCGTATCTCGAAAGGCTCGTCAGAGTCAATCAGGGCAACCCAGATGATACAAGTGTCGGGCTGACCGATTAGCTGTTTGAACTCCGTCGAGGCATGCGAGATGTTCGCCACGGTGTACTTATACTGACCTCGCATGGCTGTGGGGCGATTGACAAAGGGCCTGCCGAAGCTCAACACACCGTTGGTGCCCACAGTCCTTACGTATGTGCCTGCAAAAATGTTTCCGGCAGCAATCTTGCCCAGCGAACCGATGCCCACAAAGCGCGTCTCAAGCTTCGCAGCCCATCCCGACCCCGAGGGTGTATCGTCGGTCGGAGTGGTGTTAGAGTCGCCAAGCGTGGTGGCACCCTTGTTGCCTGTACCCCAGTAGGGGGTGCCGTCTTCGGCCCACGGGCACCAGATTTTTTTATCGAGCCACCACTGGTCAAAATCGCTGTTGGGCAGTTGCGGAGCCTCGCCTGTGGTAAAGGCCACCGTCTCGCCGGTAAATTCGCCCGAAGTCACACGGGCCTCGTAGGCCGTAGACGGTTCGAGATGTATTATACGGGCCGTGAAGTTGCCGCCATTGACAGTGATGTCCGACGCCGGCACATCGGTCCACATCTCGGTTCCGGCCAGGCGGTATTGCGCGCCAAACTCCTTGCCGGCCTCGCCAATACCGTTGACCCATGCCACGCACGTCCAGGCATCGACGCTGACAGTGCGCACCGACACCTCGACAGGTTCGACATAGATAGTCCACGTACTTGTGTGTCCGTAGGCTGTCACCTCTACTTCGAATGGATGCGAACCGTCGAACGTGCTGCCCGCAGCGAGGTCGGGACTCATGGTCGAGCCTTTTGGCCCGAGTTTGGCCTTCGACACGGTTACATTGCTCAGGTTCATGGTCTCGGGCACATTGATTATCACTCGCCGTCCCGGCACGTCTATCACCGTCGCCCCTATCTGGCCGGCGACTTCGAAGTATCGCTCTATATCCTGTACGCCCACAATCTTCCATCGATAGTCCTGGTAGAGACGCAGTATTACCGACAAGGGCGACGAGAGGTCTACGGTACCGTCGAACGGTTCACCCACGATTTGGGCTCCGGGAGTCAGCGACCAGCCCGTGATTTTGACTGCCGTTATGTCGACCTCCTCGGGAAAGGTGATGGTCGCCGTACACGACACGGTGTCAATCACCGTGCCCTCGTCCTGGCCACGGGCCTCGAGGGCGGTAAAATTGGCCTGTATGCGCGGATAGGGTATATCGTTCTTTATGCAAGCGCCAAGCACCGAGGCCAGGACGACTATAAACGCTATGACGTACTTTTTCATATCACTACCATCAGACCGAAGTTAATATTGAAGATATTGAACTTGAAGTTGGCCCCCGAGGTGACCCGCGACCCTTCGTCGACACCGTCGGTTGTCTGGTCTTCCTTGCGCCATTTCAGACCAAAGACACCAAAGGAGACATTGAACGACATAAAGTCCTGCAAGAACACGCACACGCCCGGGCTGAAATTTATCGCGCCCTGGGTGATGACGGTGCGGGTGTCCTTTGGTTCGTTGTTATAGAGGCGCTTGAAGCGCGACGAACCGCTGCCGAAACTCAGGTCGACCTCGTTGAAGATGCCGAAGCGGCCGCTGCGGTCGAGGCCGACATAGGCGCGGTGGAAGGCGGCAACCGAAAAACTCTGCTGGTAATAGCTTACGTCGCGGAGGGTGAAATTGAGGTCGTCGTCGAAGTCTACGGCCAGACGGCCAAGGTCGGCAATGCCACGAGTATAGTCAAATTTGAGGCCCACGGCCTGGTTGCTCTTCACAAAATACGAGATATAGGGTTTGACCGAATACATCTTGCCCTTGAAATCTACGTCTTTAAGGATTGAGAGCACGCGCACGTCCTCGGTCTGCAACTCGCCGTAACTTGCCGTGATACCGAAGCCCCACTTGCCCTTGGGGATAAAGATATAATTGAAGAGGCCACGGTCAAAACGACCATAATTCTTTTCAGGCAGGATAATTGGCACAGTATCGCCGTCGACAACGACGTGCTCGACACTGTCGCGGTCAAACTCTATCAGCTTCTTGCGCTGTATTATCTGGGCACTGGCGGGCACTGCTACCGCCACGGCCATCAGGAGCATGAATATGCGGAACGTACGGTACATAGCGGTCAGATATAAAACATCACCCCGAAAGTGATTGAAAACAGATTGATTTTAAAATTAGCCTGCTGCGTGTGGCGGTTGGCTATATAGATTTGGTCGGTCACCGAGCGTGTGTGATTGTAGTTGAAGCCGAGCACGCCCACATTGACCTCGAGGGCCGAATAGTTGTTGAGAAACACCGCCAGGCCCGGAGCCACACCCACGTTGAACTGGAAGTTTCGCTCATAGGTGCCCGTCAGGTCGTCGCCCGAGCCGTTGCATAGCTTCGACTGGCCACCGCCGAGCTGCAACTGCACTTCGGTAAAGAGGCCGAAGCGAGTGCTGCGCCCCAGGCTGATATAGTTGCGGAACAAGGCCGTGCCGAGATAGCTGTGGCTGATGCTGTAGAGGTTGTCGATATCGTAGTTCGTCTCGCTGTCGAGCACTATGTCGGCCGCATTGAGCCGTGTGCGCTGACGACTGTACGAGAAGCGGCCACCGGCAGTAAGATTGTCCTTGAAACAAAACATCACCGTGGGGCTGACCTTGAAAGTGTACGAATCGCCGTCGATTTTCTCAAAAATCAAAAACTGGTAATTATCCTGGTCAGACTGAGAATAACTTACGCTCACGCCGGCCACCCACGCACCTTTGGGCACGAATGACACCTGCTCGAGCTTGCGCTTGAAAACTTCTTGTGCCACAGTCTCAGCCACACTGGCCGACAGTACCATGACAATCAAGAGCATTAGCAGTCGTTTTACTTTTTCCATATTCCGAACGCTGCCGGGCCCTCCCCGGCTTGAGGCCTGATTAACCTTTATTAGGTCAAATTTGGCTAAATTTGGCTGTAAAATTACAAAAAAAATCCCAAATACGCCACACCGGCCCCATAGATTGTGTTTATGTAGACAAACACAACAAAACACACCAAAAGAGGATGCGTTGACCACACCCTCTTTATGTGCAAGTAGCGATTTATATTTTTTACTTCTGAGTAAACGTTACATCGTCGACAACCAAAGTCTGCTTACCAATAGTATAGAAGCCAATACCGGTAAAATCTAAAGGCATGTAACGTACTTTCAAAATCTCGAGACCATCAACAAAGAATTGCAATTGGTCTCCGTCGCTTATCAGTTTCCATTCCTGTTCCTGTTTGCCTTTTTTGGCATCACCCCATTTGATATCCTGGGTGATGCTTCCGACGCACCTGTTGTCTACGAATCGGAGAAACGAAACAGATTGTTTGTTGAACACAAACGCATAGTAGTTGCCGAAGTCACGGTAATTAAAAATCATACCGGCCTGACGCTCCAAGTCAAGATTATCCATCTTCACGTTGGCAACAATTTCGAATGGTTTTTTCACATCCAAGGGAGCATAGCAGTGAGTTTCAAACGCTGTGTTTTCAAACAACTTTGAATTGCCGTTTGCCATTGCCGCAATGCGCGAGAATTTGGAGTCGCCTTTCGATTTGATGGTCATGACACCTTTGTCTACTATCGCAGTACCGGCATTACTTTCGCCGGCACTCTCAGTCCAACCGAGAGAATTTGCATCAAAAGTCTCGGTGAAACTCTGCGCAGTGGTTGCCATCGCAACAACAGCAACCATGCACATCATCGTAAGAAATCTTTTCATGATTGTATATTTATATGCTACTTGCCTTACCTATACGGGTCTGCAGTTCTTCTACCATAGGCTCAAGTTCCTTAGGCAGTCTATCTACCTCTTCGAACTCGCCATGTCGGGCAGCCATTGCACCCGCTACTTCCGATGAAATCTTGATTTGGAATGCCACGCGGTCGGGGGTTGTCACATCGCGCACCGTAACCCTGTTGCGTAACTGTTTTTCCGACAAGTTAAACGTTTTATATTTCCAAGGGGTCTGCAGATAACCACCATGGAAATCAGTAGTTTCGATTTCGGGAAAGTAATTCAACAATATTTGATGTAATAGTTTCCAGGCAGCCTCACTGTTTACCGCCCCGTCTTCATTGACTGAATAATATTGAGGGTCAAGAGTTATAGTCATGAACTTATTTACGAGGCCCGACGCAGCAGAGCCACGATAGAAACCATCTTGCATAAGGTTGTAAGACACAGAGTTGCGCTCATCCCTGCCATAGAATTTTGAGTTGACAGTAATGTACTCGTTACATTCTATGCGTATGATTGCGACCTGATTCTTTTTGGGAGGCCGTGGAAATTCTCCATAACCATACCCTATCAAGGAGTTATCTACATAGATAGCGGCCTCTTGGGGCTGCACATTTATTTTGATGACCTTTGCCTTCTTCTCTGCTTGCAGAGTGAAGCCAACCATCACAGCCACCAATAAAAGCAAAAACTTTTTCATTGATTAAAATGGTTTATTTGAATATTTATAGTTTTTGGGGATTTGAAGTTCAATAAGAGTGCCCTTATGCCCATCGACATTTATGCGTCTATGGTACACTTCTATTCCATCTTGTCGGCACGATACTTCTATATATTCACGGCCTTTGGGGACGGTGTAATATACAAGGTCCCGGCCAAGATATTCATCGTCGACATAAATCTCAATTTGTCGTTCTACACACGAAAACCCTATTGTCCTGCTCGAAGAACAAGACTCGAGTGCAAACATTGCTGCCACAAGAGCAATAACAACGGTGGCAAATTTCCTTAAATAACCAGGTTGACTTTGCTGATAACAAAACAGCTTCATATTTCATAGTCATGCCAGTGGCTCACTATGCTGGCCATACTACAAAAAAAGCGTGAGAGCCGCACTTGTTGCTCGTTCCACGCCTTGAGGCCTTCGCATTGCCCGAATGAGTTGAACGAGCAAACTTGCAGAAGCCTCACGCAGAATATGTCAATACGCCAATAGCCAGGACTCGCGCCCTTACTATTGCCGGAAAATACATATCCATACGGCATCCACTGTTTGCTTCATTCTTGACTCATTCTGAAAGTTGCGAAGTTCCAAGGCGTCAAGATAGAGCGTCAGTAACGCTTTTTTATCATATTTCTGCATCCCACCTCGCTTAACCCAAAACAGGGCTTCTGCAATGCGTTCTGCGATTGCAAAGTTAATAAAATTTTCTCATTACAAAATCATTATCACATTATTTTTTCAAAATTCTACTCGTATTACCTTAGCCCCTTAAATTCTACTCAAGCCCAAATGGCGGTACATTAGGGAAAATGCTCGAAGAGCATTACTTTGCCGTAACCCCGGCCTTACAAAGTTGGCCTGGGAGTGTATGTCTCCTCAAGCGATGAAGGTGTATCAAAATGAATGTTTTGGATAAGAAGGCTAAAGACAGGAGCATGACACTCCGTGACATGCCAAAGTGTAGGTATAGATATTATCCCGATAATCAGCAATATAACCATCGCCTTAACAATGGCATGTCGCGGAGCGCCATGCTCCTACCGATGCTATTTTATTGTAAAAAACATTTTGATACGACCTCTTCGAAGTATATATTTGAATGGCAAGGGAAAGGCCTTCGACCTTTGGTGTGTGGGGATTTCGGTCACTTCCCCACCCAACTGCGTAAGGGTGGGGCTTCATAAAGTAACAGTCTCCGACCGTTTTTCTGCATTTATAATTTGATGCACTGCTATTTCGGCTTGGCCCAAATTACGACTTTCCAAGGTCTTGTGAAACCTAAATTATATAATTGAAAATCAATGGAAAGTCCGTCAGTCTTTTCCATTATTCTTGATATAGGCTCGTTTGCTTTTGCTTTTCTTGTTTATCAGGTCGAGTTCTTTCATTGTCTTAAATTTTGGACTTCCGAAGAGACTCTTGACCTCGGCGGTATAGCCCAAGGCCATGGCCAACTTCACCAACGACTCAAACGAGATTAAACCTTTTTGCTCAAACCGTGCCACCGTAGACAGGGGCACACCCGACAACTCCGATATCCGCTGACGGGTAATGTTTTTCTCCACTCGTCGCCTACGGAAATTCTCGGCAACCTGTACAATGATGTCCTCAGAATTATCAAGCACAAAGCCCTCTAATACTGACAACATATTATCACTACCCCTGTTAAAATCCATAATACTGCTAATATTATGCTACAAATATAGGCAATTTTTCGGACATAAACAAACATTGAGGATATCTCGTCTATTCAACTCTTCGCAAGCTAAGAGTCGAATAAATAACTTAAGTTTCGCAAGTCTTAGACTTGCGAAACTTAAGTTATTATCGTTCGTTCCAAAGGTGACGAAGTGCCGACCATGGATGAATAAAAATCATGCGAGGGCCCACATAGCACATCACCTCTCTTATTTTGTGCCTGTAGATTGGCGCATAGCAGTGGATTTCGCACTTGCGGCAGCTCGATTTGTGCACGCCTTTAGGGCACCGGTCGAGGCGTTGACGTGCATAATCGAGCAAGGCGAGACAGTCGGGGCACACCTCGTCGCCATGCGTCGAATGATGCTTGTGGCAATATAAGGCAATCATCTGGCCGATGACCTTCTTCTCGCGCGCTACTCTGTCCATTAATGCAATTACTATTTCAGACCGTAAAATTACACAAAATCCGTGAATACATAAAATCCGTAGAAAAGTTGGCATCCGAATACAAAGCAAAAAGCGATTATATATCAAAATGTTGGTCAAAAAGTATAATTATTTGGCGATTTTGGGGTTCAATCCGAAATTATGGTGCATTAGAAAAAATGCTCGAAGAGCATTACTTTGCCGTAACCCCGGCCTTACGAAGTTGGCCGGGGTGTGTATATCTCCTCAGACGATTAGTGTCGAAGACACTTCCCAATCGATATATAAATTTGAAAGACAGGGGAAAGGCCTTCGACCTTTAGAGTGGGGCTTTCGGTCACTTCCCCACCCCAACTGCGTAAGGGTGGGGTTTCATAAAGTAACAGTCTTCGACTGTTTTCTCCTCCGCATTTATAAGTTGATGCACCGACATTTCGGCTTGAGCCTATTTGGCCCAAACCGAAATTACAGTGCATATATAGTTGGGTCGAGTTGTGGCTAATATAGGAGCTGAGCCCTCCGGGACCAGCCATTTTCGAGGCATTGTTTTTCATTTATATGCAAGCACTTAAATGTAATGGCTGACCTATGGCTTGCCTCGGAGAGTCAAGCTCCTATAGTTGAGAACCCTCTTCTCTTATATTTTTAATTATGCACCGACATTTCGGCTTGTGCCATTATATCCACAATTTTCCTGTGAGGTATTTTGAAAGTGAAAAAACTCTATAACATAAAAAGGCAGTGTCGCGTGGTGGCGGCACTGCCTTTGGGTATTGTGGGGTTGGGGTTTATTTGTTGTCAGTGAGCGAGATGATGAGCTCTTTCTCGTCTTCGGGGTCGGGAAGGATGTCGATTTTTCCTTCGCGGGCAAGCCAGCCCAGGGCGGCGAAGACTTCTTTGTCTTTGAGCTTGGTCATCTTTTTGATTTGTTTTACTCCGAGGGCATCAGCGTTGTTGAGGGCCACCCATACAGAGCCGGCATACATGCCAATTGTTTCTGTGTTCATTGTGCTGGATGTTTAATTAGACGTTAGACAATTATATTTATTTTTTGAATTTCGGTATATCTCGTCGGCAAAATTAAGACATTTTGCGTTAAAATCCTACTATTTGTATAACAATTTACGCAATTTTTTTTTTCGTTGCGAAAAATGCGGCATTTTAGGCTCACATCAGCCTCGTCAATGGCTCGTCGCGGAGTGCCGGGTCCTTTGTCCACGCTGTCCACACTGTCCACGCGATACATAGGTGTGGACAGCGTGGACAGGAACTTATTCGACATGTACCCTGTCATGGCATCGCCTCTACAATGGGGCTGTCACCATTATCCATGTTGATTAATGTATAGATAGTGTTGCCGTCGCACGGCATGGCCGATGACGGTGCGCAGGGAAATGCCGGGGCCGCCACACTGCCACGGTCGCCGAGTGGCCCGGGCGACACTTCGACGTATGCCTCGTCCCAAAGGCCGCTCGATATAAACTCGCATAATAGCGCGGCTCCGCCCTCTACGAGCAGCGAACTGATATTGTGGTCGGCGAAGAGCGTGTGCAATGTCTCGGAGAGCGGCATTGTGCCGTCGACGCGCAGCCAGTCGCCGTCGCCCACAAGGCCGTGGCGGTCGAAGAGTACTCGCCGTGGAGAGGCCCCGGCAACAAGGCGCGTGTCGAGGCGCGGACGGTCGAGCAGGGCTGTGTGCGCGCCCACGGCGATTGCATCGTGAGTGGCACGCCGGTCGTGGACGAGAAGTGACGACAGCGGCGTAGAAAATCGTGCCGCAGCCTCGCCGACCTCGCGACGATGGTCGATAAAACCGTCGGCACTCTGTGCCCATTTGAGCGTGACAAATGGCCTGTGCAGGGTCTGGGCGGTCATAAATGTCTTGTTGAGGCGGCGGCTTTCGTCGGCCAGCAAGCCGGTCTCGACGGTGATTCCGGCCTGTCGGAGCATTTCTATGCCCAGGCCTGAAACTTTGGGGTTGGGGTCTCCGGCACCGACAACTACGCGCCCGATGCCGATGTCGACGAGCAGCTTTGCGCACGGCGGTGTCTTGCCGTAGTGCGAACAAGGCTCGAGGGTGACATAGATGGTGCTTTGCGGCAGCAGGCGACGGTCGCAGTCGGCCACGGCCCTTACGGCGTTGACCTCGGCATGAGGCCCCCCGTAACGGCGGTGCCACCCTTCGCCTATTATGCGCCCGTCGGGGCTGACGATGACGGCTCCGACCATAGGGTTGGGCGACACATGGCCTCGCCCGGCGGCAGCAAGCCCGAGGGCTCGGCGCATATAGCGGTAGTCTTCGGCTGTAAAGTTCATAGGTCAGAATATGCCGGCGAGAAGGTGTCGCCGTAGTTCGGATTGCCTGTGGTGATGCCTTTTGTGAGCCAGCGCACACGTTGTTCGCTGCGGCCGTGGTTGAAGCTGTCGGGAACCTCGCGGCCGTAAGCCTTGCGCTGCAGATAGTCGTCGCCGATTTTCGAGGCGGCATTGACGGCGTTCTCCACGTCGCCTGCTTCGATGGAATTGAACATCTCGTTGTCGAGCGCGGCCCATACGCCGGCATAGAAGTCGGCCTGTAGCTCGAGGCGCACGCTTATGCGGTTGGCCTCGCGTTCGCTCAGCCGCGACATCTGGCTGTGGGCCTGGTCGAGGGTCCCGAGCAGGTATTGCACGTGGTGGCCCACCTCGTGGGCTATGACGTAGGCGTATGCAAAGTCTCCGTCGGCACCGATGCTTCGCTTCATGTCCTTGAAAAAGTCGAGGTCGAGATAGATGGTCTGGTCGGCCGAGCAGTAGAACGGCCCGGTTTGCGAACTCGCCTGTCCGCAGCCCGACTGTACCGCCCCACTGAAGAGCACCATCTTGGGACATTGGTACTCGCCCCAGCCCTGGCGGCTGAACTCGCGGGTCCATACGTCCTCGGTACCGGCGAGCACCTGCGAGGCAAAGGTGGCCAGTCGCTCGTCTTCGGCATCGGGCGTATAGTCTTGCTGGGCGTATGGCGGCTGCAGGGCGCCGCTGCCCATCAGGTTTCCCAACACGTCGCTGATGCCGCCGCCCGAAAAGAGCGTTATGGCGGCGACGATGATTACACCCACTATGCCGCCCCCGATACCTAAGGCACGGCCGGAGCCACGGCCACGGCGGTCATCGATATTGCCGCTGGTGCGGCGTCCGTTCATTCGCATACTTTTCTTTAGTTTAGGGTTTATAGTTTAGGTTTTTTAATCAATCGAAGATGAACAGACGAACAATAAAAACATAATGAACAAGACGAGCTTCTTATAGCTCTTGTTTATGTTCCTTTGTTCCCTCTTATATTTATCAACGTAAAATCGATTTACTCGGTTCCCCGGGGCAGGAGTTCGAAGGTATCGACGTATATCTCGGTTATGGAGCGTCGTATGGCGTTGTGGTCTTCCCACGAGCGGGTACGGATTTTGCCCTCGACAAGCAGCTTGGAACCCTTGCGGATGTAGCGCTCGGCAAACTCGGCGGCACGGCCCCACATCACTATATTGTGCCACTCGGTGATTTCGGGCAGCTCGATTTCGTTGCCCGACTCGTCGCGGCCTCGGCGACGCTCGTTGGTGGCAAGGGTAAACTCGGCGACAGGCTTGCTGTCGACCATGCGCATCTTTGGGTCGCGGCCTACGTTGCCGCAGAGGATTACTTTGTTCATTGTATGAATTTGGGGGCTAAGATGAAGAGTCCTAAACTGATGCCGGCATTGAAATGATGCCGTGCCGACGAATAGTTGCAGTAAGCGCTCAGAGTGGCAAAGGGCAGTTTGTAGACCACGGCGCACTCGCCGAAGAAATGTGCCGTGCCGAACCACCGTCCGCGCCTGGCATAGCCGCCGGCAGTCTCTACGATTGTCCGAGCCGGTACGAAACCGCTCATCGTCAGCCGGGCCGACAGCGACGAATTATACTTGTAAATCGGGATTAGCGATGCCGCCACGAAGCTCGATGCACGCAGCCCCGGGTCGAAAACATGGTGCGAGGCCGGTGTGGGCATAAAGGCCGGGGCCGTAGATACCGAGGCATAATAACTTTGGAACAAGGGGCGCGTAGAGGCCACCAACTCACCCTCGGCACCGAGCGAGAAATGACGCCCGAGGTCGAAGTAGTCGCGTTCACGCCAATGGAGCTGCAGCCATTTCTCGTCGTCGCTCTCGCGGGTGTCGGCCACGGCGTTGTAGAAGTGCGACCTGCCGGCCAGGGCTGTCAGGCAGCCGTGACGCTCGTAACCCGAGGTGGGATAGTTATATTGGTCGAGTGTCGAGGCGTTGTAGCCTACGTAGGCCTGGGCCAGGTTGAGGCCGATGTTGTCGCGCCCGGCACGGTAACTTTCGGCACTGTTGTTGCGATAAAACGAATTGTAAATCCTGCCGCCGCCAATGCCCACGTTGCCGGCACCCTTGCGGCCTGCGGCAAAGGCCCATTCAACGCGGCCGAAATACTCGTGGTCGGTGACAAACGACGGCTCGTTGTCTTTGAAGAACAGTTTCTCGTTTTCATGGAAACGCTGCCTGGCCGCGACGGCTGTAAACCTGAACGCCGACGGCAGGCCCGTAGGCAGATAGAGCGACCCACGCGCCACTCCGGCCATGTAGCTCTGGCCTATCCATGCCTCGATGTCGGCATTTACGCTGCTGAAACTCAGCGACGAATATCCGGCGCGGAGATAGAGGTAGCTGTTGTTCGACGACGTGATATACGCCCCGGCTCCGAGCGACATCTTTTTCTTGACGGCAATGTCGAGATTTAGCTTGAAGAGTCCGGTACTGTCGACCGGCTCTGCAGTGGGCGTGAGCATGTTGAGCTTGTCGGACGCGAGGGCGCGGTAGAAAGCAAGCCGCGCGCGGTCTACCCCGATGGTGTCCTCGCCTTTCGACGGGCTGAAGAGGTAGCGGATATATTCATTTTGTCGCGGGGAGCCGCCGCTGACTGTCACGTCGGAAAACCGCAGCGCCGGTGTGCGCATCTTGAATGTCTGGCGGCGCATGTCGCGCACATCGGCCGGCATACGTGTATGTACGCGGGCTTTGATGGAATCCATCATGTCGAGGGTGCGGCGGTAGCCCTTTTCGTAGATTTGCCGGGCGGCACCAAAGTCGAGAAGGCTGAACTCGCTCAGGTGTATGCGCACCTTCACCCCGTACTCTTCGGGCAGGGCGTATGACTGCGGGGCCGACACGAGCATGTCGAGCTGGTCCATGTAGCTGTTCGGAAGTCCGTCAGATGGCGACGACACGTCGAAACCGAGCATCACCGAAGGGGCGAACTCGCTGTGCATCACGTCGACAGGGAAGTTATCGTAGATGCCGCCGTCGTAATATATGTCGTCGCCGATTTTTACAGCCTGGAACACGAGGGGAAAGCTCATCGACGCGCGCACGGCGTCGGCCAGGTCGCCGTGGCTGAAGACATGCTTGCGCCGCTTTGTCATATTCGAGGCAACTGTCCTCAGCGGCACGAAGAGTTTGTCGAAGTCGCCCCCGCACTGGGCCGTGTTGGCCCCGAAAATCTCCATGAAGCCAAACTGCATCGGTGCCGGCGCAATAAGCGACTGCGGGTTGAAGCGTTTGCTGTTAGCCGTGGAGTCGCTGCGCCCGACCTGCATGGAGAATAGCTGCGGCGACGGACGCTCCGATGAGAAATAGTAAGTGTACTCGGGGTCGACGGTGCCTGTCGACATGTAGCCGAAATACTGCGAGGTGATGAGCTCCATCATCTCCTCGGGGGTATAGCCGATGGCATACAGGGCACCGACGATGGCACCCATCGACGTGCCGGTGATATAGTCGATGGGTATGTCGTTTTCTTCAAGAGCCTTGATGGCACCGATATGCGCGATGCCCTTGGCTCCGCCGCCACTCAGCACGAGTCCGACTGACTGATGCGGCTCCTGCGCTGCAACGCGCAGCGCAGGTGTCGGAATCAGGAGAAAAACGAAAAGAAGAAAAAAGCACTTAAGAACCCTCATGGGCAGCTCATTGATGAAATAGTTGAATAGTTACAGCTTTCCTTTAAAACGCTATGCTGTAAATAAAGTTCGCGTCCGCAGCAAAAATTTTTTAACTCAAGATGTAACTATCCTTGAATCCGAGGAAATATAGCACACCGTCGAGGCCGATTGTCGAGATTGACTGTCGTGCGGTCTGCTTGACCTTCGGTTTGGCGTGGAACGCTATGCCGAGTCCGGCAGTCGAGAGCATGGGCAGGTCGTTGGCACCGTCGCCCACGGCTATGGTCTGGGCGATGTTGATGTTCTCGACCTGGGCGATGATGCGCAGCAGCTCGGCCTTGCGCTTGCCGTCGACAATATCGCCCACAAAACGGCCCGTGAGCTTGCCGTCGGCGATTTCGAGTTCGTTGGCATATACATAGTCGAAGCCAAAGCGGCGTTTGAGATAGTTGCCGAAATAGGTGAAACCGCCCGAGAGTATGGCAGTCTTGTATCCGGTGCGCTTGAGTACCTCCATCATGCGCTCTACTCCCTCGGTAATTGGCAGGCTCTCGGCAATCTCGCGCATCACGCTCTCGTCGAGGCCCTTGAGCAGGGCTACGCGGCGGCGGAAACTCTCGCAGAAGTCAATCTCGCCGCGCATGGCACTCTCGGTGATGGCGCGTACCTCCTGCCCTACTCCGGCGCGGTCGGCAAGCTCGTCTATAACCTCGGTCTCGATGAGCGTGGAGTCCATGTCGAAGCATATAAGACGGCGGCAGCGGCGGAACACATTGTCCTCCTGTAGCGAGATGTCGAATTCCTCGGCCTGCGATATTTGCAGGAAGCGGCTGCGCATGGTGTCGACGTCGAGCGGGTTGCCACGGACTGAAAACTCGACACATGCCTTGGAGCGCGGCTCCTCGTTCTCGCTCAGCGGCATACGACCTGTCAGTCGCTGTATGCTGTCGATATTGAGCTGCTGGCGTGCGATTTCGTCGGTGACAAGGGCTATATGCTTGGCCTTGAGCTGACGGCCGAGGATGGTGATAATCCACCTGTTCTTGCCCTGGCGCGATACCCAGCTCTCGTAGTCCTCGATTGAGATGGGCGAGAAGCGGATTTTTACGTTGAGTTCGTAGCACTTGAAGAGCAGGTCTTTCATAATATCGCCCGAACGCTCCGACGTCGTGCGGAAGAGTATGCCCAGCGACAGGCTGTGGTGTATGTCGGCCTGGCCGATGTCGAGTATCTGTGCTTCGTGGCGCGACAGTATTTCGGCAAGTGCCGCAGTAACGCCGGGGCGGTCGTCGCCCGAGATTTTTATCAGTATTAGTTCTATCTTGTCCGGTTCTGACATGTCTTTTATGTTTATGTGTTATTTCGCCACCGGGAGCTCGATTCTAAAAGTAGTGCCCGCGCCCGGGGTTGATTGTTTCACAAATATGCGTCCGCCGTGATATTGTTCGATAATACGTTTTGCCAAGGTCAGGCCCAGGCCCCAGCCCCGGCTCTTGGTGGTGTAGCCGGGGTTGAAGACCGTCTTGAAGTTCTTGCGGCTTATGCCCTTGCCGGTGTCGGCCACGTCGATAAATGCATTGATGGGCCCGGCCCCGGTGCTTACGTCGATGCTCCCCTTGCCATCCATGGCGTCGACGGCGTTTTTAATAAGGTTTTCTATCACCCATGCCAACAGCGGGGCGCAAGCCTCGATGCGTATGGGCAGGGCGTTGGGGTGCCATTGCAGGCTGATGCGCGGCGATATGCGTGTGGCCATGTAGTCTACGGCCTCGCCTACGGTGGCGTTGAGCTCGGCCGGTTCCATGCGCGGCGCGCTGCCGATTTTCGAAAAGCGCGAGGCGATGGTGCTCAGGCGGCTCACGTCCTTGTTCATCTCGGCCAAGGTGTCGGCGTCGACGCCCATGTCGGGCAGCAACTCCATCCATGCCATAAGCGACGATATGGGGGTGCCTAACTGGTGGGCCGTCTCTTTCGACAGCCCGACCCACACCTTGTTTTGCTCGGCCTTTTTCGTCGACAGTACGGCAAAATATACCACGGCGATAAAGGCAAGCATCACCAGCACTAATATATATGGGAATACGCTCATGCGCTTGAGCAAGGTCGAATCGTCGTAATATAGCTTCTGAACCTCGCCGGGGGCAATGTCGATTTCAATCATCTTGCCAGATGCGGCCAGGTCGGCGAGTTTCTCGTTGAGGTAGTCGGTGTTGCGTTGTTGCAGCGGCGTGCCGATACCGAGGGTGTCGCCTGGCACGGGGAGGTCGAAGTTGCGGTATTGCAATATATTGCCCTCGCCGTCGGTCAGCAATACGGGGATGGTGGTGTTGCTTTTGATGATACCTAAAAGGAAGTCGACGTCGGTGCCACCGTCGTCGTCGGCAGCCGTTGTCACCGACACTATTTCTTTGGTGGCGTCGGCCCATAGCTGCATACGGTCGCGCTCTACTGCCGACAGGTCGCGGATGAGACCGTCGGAGAAATAAAGGAACAGGGCCACCACGGCAGCGGCAGAGACCAGGAATGCGATTTTGCCATAACGGCGTAATTCGTAAATATTCGCCATATCGGTGCAAAATTACCAAAACGAAGCCACAATTGCAAACTGCTGTGAGCCTTGCAAATTTTACTGTACTGTATATTGTTTGTAATCAATTATTTACAAAATTGACTTTAAAAAACATCAAAAAAATATGCTAAAAAATTTGCATATTCTAAAAAATGGCCGTAACTTTGCATCGCTTTTGAGAAAGACGGGGTGTAGCTCAGTTGGTTAGAGTACGCGTCTGGGGGGCGTGAGGTCGCTAGTTCGAGTCTAGTCACCCCGACAAAGCAAAAGCGAATTGCCTGTAAGTCTTCGACTTACGGGCAATTATTTTTTAAGCCGGGACAAATACGGCTCAAGCCGAAATCATGGTGCATAATTAAAAATATAAGAGATGAGGGTTCTCAACGATAGGAGCTTGACTCTCCGAGGCAAGCCATAGGTCAGGCATTTCATTTAAGTGCTTGCATATAAATGAAAAGCATTCCCTCGAAAATGGCTGGTCCCGGAGGGCCCAGCTCCTATATTAGCCACAACTTGACCCGGATTGCCCTCAAATAAGGCACTGTTATTCCAATGCTTGCTTCACCACTACGGCGTTGTTGTGCTCGCGGTCGTGGGAGGAGTAAAGGAGTGTGACGGTGGGTTTGTCGGCGAGGGCGGCTTTTAAGGTGGCGAAGGCCGGGTTGGCCAATAGTTCGGCGCGGTATTTCTCGGCAAATTCGGACCAGCGGCCGTCGGGGTCTTGGTGGAACCATTCGCGCAGTTCGGCCGACGGGGCGATGTCTTTGTCCCACCAGTCGTAGTGGAATGTTTCGTGTGAAAGGCCGCGAGGCCATAGGCGGTCGACATAGACGCGGTAGCCGTCGCCGGGCGATGCCGGGTCGTAGGCTCGTTTGAGTTGTATAGTCTGTTTCATTTTAGATGTAATATTTCGAGGAAACGCTCTACCGTAGCAGGGTCGCCCGAGTATTTGCCATGGTCTTCGCTCAGCTTGCAGGTGCTGCAATAGAAGGGCCACGACTCGGTAATCTTGACGGCAATAAGTTTGATTACGATATTCATCGGCTTTACACCGTTGAAATCGTTGGTAAAATGTGTGCCGATACCGAACGACGGTATGCACTTGCCTTGTGCGTAATGCTGTATTTTGATAGCCTCGTCGACGTCGAGGCCGTTGCTGAATACGATTTGTTTGCTTGCCGGGTCGATATTGAGGCTGCGGTACTTGTCGACGATAAGGTCGAGCTCTTCGTAATTGTCGCCGCTGTCGACCCTGAGACCCTTGAACATGTTGGCATAGTCCTCCGAGAAATTGAGGCTGAATATGCGCCAGCCGTAGGTATCGTAGAGGAATGTGCCCAGGGCGCCACGGTAAGTGCCAGCCCATGTGCGCATGGCGAGATAATTTGCCATCTGGGGGCCGAACATACCCGCAATCGCGCAGATGAGTTCGTGAGCCATAGTGCCAACAGGCACCAGGTCGTACTTCATGGCGAAGTATACGTTGCTCGTGCCGATAAATCTGCCCGGGCCGGCAAGTGTCTCCTGACACTCCTTCATCGCCCTGATGGCGGTGTCTTGAGCCTCGAACGACGCTCGGCGGCGCGTGCCGAAGTCGCTAAAGGTGCATCCGGCCTCGATTAGTCTGCGGGCCTTCTCGTATGATTTGGCATAATATTGACCGTAGTCAAATGATTTGTCCTCACCGGTCATTATATAGTATAGTTCCGACACGATTGCCAGGACCTTGACTTCGAGAAAAATCGTGTCGCACCAAGAGCCTTCGAAAACTATGTCGAGGTGCCCGTCGTCGTCCTGATTGATATAGACCCAGTTGCTGTCGTAGCGGAATCCTTTGAGGTAGCTGTAGAACCATGCCGGGATGTAGTTGCACCGTCTGCGCATAAAGGCTATCTCCTCGTCGGTGATTACCACGGTCTCGAGCATCTTGACCTGTGCACGTAGCTCCTCAGCAAAGCCCGGTGGGTAGGCGGTGTGGGCACGGTCGTTAAACTTATATCTGACCTGTGTGCGCGGATAATTTTCGATTACCGCGCAGCACATAGTAAACTTATATAGGTCGTCGTCGGTGAAATGCTGTATTATCTGGCGCATGGCAGGGGGTTGGTAGGTTGAATATAATTAAAACAACCACCCGGCATTTTAGTTGAATGGTTGGTGTAAACTCATGTCACGAACATCTTGCAATTAAAATGTGTTTTACTTTCGGTGTCGGCATTGTGCCGCCACGTGATTCATAAAAAACTACTGATATGTTAGAAACCGAATACAAATTTGGCGAAGTCCACGACCTTGCCAAGCAGCTCGAGGCTGGAGAAGAACGTGTACATTTCAAAAATATCTTTACCAATACCGGCGGCGGTGTGTCGTTGCTGGCCTTCAAGGCCGGGCAGAAGCTCGAAACACACCTGTCGCCCGCCGAGGTGATGGTCTACGTTGTAGAGGGCGAGATAGAGTTTACCATGCTCGACAAACTCCACACCATCAAGACCGACCACTTCATGCTCATGGGCCAGGGCGTGCCTCACAGCGTGGTAGCTACGACCGATGCCAAAGTTTTGCTCGTGAAAATCAAAGACTGAGGCCAACAGACACATTAACATAAATAAATTCATAACCCCATACCTAACAATAATATTATGGACCAGAAATATGTATGTGAAGTTTGCGACTGGGTATACGACCCGGCCGTAGGAGACCCCGACAACGGCATCAAGCCCGGAACCGCATTTGCCGACCTCCCCGACGACTGGGTATGCCCCGTCTGCGGCGTAGGCAAAGACCAGTTCGCACCCGTGGAATAAAGCACTTACCATAACACTCACAAGGCCCCGGGGTGGACGCTGTGTATATCCGCCACGGGGCCTTGTGAAACTTAAACAAACGGCTGCACAATATTTTTAACACATAGGCGTTAGATATATAGAAAGATAAATTCACCCAAACTCTTTTGCCTATGAAGAAAACATCTACTCTATTTATCCCCACCGAAACCTCACGTGAGGTATCAACCCACACCGTAAGACGCCAGCCGCGCCCCAGCACCATAGCCAAGCTATGCCAGCTCGCCCGCTGCGCCTTTGCCACCGGCAAATCAATGCCCCTGATTATCCTCAACTAATCGGGGACATCAACCCCGGGGGCGTCCCCACCAATTTAGCCACCACATAATGGCCGGCATATATATCCATGTGCCATTTTGCACTGTAAAATGTGCATATTGCGATTTCTACTCGGTCGCCAGGCCCGACATGGCCGATGCCTATATCGACGCCGTCGGCAAAGAATACCGTGCGCGGCGGCATGAGACCGGAGACGCCCCCATAAACACACTCTATATCGGCGGCGGCACACCGTCGCTGCTCTCTCCAGCCCAATTTGCAAAACTTATATCGTATTTTGACCTCGGCCCGGTAAAGGAATTTACCATCGAAGCCAACCCCGACGACATAGACGACGCACACGTCGAGGCATGGGCCGACTGCGGAGTGAACCGCGTGAGCATCGGGGTGCAGTCGCTCGTCGATGCCGAGTTGCAGGCCGTAGGGCGACGACATGATGCCAGGCAGGCCCTCGACGCCGTGGCGCGGCTGCAAGAGCACGGGATTGACAATATCAGCGGCGACCTGATTTATGGATTGCCAGGGCAGACACCCGACTCGTTTTCATACAGCCTCGATACCTTGCTCTCGACCGGCATCAAACACCTGTCGGCCTACTGCCTGAGTTACGAAGAAGGCACCCGCCTGTGGCGCTGGCTGCAACAAGGCCGCGTAGCACCTACCGAAGACGACATCATCGCCGTAATGTACGACACGCTATGCCAACGTGCGCGGACAGCAGGGTTCGAGCACTACGAAATCTCCAACTTCGCGCTACCGGGCTATCGTTCGCGCCACAACTCGTCGTATTGGCACGGAGTGCCCTATCTCGGCCTCGGGCCGGGCGCACATTCATGCGATATTCACGGCACGCGGAGATATGTGCCGTCAGACATCCAGGCATACATCACCGCGCCCGAAACAGCCGCCATCGTCGACGAAGAATCAGACACCGACCGCGCCAACGACCGCATCATGACCTCGCTGCGCACAGCCGAAGGGCTCGACCTGTCGCAATTCACCCCTGCGCAGCAACAAGAGCTCAAAGCCCTTGCCGCACCCCACGTCGCGTCACAGCGACTCGTGGTTACAGGCAGGGGCTTTGCCATACCAGAAATGTCATTTATGTTATCCGACGCGGTTATCCGCGACCTCCTACTGTAAGTCACACCACGCCGACAGGCAACTGCATGGTGGCACAGTGCAGCGACCCATGCTGACGTATGAGCGCGTTGCAGTCTATAGGTATAATCTTATGGTCCGGCATGGCCGCCTGTATGGCCATAAGCGCGTGCATGTCCTTGAGAGGCTGGTTATAGACAGGGGCAAGCACCACGTTGTTGACAATCAAGAAATTGGCATACGTTGCCGGCAGGCGCGACCCGTCGTCAGGGTCGTACACCGGGTCGGGCAGGGGCAGCTCGATAAGGTTAAAGGGCATCCCGTCGGGCCGGCGCAGGGCGTCGAGGTCGCCACGCATTGCGGCAAGCGACTCGTAGTGCTCGTCGTCAGGGTCGCTACAACCGACATATAGCAGCGCGTCGCCCGGCGGCACCAGGCGTACAAGGGTATCGATATGCCCGTCGGTATCATCGCCGGCGAGGGCCCCGTGCTCGAGCCATAATATGGTGTCTATACCCAGGTCGGAACGCAGGCAGTCCTCTATATCGGCCTTCGAAAGACCGCCGTTGCGGTTTGGCGACAACAGGCAGTCGGCAGTGGTAAGCAACAGGCCGTTACCGTCCGACTCGACCGAGCCACCCTCGAGAGTGAAACTGAGGCGGTTGATACGCGGAGCCTTTATTACCCCGGCATCGCACAGCCGCATGGTGGCAAGGTTGTCGTTGTCTGCGGCAAACTTCAGCCCCCAACCGTTGAACTGATAATCGACCACGGCCTTCACGCCGTCGACATCTACGGTCAGGGGGCCGTAGTCGCGCGTCCAGGTGTCGTTTGTAGGCAGTTTGATATATTCTATATTTTCACATACGGTGCTCTCGGGCAAATATTTGGCCGCCGGCTCTTCGGGCCCGATTACAATCACGCGCACATGCTTGGACAAGGCACAGATTATGTGGCCGTAGGTAGTGCGCACTTCATCGAGCATCGGCGCCCAGTCGGTGTCGCCGTGGGGCCATGCTACGAGCACGGCGTCTACCGGCTCCCATTCGGCAGGAAATCGGAGTGAGGCTGTCATTCTTCGTCGTTATAATCGTTGAGGCTGTCCCACATCTCGTCCTGGCCGTCCATGTATTCATTACAAAAATCGAGGAAACCCCGGCGTTCGCTGTTGCCTTGTTCTCGACAATACTCGCGATAACTCTTTCGCAGTTCCGGGTCGTCGACAAGGGCCTGTCTGAATGTTGCTTCGGCCATATCGGCACTATGTGACTGCTGTATTATAGAGATAAAGAATTCTGTGATGTCTTCCATTAGGTTTGAGGTGATGATGAAGTCATAATATCTTCGCCGCCAAAAGTAGACAATAATTTCCACTTCGCCACACAATTGCCGTTAAATAAATTTAAATGCAACATAATCAGAGCATAATTTGTTATAATTTAAATTTAACGAGTTTCAAAACTGCCTATTTATGAAAAAAATCGTCTACCTGCTAAGCCTGATGCTGCTACTGGGAGCATGCAGCCCCTTCGCGCTCGTCAACAGCGAGACATACAACGACGCCGACCTGGCACAATACAAGACCTTCCGCATCGTCAGCCCCGCCGACGGCCACCTTCCGCCCGGCATGGAGATGGTGACATACTACAACATCACTGCCGCCATACGCGAGCAAATGCTCGAACGCGGCTTTACCGAAGACCCCTCGGCGCCGCTGCTTATCAACATCGGCCTCACCGTGCACCGCGAGATTGAGACCCAGCCCGCCCTGCCGCCGGGCTACATGCCATACTCCGGGCCTTACTACAACGGCTACTACCCTTATTTCATGTATCCACGCGCCAACTACTGGGCAAGCTACTACGCAAACGCCCAGGTAATCACCGGCATATACAAAGAGGGCGTGCTGACCATGGACTTTGTCAATATCGACAGCAAGGTACCGCTCTACTCTGCATCGGTCGCCACCATCATGCAGAACGGCAACCCGCAGTTCCGCAACCTCAAGGGCATAGCCGAAGCTGTGTCGACCCTTTTCTCAAAGTTCCCCGTACCGATGCTGCCTCAATACCGTCAGAAATAAGCCATGCCAAATACCACGACAACACCACGCCACAGCTATATCGAATTCCTGGTCTTCATCGCCATCCTCGGGGCATTCAGTTCGCTTGTCAACGACATGTACCTGCCCACCATCCCGTCGATGATGCGCGAGTTCCACACCACGCCCTCGATTACCCAGCTCGGCCTGTCGATGGTCATGCTCGGGTTGGGCATAGGGTCGGCGGTGTGGGGGTCGCTCAGCGACCGTTATGGGCGTAAACCGATGCTGCTCATATCGCTGGCACTCTTCGGCATAAGCACCGCTGTCGCCATTTTTTCACCGACTATCTATTTCTTTATAGTTTGCCGCCTCTTCCAGGGTATCGGTGCCGGCGGAGGCATGGTATTGTCATACTCCATACCCGCCGACGATTACCAGGGTCGCGACCTGGCCAAGGTCATGGCCGTCGTGGGCGCAATGAACGGTGTTGCCCCTGCCCTGGCACCGACTATCGGCGGTGTCATGGCCGACTCGGTCGGCTGGCGCGGCATATTCGTGCTGTTGCTGGCAATAGGCGTGGGCATGTTTATATGGAGCCGCCGTATGCCCGAGAGCCTGCCCCCGCAACGACGGCTGCAAGCCAAGGGCCTAAAGGAATATCTAAACGCTTATGCCGGGCTATTTCGCAACGGAAGATTCATGATTTATGTGTTTATCAAGGCCATAGGCGTAGGTCTGCTCTATGCATATATATCGTCGGCACCGTTTATCATACAGGACCATTACGGATTTTCGGCCCTTGAGTTCGGCCTAATCTTCGGTGGCAACGCCCTCGCCATAGCCGTAGGGTCGGTACTGGTCATGAAATTCCGCGTGCTCAAACAGGGCCTTGTCGCGGGCACGATGATTATGACGGCTTTCGCCCTTGGCGAGGCATGGGTCATGTATCATGCCGACCACTTCTGGTGCTACGAGCTTATGGCCATACCCATGCTTGCCGGCAGCGGCATGGTATTTTCGAGCGCAAACAGCCTGGGTATGGACGTAGGCAGTGCCGACGCCGGTACCGCCGGAGCAATCCTCAATGTAATCAAGTATATCTTTGCGGCCGTAGTCGCCCCTATCGTCGGTATGGGAAATATCATGCACTCGTCGGCCATAACCTTTGTCTGCGTCGCAGCAGTGGCATTTATCCTCGCCCTGTTTGCCTCGAAGCTAAAGCCCCTACCCGAAATGGTCAAAAAATGAATATTTATGGAACTATCGCAACCATATTATGTCATAAAATTTGACTATCTTTGCAGCGACGACATAAACCATTCACATCATGTCAAAAATCGAGACAGACCCGCGTGTGCTCGAACTGCTGTCGCAAAACTTCGGCACCGTCAGTTCGGCCAGCACCGAAATAATAAATCTTGAGGCCATACTCAACCTCCCCAAGGGCACCGAGCATTTCGTTGCCGACCTCCACGGCGAGAGCGAGGCTTTCCGCCACATACTCAAAAACGCATCGGGAAATATCAAACGCAAGGTACGCGAGATTTTCGGCACATCGCTGCGCGAACAGGAAATACGCGAACTATGCACACTCATTTATTACCCCGAGCAGAAACTCGAATACATCAAGGCCGCCGAGACAAACCTCGACGACTTCTACAATATCACGCTCCACCAACTGGTGCGCGTGCTGCAGACAGTATCGGTAAAATATACCAGGTCGAAGGTGCGCAAAGCCCTGCCCAAAGAATATGCCTATATCATCGAGGAGCTGCTGCACGAGTCGCCGTCCGACGACGACAAGACGGCCTACTTCAACCGCATCATCGAGACAATCATCTCTACCGGGCAGGCCGACTCGTTTATCGTGGCGATGTCGAATGTAATACAGCGGCTCAGTATCGACCAGCTCCACATACTCGGCGATATATTCGACCGTGGCCCCGGCGCCCACCTAATCATGGACACCCTCTGCACCTATGGCAACTTCGACATACAGTGGGGCAACCACGACGCCCTGTGGATGGGTGCGGCCGCCGGCAACGACTGCTGCATAGCCAACGTGCTGCGCCTGTCGCTGCGCTATGGCAATATGGCCACGCTCGAAGACGGCTACGGCATCAACCTTGTGCCCCTGGCAACATTCGCCATGGAGACATACGACGACGACCCGTGCGACAAATTCGGGCCGCACCTTGATGCCGGCGACAACACGCACAGCGAAAAGACGCGCCGGCTCATAGCCCAGATGCACAAGGCTATCAGCATAATACAGTTCAAACTCGAAGCCCGGATGGTAGACCGCCGCCCCGAATGGGGCATGGAAGACCGCAAGCTGTTCGAACATATCGACTTCGACCGCAAAGTGTTTGTCCGCGACGGCAAAGAGTATGAGATGAAAGACTGCAACTTCCCGACAGTCAACCCTGCCGACCCCTACGCCCTTACCCGCGAGGAAGCCGAACTTGTAGAGAAGCTAAATCACTCGTTTGCCGTCAGCGACAAACTCAAGAAACATATCGGCTGCCTCTTCCAACACGGGTGCATGTACGGGATTTTCAACTCCAACCTCCTCTTCCACGCCTCGATGCCCCTCAATGCCGACGGTACCCTCAAGGAGGTAGACCTTGGCGGCACCAAATATAAGGGTCGCGAGCTGATGCACCGCGTGGGCATGCTCATGCGCGCAGCCTTCAACGATGACACCCCGGCCGACGAACGCGACTTCGCGCGCGACTACTACTGGTACCTATGGTGCGGACCCGACTCGCCGCTGTTCGACAAATCGCGCATGGCCACCTTCGAACGCTATTTCATCGCCGACCCCGAGACTCACAAAGAGGAGAAAGGCTATTACTACAAGCTGCGCAACAACGAGGAAATCTGCGATATGATTCTCGACGAGTTCGGTGTCACCGGCGAACACCGCCATATCATCAACGGCCACGTGCCGGTGCGGATTAACCAGGGCGAGACGCCTATCCGCGCCAACGGCAAACTGATGGTCATCGACGGCGGTTTCGCAAAGGCATATCACGACCAGACAGGCATAGCCGGTTATACGCTCGTATTCCACAGCCGTGGCCTTCAGTTGGTGCAGCACGAGCCGTTCACCTCGGCCGAGGAGGCAATCAAGAACTGTACCGACATCGTCAGCACCACACAGCTTGTCGAACTCAGCCAGCACCGTATGCGCGTGCGCGACACCGACAAGGGCCGAGAACTCCTCAGCCAGATACGCGAACTGACAGAGTTGCTCTACGCCTACCGCCACGGCATCATCAAAGAGCGCGAGAAGAAATAAATCAAGTTTCGCAAGTATGCAACTTGCTCACTGTTGGTGGTCTTTTGGTTATAGGTTATGGTTTGATAAATGCAAATAACAATATTATTGGTGTTCAAAATTAGAGAACTAAGGCTAACCACTAAACGATAAACTATTAACAGTGAGCAAGTCTCAGACTTGCGAAACTTAAGTAAATAACAATATTATTAGTGATGACAATTAGCGAGCCAAGGCTAACCACTAACCGATAAACCATTAACAGTGAGCAAGTCATAGACTTGCGAAACTTAAGTCAATTGACCTTTGCAAGGAACTCCTCGGCGGCGAGACGGTCGCTCACGTGGTCGACGTCAAAAGCCTTGCTCATCACGAAGGGCACGACGCGAACCTTGTCGCCCACGGCAAGTATACGCTGAAAATCACTGGTCGAGGCCGGGTATTGTTTTTCCTGGGCAATCTCCATTATACGGTCGGTGATGCCGTAAATCCCGGCCGACACGATAGGCGTCCCCTCGAACGGTTCGCCACCATAGCGATAGTCGATTACCTCGCCCTCGTCGTCGCTCAGACGGGCATAGAGCGGGCTTTCGTCGTCGACATAGCGCGTCAGGGCCATCACGGCCGTGCCGTCGGGCATAGCCTCGACTGCGCGGATATATTCGCGAAACTCCGAGGTGGGGAATATGGCGTCGACAGTCATGGCGATAAATTTGCCTTTTATATCGCGTGCGGCCTCGCTAAGGCTATAGAACGAGTTGTCTGAGATGATGGGGCGGAAGCTGACAGGCAGGTCGGTATTGGCACACAGGTCGGCGAGATGGTTGTTGAGGTCGTCCATCGCCGGGTTTGTGACTATATGTATGCGCTCGGCCCCACAGTCTGTAAGCAGACGGATAAGACGCTCTATCATAGGCTGACCGAGTATCGAAATCATAGGTTTAGAAGCCTTCTCGCCTTCGCGAGACAAACGCGAGCCTTGCCCGGCGGCCAATATTGCGTATTCCATATCGAATATTCTAAGGTTTAGTTTTGCCGCAAAGATACAAATAAGTCGAGAGCAAATCAAAATTTATTTTGAATTTGCCGGGCGGAAGTAGCTAAGACGGAGTCGAAGATAGCAAAAATCTTTTTCGCAGCGTTAAAAGTGCCATATTATATCTGAATTTCAGATAAAATTTCGTAATTTTGGGGTCGCAATTGACACCAATCATTTATGGCATTAATAAAAATCGCCGGGATAATGCGCGCTGGCGCGTTTTCGCCAAACCATATAGGCAATGATGCCGCCATCTTCAATTTTGTTGCCGAGCAACTGCGCAAACGCGGATGCGAGGTCAACGTATATAGCGAGGAGCAATTTATCGGAGGTGCTGTCGACGAGCATGTTATACTCAACATGTGCCGAGAAATGAGGTCGATTGCCCTCTTGCAACGCCTCGAAGACGAAGGCCGCCTCGTTATAAACTCGGGCTACGGCATCGAGAACTGCATACGCGAGCGTATGACCCGCATATTGCTCGGCTCGGGCATAGCCTATCCCGAGAGCATAATCGTGAACACCGACGAGGCCGTTATCGACAGGCTCAAGAAAATGAAAATCGACCGTTGCTGGATTAAGCGCGGCGAGTCGCACTCGCTCCACCACGAAGACGTGTGCTACGCGCGCCATGCCGAGGAAGCCCAGGAACTGCTGCAGGAGTTCTTCTTGCGCGGTATCAAGAAAGCGGTCATAAACCGACACCTCGACGGCGAACTGGTAAAATTCTACGGCGTCGCAGGCACTCCGTTCTTCTATACCTTCTACCCCTTCCGCCAACAGCATGGCAAACAGGCCGACCCCGACCGACCCCAGGCCGACCCCGACAAAATGCGGGCAATGTGCGAGAAAGCTGCCGAAGAGCTCGATGTGAAAATCTATGGCGGTGACTGCATACTCTCTGACGACGGAACGCTCAGCCTCATAGACATCAACGACTGGCCGAGCTTCGCCCCCTGCCGCCAGGATGCCGCACCGGCTATCGCGAGATATGTCATGACGGCTATCAAGGAACACAATAGTTGAGCCATGGCAAATCCATATCGCAAGTCTACCAAACTACCCGAGGGCAGCACCCGGCGCTTTCCCATCCTGCCGCGACTGATTGCTACGTCGCTCGGTGCTGGTTTCCTGCCTGTTTGTCCGGGCACATGGGGTGCCCTGGCAGGAATAATACTGTGGTTTCCGCTTTACCTGTGGGCCTCGGTATCGGTAACACTGTGGGTAACGGTTGCGGCAGTAGTGATATTTACCATCGCCGGCACATGGGCCAGCAACGTGGCCGAACGCTACTGGGGCAAAGACCCCGTGGTGGCATGCATCGACGAGACCGTAGGCCAGTGGCTCACGCTGCTGCCAGTAACACCACTGTGCCCGTGGTGGGAGATAGTGCTGGCACTGGCACTATTTCGATTCTTCGATATTTTCAAACCACTCGGTATACGCAAGACCGAAAAACTTCCCGGCGGCTGGGGCATGATGGCCGACGATATTCTTGCCGGCATCTACGGCGCCATTATAATCCTGATTATAAATGAAATCTTTAACTATGTCTGACATGCAGCCCCGACAGTCAATGTGGGCGGCAATCGGCAATAAGCTACTCAAGAGCAACTCGCTCTTATTCACATATCTGCGGTCTATCGTGTCTTCACAGTGTGCCAGTTGGTCTGACATGCTTATCGGCTTTGTATTCTTTGCGTGGCTCGGCTTCAGCCCGCTTACGGCAACGATGATAGGCGCACTGTGCGGCGGCATCATAAACTGCGTCATCAACTATCGCTTCACCTTCCATGCCTCGGGCGTCGACTGGCGTGCCATCATCGTCAAGTACACGGCTGTATGGCTCGGGTCGATGTTGCTAAACTCCTACGGCACCCAGGTAATCTATAGCCTGTTGAGCCGCTGGGTATGGCTGCAGGACATCGGTGTTAGCCCCGACGGCTTCTTCGCCGCCGCCCGACTGTTCACTTCTCTGATAGTATCGTGGTTTTGGAATTTTGCGCTACAGCGCTACTTCGTCTATCGCAGTATATGGCTCGACCGCCATATAATAAGGGCGATGGAGGCTGTCGGAATCAAAAAATCTGAAAAATAACTTAGGCTATGGATATTAAACAAACAGCCAAGACTGCCCGCAACGGCCTGCAGCAAGGCATATATACTGTCATAAATCCCTTTGTAAGACTGCTTATCCGCATGGGCGTGACACCCAACATGGTAACAACCATAGGCATGCTTGGCAACATGGCGGCGGCAGCAGTAATGGTATGGGCCGCAATCAAAATCAGCCAGTACTGCATGGCTCCCGACTACGGCCTCGTGACTCTCGCCGGGGCCTTGATTATAGGTTTCTCGCTGTTCGACATGCTCGACGGCCAGGTAGCCCGTCTGGGCAACATGGCTTCGACCTACGGCGCCATGTACGACTCGGTGCTCGACCGATACTGCGAACTATTTACACTTGGCGGCATAGCGGCATTCCTAATCGCGTGCGGCAATATATGGGGCGCCGTAATTACCTTCCTTGCCCTTGTAGGCAGCATCATGGTCAGCTATGTGCGCGCACGTGCCGAGGGGCTCGATATCGAGTGTAAGATTGGCTTTATGCAGCGGCCCGAGCGCGTAGTCGTCACAGCCGTGGCTACCATTGCAACCGGCATAGCCGGCATGTACAACGACCCGGCATCGACGTTCGACCCCAATCTCATTCTCGTATGCGCGATGACCATTATCGCCGTTTTTGCAAACCTCACGGCATTTGCAAGGCTCGTTCACAGCCGCAACGAACTGATTAAATCGGGCCGCAAATGAGATTGGACATGCCAGCCCTGCGCGAGTCGGCATGGTGTGCCGGCGCGTTGGTGCTATGGTTGGCAGTGACCGCGCTGTGTATCGGGTTCAGGCCCGAGCACCTGGTGATGGCCCTGCTGATTTTCGCACTATTTTTCTTTAACGGCGCTACACGGAGAGTCGTTATCGCCCTTGTGCCGTTTTTCCTGTTCGGCATCTCGTATGACTGGATGAATATCGTGCCTAACTACAAGGTCAATCCCGTCGATGTAGAGGGGCTATACCAGGCCGAGAAATCGATATTCGGCATAGCGACGACAGCGGGAACCGTGACCCCAAACGAGTTCTTCGGCATACACAACTGCCCCGTCATGGACTTCCTTGCAGGGTGTTTCTATCTCTGCTGGGTACCGCTTCCCATAATATTCGGCCTCTATCTCTATTTTACCCGTCGCACAAGGTGGTATATCCATTTCGCAATAGTATTCCTCTTTGTCAACCTGCTCGGATTTGCCATATACTATCTCCACCCGGCAGCACCGCCATGGTATGTCGCACTGCACGGTTTCGAGGCAATAGAGGGTACACCCGGCGATGTGGCGGGCCTCGGACGCTTCGACCAGATGACAGGTCTGGGCATATTCAACGCCCTCTATGCGCGTAACAGCAATGTTTTCGCTGCAATACCGTCATTGCATAGCGCTTATACTCTCATAGCATTTATATATGCACTGCTTGGCCGCGCACCCAAGGGATGGTCGATAGCACTTGCTATCGTGACTCTCGGCATCTGGTTTACGGCAGTGTACACATCTCATCACTATATTATCGACGTAATGCTCGGCATCGCCACGGCACTCGTTGGCACAGCTTTGTTCGAATGGGGCCTGATGCGTATCAGGCCGTTCGCAAACTTTGTAAACCGCTATGCCGCATACGTCGAAATACCCCGATAAACATGGCAGATACATCAGATTACAGTCAATATGACATCCGTCCCGACGTATTGAACTACGACGACATACGCCAACTGGTGCCGCGCCTCGACGGACACGAAAAACTCGTCAATTGGCTGCTTCACTTTCTTTCGGTCGACGAGGTCAACGCCGTCCATGGCCGTAGCTGCGACACGCCCGGCCCCGAGTTTGTAAAGCGTATGCTGATTGACGATTTCAAAATCAAGCTGCGCGTCGACAACGAAGACATACTCGCCCGTTTTAAAGAAGGGCCGTTTATCACCGTCAGCAACCATCCCCTCGGCGCGCTCGACGGTATCGCCCTCATCTACCTGGTCACACGCTACAGGCCCGAGTACAAGGTCATGGTCAACATGATACTCAATAAAATCAGCGCCATGCGCCCCAACTTCATCGCTGTCGATGCCTGGGCCAGCAACGACCCCGACAAACGCGCCGTATCGGTCAACGGCATACGCCAGGCCATAAAACAATTGCGCGACGGCAAACCCATGGGCTTCTTCCCGGCCGGTGCCATGAGCAAATCGACCCTCTTCCACGGCATACAGGACCGCCCGTGGCAACTATCGGTACTCCAAATCATAGCACGCACCAAAGTGCCCGTGATACCCATATATTTTCACGACCGCAACAGTTGGTGGTGCGACTTCCTCGGCCATGCATGCTGGCCTGCACGTTCGCTCAGGCTTCCGGCCGAGGTATTCCGCAAACGAGGCAAGACGCTTCACATATCGATTGGCGAACCAATCAGCCCCGACGAGCAGGCACAGTTTGCCGATGCCGAACAGCTCGGGACCTTCCTTCGCCAAAAGACCTACGAACTGAAGAAATACAAATAAATTGACTGTCGTAGCCTTAAGTAGACTAATATTTGCGAATTAAAATTTGTAGATAATGGCAGATACAAATAACTCAAGCTATCGCGACTCTCTCAAATCACTCGACACAGAAGAACATATCGACCTGTGGTTTTACCGCCCCATAGGCTATGCCTGGGCCTGTCTTGCACGCAAGCTCGGTGTTACACCCAACGCTATCACGATTGCCTCTATATTCCTTGGCATAGGTGCCGGCATTGCATTCTACTTCAATGATATATGGATTAATATAATAGGTATCATATTGCTCATCTGGGCCAACAGCTTCGACAGTGCCGACGGGCAGTTGGCGCGCATGACCAAGCAGTATTCGCGCATCGGGCGCATACTCGACGGCCTTTCGGGCGATATCTGGTTCTTTACCATATATCTGTGCATTTGCTTGCGCGAGAATGCCACCTCGCCCTTCTTTTCGAGCCATCCGTGGGCAATATGGGTACTCGCTGTGACCGCCGGTATATTCCATGCAAAACAGGCAGCCACGGCCGATTATTACCGTCAGTTCCATCTTTACTTCCTCAAAGGCGAAGAAGGAAGCGAACTCGACTCAAGTGTAGTACTGCGTAAGAAATACGACGAAATGCCGTGGCGCGGCCACTTCTGGTCAAAACTCGTGCTATTTTTCTACTCCAACTATACAGCCAATCAGGAGGCATTGTCACCAGCGATGCAGAAACTTCGCGCCGAACTACAGCGTGTTTTCAAAGGCGGTACAGCAAGCAAAGCCTTCAGGGCTGAATTTCGCAAGGGCAGTCTGCCGCTGATGAAATATACCAACATACTCTCATTCAACTGGCGCTCAATCGCACTCTTCGTATCGATTCTCTGCAAGATGCCATGGCTCTACTTCATATTCGAATTGGTAGTGCTCAACGGCATACTCGTCTACATGATATCGCGCCACGAAGCCCTCTGCCGCCGCCTGACAAAAGAACTCAAAGCCGGCAAATTCCAAGCGTAACAAACCAAATAAAATAGTCATCGGAGCGGGTGTAATGTAACGATTACACTCGCTCTGATTCTTTTAGTATAATCATACCACAAGTGCCTGTGCACTCCGCCGACAAGCCATAGCAAAGGTGATGCCATTATAGGAGCTCAGACCTTCGGGATGAGCCTTAGGGATGCATGGTAGGAGCTTGGCAGTCCCCTGACAAGCCATAGGGCAGGCGCAGGTATTATATAGAAAAATGCATCGCCTGAATTTTGGCTTGCCTCGGAGAGTTAAGCTCCTATTAAATGGTGTCAAGCCGAAATACCGGTGCATCAATATTATAAATGCAGACGGAGAAAACAGTCGAAGACTGTTACCTTATGAAGCCCCACTCTTACGCAGTTGGGTGGGGAAGTGGGCGAAATACCACACCAAAGGTCGAAGGCCTTTCCCCTGTATTTCAAATTTATATATCGATTGGGAAGTGTCTTCGACACTAATCCCCGGAGAAGAGTTCCACTCCACGGCCAACTTCGTAAGGCCGGGGTTAAGACAAAGTAATGCTCTTCGAGAATTTTTCCTAATGCAGCGTGGTTTCGGCTTGACCCGTTTTATAGAAAAATGCATCGCCTGAACATTGGCTTGCCTCGGAGAGTCAAGCTCCTATCGTTGAGACCCCTCATCTCTTATATTTATAATTATGCACTACGATTTCGGATTGAGCCACTATTTTCCTGATATCCAGTGATAAATGCTTTTGACACCCGGACGCGGCATGCCGCGTCCCTACTGGGGGTGGTTTGATAGAATTAATTTTTCCTTATGTCCCTTGTGACCTTTTGTCCTTGCGTTTCCTCCGGGCGGCACTGTGGACAGTGTCCACGCTCAGCGGCGCGTGGACAGCGTGGACAGGGGCATGCTCTGAGGGTTAGGGAATAAAAAAAGGCCCCGGAGGCTGTTGCCTTCGGGGCCGAGAGGGGGCGGTTACCTACTTTTCCACTTTCGCAGTATCATCGGCGTGGCGAGGTTTAACTTCTCTGTTCGGAATGGGAAGAGGTGGAACCCTCGCGCTATGGCCACCTTAGTGTCTTTGTTCGTCCATGTCCCACGACATGGCGTAGAGGGGGGAAAGCGCGGAAGCGACCGGCAATTCAATTCTGACTCTTATCCTTCTCTGACTTGCTTGCTCTTTTTGGGGGGGACTCGCGTCCCGGAAAGGGTTTGGGTGATTAGTATCGCTCGGCTGTAGACGTTACCGCCTCTGCACCTGCGACCTATCGACGTCATCGTCTCTGACGACCCTTGT
>CEAR01001827.1_pt1 | contig 87207 bp, 81 predicted proteins | sample 557461 | NCBI WGS metagenome assembly CEAR01 (sample SAMEA3182075, study PRJEB8094) | gut metagenome | biome: human; feature: gut; material: Stool; isolation source: human stools | place: Canada | collected 2012-03-14 | reverse complement strand
GGGCGACCGCAAGGGTCGCCCCTACGGAGGGTTATAAGAGGTGCGGTGAGGTGAGGAATCCCCCGGTCACGGCTTCGCCGTGCCAGCCCCCTTTAGGCAAGGGGGCCGAGGGGACAGGGGACGGATTGCCACAGCCAGTGTGCGCACTGGCTGCGCAATGACACATTGCAAGGAGTGCGGCAAGCGGGCCGATGGGGACGCCGGCCCCTACGGGGGGTACAAGGGGTGCGTAGGGGAGGGGCTCTCTTGCCCACCGTTGTGCCAACCGATTCCCGGCCACTGTCGTGGCCGCCAATCGGGGCACTTCCTCGAAATCGCCTCGCTTCTTCCGCCACCGGCGGCGCTTCGGCGATTTCCCCTCCCGTGGGCGGGGTAGAACCCCGCCCCTACGGAAGCGGAAGGGTTTTTCTACAGTCTTAAAGCCCCGCCGGGTAGGCGGGGCTTTGGGGTCAGCCGATGGCGATATTGTGTATGCCGCCGGAATATGCTATGGTATCCTCCGCATCCTCCTTGTCCGTGGCGCCGAAGGCTTCTCCGGGAGAGCCGATCAGGCCCCACTCCTGCAGGAGGGCCAGGGTGCGGGTACACTGGGGATTGAGTCTGGCGGAGATGGTTTTTTCATCGTCCTCCAGCATGATATCGAGGCAGGGGTCCTGGTAGTCATAGAGGTCGCGGTCCAGCATATTCATGTGGGCGATGTCCTCCAAAAGCGTCTGATACAGGAGCCTGCACTCCTGGGCCGTCAGCTCTCGCCTCCGTTCCTTTGCGAAATTGATTATATAGCCGTGGCGGAGAGCATCCGCGTTCACATTCACATCGTCCAGCACCAGGCTGCGGCGGAAGGTCTCCGATTCCAGCATAGCCCGGACGGCGGTGCGATCCTCATTGCGCAGCTGGTACTGCCGGGAGAGGGTTCCGCCGTTTTTCAGATGGTAGGTGATGCTAATGGTGTTTCTCCCCAACCAGTCGGAGCCGAAGTTTTCTTTGGCAGCACAGTCGGCAAGGTAGCGGTGGGCCTGCACAATGGCGTCGATCTCCTCCGGGTCGGTGATTCTTGCCTTGCTTCCGTAAATGGCCCGCTGATAGACCTCCACAGACTCCACCTGGTCGGTCTGGGGAATGCGCCGCTCGAAGCCGAAGAGGTCGGCCTTGATGCACAGGGTCAGGGCCAGGAGCACCGCGCACAGGGCCAGCAGCTCCGGCCAGAGCTTGCCGAAGACGCGGGGGGTCCGGGCAATGAGCATCTGGGTGCCGATCATGCACGCCAGGCCCAGGGTCACGATGCAGGCCAGCAGGGCCGGGGTGTTTTTGGTGCAGCTGAGCATCCCCGCCAGCACAAGGCCCAGGCCCAGGCCGCCCAGGATGCCCACCACCCACCGCACCACCGGGCGCAGAGGCCGGAAGGCCAGGGTGTCGCCGGAGGCCTCGCTGCGGCGGATGCGGTAGAGCAGGGCGCTGGCCGCCAGCAGTACCAGGGCCGCGATGCCGTACACCAGCAAGCTCTTCCAGGTGCCGGCGCTCAGGAGGGGGCCGCTGCCGTTATTATACACTTCATACAGGTTCTGGTGCAGGCGCAGGACCGGGGTGAGCCAGACCACGATATGATCTCGGCCCATGGAAAACGCCGTGTCGTTATAGCTGGGGTAAAAGATGCTGCACATGGCGTCCGCCAGGATACGGCAGAAGATGACCACGCAGTTCACCGCGCCGTAGGCCACGGCCATGGCCGGGAGCCAGCCGCAGAGCATACAGCAAAAGACACCCAGGGAGAAAAACAGCAGGAAGGTCACCAGGGAGAACACCAGCCAGGAAAGGCTGGCCCCCCAATGGGTGCCGCCGCTCTGGGCCGAGAGCAGGCAGATAAGCACATTGCTCACCGCCACGCAGCCCACGCAGCTCAGCACATGGGTGCGGAACTGGCAGCCCCGGCTGGCGGGGAAGCTGTGCATACCGTAGGTGCCCCGGGCGCTGGACAGATAGGAAAACAAGGCCATGGCCAGGACAATGCCGAAAATAAGATGGATCCAAATGGCGGCGGTGGTGGCGTTTGCGATGATTTCCAGGGCCACGCGCCGAGCCATATCCGGATGGGCGGCTTGCAGGTCCGCCGGGACATCGTTCCACATCCGCAGGGGCAAAATCAAGAACCACAGGAAGGTATAGCCGGCAAAGAGGGGCCAGCAGCGGCGCAGGTCGCTGCGCAGCAGGGCCGGGTTAAAGAAGGATTTTGTGAGCAGCATCGTCCGCACCTCCTAATTCATAGATAAAGATTTCCTCCAGGGTCAGGGGGATGGCCTCCAGCAGCACCGGGTCGGTGATCTGCATGCGGCGGCAGATCTCCTCGCTGCTGCCGCGCATAATATAGGTATGCACCCGGCCCACCCGGGAGTGATGGAGCACCTGCAGCTCGGCGGGGAGGGTGGGCTCCTCTGCCGTTTTGTAGGCCACCTGTATTTTCACGGTGTTATCCTGCAGGTCCGAGAGGGTGCGCTCCAAAAGCACCTTGCCCTTATCCATAATGCCCACATGGTCGCACACATCCTCCAGCTCCCGGAGGTTATGGCTGGAGAGAAGCACCGTGGTGCCCCGGGCGGACACATCATCCAGCAGCACCTGCCAGACCTGCCGACGCATCACCGGGTCCAGGCCGTCCACCGGCTCATCCAGCACCAGGTACTCGGGCATACAGCTCATGGTAATCCAAAAGGCCGCCTGGCGCTGCATACCCTTGCTCATGCGGCGGATGGGCTTTTTCTCCGGCAGGCGGAAAAGCTCCCGGAGCTTATTAAACCGCTCCCGGTCAAACTGCGGGTACATCCCGGCATAGAGCTTGGCCATTTCCCAAATGGTAGACTGATTATAATAGAACCAGTCGTCGGGAATGGAGACGATGCGCTCCTTGGCATGGCGGTTTTCATACACCGGAACGCCGCACACCGTCACCTGGCCGCTATCCTGCTTATAGACCCCGGTGATGTGGCGCAGCAGCGTGGACTTGCCTGCGCCGTTGGGGCCCACCAGGCCGTACACCGCCCCCCTGGGCACGGTGAGGGTGGCGCTGTCCAGGGCTGTGAAGCCGTCAAAGGTTTTTACCAGATTTTTTACCTCGATCATTTTCCTTCCTCCTCTCTCCACAGATCCAGCCACCGCTGCTCTGTCATGCCCAGCTGCCGCAGCTCCAGTATCGTGTCGTGCAGGCCCTCCGTAAGCTCAGCCATGCGGCGCCGACCTTGGTCGCCATCCTCCGCCACAAAGCTGCCCCGGCCCGCTACCGTGTACACGAAGCCCTCCGCCTCCAGCTGGGCCATGGCCCGCTGAATGGTGTTGGGATTGATGGCCAGCTCCGTAGCCAGCTTGCGCACCGAGGGCAGCTGGTCCCCCGGCTGCAGAACGCCGCTTACCATCAGACGCCGCAGCCCGTCCCGCACCTGCTGGTGAATGGGACGATTGTCCCGATAGTCCAAATGCAGCACAGTATCTCCTCCCCTCTTGTGTTTTTAGTGTATTAGTAGTATTAGTACGGTTAATATATCATGCCCCCTCTTGGCTGTCAAGGGGGCGGGGAATATTTTTTTGCGCGGACGGGTATGCTGGGAGGGGCGGAGCTCCGCCCCGCATGCAATATTGGCCCCCTTGCCTAAAGGGGGCTGGCACGGCGAAGCCGTGACTGGGGGATTCTTCCACGCACGAACGCGGGGAAAATGCGCAGCCGTTTACCTCGCATGGTATCCCTCCACCAGCCTACGGCTGGTCCCCCTCCCTTTAGGCAAGGGAGGCAACGCCTTTTGGGGTGCGGTGTGCGGCGGGACACATGGGTCCCGCTCTACAAGGCATTACTTTGTAGGGGCCGATGCCTACATCGGCCCGGTGGCACCGATTTTCAATTTGTAGGGGCGGACGACTCTGTCCGCCCGGGATGGCACATAATATTTTTGTAGGGCAGGGCCCGCGTGCCCTGCCGGTGGGTGTCGTGGAAAACCGATTCGGGTCGTCCGGGAGGCCGACCCCTACGCACCATTTACCGATAGAACTTCGTAAGGGGCGGCGTCCTCGACGCCCCGTTGCCTCTCAGGTTGCGGGCGACCGCAAGGGTCGCCCCTACGGAGGGGTCACAAGGAGTGCGGTAAGGTGGGCCGATGTGGGGAGCGAGCTGAGCGCTGCCAGTGGCAGAGGAAGCGAGGTGAGCGAGTGGCCGCGGTCAAAATTTCCAGCGTCCGCCGTAAGGCAGCGCAAAAATTTTGGGCACCGCAACAGGGCCATCGGCCCCTACGAATTTTTGTTTTCTTGGGGATTACATATTTAATATAAAGGAGGGTCGAATATGAAGGCTATGGTCTATGCCAAGAGCTGCATTCAGTGCGGTCTTTGCGTGTCGGTCTGCCCGGAGGTGTTTTCCCTGCTGCCGGGGCGGACGGCGGTGGCCCGGGACGAGGACATCCCCACCGATTTGCAGCTGAGCGTGCAGGCGGCGGCGGAGGGGTGCCCTACGGATGCCATTTCCCTGCAATAATTTGCGGAAAAAACCTTATTTTTTCAAAAATCAGGCTTTACAAGACGCAATGAGTGTGGTATCTTAATTAAGTACGCACGCTATGCGTACAGGTTGCCCTTGCCTTAGTCCCGCGGATGCTTCACCCGTCCCGGCACTCAGACAACGGGCGAAACAAAAAGAAAGGTGGAACAAAACCATGATGCTGAAAGACCAAAAGACCTCTATCATCGAGGCCAACCGTACCCACGAAAGCGACACCGGCTCCCCCGAGGTGCAGGTGGCTATCCTCACCGAGCGCATCAGCCAGCTCACCGCTCATCTGAAGGTGCATCCCCACGACTTCCACAGCCGCCGCGGTATGCAGATGATGATCGGTAAGCGCCGTCGTCTGCTGGACTATCTGGCCAAGAAGGACATCGAGCGCTATCGTGCTCTGATCGCCAAGCTGGGTCTGCGTCGATAATTTCAGGAATCCGGGTGGTGCAGGCTCCCCTGCGCCACCCTGTTTTCGCATTTACCTGCCGCGTCAATCCATCCGCCGGAGAAAACGGCACCTTTAGCGTTTGAAACTGCGCCCTGTGCAGGGACGCGCTTTCAAGTGCTAAAGGGTTTATCTCCGGAGGAAATCCAATTCAAAAAGGAGATAAAACCATGTCAACGATCATTACCAAGCGCCAGTTCCCCGGCTACCACAAGTATGAGCTGGACCTGGCTGGCCGCCCCCTGACCCTGGAAGTGGGCAAGCTGGCGGAGCTTGCCAACGCCGCCGTGATGGTGGGCTATGGCGACACCCGGGTGCTCTGCTGTGTCACCGCTGCCCCCCGCCCCCGGGACGGCATCGACTTCTTCCCCCTGAGCGTGGACTTTGAGGAGAAGATGTACTCCGTGGGCCGCATTCCCGGCAGCTTCAACCGCCGTGAGGGCCGCCCCGGTGAGAAGGGCATCCTCACCAGCCGCGTCATCGACCGGCCCATCCGCCCCCTGTTCCCCTCCGATTTCCGCAATGATGTGTCCGTGATGTGTACCGTGATGGCGGTGGATCACGACTGCTCCCCCGAGGTAGCCGCCCTCATCGGCACCTCCGCCGCCCTGGCCATTTCCGACATTCCCTGGAACGGGCCCGTGGCCGCCCTGAAGGTGGGCCTGGTGGACGGCAAGCTGCTCTTTAACCCCACCAGCGAGCAGCGCAAGGTCAGCGACCTGGATGTGACCGTGGTCTCCACGGGCAAGAAGGTGGTCATGATCGAGGCCGGCGCCAATGAGGTGCCCAACGATGTGATGTTCGAGGCCATTCGCATGGCCCACGAGGAGAATCAGAAGCAGATTGCCCTCATCAATCAGATGGTCGCCGAGATCGGCAAGCCCAAGTTTGACTATCCCCACGCCGACTTCAACCAGGAGCTGTTTGACAAGATCGTTCACGACTTCATGGATGAGGCCAAGGCCGCCATGGACACCGACGACAAGAATATCCGCGAAGCCCGCTGGAACGAGATGATCGAACACTGGCACGAGAAGTATCTGGAGGAGTATCCGGATATGGATCAGTACCTGGAGGAGTTCACCTACAAGTTCCAGAAGAAGATCGTGAAGGCCTGGCTGCTGGAGGGTCACCGTGTGGATGGCCGCCAGAAGAACGAGATCCGTCCTCTGGACGCCGAGGTGGCCGTGCTGCCCCGTGTCCACGGCTCGGGCCTGTTTACCCGGGGCCAGACCCAGGTGCTCTCCGTCTGCACTCTGGACACCCTCTCCGCCAACCAGAAGCTGGACACCATCTGGGAGGAGACCGAGAAGCGCTACATGCACCACTACAACTTCCCCGGCTACTCCGTGGGTGAGGCCAAGCCCGCCCGCAGCCCCGGCCGCCGGGAGATCGGCCACGGCGCGCTGGCAGAGCGTGCCCTGCTGCCCGTGATTCCCCCGGTAGAGGAGTTCCCCTACGCCATCCGCGTGGTGTCTGAGGTGGTCTCCTCCAACGGCTCCACCTCCCAGGGCTCCATCTGCGGCTCTACCCTGGCGCTGATGGACGCCGGCGTGCCTATTAAGGCCCCGGTGGCCGGCATCTCCTGCGGTCTGATCCAGGACGACGACGGCTCCTTCACCACCTTTATCGACATTCAGGGCGTGGAGGACTTCCACGGCGAGATGGACTTCAAGGTGGCCGGCACCAAGAAGGGCATCACCGCCATTCAGATGGACCTGAAGAACGACGGCCTGACCATGGAGATCATTCAGAACGCCCTGGACATCACCTATGATGCCCGCTGCCAGATTCTCGACCAGGTAATGTTGCCCTGCATTGCCGAGCCCCGGCCCGAGGTCAGCAAGTACGCCCCCAAGATGGTCACCATGCACATTGACCCGGACAAGATCCGCGAGGTCATCGGCAAGGGAGGCAGCGTCATTCAGAAGATCGTGGCCGAGTCCGGCGCCAAGATCGACATCGACGACGACGGCACCATTCACATTGCCTCCCCCGACGCCGAGAGCTGCGCCATCGCTAAGAAGTGCATCGACGACATCGTGTTCGTGCCCGAGGTGGGCGCCCTGTACTATGGCCGCGTGGTGCGCCTGATGACCTTCGGTGCCTTCGTGGAGCTGGCCCCCGGCAAGGACGGCCTGGTGCATATCTCCAAGCTGGCCGACCACCGCATCGAGAAGGTGGAGGACGCCTGCAAGATCGGCGACATGATGTGGGTAAAGGTCACGGAGATCGACGAAAAGGGTCGCGTGAACCTGAGCCACAAGGACGCCATGAAGGAGATCAAGGCCAAGGAGGCCGCCGGCGAGCCCATCAAGTAAGGCCCGGATTTTTACCCGAATACAGCAGCAGGAGGACACCCCGGCGGTGTCCTCCTGTTTTTAGACTGCCGAAAAACTCTCCGGGTTTTTCCGACAAAAGGATGGCAGTCTGCTGCGCGCAATTATTATATTGACAGGTTTTATTCAAATTGCTATAATTTCGTCAGGCGCTGCACGAACGGCAGGCGGTTAGTCACACCACCCGAAAGGGGGTGAGGCAATGCGAGTTACTTTACATATCGGGCCTTACACGGTTACGATTATCGTAAAACGCAGAAACCGCCACCCTGGCCGGTGACGGTTTCTAAGCACACTTAGAAAAATGAACCTGTCGGGCTAACCGCTTGTCGCAGCGCCCTTTCTATGCTTATTATAGCAGAAAATTCGGGGGTGTCAAGGGGTCTATCGGGGCCACTGACCGTCCCGGGGCAGACCCAGGACATAGTCGGCGCTCACATGGTAGTGCTGGCAAAATTTCACCAGGTAGGCAATGGGTGGCGTGTTCACTCCGGTTTCGTAGCGGGCCACCTGTACATAGTGATAGCCGATGGCCTCCGCCAACTGCCGCTGGCTCTCATCGTGGTCGGTGCGAATCTCGATCATACGCTGGATCACGGCCCCATCCCTCCGTCCATAAGTTTCTCTTGACAGCATATAACAAATGTGTTAGCATAATCTCAGGCGCTAACATGTTTGTTAGCATAATATTAGGAGGGATATACTATGGATACCAAAACTACTTCGCAAAACCCGCTCGTCAACACCTCAAGCAATTTTATCGCAAAAGTCATAATGGTCATCGCTATCGTTATATATGTTTGCGGCTTCATTGCCGGAATTATGGTGGGGCAGCAAGTGGAGAGTTTTCTGACCATACTGCTGTACTGGGTTGCAGCCGCCCTGTCCGGCTCCTTGATGCTGGGATTCTCGGAAGTAATCCGTCTGCTGCATGAGATTAACACAAAGATAAAATAAGCTGCCGCCCTCCGGTTATGCCGGAGGGCTTTTCCTCTCCCCTCACCCCAGCAAACCCGTGATGTCCTCCACCGTCAGGTGGGGCTGGAGGGCCAGGTCTATGCCGTAGGCCATCATGCGGCTCAGCTCCCGGACCCGTTGGTCGATGTCCCGAGGGGTGACGAACAGGGGCTCCCCCTCTGCCGGGGCCTCCTCCCCTACCAGCTGTTCGGCCCGAATCACCGTGGGCAGGCCCAGGGCCAGCACCGGCATCCCCAGCGTTCGCCGGGACACCTCCTTGCGGTGGTTGCCCACCCCGGAGCCGGGGGTCAGGCCCGTGTCCGTCAGCTGCAGCACGGCGCAGAGCTTTTCCCGAGTGGCGGCAGCCAGGGCATCCAGGACGATGACGCACCGAGGCCGCAGCTTTTCCGCCGCCGCGGCGATAAGCTCGGAGCTTTCCAGCCCCGTCTCCCCCAAGACCCCGGTGGCCAGGGCCGCCACAGAGGAAAAGCCCGCAAACTCCTCCGGCATGGCGGCTAGCATATGGCGGGTGACTAAAATGTGCGGCAGGGCCAGGGGGCCCACGGCGTCCGCCGTCAGGGAGCGGTTGCCCAGGCCCACCACCAGGGTCGGCCCCTCCCCCTCCGGCAGCAGCGCCGCCAGCTCCCGGGCGATGCACCCGGCGCCCCGGGCAAAAAAGTCCCGTTGCCGGTGCAGATACGGCCCCAGCTCCATGGTGATGTATTTGCCCACCGGCCGCTGCAGCTCCGCCGCCCGATGGGGGTCCGTCAGGTCCATGGCCGTCAGGGCGTAGCCGCCGCGCTCCCGGCACTGCACCTCCAAGCCCGGGCGGCTGGTCAGGCGAGCGGTTTTTGCCTGCATTTGCGCCGCTTCCAGCGCCAGATCCGTTCCCAATACGCTCACGCTTGTGGTCACACCCCTTCTTAAAACACAAAATATTGTGGCTATGGCGTAGGTTGCCGCCGAAATTTGAAAATATTCAATTTTTTCCGGCAAATCTCAAAAAAAGGCTTGCAATTTGCGGAAAACAATGCTAAAATATCATCCTGCGTGGATGTTTTTTAAGCGAAGCGCAAAATTGATCATCGGGGAGGTGTATGGTTTGCCGAATATCAAGTCTGCTAAGAAGCGTGTTCTGGTGTCCGAGGCTCGCAATGCCCGTAACAAGGCCAATCGCTCCGCACTGAAGACCGCTATCAAGAAGTTCGAGGCTGCTGCCGTTGAAGGCAATCGCACCGAGGCCGAGGGCGCTTACAAGGTCGCAGTGAAGAGCATCGATAAGGCTGCTGCCAAGGGTCTGCTGCACAAGAACAATGCAGCCCACAAGAAGAGCGCTCTGACTCTGAAGCTGAACAACATTGGCTAATGAACCGCACCAAGAGGACATCCGAGAGGATGTTCTCTTTTTTTGTTGGCCGCGGTCAAAATTTTAAGCGTCCGCCGTAAGGCAGCGCAAAAATTTTGGGCACCGCAACAGGGTCATCGCCCCCTACGGACTTCTATCGGTAAACGGTGCGTAGGGGCCGATGCCTACATCGGCCCGGTTGCACCGATTTTCAAACCGTGCGTAGGGGCGGGGCGACCGCGAGGGTCGCCCCTACGCAAAAATTTATATTGGGTCGTCACACACAAAAGTTTCTCTTGACTCCCGAGGGAAAAAGTGATACCCTTAACGCAATACAGGCGATGATGGGCGTGGCGGCCCGGAGCTGCGGGAGGAAATGCCCGCCGGATGGCACCGTTATGGCCGTTGAGTGCGGAGTTTTCCGAATTCAGGTGGAACCACGGACTATGATTTTAGTTCGCCCTGAGCTGCGTCGGCAGTTCAGGGCGTTTTTTTACTGAACTGAAAAATCTTACCATAAAGGAGAATCCCTATGAAAAACACCGAGAAAACCATGGACAAGATCGTTGCCCTGTGCAAAAACCGCGGCTTCATTTTCGCCGGCTCCGAAATTTACGGGGGCCTGGCCAACACCTGGGACTACGGCCCCCTGGGCGTGGAGCTGAAGAACAACATTAAAAAGGCCTGGTGGAAGAAATTCGTTCAGGAAAACCCCTACAATGTGGGCCAGGATGCGGCCATTCTGATGAATCCCCAGACCTGGGTGGCCAGCGGCCATCTGGCAGGCTTCTCCGATCCCCTCATGGACTGCAAGGAGTGCAAGGAGCGCTTCCGGGCCGACAAGCTCATCGAGCAGTGGTGCCAGGAAAACGGTGTGGAGCTGCCCAAGCCCATCGACGCCTTCTCCCAGCAAGAGATGAAGGACTTCGTGGAAGACAAGAACATCCCCTGCCCCTCCTGCGGCAAGCACAATTTCACCGACATCCGGCAGTTTAACCTGATGTTCAAGACCTTCCAGGGTGTCACCGAGGACGCCAAGAACACCGTGTACCTGCGGCCCGAGACCGCCCAGGGCATCTTCACCAACTTTGTCAATACCCAGCGCACCACCCGGCGCAAGCTGCCCTTCGGCGTGTGCCAGATCGGCAAGTCCTTCCGCAACGAGATCACCCCGGGCAACTTCATCTTCCGGGTCCGGGAGTTCGAGCAGATGGAGCTGGAGTTCTTCTGCAAGCCCGGCACCGACCTGGAGTGGTTCCAGTACTGGCGCACCTTCTGCCACAACTGGCTGCTGGGCATCGGCCTGAAGGACGAGAATCTCCGTCTGCGTGACCACGACCCGGAGGAGCTGTGCTTCTACTCCAAGGCCACCACGGATTTTGAGTTCCTCTTCCCCTTCGGCTGGGGCGAGCTGTGGGGCGTGGCAGACCGCACCGACTACGACCTGACCCAGCACCAGAACACCTCCGGCAAGGACCTGACCTACTTCGACCCCGAGACCAACCAGCGCTACATCCCCTATGTGGTGGAGCCGTCCTTGGGCGTGGAGCGCAGCGTGCTGGCGGTGCTGTGCGACGCTTACGATGAGGAAACGGTGGACGAGAGCAAGAACGATGTGCGTGTGGTGCTGCACCTGCACCCGGCCCTGGCCCCCTACAAGGCGGCCATCCTGCCCCTGAGCAAGAAGCTGTCCGAGCCCGCCCGGAAGATCTATGAGGAGCTTTCCAAGGAGTGGATGCTGGACTTCGACGAAACCGGCTCCATCGGCAAGCGCTATCGCCGGGAGGACGAGGTGGGTACCCCCTTCTGCATCACCGTGGACTTTGACACCGTGGGCGACGCGGAAAAGGCCGGGGACAACTGCGTCACCGTCCGGGAACGGGACAGCATGGAGCAGGTGCGCGTGCCCATCAGCCAGCTGAAGGAATACCTGGCAGAGAGGCTGGCATACTGATATGAAGCCGAAAAAACAGCTTGCCCTGGGCACCGTGCTGCTGGCGGCCACCGCTGCCGCCTGCGTAAACCTGGCCAAATGGGCGGGTAAAAAAATCGAAGAGCGGACAAAGAAAAAGAAGTAATATTTATAGCATTTATAGCACAGAGGGACAGGCGCTGACCTGTCCCTCACCCTTATAATCCCCCTGTGCCGTCCGCATAAATTCAAAATTTCACTTGATCTTTCGTCAAGATGTGATAAAGTTAAAATACTAGAAATAATGCGAGGTGACGATATGACTTCTTTATTGCATAAAAATTCCCCCGAGCCACGCGACCCCGAAAAAGGCTCACCGGACTCCTCTCGCATTCTCTTAATCATTCGGTGGAGCCTGACCGCATTCTTTTTCTCCGGAATTCTTGTTTTCTTCCCCTCCGTCAGCAGTGTACTGCTTCTTTTGCTCACGGTGCTGACCGTCCCCATTAAACCGTTGGAGCGTTTTTTTTGCAGTAAGATTCCTTTAAAAAAAGGCATCAAAATTGCTGCAATGGCGGTAGTTTTTTTCGTCTCCGTAGCTATCTCGCCGAATTTGGAAACAACTCCAGCGGAGAGCTCAAGGCAGCCGCCGACCATCCAGACTGATCCCAGCTCCAAGGGACAAATCTCTACCGATAAGACCCCCGTACAAACGCCCGCCAAGGATGCGCCCGCCACCGAAACACCCAATTCTCCGGCGCAGACCGGCTCCGGCACTGACGCGGTGCCAGCCTCTGACTCGCAAGCCAATTCCTCCTCCGACTCTGAGGGCACTTCCAACGCAGAACCTGCACCCGCCCCCGAGCCAGAACCCGAGCCCGAGCCAACACCTGCCCCGGAGCCGGAAATTCCATATAAGGAAAATTATCATGGACATGTGTACGCAACCCCCAGCGGCAAACGCTATCATTACGAAGAATACTGTGCTAACGGCAAAAAGAAAAACAGCGTAGAGATTACATGGGACGATGTAACTCGCCGTGGCCTTACGCCTTGCCAAACCTGCGTAGCAAACTAATGCACCTACACGAAGAGCACCGACAACTTTTGTCGGTGCTCTTCGTGCTGTTGGGGACGGGGGATACGGATCGCCATGGGCGCTTCACACCCTCGCAATAACACTATGGAGTACCGTGCATTTTGGGGTAGCCTCCCCCTTGCCCTATTATGGATATTTCCTTGCAGGCCTTTTTCTCACCCCACCCTCCGGGCCTTGGGGATGCGGATGGTCAGCAGGATCTCGTCCTCTGTGTCCTGGCGGCCGCAGGCGGCATTTACCCCTGCCGAGCGCATGAGATTCAGGGAACGGTCCAGGCTGTTGAGAAACAGACGGACATCCTTTAATATGAAGGTGGGCCGCCGTCGGGGCGGTGCGGTTTGTATTTCCCGCAGCAGGTTCTCTATGTATTCCTCCGTTTGAGCCACATTCAGGTGCCGGGCCAGGATGGTTTTCACCGCCGCCAGCTGCTCCTCCGGGTCCGTCAGCCGCAGCAGGGCCCGGGCGTGACGCTCGGAGAGGTCTCCCTGCCGGATCTGCTCCACCACGGCCTCGGGCAGGCGCAGCAGACGCAGCTTATTGGCCACGGCGGACTGGCTCTTGCCCAGGCGCCGGGCCGCCTCCTCCTGGCTCAGACCCCAGCGCTGCACCAACTGGGCGATGGCCGCCGCCTCCTCCATAAAGCTCAGGTCCCGGCGCTGGAGATTCTCCATCAGGGCCAGCAGGGCCGAGTCCTCCTCCCCCACCTGGGCGATGAGGCACGGAAGCTCCCGAAGCCCGGCCATCTTGGCCGCCCGCAGCCGCCGCTCCCCGGCCACCAGCTCATAGTCCCGGCCCCGGGTGCGCACCGTGGCGGGCTGCAAAACCCCGTACTGACGGATGCTGTCGGTCAGCTCCGACAGGCCCTCCGGATCAAAATCCCGCCGGGGCTGGTGGGGGTTTGGTACGATGCGCTCTAAGGGTATGTACCGTACACGGCTGGAAATGAAGTCACTTTTGGGAATATTTTTCACGCAAACCGCCTCCTTTTTCTCGAATATAACAGAAACAGGCGAAAAAAAAGTGGGAAAGCTGTCGGGAAATCCAAAAAAGTTTGCGTGTCGTGGGTCAGTCCTCGTCGTCCTGGGCGTCCAGGTACATCTCCTCGCACTTTTGCTGGGCCTCGATGAGGATGTTTTGGGCCTGCTCGGCGGCGCGGACCATGATGAGGTACATTTCTTTGTAATCGGGCATTGATTTTCACCTCCCTTTTTCTAATTATAGGACAATTTGACCCTATAATCAATAGGACAAATTGGCATAATTTCATTGGGTGATGAAATTGAGCAGAATTCGGGAGCTTCGCAAAGAGCGGGGCTATACGCAGGTGAAAATGCAGATGCTGACGGGTATCGACCAGAGCGCCTACTCCAAGATCGAGCGGGGCGAGCGGTACCTGAGCTTCGAGCAGTGCAAGCGGGTGGCCCAGGCGCTGCACACCAGCATGGACTATTTGGCCGGGCTTACGGACGAGAAGAAGCCGTATCCGAGAAGTAACCGTGCAGAGTGAATCTCTGCGCGGTTTTTTGCAAGAGGTGCGGGGGCACATGGACCCCGCCCTACAATGGTATTTTTTTGTAGGGCAGGGCCCGCGTGCCCTGCCGGGAGGCGGTGGTTGTCGGGCGGCGGGCTGGGGGCAGCCCGCCCTACGCATTACATGAAGGTGCGCGAAAGCGGGGCGTCGGGGACGCCGCCCCCTACGGGTGGGTAACAAGTAGTGCGGTGGGGCGGGCCGATGTAGGCATCGGCCCCTACGATTTTTATTTTTTGGCACGCAAAAAAAGCACCCCTCACCGGGGTGCTTTTTTGCTTAATTCAATTTTTCATTGGCAGAGGAAGCTGTACCAGCCCTCGCTGGTGTTGGTCTCCCGTATCTCCCATCCGTCCTGGCGAAGGTGGTCGGCCACTTCTTCGGCCCGGGTGTCAATGATGCCGGAGCAGAGGAACAGGCCGCCTTTTTTCAGAAACGGGCGCACCTGGGGGGAGATGCCTATGATGACATCGGCCACAATGTTGGCCACCACAATATCATATTCCCCGCCGAACTCCCTTTGCAGGGCCCGGTCCGTGACCACATTGCCCCAGCGGACGGTGTAGCGGTCCTTGCCGATGCCGTTGATGGCGGCGTTTTCATAGGCCACATCCACGCATTTATCGTCGATGTCGCAGGCAAAGGCCTCCGCCGCGCCCAGGCACAGGGCGGCAATGGACAAAATCCCGCTGCCGCAGCCCAGGTCCAGGACCCGCTCGCCGCCGTGGATATGGGCGTCCAAGGCCCGGAGGCACAGGCGGGTGGTGGCATGGCTGCCGGTGCCGAAGGTAAGGCCCGGGTTCAGCCGCAGCTCCACCCGGCCGGAGGTACCGGCCTGCTCCCACTCCGGGATCACCAATAGCCGCTCCCCGATCTCCATGGGCTTATAAAACTGCTTCCAGTTGTTCTCCCAGTCGGCATCTTGGACAGCGGCCCGGCTCAGGTGCGCCTGGGGAAGCGTCCCGGCCATTTTTTCAATGTCCGCCAGCTGACGCTGGCCGTCCGGGTCGTCGGAGAGGTAAAAGGTCACCCGGCACAGGCCCTTTTTCTCCTGCAACAGATCGTCGTCCACATAGTCCCAGTACTGGTGATTATTTTCCAAAAAATTCTTGAAATCCGCCTCATCGTCGATGACCAGCCCGGTGATGCCTTGGCTCTCCAGCCGGGCGCAGAGATCGTCCAGCTCCCCGGGGCAGGTGTCGATATATACCTCGATCCAGTTCATCGCTGGGTGCCCACAAAGAAGATGCCCATGGTGTTGGGGCCGGTGTGGCTGCCGATGACGGGCCCGATGTAGTTAATATGCACCGTGGGGGTGCCGAAGCGGTCCTGGATGGTCTTGGCCACGGCCTTGGCGTCCTCCTCGCAGTCGGCATGGCAGATGAACATGGTCTGCTTCTCCGGGTGAATGCCCAGAGCCTCGATCTTATCCAGCAGGGCGGCAATGGCAGCCTTGCGGCCCCGGGCCTTGCTGACGGGGACCAGCTTGCCCTCGTCGGAGGTGTGCATAATGGGCTTAATGGAGAGCATGGTACCCAGCAGCGCTGTGGTAGCGCTGACCCGGCCCCCACGCTTTAAGAAGTTCAGGTCGTCCACGGTGAACCAGTGGCAGACGGTCAGGCGGTTATCCTCCACCCACTTGGCAAGCTCCGCCGCCGTGAGGCCCTTTCGCTTTTGCTCCACGGCCAAATACAGCAGCAGGCCCTGGCCCAGAGACGCGCTGAGGGAGTCCACCACATGGATCTCCGCCTCCGGAAACTCCGAGCGCAGGTCCTCCGCCGCAATGACGGCGGACTGATAGGTGGTGGAGAGGGCCGAGGAGAAGCAGACGCAGACGATGTCCCTGCCGCTCTCCAGCACCCGGCGCATGGCGTCCTGGAACTGGCCCACATTCACCGCCGAGGTGGTGGCCAGCTTCCCGGCGCGGATGCGCTTATAAAACTCTTGGTTGGAAATAGCCGTGCCGGCCAGGTCGTTGGGGTAGTCCTGTCCGTCCATGTGCATGGTCAGGGGCAGGACCTCCAGCTCCAGCTCCCGGGCCATCTGGTCGGTGAGATCGCAGCAGCTATCGGTCATGATAACATAATCGCGCATAAAATATGCCCTCCTTTGGTTTATTTATGAATTGTCCGGGCGCAGCCCGGCGGGAAATACGATAATAGAGGAAATGGATGGATGTACAGCGGGGGAAACGGATTGCCGCAACCCCCGTCCTCTTGGCCCCCTTGCCTAAAGGGGGCTGGCACGGCGAAGCCGTGACTGGGGGATACATCTTTGCACCGCACCCCTTGTAACCCACCCGTAGGGGCGACCCTTGCGGTCGCCCGCCCATTGCACCTCTTGTTGCGCTTTCGTAGGGGCCGATGATCGTGTTGCGGTGCCCAAAATTTTTGCGCTACCTTACGGCGAACGCTTAAAATTTTGACCGCGGCCACTCGCTCACCTCGCTTCATCTGCCACTGGCAGCGCTCAGTTCGCTCCCCACATCGGCCCGAACCGGGCTTGCACAAATTTCCTTGTCATCCGTAGGGTCGGACAACTCTGTCCGCCCGATGCGGTGAGTTCCGATCCGTGTAGGGGCAGGGTTTATTTCCCCACGCAGAAGCGGGAGAAAATGGTGGCTACCAGGTCCTCCCGGATGCTCTTGCCCGTCAGCTCCCCCAGGGCGGCCAGGGCCTCCTCGGCATCGGTGAGGACGGCATCGGGGGTCAGGCCCCCGTCCAGGGCGGCGGCAGCCCGGTCCACCGCCTGCAAAGCCCGGCTTACGGCCTCGGCCTGGCGGCTGTTGGTGAGCAGGGCCCCGGTCTCCCGGTCGGGAGTGGGGTACAGCCTTTGAATCAGCGCCCCAAGCTCCTCCAGGCCCTCCCCGGTCCGGGCGCTGAGGGCGCAGATGTTCGGAAACCGCCCCTGTATGGCCCCCGTGTCCAGCCGCCGGGGCAGATCGTTTTTATTGATAATTATAATGGTATGCTCCGCCTTTTCCGCCAGGGTCAAGACAGCCTCCTCCCCGCCGGTAAGACTTTGAGAGCCGTCCAGCACCACCAAGGAAAGGCCGGCCTGCTCTGCCGCCGCCACGGCCCGGTCCACGCCCAGCTTCTCCACGCTGTCGCCCGTCTCCCGGATGCCTGCGGTGTCGCACAGCCGCAGAAGCTGGCCGCCGAAGCGGACCTTTTCCTCCAGGGTGTCCCGGGTGGTGCCGGCCACCTCGGTGACGATGGCCCGGTCATAGCCCAGCAGGGCGTTAAGCAGCGACGATTTCCCGGCGTTGGGCAGGCCCAGCAGCACCGTGGGGATGCCCCGCTTCAGAATGCGGCCCCGGCGGAAGGTGTCCAGCAGCCGCTGAAGCTCCCGGCGGCAGCCGGTGAGGGTATCGGCTATCTGCCGATGCTCCGGCGGCTCAATGTCCTCGTCGGGGTAGTCCACCGCCGCATAAAAGCGGGAGGTAATGTCCATGAGGTCGCCGTACACCCGCTCCACGCCCCGGCTCAATGCCCCGGAGAGCTGGAGGGCGGCGTTTTGGGCGGACTCAGCGGTCTCGGCGTCAATGAGGTCCGCCACCGCCTCCGCCTGAATCAGGTCCATCCGCCCGCTGAGAAAGGCCCGCTTGGTAAACTCCCCGCCCCGGGCCTGCCGGGCCCCGGCGGCAAAGGTACTGCGCAGCACCTCGTCCAGCACCACAGGGGAGCCGTGGCAGTGCAGCTCCGCCGACCACTGGCCGGTATAGCTGCTCTGGGGCGGAAACAGGACGCACAGGCCGTCGTCGATGACCGTCCCCTCCGCCGTGCGCATCTGGCCGTAGAGCATCCGGCGGGTAGCCTGGTCGGCGGCAGGCTTTCCGTTTTTGGCCCGAAACACACGGTCCGCCACCGAAAGGGTCTCCGGCCCGGAAATGCGCACAATGCCGATGGCGGCAGGCGTCCGGGCGGTGGCAATGGCGGCAATGGTATCGGTCATGGTTTTTATACTCTCCTTAAGAAAACTGGCGAAAAAACTTCGTTTTTTCTGCCAAGAGGATTACAGTCTGCTGCGCGCATAATTTTGAGGCATAGGCTCAAAATTCCACACTTGCAGCCTGAGAGGTATTTTTCCCCACGCACATGTCGCGGTGAAAAATGATCCCAATTTTTTGCGCCTGCGGGCGCAAACTCTGCGAGGCTTTTTATAGGTTAGTTGAATCTATTATAGCATATTAGATGTGCCGTGTATAGCGTAACTTTTTTCTGCCGGGGCCGGGAAAATCAGCTCCGTTCCCGCTTCAGCTTGCGGATGTCCCGGCCGATGAAGGGCAGGACGGTGTACTCCCCCTCCAGCCGGGAGCGGACGGCCGCGCCGTAGCGCACGCCCAGCTCGGGCGGGGTGAGATTGGTGTTTATGACGGTGCTTTTCCCCGCCAGAAGGCGGCTGTTCACCAGCTGATACAGGGCGCTCTGGACAAAGGCCGTGGTCATCTCCGTGCCCAGGTCGTCCAGGATCAGCAGGTCGCTCTTTTCATAGCGGCGCACATCCTCCGCTGCGTCCGGCTCCTCATCGGAGCGGAACTTGGCCGCCTCGCACCGGGCGAACACATGGCCCGCCGTGTCATACACCACGGAAAATCCGTCCTCGCTGACCACCCGGGCAATGCTGGCGGAGAGGAAGGTCTTGCCCAGGCCCGGGTCGCCGAAAAGGAGCAGGTTGCCCCCGGAGTGCCCAAAGTCCTGGGCAAAGCGGCGGCAGACGGTGAAATTCCGCTCCATGGTCTCCCGGGGACTGCGGCTGAAGGCGCCGGGCTCGGTGTCGTACCAATCCAGCTCGAAGGTGTCGAAGCTCTGGGTGCTTACATCCAGCATACTGCTGAGCTGACGAATTTGCTCCCGGGCATAATAATTTTGCAGGCAGGCGCAGACGCTGCCCCGGCAGTACCCCGTGTCGCCGCAGAGGATGCACCGGGGCCGCTCCTCCAGGGCGTCGGCGGGATAGCCATGCTCCTTGAGAAGGGCCGAGCGCTCCTGCTGCAGGGTCAGGTTCTCCGCCCGCAGCCGGGCAATAGCCGGGGCCGGGTCCTCTCCCCGGCGCAGGGCCTGGGCCATAATACGCCCCACGGTGCCCCGGAGCTGCTTTTCGATCTCCTCCAGCCGGGGCACCTCCTGATAGATGCGCCGGCGGCGAGTCTCCGCCTGGGATGCACGGCGCTGCTTGTCCTCCTCAAAGCGCTGCCACGCCGCGCGCATAACCTTGCCGTCGTATGCCATATGTCTGCCCCCTTCGTGCCTGATTCTATGTTATTATCTGTTTATATCAAAATAGTTTTCCGGAGCTTGTGTCCGCAGACGCAAAACGCCGCTTTTGTAGGCCAGGGCCCGTGTGCCCTGCCGTGGGTGCGGAAAAAACCAGATCGGGCCGATGTAGGCATCGGACCCTACGGAGGTTTCATTTCACCGTTGTAGGGGCGGACGACTCTGTCCGCCCAGTGCGGGGAGAGCGGAATCCTCCAGTCACGGCTTCGCCGTGCCAGCCCCCTTTAGGCAAGGGGGCCGAGGGGACGGGGGTTGCGGATTCCCACGACCAGTGTGCCTTACCACTTCATATATTCCTCAATGGCCTGGGTTTTCCCCTGCTGGGACTTGGGTTCCGGCCGCTTTTCCTGCTCCAGGGCCTGCGGGGTGTGGAGGCCCTCCTGGTTCCAGCGGCGCAGGATGCCGTTTAAGTATTTCCAGTTCATGCCCTGCTTTTTCAGCACCGTTTTTTCGTAGGCAATGGCCACCATCTCCGGGGAAAAGCCCCAGTCCATCCACTGGCCGATGTACTTCTCCTCCGCCTCCACCGGGCGGCGGTCCCCCATTTGCAGGGCGGCCATGTATTCCCCGGTCCGCTCCCGGCGCTGGGACACCGACCGGAGAAACCGGGCGGCGGATTCCTGGTCAAACAGGCCCCGCTTTGCCCAGTAGTGTCCCTCCCGCTCGATGAAGGCCACCGTGGGCCGGCGGCCCGGGCCGTAGCGAAGCTCCTGGTTTTCTACGCAGTGGCGCACCAGCAGGAAGATCACATCCGCCGGCAGCCCCACCTCCCGGTGGAGGCTGGCCAGACGCTTCAGGTCCATGGTGGTGAGCTTTTTGCCCAGGGCCCGCTCCGTCTCCTCCACCAGCATTTGAAATTCGCCGTCCCGCAGCAGGTCCCCCAGCTCCCGGTCGGTAAACTCCGCCGGCCGGCGTGGGGGCTCCGGCACCGGCAGGGCCTGGGCACGGATGAGGCCCAGCTTCTCCAGCTTGGTCTGGGCCGCCTGGAGCCGCAGGGCGCTCAGGTGCAGCTTTTCCATCAGCTGCTCCGGCGTCACCGCCCCCTCCACGCGCATAAGGCACAGGTACAGCAGCGCCGCGTCGCCGTCGGAAAGGTCCAGCAGGGCGTCCACCTGCCGGGCAGGCAGGGTGAGCATCTGCTCCCGATCCTGAATTATATAGCCTGCCATACGCCCTCCCCTTTCAAATACCGGCGAAAAAGCTTCGTTTTTCTGCCAAAAAGCTTGCAGTCTGCGGATGCGAACTCTGCGAGGCTTTTAGACTGCACAAAGATTCAGAGTATATTTTACACGAAAACCCCCTTTTCGTAAAGCCGCGGAAGCATTTTATTTGTTAATTTTTTATTTTCGTACAGAAAAGGCTTTTCCCCATGGAAAAATGTGCTATAATAAAGTGATTTAGTATGAGGATGTATACCCTTTTTCAGAAAAAGAACAGGAGGCAGCTATGGCGAATCGAATCACAGTGAACATCTGCGGCGAGGACTACACCCTGGTGGCCGAGGAAAACACCGCCTATATGGAGCAGGTGGCGTCTCTGGTGGACAAAAAAATGACCGAGATCATCGCAGGGGCCAAGGTGGGCCGGGGCGACGCGGCGGTGCTGGCGGCGGTAAACCTGGCCGACGAGCTGCTGAAAAGTGAGCAGACGGCGGAGAACCTGCGCCGCCAGGTGAAGAGCTATCTGGACGAGGCCGCTCAGGCCAAAAACGAGGCCTCCGAGCTGAAGCGCCAGCTCTACAAGGCCCAGCAGCAGGGCCGGAAGTAATGGAGCTTCTCTCCCCTGCCGGGTCCCCGGAGGCCCTGCTGGCCGCCGTGCAAAACGGGGCCGATGCCGTGTACATGGGCCTGGGCAGCTTCAATGCCCGCCGCAGCGCCCGGAATTTTACCGATGACACCTTTCCCCAGGCCGTGGACTACTGCCACCGGCATGGGGTGAAGGTCTACCTGACCCTCAACACCCTCCTCACCGACCGGGAGCTGCCCGAGGCGGCGGAGACTCTCCGCAAGGCCAGCGCCTGGGGCGTGGATGCGGTGCTGGTGCAGGACTGGGGCCTGTGGCTTTTGGCCCGGCAGGTGGCCCCGGATCAGCCCCTCCACGCCAGCACCCAGATGAGCCTGCACACCCTGGCCGGAGCCCGTCTGGCGGCGGAGCTGGGCATGGAGCGGGTGGTGCTGGCCCGGGAGCTTTCCGCCCACGACACGGAAGTCATCTGCCGCCACTGTGGAGCGGAGGTGGAGGTGTTCGGCCACGGGGCCCTGTGTATGTGTTACTCCGGCCAGTGCGCCATGAGCGCCATGATCGGCGGCCGCAGCGGCAACCGGGGCACCTGCGCCCAGCCCTGCCGGCTGCCCTATGCCCTGGGCGAAAAGCGCGGATACCTGCTGAGCTTAAAGGACAATAATCTCTCCCCCTATCTCCGGCAAATGGAGGAAATGGGGGTGGCGTGCCTGAAAATCGAGGGACGCATGAAGCGGCCCGAGTATGTGGGGGCGGTGACGGGCATTTACCGCCGTCTGCTGGATGAAAAGCGTCCCCCCTCCCCGGCGGAGTCGGCGCAGCTGGAGCAGGCCTTTTCCCGCAGCGGCTTTACCGACGGATACTGGACGGGCAAGCGTGGCCCGCAGATGTTCGGTATGCGGCCCGAAAATGCCCGCTGGCCCGAGGACTGGTTTGCGCAGGTGCGCAAGACCTATGAAAACGGAGCGGAGAATCGGCCCGTGGCGGTGGACTTCCCCTGCCGGATAGCGGCGGGAGCCCGGGCCCTCCTGACGGCGGCTCTCTCGGACGGGCGGCAGGTCACCGTAGACGGCCCCGTGCCGGAGGCGGCCCGAAGCCGCTCCCTGACGGAGGAGGAGCTGCGCACCCGGCTGCAAAAAACCGGCGGCACGGAATTTGTGTGCCACAGGATAGATATTTCCCTGGATGAGGGGCTGATGCTCTCCGCCGGAAGCATCAACGCTCTGCGGCGGGAGGCTCTTTCCCGGCTCCGGGCGCTGCTGACGGAAAAGCCGCCCCGGCGCGTCCTTGACACCCCGGTGCCGCCCCCGGCTCCGGCGGCCTACACAGGCGCGCCGAAGCTCACCGCCTCCGTCACCTATGCCCACCAGCTCACACCGGAGCTGGCCAAGGCCGTGGACTATCTATACCTGCCCCTTGCCCTATTGGATGCCATTGACCTGGAGGAATACGCCGGGTACACAAGGCTCTGCGCCGTGCTGCCCCGGGTTTTCCGCACGGAGGACGAGGCCGCTTTCCGAAAGGCTTTGCAGTCCCACCCCCGGCTCTCCGCCGTGGCGGTGAGCAACCTGGGCCACCTGCCCATTGCCGCCGGTCTGGGCCTGGAAATTCGGGGCGACATGGGCCTGAATGTGTTTAACAGCCTCTCCCTGCTTTTCCTGGGGGAGCTGGGGGTGGCCGCCGCCACGGTGTCCCCGGAGCTGCGGCACCAGCAGGTGCGGGACCTTTCCAAGTACCTGCCCTGCGAGGCCGTGGTCTACGGGCGGCTGCCGCTGATGATCACGGAGAACTGCCCCCTGCGGTGCAGCGGCCAGTGCAGCCATGGCACGGGCGGCACCCTCACAGATCGGACCGGCGCAGCCTTTCCCCTGCTCTGCGCCCACGGCTGCCGCAGCGAGATTCAAAACAGCAAGGCCCTGTATCTGGCAGATAAGCCCCAGTGGAAAGAATGCGGCCTCACCTGGGCCCGGCTCCGCTTCACCACCGAGACGGCGGAGGAGGCTCTGGACATCCTGCGGCGGTATCAGGGGGAAGATTTCCCCGCCCCCGCAGACTTCACTCGCGGCCTGTTTTACAGGGGAGTCGAGTAAAATTCTGATAGATAATTGTATTATTATCATATAATATTACTATTTGTATTTACTTTTTGAGAGGTTGACCCCATGGAACTGAAAATCAAAGCGGTACATCCCAAGATGGGCAAGGACTTTCCCCTGCCCAAGTTTGCCACCCCCGGCTCGGCGGCCATGGATCTGCTGGCCTGCATCGACAGCCCTGTGACCCTGGCCCCCGGAGCGCGGCAGACGGTGCCCACGGGCATCGCCATCGCCCTGCCCTCTGCCGACTATGTGGCCCTGGTGTTCGCCCGGAGCGGGCTGGGCATCAAGCAGGGCGTGTGCCTTTCCAACGGCGTGGGCGTCATCGACAGCGACTATCGGGGCGAGATCGCCGTGGGGCTTGTGAACCTCTCCGATGCGCCCTACACGGTGCAGCCCGGTGACAGAATTGCGCAGCTTATGGTGACACCGGTGGTGCAGCCCCGGGTACATTTGGTGCCGGAGCTGGACGAAACGGAGCGGGGCGTCGGGGGCTTCGGCTCCACCGGGAGGTAAGGCTATGGAGAGGATCGTTTTGGCCTCCGGGTCACCCCGGCGGCAGGAGCTGCTGGGCCGCATGGGCATCACGGATTTTGACATTCGGGTGCCGGAGGTGGAGGAGCGCTATCCGGAAAACCTGTCCCCGGAGGAGATCGTGCAGTTCATCTCCCGGGAAAAGTCCGACGCGGCGGCCCTGCTGTGCAGGGAGGATGAGCTCATCATCACCGCCGACACCATGGTTTTTTTAAGGGAAAAGCGCCTGGGAAAGCCCCGGGATGAGGCTGAGGCCCTGGAGATGCTCACCATGCTCGCCGGGGAGCGGCACACAGTATGTACCGGCGTGACCGTGCGCCGGGGAACAAAAATTTCTACCCGGGCCCAAAAAACGGATGTGTATTTCCGTCCGGCCACGGAAAAGGAGCTGCGGGCCTACATTCGCACCGGAGAGCCCATGGACAAGGCCGGGGCCTATGGCGTCCAGGGCAAGGGCGCGCTGCTGGTGGAGCGCATCGACGGAGACTTTTTCAATGTGATGGGTCTGCCGGTGGGCCTGCTGGCGGATATGCTCAGGGACTTCGGGATCGAGCTTTTGGAGTAAACTATGAAGAATTTTTTTAACAAAATGGGAATATGGATCCTGGCGGCGGCGGTGGTCATTGTGCTGACGCTGTCCATCCTCTCCGCCACCGGGACGGGGCTGCTGGATAACATCGCCGGGACCATCGCCTCCCCCTTCCGCTCCGCCGGGGCCGCCATCGGCAACTGGGTGGGGTCTATCAGCGATAAATTCGACGATGTGGACACCCTGCAAAAGGAGAACGAGGAGCTAAAAAAGCGCATTGCGGAGCTGGAGGAGGCCAACCGCCAGGCCCAGACGGACAGCCAGGAAAACGAACGCCTGCGCAACCTCCTGAATCTGCGCCAGCAGCGCAGGGACTTCACCTTTGAAAGCGCCAAGGTGACCCAGTACGAAAACTCCAACTGGGCCTCCACCCTGACCCTGAACCGGGGCACAAGCAGCGGCGTAGCCGTGAACAACTGCGTGGTGGATGAGTACGGCGCCCTGGTGGGCGTGGTGACGGAGGTGGGGCTCAACTGGTGTACCGTGGCAACGGTTTTGGACACCCAGGCCCAGTTCGGCGCCACGGTGTTCCGCACCGGGGAGGCGGCTGTGGCTATGGGCGACCTGTCCTTAATGAGCAGCGGCAAGGTGAAGCTCAACTATCTCTCCGGCACCAATCCCCCGGTAGGCGGCGATCTGGTGCTTACCTCGGGCCTGGGCGGCTACTTCCCCTCGGGCCTGGTCATCGGCTCGGTGGAGGATGTACGCACGGATGACTCGGGCCTGACCCAGTACGCCGTGGTGCAGCCCAATGTCCGGCCGGAGAGCCTGGTGCAGGTGTTCGTCATCACCGCCTTTGACATTGTGGACTGAGGGGTGCGCTGTGGAACGTCGTGGCTATGTATATAAGTGGCTCTCTTACACCCTGGTCTCCCTGCTTTTCATTCTGGTCCAGTGCTTCGGGCTGGTGCATCTGCGGGTATGGGGGGTGCATCCCTTTATATTCCCGGTGCTGGTGTCCACGGTAGCTGCCCTGGAGACCGCCCACGAAAGCGCCATTTACACCCTGGCCCTGGGGCTGCTGATGGACCTGACCATGCCGGGGGTGCTGCCGTGCTTTTACACGGTGTCGTTTCTGGTGGTGTTCGTGGCGACGCAGCTGCTGTCGGCCAAGGTACTGTCGTGGCCGTTTTTCTGCTGTATGCTGTGCGGGGTGCTGAGCATGGTGTGCTGCTCTGGACTCAGCACCCTGTTTTTGCAGGCGAAGGTGGACTTTACCCCCCTCTCCGCCCTGATGCTGCTGGGCAAGGAGCTGCTGCTGACCCTGCCCCTGATGCCCCTGGTATATCTGCCCATGCGGAAGCTGCGGCGGGGGTTTGACCGGGAATAAGGCCCACCGAAAGGTTTTTTCGACTCTTTGCCCCTCTGGAAAGGAGGAACTCTGACCCATGAAAAAAAATAATCCCTACCGCACCCGGCTCATCGTGCTGCTGAGCGTGTTTGCGGCGGTGCTGTGCCTGTTCGGCATTCTGCTGGTGCATTACCAGATCGTTGAGGGAGACAGCTACCGGGCTCTTTCCGCCGCCGGCACCGCCAAGCGGGAGGTGGTGGAGACCAGCCGGGGCATCATCACCGACCGAAACGGCAAGGTACTGGTGTCCAACCGCCTGACCTACACCCTGAAATTCTCCGCCGAGAGCTTTGCCGATGACGCTGCGTGCAACGCGGCAGTGTGGCGGCTTCTGGAACTCTGCACCCAGGAGGGCCTCAGTTGGATCGACCCCCTGCCCCTGGGCCGGGACGACCCCTACGGCCTGACGGACCCGGAGCCCGGCGAGGCCTTTACAACCTGGATGGACGACTACAAGATCGCCTATTCCGGGGAGGAGCAGATCACCCTGTCCCTCTCCGGCGACGAGATGATGGCCAAGCTGCGGAAGATCTACACCATTTCCTCCGACTACACCGACCAGCAGGCCCGGCTCATCGCCGGGGTGCGGTACGGCGCGGAGGTTTCCGGCGGCTATGTGTTCGCCGAGGATGTGCCGGTGCGGGTGATCAGCCAGGTGGTGGACGGCCACTTTGCAGGCGTGTCCACAGGCACCTCCAGCCAGCGGGTGTATAACACCACCTATGCCGCCCACATCCTGGGCCGGGTGAGCCGCATCTTCGCCGAGGACTGGAACGAAAAATATAAGGACAACAGCGACTACTCCATGGACGACCTGGTGGGAAAGGGCGGCGTGGAGGAGGCCTTTGAGCAATATCTCCACGGCGTAAACGGCGTGAAGCTGGTGACCACCGACAAAAACGGCAAGGTTACCGGCGAGCTTTACGCCAAGGAGCCCCAGCCCGGCAACACCGTGGCCCTGACCATTGACATCGACCTGCAAAAGGTGGCCGAGGATTCCCTGGCCGCCACTATCCAGTCCATGACCGGCAGAGACGGCGTGGCCCGGGGCGGCGCGGCGGCGGTCATCGGCGTGGGCACCGGGGATGTACTGGCCCTGGCCAGCTACCCCACCTACGACCTGAACCGGTGGGACGAGATGTACGACAGCTGGAGCAAAGATCCCGCCCTGCCCATGTTCAACCGGGCCACCGACGGCACCTATGCCCCCGGCTCCACCTTTAAGCTCTGCACCTCCGTGGCGGGGCTGGAATCCGGGGTGATCACCCCCTCCACCACCATTGTGGACCGGGGCATCTACACCTACTACGAGTTCCCCCAGCCCAAGTGCTGGATCTATAACGCCACCGGCGGCACCCACGGGGCGGTGAATGTGTCCCAGGCTATCACCGTGTCCTGCAACTACTTCTTCTACGAGGTGGGGCGGCTCACGGGCATTCGGCGGCTGGACGACTACGCCAGCCAGTTCGGCCTGGGCCGCAGCACGGGCATTGAGATCGGCGACTCCAAGGGCGTGCTGGCCAGTCCCGAATACGCCGAGGAGATCGGCGAGACCTGGACCGACGGCCAGACCATTACCGCCGCCATCGGCCAGTCCTATAACCTCTTCACCCCCCTGCAGCTGGCAAACTATGTGGCCACTCTGGTCAGCGGCGGCGACCATTACGACGCCCACCTGCTGAAAAGCGCCAAGGCCTACGACAATTCCTCCGTGGTCTACGCCTACAACAAGGGCCCCAGCAACCATGTGGACATGGCGGACAGCACCCTGGAGGCGGTGAAGTCCGGCGCACGGGGCCTGGCCACCGGGAGCCTCAGCTATGTCTTTAACAGCTGCATCGTGCCCGTGGGCTGCAAAACCGGTACGGCGGAGACCGGCGGCGAGCTCTCCAACGGCTGCTTCGTGGCCTTCGCCCCCTACGATGATCCCCAGATCGCCGTGTGCGTGGTCATTGAGCAGGGCGGCGGCGGCTCCAACCTGGCCCCCATCGCCCGGGACATCATCAACGCCTATTTCTCCAGCGCCTCCGCGGACACCACGATTTCCGGGGAGAACACCCTGATCCAGTGAGCTGGCGAAAATTGCCGCTGAGAGGACTATGTATGTCGATTTATTTTGATTCCAAAGACCAACAATGTAAGAACCCCTTCGGTGCCGTTTTGTGCGGCACCGAAGTGTCTTTTTCCCTGCTCTGCTCCCGGGAGGAGGACATCTGCGCCGGGGTGCTGCGGCTCCGGGCGGAGTTCGCCGGCCTTGACCGGACGGTGCCCCTGACACCGAACGGCGGCGCCTGGCGCTGCACGGTGACGGCCCCGGAGGAGCCGGACCTGCTGTGGTACGACTTTACCCTGACCCGAGGAAGCGGCGAGACCGTGTCCCTTACCCGAAACGGCGGCCCCTGGCAGCTGACGGTGTATGAGGACACCGGGACGCCGGAATGGTTCGGCCAGGGCGTGAGCTACCAAATTTTCCCAGACCGCTTTTGCCGCAGTCGCCTGCCGCAGCCGGAGGGGCTGGTGGGGGAGCGCACCGTTCACGAAAGCTGGGAGGACACCCCGGACTATCTGCCGGACGAGAAGGGGGAAATTCGTAACTGCGACTTTTTCGGCGGCGATTTTCGGGGCATTACGGAGAAGCTGGACTATTTGCAGAGCCTGTCGGTGACGACGCTGTATCTCAACCCGATTTTCGAGGCTGCGTCCAACCATCGGTATAACACCGCTGACTATCGGGCCGTGGACCCCATGCTGGGTACGGAGGAGGATTTTCGGGAGCTGTGCCGCCAGGCCCATAAGCGCGGGATGCGCTTGCTGCTGGACGGGGTGTTCAACCACACCGGCAGCGTGAGCCGATATTTTAACCGGGACGGCTTTTATCCGGAGCTGGGGGCGGCCCAATCCCAGGCTTCTCCTTATTATAATTGGTATCATTTCACCCGCTGGCCGGAGGAATACGACGCCTGGTGGGGCATCAAGACCCTGCCTGCGGTGGACGAGGGGCAGGACTCGTACCGGGCGTTTATCATCCGGGACCGGGACTCCGTGGTCCGGCGCTGGCTCCGGGCCGGGGCCGACGGTTGGCGGCTGGATGTGGCCGACGAGCTGCCGGATGACTTCATTCGGGAGATTCGCCGGGCCATGGAGGAGGAAAAGCCCGACGCGGTGCTTATCGGCGAGGTGTGGGAGGACGGCAGCAACAAGATCGCCTACGACCGGCGGCGGCGGTATCTCCTGGGCCGGGAGACCCACGGGCTGATGAACTATCCCTTCCGCACGGCGGCCATAGACTGGCTCCTGGGCGGGGACGCGGCGGCGTTTCGTGAGCGGATGGAGGAGCTTCGGGAGAACTACCCCTCCCCTGCCTTCTACTGCGCCATGAATTTTTTGGGCACCCACGACACGGCCCGGGTCCTCACCCTCCTGGCCGGAGAGCCTGTGCCGGAGAGCAGGAGTCAGCGGGCGGCGGCTTGCCTCTCCCCTGCCGGATACCGTCAGGCGGCGGCCCGGCTGCGGCTGGGGGCTCTGCTCCTCTATGCCTTCCCCGGCTCACCCACGGTGTACTACGGGGACGAGGCCGGGATGCAGGGCTACGAGGACCCCCTGAACCGCCGCACCTATCCCTGGGGCCGGGAGGATGCCGCTCTTTTGGCCTGGTATCGGCGGCTGGGGCAGGTGCGCCGGGAGCGACCCTCCCTGCAAACCGGCTCCCTGCGCTATCTTTTTGCCCAAGGGGGCGGCCTGGTGCTGGAGCGCCGGGCCGAAAAGGATGTGACCGTGGCGGCCCTGAACGCCGGGGAGGAGGCCCTGGAGCTGACCCTTCCCTGGGTGGGGGCCGTGGCCACGGATGCCATGTCCGGGCAGCAGTTTTTGGCGGTGGAGGGCCGGGTGCATCTGACCCTGCCGGCCATGGGCGGTGTGCTGCTGGTGTGAGGCTTTTTGTCAAGCCGGGGGGTGTTTCACATGAAACATCTCCCGGCTTTGCGAAATGTTTCACATGAAACAAATCTTTTCAAATTTTTTCGCATTATCTATTGAAACGACACACTTTTTTGGTATATAATAGAGCGGAAAGGCAAAAAACAGGAAGGCGAGTGGTCTCATGGCTAAAGTTGTTGCAATTGTGAATCAAAAGGGCGGCGTGGGCAAGACCACCACCTGCGTGAATCTGGCCGCCGCGCTGAAGGATAAGGGCGCCCGGGTGCTGCTGTGCGACTTTGACCCCCAGGCCAACGCCACCTCCGGCATGGGCGTGGACAAGACCCGCAGCAACGGCGTGTACGATGTGCTTATCAACGGCGTGGAGACGGAGAAGGTGCTGGTGCGCACCCCTTACGGCGATGTGCTGCCCAGCAGCAAGGCCTTGGCCGGTGCCGGGGTGGAGATGATCGACCTGGAGGGGCGGCAGTTTCTGCTCAAGCGCGCCCTGGACCAGGTGGCCGACGGCTACGACTTCATTTTCATCGACTGCCCGCCGTCTTTGGAGCTGCTGACGCTGAATGCTCTGTGTGCGGCGGACACCCTGCTGGTGCCGCTGCAGGGGGAATACTACGCCCTGGAGGGGCTCAGTGACCTGATGGGCACCGTGCGCATTGTGCGCCGGGGGCTGAATCCGAAGCTGGAAATCGAGGGCGTGCTGCTGACCATGTTCGACGGCCGCACCAATCTGGCCATTCAGGTGGCCCAGGAGATCAAGCGCTTCTTCCCCGGCAAGGTGTACAGCACCGTCATCCCCCGAAACATCCGGCTTTCCGAGGCCCCCAGCCACGGAAAACCCATCAACGCTTACGACCGTACCTGCCGCGGCGCCGAGGCCTATAACGCCGTGGCGGAGGAATTTTTGAAGAAAAATCCCCTTGAAAAGGAGGAGGGCTGAATCCTATGGCGAACAATGCAAAAGGCTTGGGCAAAGGCTTGGCCGCCCTGCTGGGCGACACTGTGATGGAGTCCGGCCAGGAGAAGAGCAGCCTGTATCTGCCCATTTCCCAGGTGGAGAGCTGCGCCGCCCAGCCCCGAAAGCAGTTTGATCCCGATGCCCTGGCGGACCTGGCGGACTCTATCCGCGAGCACGGCATCATCCAGCCTCTGACGGTGCGCAAGCTCCAGTCGGGCTATTATCAGATCATCGCCGGTGAGCGGCGCTGGCGGGCCGCCCGGATGGCGGGTCTGGACCAGGTCCCCGCCATTGTGGTGGAGGCCGACGACCGCAAGGCCATGGAGCTGGCCATGATCGAGAACCTGCAGCGGGAGGACCTGAATCCCATGGAGGAGGCCGAGGGCTATCAGCAGCTGATGACCCAGTACAACCTCACCCAGGAGGAGACCGCCCAGCGGGTGGGTAAATCCCGCTCCGCCGTGGCCAACGCCTTGCGTCTGCTGAACCTGTGTCCCCCGGTGCGGGCTATGGTGGAGGATGGCCGTCTCTCTAACGGCCACGCAAGAACCATCCTGCCCCTGTCCCCTGCCCTGCAGGAAAAGGCGGCGGATGCCATCCTCAAGTCCGACCTTTCCGTGCGGCAGACGGAGCTGCTGGTGAAAAAACTCACCGCCGAAGAAAAAGCCCGGCCCGCCGTGACCACCGGAGGTCTGGAGGTAAACTATGCCGAGGAGGCGGCCAAGTCCCTGGGCGCCCATCTGGGCCGGGGCTGCAAAATCGTCAGTGGCCGCAAAAAGGGCCGCATTGAGCTGGAATACTACGGGGTGGACGACCTGAATAACCTCCTGGACGCCCTAAACGCCCTGAAGCTGAAATAAAATTGTTTCACATGAAACAGAACGGAGAGAACATCCATGCTGGATATTAAGTTTGTGCGGGAGAATCCCGAGCTTGTAAAGGAAAACATCCGCAAGAAATTTCAAAATGCCAAGCTGCCCCTGGTGGACGAGGCCATCGCCCTGGACGCCGAGCGCCGCCAGGCCATTGCCGACGGCGAGGCCCTGAAGGCGGAGCGCAACAAGCTGTCCAAGGCCAACGCCCCCCTGTTCGGCCAGCTGAAAAAGTGTACCGACGAGGCCAAAAAAGCGGAGCTGCAGACGCAGATCGACGCCAACAACGCCGCCGTGAAGGCCAGCGCCGAGCGTATGGCCCAAATGGAGGCCAAGAAAGAAAACGCCGAGGCGGCTCTGAACAAGATCATGCTGGTCATTCCCCAGATCATCGACCCCGCCGTGCCCATCGGCAAGGACGACAGCTGCAATGTGGAGGTGGAGCGCTTCGGTGAGCCCAAGGTGCCCGACTTTGAGATCCCCTACCACACGGACATTATGGAGCGCTTTGACGGCATCGACATGGACGCCGCGGGCCGCGTCTCCGGCAGCGGGTTTTACTATCTGCTGGGGGACATCGCCCGAATGCACGAGGCGGTGCTGGCCTATGGCCGGGACTTTATGATAAACAAGGGCTTCACCTACTGCATCCCCCCCTTCATGATCCATGGCAATGTGGTGGAGGGGGTCATGAGCCAGACGGACATGGACGGCATGATGTATAAGATCGAGGGGGAGGACCTCTACCTCATCGGCACCAGTGAGCACTCCATGATCGGCCGCTACATCGGCCAGATCCTCCCGGAGAGCGCCCTACCCCAGACCCTCACCTCCTACTCCCCCTGCTTCCGCAAGGAAAAGGGCGCCCACGGCATCGAGGAGCGAGGCATCTACCGCATCCACCAGTTTGAAAAGCAGGAGATGATCGTGGTCTGCAAGGCCGAGGAGAGCAAGGACTGGTACGAGAAGCTGTGGCGTTACAGCGTGGAGCTGTTCCGCTCTATGGACATCCCCGTGCGGCAGCTGGAGTGCTGCTCCGGCGACCTGGCAGACCTGAAGTGCCGCTCCTGCGACATTGAGGCCTGGTCCCCCCGGCAGCAGAAATATTTTGAGGTTTGCTCCTGCTCCAACCTGGGTGACGCCCAGGCCCGGCGGCTGAAGATCCGCTATAAGGACGAAAACGGCAAAATGCAGCTGTGCCACACCCTGAATAACACCTGCGTGGCACCGCCCCGTATGCTCATCGCCCTGCTGGAGAACAATCTCCAGGCCGACGGCAGCGTGCTGATTCCCAAGGCCCTGCAGCCCTACATGGGCGGCACGGAGATCCTCCGTCCCAAGCACTGACAGGAGAAGCGTATGAAGAAATTTTTCCAGGAATTTAAGGAATTTGCCATGCGCGGCAATGTGCTGGACATGGCCGTGGGCGTTGTGGTGGGCTCTGCCTTCACCGCCATCGTCACCTCCATCGTGCAAAATCTGCTGACCCCCCTGCTGGGCCTGCTGATTCCCGACAGCACCTTTGCCGAGTGGGCCCCCGGCGGCTTCGGCATCGGCGCGGTCATCAACTCCATTATCACCTTCCTCATCACGGCCTTCGTGGTGTTCCTGCTGGTAAAGGGCGTGAACAAGCTGACGCACCTGAAAAAGCAGGAGGAGCCCCAGGAGCCGGAGGAGCCCAAGGCCCCCACCACTGAGGAGTTGCTGACGGAGATCCGGGACCTGCTGAAGGAGCAGAAGTAAGTTGGAGGACATTTTGAAACAGGGCCTGGGTTCCCTGGGCCTGGACACGGCAGCCGTCCCGCAGCTCACGGAGTTTGCCCGGCGGCTGCTGGAGAAAAACAAGGTGATGAACCTGACGGCAATCACGGAGCCCAAGGATGTGGCCACGCTGCACCTGCTGGACTCCGCCTGGCTGCTGACGGCAGCGGACTGCCGGGGCAAAACCCTGGTGGATGTGGGCACCGGGGCCGGATTTCCCGGAATGCCCATGGGCATTTTGGAGCCCACGGCGCAGCTGACCCTGCTGGACAGCCTGGGAAAGCGCATTGACTTCCTGCAGGAGACGGCCCGGGCTCTGCACCTGCAAAACATCACCTGCGTACACGCCCGGGCGGAGGAGTTCGCCGGGCAGCACCGGGAGGGCTTCGACCTGGCCGTGTCCCGGGCGGTGGCGGCCCTGCCCATGCTCTGCGAGCTGGCCATGCCCTTGGTAAAGACGGAGGGCCTGTTTTTGGCCATGAAGTCCGTGGAGTCGGACGGGGAAATTGAGAGCGCCCGGGGCGCCATTGGACAGCTGGGCGGGAAAATCGAAAAAATTCTCGACTACACCGTTCCCTGCACGGAGGTGCGGCACCGGGTGGTGGTCATCCGCAAGGTGCGGCCCACGCCGTCCCAGTTCCCCCGACCCTTTGCAAAGATCAAAAAATCCCCTCTGAAATAAGGAGGCACAATGGGCAAGATCATTGCCGTGGTGTCCGGCAAAGGCGGCACCGGAAAAACTACATTTACCTCCTGCATCGGCTTCGCCCTGGCATCCATGGGCAAAAAGGTGCTGTGCCTGGACTGCGACATCTCCCTGCGGAATCTGGATCTGGCCCTGGGCCTCAGCGACAGCGCCCTGATGGATTTCTCCGATGTGCTGTCGGGCCGATGTACCCTGGAGCAGGCGGTGGTGAGCCACCCCAAGTACCCCTCCCTGTTCCTGCTGGCGGCGCCCCTGGCCTACGACGGCTTCCGGGTGGAGCCGGAGCAGGCGGCGACGCTGATGGGCGCCATCCGGGAGAGCTTCGACTTCTGCCTGGTGGACGCCCCTGCCGGACTGGGCCAGGGCTTCCGCCTGGCCACCCAGGAGGCGGACCATGTGGTGGTAGTGACCACCACAGATGTGACGGCCCTGCGGGATGCCCAGCGCACCGTTATGGAGCTGGAGCGCTTTCCCAACGGCAAGGTGCATCTGGTGGTGAACCGGGTGGCCAAGAAGCTGCTGCGCCAGCTCCACACCACCATCGACGACGCCATGGACGCGGCGGGCCTGCCCCTGCTGGGCGTGGTGCCGGAGGACGGGGACATTCCCCGGTGTCTCAACCAAGGCGTGCCCTTATGCGACGATAATTATTACGCCGCCCGGGCCTTCTATAACATTGCAAGACGCATCGCGGGATATAAAATTCCGCTGATGAAGATATAAGCACCTGGCGAAAAAACTTCGTTTTTTCTGCCAAAAGGCTTGCAGTCTGCGGACGAAAACTCTGCGAGGCTTTTTTATATTTCTATATAACTACTCTTAATTGCACAGAAAGGAGAGCGCAATTATGAATATCGCACTGATCGCTCACAACAATCGCAAGGAACTCATGGTCCAGTTCTGCACCGCCTACTGCGGCATTCTGGCCAAGCATACCCTCTGCGCCACCGCCACTACCGGCCAAATGGTGGCAGATGCCACAGGTCTCACCATTCACCGCTTCCTGAGCTTTTATCAGGGCGGAGGCCAGCAGATCGGCGCCCGCATTGCCTACAACGAGCTGGACATGGTCCTCTGCTTCGACGACCCCAACACCAAGGCCCCCTCCGAGGACATCATCTATATCTCCCGCCTGTGCGACAGAAATAACATCCCCTACGCCAGCAACATCGCCACGGCGGAGATGCTGGTGCTGGGCCTGGCACGGGGCGACCTGGATTGGCGCGATGTGGTCAATCCCAAAAGCAGCCCCTTCACCGCTTGACAAGCGGGCCGAGATAGGCTAAAATAAATTGATATACCGCAATAACGGAGCAGGAGTAGCTCTGTCACCGCCGATGCAGAGAGGCGCGCCCCGGCTGAAAGCGCGCCCGGCACACAGAGAGAAGACAGCCCCAGCAGCGGGGATGGAAACATCCACGGCCCGCTCCCCGTAACAGGAGCGCCAAAGGGCCCCCTTGGGGCCGAAATTGGGTGGCACCACGAAGCTTCACGCTCTCGTCCCAATGCATGGGACGGGAGCGTTTTTTCTTTCCGTCTATCGAAATTCATCACAAAGGAGTAAACGAACATGGCAAAAATGACCCCCCGCACCCTCTCGGGCTTTATGGAGCTGCTGCCGCAGCCTCAGCAGCAGATGGAGCGGATGATGCAAATTCTCCGGGAAACCTACGCCCTCTACGGCTTCACCCCCCTGGATACCCCGATCATCGAGGCCAGCGAGGTGCTGCTGGCCAAGGGCGGCGGCGAGACCGAGAAGCAGATCTACCGCTTCCAGAAGGGCGACGCCGACCTGGCCCTGCGCTTTGACCTGACGGTGCCCCTGGCCAAGTATGTGGCCCTCCACGGCGGCGAGCTGTCCTTCCCCTTCCGCCGGTATCAGATCGGCAAGGTCTACCGAGGCGAGCGGGCCCAGCGGGGCCGGTTCCGTGAGTTTTATCAGGCGGATATTGATGTCATCGGCGACGGCAAGCTGGACATCACCAACGAGGCGGAGATTCCTTCCATTATTTACCAGACCTTTACCCGCCTGGGGCTGAAGCGGTTCCAGATTCGGGTGAATAACCGTAAGATACTCAACGGCTTTTACGCCATGCTGGGGCTCACGGAGCAGTCCGGTGCCATTATGCGCACCGTGGACAAGCTGGATAAAATCGGGCCGGACAAGGTGCGGGATTTGCTGCTGTCCGACTGCGGGCTGCGTGAGGACCAGGCGGCGGAGATCCTCAAGTTCATCGCCATCACCGGGTCTAACGCCGAGGTTTTGGCGGCCCTGGAGGGCTACATGGGCCGACACGAGCTGTTTGACACGGGGCTTTCCGAGCTGAAAACCGTGGTCAAGTACCTGGCGGACTTCGGCGTGCCGGAGGAGAATTTCGCCGTGGACCTGACCATCGCCCGGGGCCTGGACTACTACACCGGCACCGTGTACGAGACCACCCTCCTGGACCACCCGGAGATCGGCTCCGTCTGCTCCGGTGGCCGGTACGACAATCTGGCCGAGTACTACACCGACCGGCAGCTCCCCGGCGTGGGCATTTCCATCGGCCTGACCCGGCTGTTCTATGTCCTGGGGGAGCAGGGGATGCTGAACCCGGACCTGCCCACCGCCCCGGCGGATGTGCTGGTGCTGCCCATGACGGAGGACCTGGCCCCGGCCATCAGCCTGTCCACCCGGCTTCGCGGCGCCGGGGTGCGGACCCAGCTCTACACCGAGCAGAAGAAGTTCAAGGCCAAGATGAACTACGCGGATAAGATCGGCGTGCCCTATGTGATCTTCCTGGGCGACGATGAAATTGCCGCCGGGGTGGTGGCCTGCAAGGATATGAAAACCGGCGAGCAGACCAAGCTGCCCTTTGCCGAGACCCTGGATCTGATTCGCTCGGGTCTGGCGGAGAAAAATAAGGGTGCCGTGATTTTGGAGTGAGGTACGGGACGGACGGCCCTGTCCGCCCGGTGTGAGGGTCCCCATAGCATCCCTTTTGGAGCCATTTTTGAAAACTTATAGTTATATCCAACTCAAATTATACAATTCATTATCAAAACAGGAGGAAGAATACCATGATGCAAATGCGTACACACACCTGCAACGCCCTTCGTCTGGCCGATGTGGGCAAGAGTGTGAAGATCGTGGGCTGGATGGAGAATGTCCGGGAGGTGGGCAGCAATCTGGCCTTTGTGGTCCTGCGGGACTTCTACGGCACCACCCAGGTGGTGGCCGAGACCGAGGATATGCTGGCCATTATCAAGGGGCTGAACAAGGAGTCCACCATCAGCGTGGAGGGCGTGGTCCGGGAGCGGGCCAGTAAGAATCCCAAGCTGGCCACCGGCGAGATCGAGGTGGTGCCCAATAAAATCGAGATTCTGGGCCGCTGCCGCTACAACAGCCTGCCCTTTGAGATCAACCGCAGCCGGGAGGCCGACGAGACCGCCCGCCTGAAGTACCGCTATCTGGATCTGCGCAACCCCGCCGTGAAGAAGAACATCATTCTGCGCTGCCAGGTGGTGGCGGCACTTCGGGCCGCCATGACCGAGCACGGCTTCCTGGAAATCACCACCCCCATCCTCACCGCCTCCTCCCCGGAGGGCGCCCGGGACTACCTGGTGCCCGCCCGGAAACACCCCGGCAAGTTCTACGCCCTGCCCCAGGCCCCCCAGCAGTTCAAGCAGCTGCTGATGACCTCCGGCTTTGACCGCTATTTCCAGATCGCTCCCTGCTTCCGGGACGAGGACGCCCGGGGCGACCGCTCCCCCGGCGAATTCTATCAGCTGGACATGGAGATGGCCTTTGCCACCCAGGACGATGTGTTCGCCGTGCTGGAGGATGTGCTGCCCCCGATTTTTGCCAAGTTCGGCACCTACAGCGTGGCCTCCTCCGCCCCCTTCCGCCGCATCCCCTATTTGGAGTCTATGGAAACCTACGGCTCCGACAAGCCCGACCTGCGCATTGATTTGACCTGCAAAAATGTTACCAAGCTCTTTGAAAACAGCGACTTTGACGCCCTCAAGGGTCAGACCGTGAAGATGGTGGACATCACCGATTGCACCCTCACCCGCAAGCAGATCGAAAAGCTCCTCACCGACTGCCAGGTGCAGTCCGGCAGCAAGGGCTACTGGTTCAAGGTGGATGAAAACGGCGAGCTGGCCGGGGGCATCGGCAAGTTCGTGGCCCCCGTCCGGGAGGAGCTTTCCAAGGTCCTGGACCTGAAGCCGAATACGCTGGTGGTGGTAGCCGCCGGGGAGAGCGCCACCAAGTCCGTGGGCGTGATGATCAAGACCTTCGGCGCCGCCTGCGAGGGCCACATGGACAAGGAGCGGTACGAGTTCTGCTGGATCGTGGACTTCCCCATGTACGAGATCGGCGACGAGAGCGGCGAGCTGGAGTTCTGCCACAATCCCTTCTCCATGCCCAGCGGCGGCATGGAGACCCTGCTCAAGGCCGAGCGGGGAGAGCTGGACCCCCTGGACATCATGGCCAACCAGTACGACCTGGTGTGCAACGGCGTGGAGCTGTCCTCCGGCGCTGTGCGTAACCACGACCCGGAGATCATGATCAAGGCCTTTGAGATGGTGCGCCTGGGCGAGGAGGATGTGAAGAAGAAGTTCCCCGCCATGTACAACGCCTTCTGCTACGGTGCGCCCCCCCACGCAGGCATCGCCCCGGGTGTGGACCGGATGGTAATGCTCCTGGCGGGCGAGAGCTCCATCCGGGAGATCATCCCCTTCCCCATGAACAAGAACGCCCAGGATGTTATGATGGACGCCCCCTCCACCGTGGAGCAAAAGCAGTTGGATGAATTGCATATCGCTCTGGTGGGGCAGCTGGAGGAGTAAAAGCTCCGCAATCGCAGTTTTCCCTGCTGCTTTTGCTCCACAACAAGCGTTTTGCGCAGCAAAACCTTGCCGCAGGCGGAATTCACTTCCGCCGAGGATTGAAATTTGTGCCAGGGGCCCCCACAAAATGCCCCGTCATTTTGTGGGGAGTGCAAAAGCAGCTGGAGACGAGCTGCATATTGCTCTGGTGGGTCAGCTGGAGGAGTAATTTTTCCCCCGCAACAGAAAATTTATAAGAGGTGGCCGCCCGGCCACCTCTTTTTTGGGGGAGATGAAGGAATAAATGCGTAGGGGCGGGGGAACGGATTGCCACACCAGTGACATCGGTCGCTGGTTCGCAATGACAGTTTTTTGCAAGAAATGCGGTGGGGCGGGGTTCTACCCCGCCCGCCCGTGCTTGTTCAAATCTCCTTGCTTGGTGTAGGGGCGGACGACCCTGCCCCGCCCGGCGGTGGGTCTTGTTTTCCCTTTCCCTCTTGCATTTCTCCCGGTTTTGCGGCATACTGAGGATGTTCAATCTTACATTAAAGGAGTTTTCGCCATGGAAACCGTGAAGCTATATTATGAAAATGCGTTTTTGCGGGAATTTGACGGGGTGGTGGTCGATTGCCGTCCCCAGGGGAAAAAGTGGCTGGTGCAGCTGGACTGCACCGCCTTCTATCCCGAGGGAGGCGGCCAGCCTGCCGACCATGGGATTTTAGGCGGTGCCAAGGTCACCGATGTCCAGGAGCGGGACGGGATTATTTTCCACACCTGCGACCGGGCTCTGCCCGAGGGGGAGACCGTCCACGGGGAAATCGACTGGGCCCGCCGCTTTGACCATATGCAGCAGCACTCCGGGGAGCACATCGTCAGCGGAATGCTCTGCGCCGCCTATAACTGCGACAACACCGGCTTCCACCTGGGCGAGGAGTCTGTTATCATTGACTACAACGCCGACATCCCCTGGGAGGGGGTGCTGGACATCGAGGCCCGGGCCAACCGCTACCTCTGGGAAAACCACCCCTTTGAGGCCCTCTATCCCAGCGCCCAGGAGCTGGCCGCCCTCCCCTACCGGAGCAAAAAGGAGCTCACCGGCCAGGTGCGCATCACCCGCTTCCCCGGGGCCGACTGCTGCGCCTGCTGCGGCACCCATGTGGCCTATTCCGGGCAGGTGGGGCTGGTGAAATTCATCGGCTGGCAGAAATTCCGGGACGGCGTGCGCCTGGAGCTGCTGTGCGGCAGCCGCGCCCTGCATTACCTGGCCCTGAACTGGGCACAGAACACCGCTGTGGGCCGGAGCCTGTCCGTAAAGCCCGGCAAGACCGCCCAGGCCGTGGAGCGGCTGCAGGGGGAGCTGCAGACGGTGAAGGCCCGGTGTGCGGACCTGGAGGAGCGCAGCTTTCAGCGGATGGCGGAGGACTACCGGAACGCAGGAAATGTGCTGCTGGTGCAGCCGCCTATGGAGTCGGACAGCGTGCGCCGGCTGTGCGACGCGGTGAGCCGGAGCTGCGGGGGCCGGTGCGCCGTGTTCGCCGGAGAGGACGGCAGCTACAAATACGCCGTCATCCACCCGGGTCAGGACATTTCTCCCCTGATCAAGGCCCTGAATGCCCAGCTCCATGGCCGGGGCGGCGGACGGGACGGCTTCGCCCAGGGCAGCGCCGCCTGCACGGAGGAGGAAATTCGCCGTTTTTGGGCAGAAAGCGCATAAAACAAGGAAAAAAGGCCGGAAAAGCCTGCGTTTTTTAGCTTTTTCGGTCTTTTCTTTTCCATGAAAAGGTGTTATACTGGCTGGGTCTGAAGTTTTAAAGAGGGTAAATGCTATGCAAAAGGAAAACAAGCTGGGCGTCATGCCCATTGACAAGCTGATATGGAATATGTCCCTGCCCATCATCATCTCCATGCTGGTGCAGGCCCTGTATAACATCGTGGACAGCGTGTTCGTCTCCTGGGTCAGTGAGGCGTCCCTGACGGCGGTATCTCTGGCCTTCCCGGCCCAGAACCTGATGATCTCCCTGGCCTCCGGCACCGCCGTAGGCGTCAACGCGCTCATGGGCCGGGCCCTGGGCGCCAAGGATCAGAAGCGGGCGGACACCGTGGCTATGAACGGCCTGTTCCTGGCCTTTGTGGGCTTTGTCCTGTGCGCCGTCCTGGGTCTGACCCTGTCGGATTTCTATTTCCGCAGCCAGACCGATGTGGAGGAGATCATTCAGATGGGCAACCGGTATCTGATGATCGTCATGGGCGCATCCGTGGGTATTTTCGGCCAAATGATGCTGGAGCGGCTGCTTCAGGGCACCGGCCACAGCATTCTCTCCATGTATACCCAGGGGACCGGGGCTGTTATCAACATCATCCTGGACCCCATTTTCATCTTCGTGTTCAAGATGGGCGTAGCCGGGGCGGCCGTCGCCACGGTCATCGGGCAGGTTTTTGCCTGCATCTTTGCCCTGGTGCTGAATCTGAAGAAGAATCCGGAGATTCACCTGGTATTCCGGGGCTTCCGTCCCAACTGGTCCATCATCGGCAGCATTTACGCCATCGGCCTGCCGTCGGTGGTGATGATGGCCATCGGCTCGGTGATGACCTTCCTGATGAACAAGATCCTCATCACCTATCACTCCGCCCGGGAGACCGCCGCCACGGCCTTCGGCATCTACTTCAAGCTCAATAGCTTTGTGTTCATGCCCGTGTTCGGCCTGAATAACGGCGTCATCCCCATCATCGCCTTTAACTACGGCGCCCAGCAGCGCCGCCGCATGATCGAGACCATCAAGCGCAGCACCGTCTACGCCTCCTGCGTGATGGTCCTGGGCATGGTGATTTTCCAGCTCCTCCCCGGCACCCTGCTGAAAATTTTCAAGGCCACGGACACCATGATGTCCGTGGGTATCCCGGCCCTGCGCATCATCTCCCTGAGCTTCTGCATGGCCGGGGCCTGCATCGCCCTGGGGGGCTGCTTCCAGGCCCTGGGCAAGTCTATGTATTCGCTGATCGTGTCCTTCATCCGCCAGCTGGTGCTGCTGATCCCCGTGGCCTTCGTCCTGGCGCAAATCGGCCACAGCATGGGCAACGACAACCTGGTCTGGTGGTGCTACCCCATTGCGGAGGTGTTCTCCCTGGGCGTGACCCTGCTGTGCTACCGGCGCCTGTACCGCACCCTGATCTCCAAGCTGCCCGAAAATGGCCCGGAAATCCCGGCTTAACATTGTATCCTGTCAAAGCGCCTCGCAGCGTTTGCCGCCCGCAGGCGGCAAAGACCGAAGGGTTCTTCGACAGGCAGGAAAAGGACCGCTCCCGTTGGAGCGGTCCTTTTCCTGTTTAAGAGGGGGGAGGGGAAGAATTTACTATGGGAAAGAACAGACTTCTTGTACTTACTTAGCTCTTCGTGGCAGCAGAAACGATACCCACCACTGCCAAAATACCCGCCAAAGCGGCCAAAATAACATTCAGGATCATTGTTCTGACCTCCTTTTTCTTATTTCAGGTTTTTCCTGTTCGGGTTGATTTCATATTAGCAGAATCTTAGCAATTTGTAAAACGAATGTTATTCATCATTTTCATGAAATTTACTTGTGCCTGACACGCAGATGTGCTATAATAATTAAGCAATAGGCTGTCAAAAAGCCTCGCAGAGTTCGCGTCCGCAGACGCGAAAAATTAAAATCATTTTTCACCGCGACATGCGCGTGGGGAAAAATACCTCTCAGACTGCAAGTGTGGAATTTTGCCGCAAGGCGGCAAAATTATGCGCGCAGCAGGCTGCAAACCTTTTGTCGGAAAAATCTGAAGGATTTTTCGACAGCCTCAAAAGGAGGGGGTGCGCCATGAGCGTGACAAAATACCAGGTTTTTCTGACGGTGGCGGCCTGCGGGGGCTTTACCCGGGCGGCGGAGGAGCTGCACTTCACCCAGTCCGGGGTCAGCCACACCGTGGCCGCCTTGGAGAACGAGCTGGGGGTGCCGCTGTTCGTCCGAAACCGCAGCGGCGTGACCCTCACCGCCGATGGCCGGGCTCTGCTGCCCTATATCCAGGCCCTGTGGGACGATGCCCGCCGCCTGGAGCAAAAGGCCGCCGACCTCCGGGGTCTGGACACGGGCCTGGTGCGGGTGGCCACCTTCAGCAGCGTGTCCATCCAGTGGCTGCCGTACCTGCTGAAGTCCTTTCGGGAGGTACACCCCCATATTGAGTTCGAGCTGCTGCCCTTTGTGGAAAACGCGGAGCTGGAGGAGGCGGTGCTCAGCGGCAAGGCGGACTGCTGCTTTGCCAGCCTTCCCACCATGCAGCCCCTGGACACCTGGCTGCTGCACCGGGACCAGTGGCGGGTCATCGTGTCCTATGGGCATCCCCTGGCCGGCCGGGACCCCTTCCCCTTAGAGGCTCTGTCCACGGAGCCCTTCATCTTCCTGCAGGAGGGCGACGACTATGAGATTCAGGCGGTGCTGGACAGTCTGCAGGTGCGGCCCAATATCCAGTACATCCTTCGGGACGACCTTTCCATCCTGGCTATGGTCTCCAACGGCCTGGGCATCAGCATCATGCCGGAGCTGGAGCTGGAGCACTGCCCCTACCCCCTGGTGGCCTGTCCCCTGCCCCGGTCCTTTTACCGCAACATCGGCATCGCCGTGAAGGACAAAAACGCCCTGTCCCTGTCCACCCGCTGCTTCATAGACCACACCCGCCACTGGGTAGGGACCCATTACAGTAAATAAGGGCCGGTGAACGCCGCCCCAAATATATTCGCCTATTGACAAATTTACGGTTTTTTACTATAATTTCGCCAGGCGCTGCACGAACGGCAGGCGGTTGGCCACACCACCCGAAAGGGGGTGAGGCGCATGCGGATCACTTTACATATCGGGCGGTATACCGTGACGATTATTGTGAAAAGCAGAAACCGCCACCCTGCACGGTGACGGTTTCTTAACAAATAGAAACATAACTTGAAGGGCTAACCGCTTGTCGCAGCGCCTTTCTATGCTCATTATAGCAGAAATATCCGTCCTGTCAAGTACGGGGGTGCTATTTCCGCTTTCTGACTTTTGCGCGGGAGTGCGGATTGGTTCTTCTATTGACAAAATAATAAAAAATTGCTATAATTTCGCCAGGCGCTGCACGAACGGCAGGCGGTTGGCCACACCACCCGAAAGGGGGTGAGGCTCATGCGAGTTACTTTACATATCGGGCCATTTACGGTCACGATCATTGTAAAACGCAGAAACCGCCACCCTGCACGGTGACGGTTTCTATGAAACTTTAATTTCACTTTGTTAGGGCCAACCGCTTGTCGCAGCGCCTTTCTATGCTCATTATAGCAGAAATGTCCCCTTTGTCAAGGGCAGCTCCCCTTATTTGTAGAAGCCTGTCTCCTCCTCCAGGGCCATAGGCAGGCCGTTGTGGTACACGGGAATGGAGGAGAACTTGAAGCGGCTGGCCTTGTGCTTTTGGTCGATCTGCTTCTTAATTTCCGGGTCGCAGATCCCCCGGCGCACATACTCATTCACAGCGTGGTAGGTAAAGCCCAGGTTGTCCTCGTCCGTGAGTCCGGTGAGCCCGTCGGAGGGGGGCTTTTGCAGGAAATGCTCCGGCAGACCCAGGACGCGGCCCAGAGCGATGACCTCCTCGGTGGTGTACATGCCCAGGGGCGAAAAGGCCCCGGCGCTGTCGCCGTAAATGGTGCAGTAGCCCACCCAGTCCTCGGAGAGGTTGGAGGTGTTCAGCACCGTGCCGCCGGGGAGGGACTGGGCCACGGCATAAAGGGTGGCCATGCGAATGCGGGAGGGCAGGTTCACGGTGGTTTGCCGGCTGGGCTCCAGGCCCGCCTTCTTCATCTCAGCCAGCACCCCCTGCACCGCGTCGTGGATGTTGATGGTGCAGTGGGGAATTTGCAGATGCTCCACCAAGCCCCGGGAGAAGTCAATGTCCGGCTGCTCGCCGTCGGGCATCAGCACGCCGTACACATTCTCCCGCCCGTAGGCCGCCACGGCCAGGGCCGCCACGGTGGAGCTGTCCTTGCCGCCGGAGATGCCGATAACCGCCGTCTTGCCGTGGCACGCCTGCATTCTCTCGTGCATCCATTCCAGCAGGCCCGTAAGCTGCATCTGGGGGTTAAATTCCATAAAAAACGCCTCCCTACTATAATAATGGTTTATTGTACGGCAAATTCAGAAAAAATGCAATGTATTTTTCCCAATCGCAGAAAATCCCCCCAGCCTGATAGCTGAGGGGATTTTCCGTGTGTTTGTTTGTTAGGAGAGAGAGAAAATCACTTATGGAAAGGTTTCTTTGTATGCTGTTATATTACTTTGTAAATATGGCAAAACAATAAATTACCGATGAACAATTTGTGAACAATGCTCAAAATTTTCGGCTTTCCGCCACCGCCAGCTCATCGCAGCGGTTGTTTTTGGCGTTGGAGGCGTGGCCCTTGACCCAGTGGTAGTGTACCTGGTGCCGGTCGATAAGGGGCAGGAGCTGCTCCCACAGGTCCACATTCAGGGCGGGCTTTTTGTCGCTCTTGATCCAGCCCTTTTTCCGCCAGCCGTAGACCCAGCCCTTGGAGAGGGCGTCAATAACATACTTGCTGTCACTGTAAAGCTCCACCACGCAGCTTTCCTTCAGCAGCTCCAAGGCCCGAATAACGCCGGTAAGCTCCATGCGGTTGTTGGTGGTCTCCGGAGCGCCGCCGGAGATCTCCTTCTCCACGCCGTTCCACTCCAAAATCGCTCCCCAGCCCCCGGGCCCGGGATTGCCAGAGCAAGCGCCGTCGGTATAGATAGTTACAGTTTTCATAATAGCTCCTTGGAAATGGACTTATTGCAGCAAGCCCCGCACCTATCCGACGGCGCTTGCTTGTCATGTTCTGCGGTTGCCCTGATAAGGGCGAGCAGAACCGACATCTCTGCATAAAACCGCAAGGCGGTTTTTATGCCGTCGGTATAAATGGTAACAGTTTTCATAATAACTCCTTGGAAATACCAATGTCATTGCGAAACCAGTGACCGATGTCACTGGTTGTGGCAATCCGTACTCCTGGTGCAGCGGGCGACCGCAAGGGTCGCCCCTACGGAGGGTTTACCGATAGGATTTCGTAGGGGGCGATGACCCTACGAAGTTTTCATTCACCGTTGTAGGGGCGGACGACCCTGTCCGCCCGGTGCGGCGCATCCGCCCCTGTTACTCCTCCACTGCTAAAACCGTCAATACCCGGTCCCGCACGGTAAACTTCACATTTTTCCCGGCGAAGGCCAGGCCGTATACCCGCTCCGGGTCCTCCTGGTATCGGGGCCGGGGGTCACAGGCCAGCACGCCCATAAGCCCCGCCCGCTGCTGCGCCTCCAGACCCGCCAGCAGCGCCTCGTCGCACTCCACCTCCAGGGGCTCCGTCTCCAGAGGGTCAGTAAAGCCCCCGGTGGCATCCCTTGGGCAGTCGGCATAGGGCAGGTACGGCTTAATGTCCAAAATCGGCGTTCCGTCCACCAGGTCCGCCCCGCTGACACGGATAACAGGCCCCAGCTTCTCGTCCCGGCCCACCCCCTCCAGCTTCACGCAGGACAGGCCCAGGTTGTTGGGCCGGAAGGGTGACCGGGTGGCGAACACGCCCATGCGCCGGTTGCCCCCCAGCCGGGGCGGGCGCACCGTGGGGGACCAGCCCTCCCGCTCCGCCCGGTGAAACCGGAAAATCAGCCACAGATGGGAAAAGCCCTCCAGCCCCCGCAGGGCGTCCGGATTTCGATAGTCCGGCTCGAACACGATGGTCCCCTGCAGCTGCGGCACCAGGCCGCTCTGCCGGGGTACGCCGAATTTTTCCGGCAGGTCCGTGTGGATGTGGGCAATGGTGTGCATGGTGATGTCCATTATTCCTCCGCCGTCCCGGCCTGCTCCTCCGGGTCAGCCAGGGCCATGGAGATGACCCGGTCGCCCTCGGTCTTAAAGCGCATAACGATGACGCCCTGGGTGGCTCGGCCTGCGGTGCGGATGTTCTGCACCGGGGTGCGGATGAGGATGCCGCTCTCGGTGACCAGCAGCAGATCCTCGCCGCCGTCCACCACCTTAATGCCCACAATGGGCCCGGTCTTGTCGGTAACCATGTAGTTGCGGATGCCCAGGCCGCCCCGGCTGGTGATGCGGTAGTCCTCCACGGGGGTACGCTTGCCGTAGCCCCGCTCGGTGATGGTGAGGACGGTCTTACCCTCCTGGGCCCGGGCGGCGCCCACCACATAGTCGCCCTCCCGGAGCCGGATGCCCCGGACGCCCACCGCCGTGCGGCCCATGGGCCGCACATCGCTCTCGTGGAAGCGCACCGCCTGGCCGTCGTGGGTGGCGATGAGGATATACTGCTCCCCGTCCGTCTCCTGAACGCTGATGAGCTGGTCGCCCTCGTCCAGGGTCAGGGCGCGGATGCCGCTCTGGCGAATGTTCTTCAGCTGGTCCACAGGCAGCCGCTTCACGGTGCCGCTGCGGGTGGTCATAAACAGGTACAGGGGCTTATCCTCCGTCTCCCGGAAGTGGAGCATGGCCTGGACCTTCTCCCCGGTCTCCACCTGAATGACATTGACCATGTTGATGCCCTTGGCGGTCTTGCCGCTCTCGGGGATCTGATAGCCCTTCTTCCGGTAGACCTTGCCGGTGTCGGTGAAGAAGAGGATGTAGTCATGGGTGGACGCGGTGAACACCGACACCACCTCGTCCTCCTCCCGGGTGGACATTCCTTTCTTGCCCATGCCGCCCTTGCTCTGGGCGGCGTACTCGCTGACGGGGGTGCGCTTGATATACCCGGCCTTGGTGAGGGTAAAGACGCACTGCTCCTCCTCGATAAGATCCTCGATGTCGATCTCGTCCTCCACATCCTGGATCTCGGTCTTGCGCTCGTCGCCGAATTTCTCGGCCAGGGCGGAAAGCTCCTCCTTGAGGATCTGCCGCACCAGGGCATCGTCGGAGAGCACCCGGCGGAAATAGGCGATCTTCTCCTCCAGGTCGTCGTACTCCTTCTGCAGCTTCTCCCGGTCGAGGCCCTGTAAGGCCTTCAGGCGCATATCCAGAATGGCCTGGGCCTGGACCTGATCCAGCCCGAAGCGGCGCATGAGGTTTTCCCGGGCGTCGTCGTAGCTCTCCCGGATGATCTTGATGACCTCGTCAATGTTGTCCTGGGCAATGAGCAGGCCCTCCAGCAGATGGGCCCGCTCCAGGGCCTTGTTCAGGTCGAACTTGGTGCGGCGGATGATAATTTCTTCCTGGAAGGTCAGGTACTCGTCAATAATGTGCCGCAGGGACAGGATCTTCGGCTGGCGCTGGTTATCAACCAGGGCCAGCATATTGATGGCGAAGGTGGTCTGGAGCTGAGACTGGGCAAACAGGCGGTTTAATACCACCTGGCTGTTGGCGTCCCGCTTCAGCTCGATAACGATGCGCATACCGTTGCGGTCGGACTCATCCCGGATGTCGGAAATTCCCTCCAGGCGCTTGTCCTCCACCTGCTCGGCGATGTTCTTAATGAGCATCCGCTTATTCACCTGGTAGGGAAGCTCGGTAATGACGATGCGGGTGCGGTCCTTTCCGAACTCCTCAAACTCGTGCCTTGCCCGAACCACCAGCCGGCCCCGGCCCGTGGCGTAGGCGGCCCGGATGCCGCTGCGGCCCATGATAATGCCCTTTGTGGGGAAGTCGGGGCCCTTGATGTGCTCCATCAGGTCTCCCAGGGTGGCATTAGGGTCATCCAGCACGCAGATGCACGCGCCAATGACCTCCCGCAGGTTGTGGGGTGGGATGTTGGTGGCCATGCCCACGGCAATGCCGCTGGAGCCGTTCACCAGCAGGTTCGGGAATCGGGCCGGAAGCACCCGGGGCTCTTTCCGGCTCTCGTCGAAGTTGGGGTCCCAGTCCACGGTGTCCTTTTCAATGTCCCGGAGCATCTCGTTGGAGATTTTGGAAAGCCTTGCCTCGGTATAGCGGTAGGCGGCGGCGGGGTCTCCATCCACGGAGCCGAAGTTACCGTGGCCGTCCACTAGCATATAGCGCATGGAAAAGTCCTGGGCCAGACGCACCAGGGCGTCGTACACCGATGCGTCGCCGTGGGGATGATACCGGCCCAGCACATCGCCCACGCAGGTGGCGGATTTCTTAAAGGGCCGGTCGGAAGTGAGGTTGTCCTCGTACATGGCGTAGAGAATACGCCGGTGGACGGGCTTCAGGCCGTCCCGCACATCGGGCAGGGCACGGCCCACGATAACGGACATGGCGTACTCGATGTACGACTTCTCCATCTCCGGCACCAGGGGCGACTCCACAATGTGCTGCTGGGGATACCGAATTTCCTCCGGATCGTATTGGGGTTTTTTACTCATATCGTTTCTCCTTTGTCAAAGGATTGGTTCATCGGATTTTATGGGATTGTGCAGGGGCGAATATGTGACAAAAAATGCGGTAAAGCGGGGCGTCGGGGACGCCGCCCCCTACGGACTTCTATCGGTAAACGGTGTGTAGGGGCCGATGCCTACATCGGCCCGGTTGCACCGTTTTTCAATTCATGCGTAGGGCGGACAGGGTCGTCCGCCCCTACAAAGGGAAATTTTTTCGTAGGGGCGACCCTTGCGGTCGCCCGAATCGCCGCACCCTCGGAAACCGTTGCCTCCCTTGCCTAAAGGGAGGGGGACCAACCGAGCTCTGGTGGAGGGATTCCGTGCGGGGTAGGGGGTTCATTTATCGAATGTGCGGTGCGGGCGGCGCCCCCTACGAAATTCTATCGTAATTTGGTGCGTAGGGGAGGGGCTCTGCCCCTCCCGCGGGCGGGGTAGAACCCCGCCCCTACGGACGGTTTAGGGTGAAATTCCCCGCCTTATTTTAGTAATCCAAATTCACCGCGTATTTGGCCTTCTGCTCGATGAACTCCTTCCTGGGCTCCACCTTCTCGCCCATAAGCACCGTAAAGGTGGCGTCGGCGGCCACGGCATCGTCCAGGGTAATGCGGCGCAGGGTCCGCTTCTCCGGGTCCATGGTGGTCTCCCACAGCTCGTGGGGATTCATCTCGCCCAGGCCCTTGAAGCGGCTGATGTCCACCTTGGCGTCCGGGTTATCCCCCCGGAGCAGGGTGGAAACCGCGTCCCGCTCCTCGTCGGAGTAGGCAACCCTTGTCTGCTTGCCCCGGCTCAGCTTATACAGCGGCGGCACCGCCGAATACACATACCCGTTTTCAATGAGGGGCCGCATGAAGCGGAAGAAGAAGGTCAGCAGCAGCGTGCGGATGTGCGCGCCGTCCACATCGGCATCGGCCATGATGATGATTTTGTGATACCGGAGCTTGGCCGCGTCAAACTCCTCGCCAATGCCCGCCCCCAGGGCGGTGATCACGGGCTGGAGCTTATCGTTTCCGTACACCTTGTCCGCCCGGGCCTTTTCCACATTGAGCATCTTGCCCCACAGGGGGAGGATGGCCTGGAACCGGGAGTCCCGGCCTTGGGTGGCGGAGCCACCTGCGGAGTCGCCCTCCACGATGTAAAGCTCTGTCAGCTCCGGATTATTTTCATTGCAGTCCCGGAGCTTGTCGGGCATAGCCGCACCGCCCAGGGCGGTCTTGCGCCGGATGGATTCTCTCGCTTTCCGGGCGGCCTCCCGGGCGCGGTTGGCGGTGAGGGCCTTATCGAGAATGGTCCTGGCCACCGCCGGATGCTCCTCCAGATACACCGAGAGCTGGTCGGACACGATGCTGTCCACCAATGTGCGGATGTAGGCGTTACCCAGCTTGTCCTTGGTCTGGCCCTCGAACTGGGCCTCCGTCAGCTTCACGGAAATTACCGCCGCGATGCCCTCCCGGCAGTCCTCGCCGGAAACCTTGTCGTCCCCGTCCTTGAGCATCCCGTACTTGGTGCCGTAGGCGTTCAGCACCCGGGTCAGCGCCGCCTTGAAGCCGGTCTCGTGCATACCGCCGCCGGGGGTGTGGATGTCGTTGGCAAAGGAGACCAGGGTCTCGTTGTAGCCGTCGTTATATTGCAGGGCGATCTCCGCCGTGGAGTCCCCCTTGGCCCCGGAGAGGTAGATGACCTCCTGGTGCAGAGGGGTCTTGTTGCGGTTGAGATAGGTCACATACTCCCGTATGCCCCCCTCGTAACACATGGTCTCCCCCTGCTCGCTGCCGGGCCGGGCGTCGGTGATGGTGATGCGCAGCCCCGCGTTCAGAAACGCCTGCTCCCGCATACGGGTGTGGAGGATGTCGTAGTCGTACACCAGCGTGTCGAACATCTCCGGGTCCGGCTTAAAGGTTACGGTGGTGCCGGTGCGGTCGGTGTCGCCGACGATCTTCATCTCCTGGGTAATGTCTCCCCGGGAGAATTTCATCTCGTAAATGTGGCCGTTCTTGTAAACCTGCACCACCAGCCACTCCGACAGGGCATTCACCACCGAAGCGCCCACGCCGTGAAGGCCGCCGGAGACCTTGTAGCCCCCGCCGCCGAACTTGCCGCCGGCGTGGAGCACGGTGTAAACCACCTCCAGGGCAGGCCGCCCGGTCTGGGGCTGGATGTCCACGGGGATGCCGCGCCCGTTGTCGGTAACGGTGATGGTGTTGCCTTCGTTGATGGTCACGGTGATGTCCGTGCAGTACCCGGCCAGGGCCTCGTCAATGGCGTTGTCCACGATCTCGTACACCAGGTGGTGCAGGCCCGAGGAGGAGGTAGAGCCGATGTACATACCCGGCCGCTTGCGCACGGCCTCCAGGCCCTCCAGCACTTGGATCTCCGAGGCATCATATTCCGTCTCCACGGCGATGACTTTTTCCAGTTCTGACATAAATCCTATCCTTTCTCAAGGGAAGATGATCTTCCGCTGTATTTACAAAACAAAGACGGGGGGAACAAAATGAGCTGTGTTACGGCGGGGCGATGCTCTCATCGCCCCCTACGCAGGTGTTCCGAAATTTCCGTAGGGGCGACCCTCGCGGTCGCCCGCCCCACCGCACATCTTGTGCCCGTCCGTAGGGGGCGGCGTCCCCGACGCCCCACAAAATACGCTTCCGTAGGGGCCGATGATCCTGTTGCGGTGCCCAAAATTTTTGCGCTGCCTTACGGCGGACGCTTAAAATTTTGACCGCGGCCACTCGCTCACTTCGCTTTCTCTGCCACCGGCAGCGCTCAGTTCGCTCCCCACATCGGCCCGCCCGGGCTTGCACCGCATTTTCTGTAATGTGTCATTGCGAGGGCGCAACGCGCCCGTGGCAATCCGTTCCCCTTGGCCCCCTTGCCTAAAGGGGGCTGGCACGGCGAAGCCGTGACTGGGGGATTCTTTCCCGCACCCACGGCAGGGCACACGGGCCCTGCCCTACAAAGCGTTGCGTTATCAGGACCGGGCGGACAGGGTCGTCCGCCCCTACAAAATCCTATCGGTAAGCGGTGCGTAGGGGCCGATGCCTACATCGGCCCGCCCTACCGCACTACTTGTAATGTGTCATTGCGAAGCCAGTGCGCACACTGGCTGTGGCAATCCGTTCTCCTCGTCCCTTGTGCAAAGGGGATTACGGATGACCCTGTTGCGGTGCCCAAAATTTCTGCGCTGCCTTACGGCAGACGCTGGAAATTTTGACCGCGGCCACTCGCTCACTTCGCTGCTTCTGCCACTGGCAGCGCTCAGTTCGCTCCCCACGACCAGTCTGCGGACTGGTCTCGGAATGACATTGTAATTCACAAGGTGTGCGTAGGGTCAAACGCCTCTGTCCGCCCGGCTCTCCTACTCTCCCCTGCTCCGCTTCTGCAGGGTCTGGGTATTCAGCTGCGAAATATACACGATCTGCCTGTGATACGGGTGGTCGCACACCAAAAAGGACTTGGGGATGTCCTCCGTCACCGGCACCACCACTCCCTCCTGCTCCGCTTTTTCCAAAAATTCCCGGGTACGCTTGGATTGGGAGGTAATGTCCAGGTCGAATATGCCGATGATCCGCTTTTCCGGAAGCATGGCATTTTGCCCGATGTGCAGGTAACTCATAAAACCACCTCCCCGCTTCGTATGTGAAACAGCCGCCCCGCCTGCAGGCGGTCCAGCCTGTCGTTTTCGCAACAGGTGATGAACACCTGTCCCCCGGAAATGCGGTTTAATACATATTCCTGCCGCTTGGGGTCCAGCTCCGAGAGCACATCGTCCAGCAGCATCACCGGGTACTCCCCCACGGCGCTGCGGTGTATCTCCCGGTCGGCCAGCTTCAGGCACAGGGCCGCTGTGCGCACCTGCCCCTGAGAGCAAAACTGCCGTGCGCTCCGGCCGTTGACCTCCACCAGAAAGTCGTCCTTGTGGGGCCCCGACAGGCACAGCCCCGAGGAAAGCTCCGCGTGATAATGGCTCTCCTGGTGGTCTCGTAAATTCTGGGCGATGTCCTCCGTCTTGGCAAAGGGGTCTACCACGGTTTTCACCGTCTCATAGTGCAGCTGCAGCTTTTCCCGTCCCCCGCTGCAATCGCCGTGGGCCGGGGCGGCATAGCCGTCCAGGGCCCGGCAATACTGGGCCCGGTAATGGATGAGGATGGCCCCCATCCGGCACATTCCCTCGTTAAAATCCGGCAGCATGGCCAAAAGCCCCGGGTTTTCCTCCCGATCCCGCAAAATGCGGGTCTTGTGCTCGTAAAGCCGGTGGTACTCCGCCAGGGCCCGGGCGTACCGGGGCCGCAGCTGGCACAGGGACTGATCCATGAATTTCCGCCGGGCCGCCGCCCCCTCCCGAATGAGGAACAGATCCTCGGGGCTGAAGAACACCGTGTGCAGCACCTCGGAAAGCTCCGAGGCGTTCTTGGCGGCCACGCCGTTCACGGTCATTTTCCGCCGACTTCCGGCCCGGAGGGTGATGTCGGTGATGAATTCCCGCTCCCGGGAATAAATCTCCCCGATGATCCGGGCCTCGCCGCCGTCAAAGGAAATCAGCTCCCTTTCCGTTCGGGTCCGGGGGGACTTTCCGCAGGAGAGATAGACCATAGCCTCCAAAAGGTTGGTCTTTCCCTGGGCATTCTCCCCGTGGATCACATTGCACGCCGGGTCAAATTCCAAGGTCTGCCCCCGGTAATTGCGAAAGCCCTCCAGGGTCAGCTTATTGATCCTCATACTGTACGCCGTATTCGTTATTTTCATAGACCACGGTGTCGCCGGGCCTTATTTTCTTTCCCCGCTGGGTGCAGACCTGGCCGTTTACCGCCACGGCCCCCTCCTGCACCCGGATTTTGGCCTCGCCGCCGGTGGCTACGGCGTCCGCCAGCTTCAGCAGGTCCTGTAATTTAATATATTCCGTTGTGATGGTCACGATTTTCATTTGCTTCGCTCCTTACGCCTTCAGTCGCACCGGCAGCACCATGTAAAGAAAATTGTCGCCGCCGTCCACCGGGGTCAGCACGCAGGGGCTGATGCCGGTGTTCAGCTCCATGATCACCTGGTCCGCCGGGGCAAAGCGCAGGGCGTCCATAAGATAGCGATTGTTAAAGCCGATCTCCAGCCCCTGGCCGTCTCCCTCCACGACGCACACATCCTCCGCCTCGCCGTTGCCGGTCTTGGCGGAGAAATTTATGAGATTCTTGTCCATAACGCAGCGCACAGGACTTTTCAGCTTCTCGCTGATAACCACGCTGACCCGGTCCAGGCTGCTGAGCATGGTTTTGGTGTCCACCAGCAGACGAATGGGATTATTCCGGGGGATGGCGTTCTTGTAGTCCAAAAACTCCCCCTCCAGCTTCCGGCAGATCAGCTCCGTAGACCCCGTTTCAAACAGCAGATGCCGCTTGCCCAGGCTCACGGTAATAGGCTCCTCGCTATCCTCGCAGATCTTCTCCACCTCGTTCAGAGCGCTGCCGGGACACACGAAGCGGAAGGCGCCGCCCTCCAGCTTTTCCAGCTTCTCGTGGCGCAGGGCCAGGCGGAATCCGTCCACGGACACCACCGTCACGCCCCCCATCTCCACCTCAAACAGGGACCCCGTGTGAATGGGCCGGTTTTCGTTGGTAGAGACGGCGAAGGAGGTCTGATTGATCATCGCCTTCAGAGTGCCCTGCTGCAGGGTGAGGGCGTATTCGCTCTCCACCTCGGGCAGCTCCGGGTAATCGTCGGCGGACAGGCCCAGAATTTCAAACCGAGTCTCGCCGCAGGTGAGGGTGACCATGTACCTCTCGTCGGCGGAGAATACGATGACATCGTCGGGCATTTTGCGGATGATGTCCCCGAAAAGCCGGGAGTTCAGCACAATGCGCCCCTGCTCACGGATGTCGGCCTCCAGGCGGGTGCGGATGCCGGTCTGCATATTGTATCCGGACAGGGTCAGCACCTCCGTGCCCTCCAGCAGCAGGCCCTCCAGGCCGGGGATAGAGCTTTTGGTAGCCACGGTACGGGACGCGGTATTCACGGCGAGCTGCAGCAGCGCCTTTTCGCAGGAAAATTTCAGCATGGCACAGATTCCTTTCTAATTCCGAAATTTCCGGGCATATTTTCTGCCCACAGAACATAAACTAAGTATTTTTTAGTAATAATAGTCGTAGAGAAAACTTTTGTGGAAAACCCCCGTAAAGCCGCGAACTGCCTGGATTTTTTGTCCACAGGGAAAAAGATGGATTTCCACAGGAAAGGGGGAGAAAAGGGGATGGGGAGGTTATCCACAGAAAATCCACACACAGAGAACAGGAAATGTGGAGAAAAGGGGTGGGGTAGACCCTGCGAAATCCTATCGGAAACCCTCCGTAGGGGCGGACGCCTCTGTCCGCCCGCCGGGTTTGTACCGCATTTCTTATAATGTGTCATTGCGAAGCCAGTTCGCAAACTGGCTGTGGCAATCCGTACCCCCGTCCCCTTGGCCCCCTTGCCTAAAGGGGGCTGGCACGGCGAAGCCGTGACTGGGGGATTCCACTTTGCACCGCAACAGGGTCATCCGTAATACCCTCGCACAAATCCAAAGGGAAACGGATTGCCACAACCAGTGACTTCGGTCACTGGTTTCGCAATGACACCATACAGGGGAGAGCTTTGGTTCCTCCGCCCCTATCCGCCCCCTCAGCCCGGGTTGGTATTGATATTGGTGGTGATCTGCTTCACCGTCTCGGCAAAGGCCGGGTCGCTGCGCATTTGCTTTTCCACCTTGTCCAGGGAGTGCAGCACCGTGGTGTGGTCCCGGTCACCGAACTCCTTGCCGATGTCCACCAGGTTCATGCAGATGATCCGGCGCATGAGATACATGGCGATCTGTCTTGCCGCCACCACCTCCCGGCCCCGGCTCTGGCCCCGGAGCACATCCTCGTCGATGTGATAGGTGGAGCAGATATAGTTCACCACCGCCTGGGCTGTGGGGATGTACTCGTTATTTTTCTTGATCATGTCCCGGATGGCCTTGAGAATGTCCTCCTGGGACATAGAGCTGCCCATCAGGTCGTAATAGGCCAAAATTTTGTTCAGGGTGCCTTCGATCTGCCGGACATTGGCGGTAACATTTTCCGCGATCAGGTCCGAAACCGCGTCGGACAGCTGCACCCCCAGCATGGCCGACTTGTTGCGGATAATGGCCAGGCGGGTCTCGTAGTCCGGAGGCGCCACATCCACCATCAGGCCCCACTCGAAGCGGGTGCGCAGCCGGTCCTCCAGCTTGGTCATCTCCCGAGGGGGACGGTCGGAGGTGAGTACGATCTGCTTGCCGGACTCATAGAGGGCGTTGAAGGTATGGAAAAATTCCTCCTGGGTCTGAACCTTACCGGCGATGAACTGCACGTCGTCCACCAGTAGCAGCGTCGCCTGGCGGTATTTCTCCCGGAACTCGGCGTTTTTACCCTCCTGGATGGAGGCCACCAGCTCGTTGGTGAAGTCGTCGCCCTTGATGTAAACCACCTTGGCCTCTGGGTGATTTTGCTTCAGGCCATGGGCGATGGCGTAGAGCAGGTGGGTCTTGCCCAGTCCCGAATCGCCGTAGATAAACAGGGGGTTATAGTTGGCCCCGGGCCGCTCCGAAACCGCGTGGGCGGCGGCATAGGCCAGCTTGTTGTTGGGCCCCACCACATAGGTCTCAAAGGTGAAGGCCCCGCAGTCCCCGGGGTCTCCGGGATGGTCGGGCTTAATGCCGTGGTAGGCGGAAAGCTGGTCGTCGTTGAGGACCTTTATCTCAAAGTCCGCTGAAAACAGGTCCCGCAGGGCGTCCCGGATATAGGGCAGAAACCGGGCCTCAATGGTTTTCTTCTTAAACTCGTTGCCGCAGTGCAGCACAAAGGCGGAGTCCTCCATAGTCACCACCTCCACCTCGTCAAACCAGGTATTGATGGTGGTAGGGGCCAGCTGGGTAGACATCCGCTGCAGTACGCTGCTCCATACATCTGATAGTGAATTCAAGGGATCGTTCTCCTTTCCAAGCAAATGATTCTATCTATGACCGGAAAAACACATTCGTTGCATGGATAGGAGCAACGAAGAAAAAATTATTTTGAAGGGCCGAAGGAACGGGGGATTCCTCACCGCATCGCACTCCTTGTAACCCCTCCGTAGGGGCGGACGCCTCTGTCCGCCCGCCCGGGCTTGCACCGCATTTCTTATAATGTGTCATTGCGAAGCCAGTGCGCACACTGCCTGTGGCAATCCGTCTCCCGTCCCCAGGCCCCCTTGCCTAAAGGGGGCTGGCACGGCGAAGCCGTGACTGGGGGATTCCTTACCTCACCGCGCCCCTTGCAAAAAGCCATATCACTGCCTGGGCGCCGTACAGAATAAAACCCACATCATAGCACACTAAGTATAGCAGAAATCCCTCCAAAAGTCCACACTTATATATTAGAATATGTATAAAAAATATTTCCCTCCCCCGCCCGGAAAACCCCCTGCCGCTGAAAATTTTTTATTGACAGCCCCATTCCCGGTATGTATAATAAATAAAGTGTCGTCCTTTCGGCACCTGAGCTTATCAACTGCGGGGCGGAGGTTTCTTCGCCCGCCGTCGAGTAAGTGTGGCGGCCCGGTTGCCGCCGCCGGATTTTCTATGTAATGGAGGTGTCCTGCAATGTTCCGTACCTATCAGCCCAAGAAGCGCCAGCGCTCCAAGGTGCACGGTTTCCGCAAGAGAATGGCTACTGCCAACGGCCGCAAGGTCCTGGCCCGTCGCCGCGCCAAGGGTCGTGCTCGTCTGACCCTCTGAGGTCACGGAAGGTGCATTCGGCATAGCTCTTGAATAGCAGGGACGGTGGAAGGGAAAACTGCCGTCCCTATTCGTCTATGCAAATGCCCATTGGCAAATGTGCTTGAAAAGCCGAGGAAAAGTCATGAAAGCAGCCGTAACGGTCAAGGAAAATCACGAATTTCGCCGCATTTACCGCAAGGGCCGCTCCGCCGTTTCCCCGTATCTGGTGGTCTACTGCCAGAAAAATCGGGAGGGTCGGAGCCGCCTGGGGGTCACTGTGAGCAAAAAGCTGGGTCACGCCGTGGTGCGCAACCGGGTGCGCCGCCGGATCCGGGAGATATACCGCCTGAACCGGGAGAAAATGCTCCCGGGCTGGGACATCATCGTGGTGGGCCGGGGCCGCAGCGTCAAGGGCCCCTACGAAAAGATGAACGAGGCTTACCTTGACTGCCTGCGCCGGCTGTCCCTTCTGCGGGAGGAGACGCTGTGAAAAAAGCATTTATGGCCGCCATCCGGTTTTATCAGAAGGGGATCTCCCCCCTCTATCCCCCCCGCTGCCGCTACATCCCCACCTGCTCCCAGTACGCTCTGGAGGCGGTGGAGAAATACGGCGCCGTCAAGGGGACCTTTCTTGCCACCAAGCGCATCCTGCGGTGCAATCCCTTCCACAAGGGCGGGTATGACCCCGTCCCGTAAACAGGTTTTCCCAAGCAACTTACGGAGGAAAAAAATATGTTCGCACAACTCGGATATTATATCTGTGTGCCGTTTGCCTGGCTGACCCGGGTATTCTATTCTCTCACCGGGTCCTACGGCCTGGCGCTGATCCTGTTCACCCTGGTGGTGAAGCTGGTGATCCTTCCCTTCCAGCTCAAGGGTAAGAAGAGTATGCTGCGCATGAATCGTATGCAGGGCAAGATGAAGGACATCCAGACCCGCTACGCCAATAATAAGCAGCGTCAGCAGGAGGAAATAGCCAACCTCTACGCCCAGGAGGGCGTAAACCCCATGTCCGGCTGTCTGTGGTCCTTCCTGCCCTTCCCCATTCTTATCGCTCTGTACGCCATCATCCGCCAGCCCCTGCGCTACCTGATGGGTCTCAGCATGGATACCATCACCGCCATCTCCGACGCCGCGGCCAAGCTGGGCTATGCCGCCGCAGAGGGGGGCCAGGCTGCGGCCTATGAGCAGATCTACCTGGCAAAGTTCGTCCACCAGCACTGGAGCAGCTTCCAGGGCCAGTTTGACGGGCTTATCAACCTGGACTACAATTTCCTGGGCATGGACCTGGCCAGCCAGGGCTCCACCCTCTTTAAGCAGATCACCACCGGCGGCTGGCCCGTCATCGGTGTGCTGCTGCTGCCCGTCATCGCCACGGCCCTGCAGTTCCTTATGACCGTCGTGAGCATGAAGTCCAGCGGCGCCGCGGCCAATAGTCAGAGCAAGATGATGATGTACCTTATGCCGCTGATGACCCTGTGGATGGGCTACATTCTCCCCGCCGCTCTGTGCGTGTACTGGATTGCCAACACCGCCTTCTCCGTCATTCAGGAGCAGCTGCTCAATAAGCGGTTCAATAAGATCCTGGACCGGGAGGAGACCGAAAAGGAGCGTGCCAAGCGGGAGGCCCGGGCCGCCAAGATGATGGCCTCTCGGGAGCGTATGCTTCAGCAGCAACAGCAGTATGAGAAGGCCAAGTCCGGCAATAACGGCAGCAAGAAAAAGGGTCAGCCCTCCAAAAAAGCCGAAAAGCGTGCCGGCACCAATGAAAACGGCCGGGTGGGTCAGCGCCCCTACGCCCGTGGCCGTGCTTACAGCGAACACCATTATGAGGAATAAGGAGTTTTGTCATGCGTTATATTGATGTAACAGGCAAGACCGAGGAGGAGGCCATCCGCGCCGCCCTGAGCCAGCTGGGTCTGGAGCGGGACGATGTTTCCGTGGAGATCCTGGAGCGCTCCAAGAGCGGATTTTTGGGCATCGGCAGCAGCCCTGCCAAGGTGCGGGTAAGCTACGAGCTGGATGTTGCGGAGGAGCCGGAGGTCCCCCAGGCCAAGCCTGCGGAGAAAAAACCTGTAGAGAAAAAGCCGGAGGGTAAGCCCGAGCCTGCACCCGAGAAGCAGCCCGAGCAGCCCGCCGCCCCCGTCAGCGAAACCGAGGATGCCGACCGCATCCGCGCCTTCCTCACGGGCCTGCTGGAGCATATGGATTGCCGGGCTCAGGTGAAGGTGTACGAGGAGGAGAAGAACCGCTATAAGGTCATTCTGGAGGGCCAGCGTCTGGGCGCCCTTATCGGCCGCCGGGGCGAGACCCTGGATGCCATCCAGCAGCTGACCAATTACGCCGTGAACAGCGGCCGGGATAAGCGGGTGCGCATCCATGTGGACGCGGAGAACTATCGTGCCAAGCGGGAGCAGAGCCTGGAGAGCCTGGCCAATAAGGTGGCCGGCAAGGTGCTGAAGTACCGCCGCAGCGTGACCCTGGAGCCCATGAACGCCTATGAGCGCCATGTGATCCACGCCGCCCTGCAGGATAAGGAGGGCGTCACCACTTACTCCATCGGCACCGAGCCCAACCGCCGTGTCGTGGTAGCCTACGAGCGGGGCAACCGGTAAAAATGCAACACGAAAAAGAGAGGGGATGCCCCTCTCTTTTTTTGAAATACTTTCACCTAATATTGACAAAATAGCTGAAAATAGATATAATTTCGTCAGGCGCTGCACGAACGGCAGGCGGTTGGCCACACCACCCGAAAGGGGGTGAGGCTCATGCGTATCACTTTACATATCGGAGCCTTCACGGTGACGATCATCGTAAAACGCAGAAACCGCCACTCTGGCAAGTGACGGTTTCTATTTAGAACCTTAAAATCTTCTCAGGGCTAACCGCTTGTCGCAGCGCCCTTTCTATTTCTATTATACCTTTCCGCGCCAATTTGTCAAGTCCGAACACGCAGAAACCGCCACTCTGGCAAGTGACGGTTTCTGCATTATGAAATCTTAGCTTCCCAGGGCCAACCGCTTGTCGCAGCGCCCGTTCTGCTTCTATTATACTTCCCTGCGCCAATCTGTCAAGCCCGCACACAGGGCTCCCGCCCTTAATGGCCCCCTTGCCTAAAGGGGGCTGGCACGGCGAAGCCGTGACTGGGGGATTCTTTCCCTCACCGCACCTCATGTAACGGACGCGGGGCGTCGAGGACGCCGCCCCCTACGAAATTCTATCGAAAACCCGTGCGTAGGGGTCGGCCTCCCGGACGACCCGTTTTATCGCACCCCTTGTAAAACCCCCTGTCATTGCGAAACCAGTGACCGATGTCACTGGTTGTGGCAATCCGTTCTCCTGAACCTTTGCACAGGGGTATTACGGATGTCCCTGTTGCGGTGCCCAAAATTTCTGCGCTGCCTAACGGCGGACGCTGGAAATTTTGACCGCGGCCACTCGCTCACTTCGCTTCCTCTGCCACCGGCAGCGCTCAGCTCGCTCCCCACGCCGGTGTGCGCACCGGCTCGGAATGACAGGGTAAATTTTCCGGATGTGTCATTGCCGGGGCACAGCGCGCCCGTGGCACCCGTTCCCTTTTCCGGCGAAAGCGTCCGTCACACGCCGAAAAACCGCCGTCCATTTTCCCAGGTGGCCTTTTCCACCTCCTCCGGTGTCAGCCCCTTGATCTGGGCGATTTTCTCCGCCACCAGGCGTACATAGGACGAGTCGTTCCGCTCCCCCCGGTGGGGCACCGGTGTCAGGTACGGCGCGTCGGTCTCGATCATCAGCTTCTCCAGGGGCACCGCGGCGATGACTTCCGGGGCCTTTTTCGCGTTTTTGAAGGTGACCGCCCCGTTAAAGGACAGCATCCACCCCATTTTGATAAGCTCCCGTGCCATTTCCGCAGACCCGGCAAAGCAGTGGAATACCCCCCGCACCCGGGGAAATTCCCGCACAATCTCCAGGGTGTCCCCGTGGGCGTCCCGGTCGTGGATGATCACGGGTAAGCCAAGCTCCTCCGCCAGCCGAAGCTGCCGCCGCAGCACCTCCTGCTGCAGCTCCCGGGGCGGATTTTCCGCCCAGTAGTAGTCCAGGCCGATCTCCCCGATGGCCACCACCCTGGGATTTTTCGCCATCTGTCGCAGCCGGTCGATCATGCCGGGCTCAAAGTCCCCGCAGTTTTCCGGGTGGATGCCCACGGCGGCGTATACAAAGTCAAAGCTCTCCGCCAGGGCCACCGCCGTCTGGGAGGAGGATATATCGCAGCCGGGATTTACAATAAGGCCCACATTTTTCTCCGGCATACCCGCCAGCAGCGCCTCCCGGTCGCCGTCAAAGCGCTCGTCGTCATAGTGGGCGTGGGTGTCAAACAGCATGGCTCAGTCCCGATTCAGCTTCGTCTCGGCGATGCACTCGTCCTTGATGACCCGCAGGCGCTTCATGTGCTCCTGCTCCATGTGTATGCGCTGGTGCTCGTCGGTGTCCCACTGCTCCAGCAGGAGGATCTCGTCCTCATTCTGGCAGGAGAGATAGTAGTCGTACCGCAGGCAGCCCTCCTCCCGGCGAATAGCCGTGAGAATGCCCTCCTCCACCACACGGCGCAAAAATTCCTCCCGCCGTCCGGGCTTTGCAAAATAATTTACGAAAATACGCATGCTTCAGTCCTCCAATTCCAAATAGACCGGGCAGTGATCGCTGCCAAAAATGTTGTCGCGGATGTCCGCCGCCTTCACCTTGTCCTTGAGCCGCTGGGACACGATGAAGTAGTCAATGCGCCACCCCACATTTTTGTCTCTGGCGTGGAAGCGGTAGCTCCACCAGGAGTAGCGGTCCGTCACATCGCCGTGGATATAGCGGAAGGTGTCCACGAAGCCCGCGTCCAAAAGCACCGACATCTTCTCCCGCTCCTGGTCGGAAAAGCCGGGGTTTTGGCGGTTGGTCTTGGGATTTTTCAGGTCGATCTCCCGGTGGGCCACATTCAGGTCGCCGCAGTAGACCACGGGCTTTTTCCCGTCCAGCTCCCGGAGATAGGAGCGCAGGTCGTCCTCCCACTGCATCCGGTAGGGAAGGCGCTTCAGCCCGTCCTGGCTGTTGGGGGTGTAGCAGCACACCAGGTAAAAGGCCGGGTACTCCGCCGTGATGATCCGCCCCTCGTGGCGGTGCATATCGTCCCCGAAGTCATAGGTCACGGACAGGGGCTCGGTTTTCGTGAGAATGGCCGTTCCGGAGTAGCCCTTTTTGTCGGCGGAGTTAAAATAGCGGTGGTAGCCCGGCAGGTCAAAAACTGCCTGCTCCGGCTGCAGCTTCGTCTCCTGCAGGCAAATCACATCCGGGTCCTCCGCCGCCACATAGTCCAAAAAGCCCTTGCCCAGGGCCGAGCGCAGTCCGTTTACATTCCAGCTTACAAGTTTCATAGGTCGCTCCTTCCGGGTCTTTTTTTGCCATTATAGCACAGCGCGCTTCAAAACCCAACAAAAATATTGACAAAGCCGCCCCGGTAGAATAATATAATAAAGAATGACAAAGGCTAAAATGCGAAAGCATAAAAGCCTCGCAGAGTTTTCCGCCCGCAGGCGGAAAAAAATTAAAAGCCTTTTGTCGGAAAATTCCGAAGGAATTTTCGACAGGTTCAAAATGGCAGTGAAGGAAAGAGTACCCCGTTGGCAGACCGCCCAAGAGAGCCCGATTCGGTGAAAGCGGGCGCGGGACGGACGGGGGAACATGGCTCCGGAGCCGCCGGGTCGAGGGCCTCCTGCGCCTTAGGCTCGGACGGGCGCGCCCGTAACAGCGCGGAAGTGTAGCGGCACTTCATAAGGCCGCCTGCGTGAGCAGGCCGCGAAGCAAGGTGGTACCACGGTGCAGCGCATCGTCCTTGGCAAAAGCCGGGGGCGATTTTGTTTTTTGCCCGGGGCCCCGCACCCCTTGTAACGGGCGCGGGGCGTCGAGGACGCCGCCCCCTACGAAGTTCTATCGGTAACCCCTCCGTAGGGGCGACCCTTGCGGTCGCCCGCCCATTGCACCTCTTGTAACGCTTCCGTAGGGGACGATGCCTACATCGTCCCGCCTCACCGCGCCGCGCCTCTTGTAACCCCTCCGTAGGGGCGACCCTTGCGGTCGCCTGCCCACCGCACCCCTTGTAAACCCCCCTGTCATTGCGAAGCCAGTGCGCACACTGGCTGTGGCAATCCGTACCCCCCGTCCCCACCGCCCCCTTGCAAAACCCCATCTACAATTTTAAGCCGCTCTTCCATTCGGAGCGGCGGAAAAGGAGATACACCCATGGAAAAGAAAACGTTCTACATCACTACCCCCATCTATTACCCCTCCGACAAGCTCCACATCGGCCATAGCTACTGCACCGTGGCCACGGATGCCATCGCCCGCTACAAGCGCCTCCAGGGCTACGATGTCATGTTCCTCACCGGCACCGATGAGCATGGCCAGAAGATCGAGACCAAGGCCCAGGAGGCGGGTATGACCCCCCAGGCCTTTGTGGATAAGATCGTAAACGGCGAAAAGGGTGTGCGGGACCTTTGGAAGCTGATGAATATTTCCAATGACCGCTTCATCCGCACCACCGACGACTATCACTGCCGCGCCGTACAGAAGATCTTCAAGAAGATGTACGAAAAGGGCGATATTTATAAGGGCGCCTATAAGGGCAAGTACTGCACCCCCTGCGAGAGCTTTTGGACCGAGAGCCAGCTGGTGGACGGCAAGTGCCCCGACTGCGGCCGGGAGGTCCACGATGCCCAGGAGGAGGCCTACTTCTTCCGCCTGAGCAAGTATGCAGACCGGGTGCAGCACCTCCTGGAGGATACCGACTTCCTCCAGCCCCGCAGCCGTGTCAACGAGATGGTCAATAACTTCATCAAGCCCGGCCTGGAGGATCTGTGCGTCAGCCGCACCAGCTTCACCTGGGGCATTCCCGTGGACTTTGACCCGGGCCATGTGGTCTATGTGTGGGTGGATGCCCTGTTCAACTACTGCACCGCCCTGGGCTTCTGCAACGAGCAGTACGACGATTACGATAAGTATTGGCCCGCGGATTATCACATCGTGGGCAAGGAGATCGTCCGTTTCCACTCCATCATCTGGCCCGCCATGCTCATGAGCATGGAAATGCCCCTGCCCAAGCATGTGTACGGCCACGGCTGGCTGGTTATCGACGGCGGCAAGATGTCCAAGTCCAAGGGCAATGTGGTGGACCCCTATGTGCTGGCGGAGCTGTTCGGGGTGGATGCCCTGCGCTTCTTCCTGCTGCGCACCTTCCCCTTCGGCACCGACGGCAATTTCTCCAATGAGCTGCTTATCAATACCATCAATGTAGACCTGGCCAACGACCTGGGGAACCTGGTCAGCCGCACCTGCGCTATGGTGGAGAAGTATTTCGGCGGCACCCTGCCCGAGGCCCGGGAGGATAGCCCCGCCGATGGAGAGCTGAAGGACCTGGCCACCGCCCTCCGGGGCCGCTATCAGGCGGAGATGGATAAGCTCCAGCTGCAAAACGGCCTGGAGGAGATCTTCAAGGTCATCGACCGGGCCAATAAGTATATCGACGAAAACGCCCCCTGGAAGCTGGCCAAGGAGGAGGGCAAGGAGGCCCGCCTTGCCACGGTGCTTTATAACCTCCTGGAGACCGTGCGTATCTGCACCGTCCTGCTCACGCCCTTTATTCCCGCCAGCTGTGACAAGATCTTCGACCAGATCGGTGCCTGCCAGGGCTGCCGCACCTGGGAGAGCGCCGAGACCTGGGGCCATCTGAATCCTGCCGTCACCGTCCGCAAGGGCGAGGCCCTCTTCCCCCGCCTGGACGCCGAGAAGGCCCTGGCGGAGCTCACCGCCCTCCAGGAGGCGCAGAAGAAGGCCGCCCTCCCCGACCTGGAGGTGGAGCCCTTCGAGCAGGAGGAGGTAGACTTCGACACCTTCTGCCGCTCCGATTTCCGGGCCGTGAAGATCAAGGCCTGCGAGGCGGTGAAAAAGAGTGATAAGCTCCTGAAGTTCACCCTGGACGACGGCTCCGGCACCGACCGCACCATCGTCTCCGGCATCCATCACTACTATGAGCCGGAGGACCTGGTGGGCAAGACCGCCGTGGCCATTTTGAATCTCCCCGTCCGGAAGATGATGGGCATTCCCTCCTGCGGTATGCTTATTTCCGCCGTACACAAGGAAAAGGGCGAGGAAAAGCTGCACCTGCTGCTGCTGGATGACTCTATCCCCGCCGGCGCAAAGCTCTGCTGAGGTGAGAAATATGAATTTTAACGAATTGACACGGGCCCGCTATTCCCTGCGGAGGTTTGATCCCCGGCCCATCGAGGAGGAAAAGCTGCACCTGCTGCTACAGGCGGCCCAGTCCGCTCCCACGGCCCATAATAACCAGCCCCAGTATCTCCTGGTGTGCAAGAGCCCGGATGCCCTGGCCCGGGTAGATCGCTGCACCACCATGCACTTCGGCGCCCCGGTGGTACTGGTGGTGTGCTACGACCCAGCCGCCGCCTGGGTGCGCACGGGTATCGACGGGAAAAACCACGGCGAAATCGACGCCGCCATCGCCACCGCCCAGATCATGCTGCAGGCGGCGGACCTGGGCCTGGGCAGCACCTATGTGGGCGTGTTTGACCCGGAGAAGCTGGCACTTGCGCTGCCGGAGCTGGCCGGCCGCACCCCCATCGCCCTCCTCCCCGTAGGCTATCCCGCCCCGGACGCCCACCCCAGCAAGCTCCATACCCAGCGCAAGCCCCTGGAGGAATTTTATACCGAGCTGTAAGCAGCTAACATCCATAGTAAACACGGAAGCGCCCGAGATTCCCTCTCGGACGCTTCCTGTTTTATATTTTTTATATTTTTATCGTTTTGTGGGCCTTGTGCGTCACAGGTAATTCAGCGGGTCCACCGCGGTGCCGTTAATATACACGCCGAAGTGGCAGTGGCTGCCGGTGCTGATGCCGGTGGAGCCCATGTAGGCAATGAGCTGTCCCTTGTACACATGCTCGCCCACGCCCACCTCCAGGCTGCTGCAGTGGGCGTACAGGGTCACCATGCCGTTGCCGTGGTCAATGCGGATGCGGTAGCCGTAGCCGCCGTCCCACCCGGAGGAGATGACGGTGCCGCCGTCCGCCGCGTAGATGGGTGTGCCCCACCCGGCGGCAATGTCCAGGGCTCCGTGGTTAGAGGAGGCGCCGGATACGCCGATGTCCCGGTAGCCGAAGTAGGAGGTGATAATGCCGCTGCAGGGCCAGCGCAGGCTGCCCGTAGCCGCCCAGGAGGGCCGCTCCTTGGTGCCCCGGGCCTGGAGCTCCGCAATGGGCTGGCTCAGGGTCACCGCCGCCACCACATCCCGGCTCACCTCTGTGCCGTTGATGTAGGTCACATTGGCGGTCACATCCTCCTTGCCGTAGGTGCCCGCCTTCAGCACCCGGTAATCGCCCTCGTAAATAGACGAGTCATCCTGGTATTCCACGCTGTAGGCCACATCCTGCAGGTAGCTCTGCCGCTCCACATCCACCACCGTCAGATAAGGCACGGCGTTGCTGATGGTCAGGGTGTCGCCCACATGGATCATGTCCGACTGGTAGCCGGGGTTCAGATTCAGCAGCGTGTTCACGCCCATGTCATGCTCCATAGCGATGTCGTAGAAAGTGTCCCCGGCCTGCACCGTGTAGGTCACGGCCCCGGCCTTGGTGGCGTTGAGCTTCTCGGCGATGTAGCCCAGATTCATCATCAGGTCCGCCGTGGTGTATTCCTGCCGGATCTCGGTTTTCTCCACAAAATAGCACTCCACGGTCCGGTCGGTGATGTACCCGGTTTTCAGCTGCTCCAGCAGCTCCTCCATAGCGCCCTCGTACTCCGTGGCCGCCACCGGCTCCCCGTCCACATACAGCACATAGCCGTAGGCCACCTTGCCCAGCTGCTTGGAAAGCCGTGCCTCAAATTCCTGCCGGGTCTGCACGGTGCTGCGCAGCACCACCTTCGTCTGCTGCTGCAGGAGGGCCTTATCCACGGCGTAGCTCTCGTCGCCTAAAACCTCGCGGGTGACCTCTTCGATGTTGGCCGCCGCCGCGCGCACGGCCCGCTTGGAGCTGGTGGTGCCCAGACTGATGCCGTCGTAGGACACATTTACGCCGATGGTGTACAGGCTCAGCACCACCGCAATGGCCGCCACAGCCACCGCCGAGCCGAGAAACAGCGCCGGATGCAGTCGAATTTTCTCAAACAAGGCCCGCCGCTTGCTGCCGAAGCGGATGCTGCGCCGGCGAAGGTGGTACAGCCGCTCCCGAAACCGGCTGCCGATCCGGGGGAGATTTCCCCAGATAAACAGCACCATCTGGGCCAGCCGATGGTCCGACTCCGGAAACCGCCGGGCCTTGCGCTCCCGTCCGAAGTACCGCAGCGCCTGCCGGGCCTGGTCCAGCTTCCGCCGGAAAAAGCGCAGCACCCGCCGCACCAACCCCTGCAGGTCGGTGTAGTGCTGCAAAAGATCCGGATGCTCACCCAGATACCATAATAGGCCCCGCCTTTTCTGATCGTTCATATCTATATCCATCCTAAAGGTTACAAAATAGTTACAAACCCATCATACCCCATTTCCTCTGTTCCGTCAAGGAAAAATACACGGCAAATCTTGTAATTGTGCAAATTTCCCCGAAAAAAATCGTTTACAATCCGTATAAAGTGCGGTATAATTTACTTCCTGTATAAGAGAAAGAAGAGAGAGAAAGGAGGGCGACCTTGTGGCAACGGATTTTTCCCGGACCCTGAGCCTGCTGCGGCAGGAGCGGGGCATTTCCCAGCGCAAGGCGGCCACGCAGCTGGGCATCTCCCAGGCGCTTTTGAGCCACTATGAAAACGGCATCCGCGAGCCGGGTCTGGCCTTTGTGGTCCGGGCCTGCGACTACTATCAGGTGTCGGCGGACTATCTGCTGGGCCGCACCCTCAGCCGGGACGGGGCCATCATCGTGGCCGATGATTTGTATGATTCCACGGATGAAAAGGGCAATCTTCGGGGCAGCATCATGGCCACCCTGCAAAAGAAGCTGGTGGTGAATACCGCCAATGTCCTCTTTGACCTCCTGGGCAAAACCGGCAGCCGCAGCGCCATCACTGCCGCCGGGGACTATCTCAGCGGGGCCATGTACTTGCTGCTGCGCCACCTGTATCGCCGGGGCAAGGGCAATGAGGAGCTTTTCGGCGTGGATGCGGTGTCCTTTGACGCCGGAGCGGTGGAGGCGGATATGGCCGTCAGCCGTATGCGCTATCAGCAGGCCCTTCAGGCAGAGCCCTGCCCCCCCATGACCGTCGAGTCCCTCACCGCCTATCCCGGCCTGGGCCAAAGCGTGGCCCAGGTGGTCCATAATACCGACGAGCGCTGCAAAAAGCTCCCCTGATGCAGCGCAGCAGCCCGCCCCCGCACGCAGGCACTTCTTGTAACCCTTCGTAGGGGCGACCCTTGCGGTCGCCCGCCCATTGCACCCCTTGTACCTCCCGTAGGGGCCGATGATCCTGTTGCGGTGCCCAAAATTTCTGCGCTGCCTTACGGCGGACGCTGGAAATTTTGACCGCGGCCACTCGCTCACCTCGCTTCCTCTGCCACCGGCAGCGCTCGGTTCGCTCCCCACATCGGCCCGCACACCGCACTCCTTGTAATGTGTCATTGCGAAGCCAGTGCGCACACTGGCTGTGGCAATCCGTACCCCCGTCCCCCTGCACCCCCCAAAATCCCCATTCATCGGAGGTCAATACCTATGTTCGATCAATCCCACATCCGCAATTTTTCCATCATCGCCCACATCGACCACGGCAAGTCCACCCTGGCGGACCGCCTGCTGGAGAAGTGCGATGCCGTCCCCCAGCGGGAAATGGAAAACCAGCTCCTGGACAATATGGACCTGGAGCGTGAACGGGGCATCACCATCAAGTCCCGGGCCGTCCACCTGTTTTATAAGGCGAAGGACGGGGAAATCTACGCCCTGAACCTCATCGACACCCCGGGCCATGTGGACTTCAATTACGAGGTCTCCCGGTCCCTGGCTGCCTGCGAGGGGGCGGTGCTGGTGGTGGACGCCACCCAGGGGGTAGAGGCCCAGACCCTGGCCAATACCTACCTGGCCCTGGATCACGACCTGGAAATTCTTCCCGTTTTCAACAAGATCGACCTCCCTGCCGCCGACCCCCTGAAGGCCAAGCAGGAGGTGGAGGACATCATCGGCCTGCCGGCCCTGGATGCCCCGGAGATCTCCGCCAAAAACGGCGTGAATATCGACGCGGTATTGGAGGACATCGTGGCGGGTGTCCCCGCCCCCAGCGGCGACCCCAACGCTCCCCTCCAGGCCCTGGTGTTCGACAGCCAGTATGACCCCTATGTGGGTGTGGTGGTCTATTTCCGCATCCGCCAGGGCACCCTGCGCCGGGGTCAGACCATTCGCCTTATGGCCACCGGCGCCCAGTATACCATCCTGGAGTGCGGCTACCTCAAGCCCCTGGGCAATGAGCCCACCGACGCATTGCAGGCCGGGGAGGTGGGCTACTTCACCGCCTCCATCAAGACCGTCAAGGATACCCAGGTGGGCGATACCGTCACCGACGCGGAAAATCCCGCCCCGGAGCCTCTGCCCGGCTACCGTCCCGCCCAGTCTATGGTCTACTGCGGCATCTACACCGAGGACGGCAGCAAGTATCCGGACCTCCGGGACGCCCTGGAAAAGCTCCAGCTCAACGATGCCTCCCTGACCTTCGAGCCGGAAAGCTCCGTGGCCCTGGGCTTCGGCTTCCGCTGCGGCTTTTTGGGTATGCTCCACATGGAGATCATCCAGGAGCGGCTGGAGCGGGAGTTCAATTTGGACCTGGTCACCACCCTCCCCTCCGTTATTTATCATGTGTATAAGACTGACGGCACCCTGGTCAAGGTGGATAACCCCCATAATTATCCCGACCCCGCCGTTATCGAGCACGCCGAGGAGCCCTATGTGAAGGTTTCCATCATCACCCCCAACGAGTATGTGGGCAATATCATGCCCATGTGCCAGGACCGCCGGGGCGAGTTCAAGGATATGCAGTACCTGGACACCCATCTGGTGGAGCTGCACTATCAAATGCCCCTGAACGAGATCATCTATGATTTCTTCGACACCCTCAAGGCCAATACCAAGGGCTACGCCAGCCTGGACTATGAGCTCTCCGGCTACCGCCCCAGCGATCTGGTGAAGGTGGACCTGCTCTTAAACGGCGACGGCGTGGACGCCCTGAGCTTCATCGCCCATAAGGATAAGGCCTATCCCCGGGCCCGCCGCCTGTGCGAAAAGCTGAAGGATAATATTCCCCGCCAGCTCTTCGAGGTCCCCATCCAGGCGGCCATCGGCGGGCGCATCATCGCCCGGGAAACGGTGAAGGCCATGCGAAAGGATGTTCTGGCCAAGTGCTACGGCGGCGACATTACCCGAAAGAAAAAGCTGCTGGAAAAGCAAAAAGAGGGAAAGAAAAAGATGCGGAATTTGGGCACCGTCCAAGTCCCCACGGAAGCCTTCATGGCTGTGCTCAAGCTGGACAGCGATTAAGGACTCCGGGCCTATTCCCCGCTGGACAGAGGGCGAATTTGGTAGTATACTATGTGTAATATTTGCGGCGAAAGGGCCTGCAAAAGTGAGAGGAGAACGGAAAATGAAGCGAAAAGTATTGCTGCTGGGCGACCCGGCTCTGTATGAGGTCAGCTCCGCCGTGACCCGGGAGGAGCTGGAGGAGCTGCGGCCTGATATTGAGGATATGTTTGAATGCCTAAAGGATGCGGGCTTCGGCCACGGCATCTCCGCCCCCCAGATCGGCATTAAAAAGCGGCTGATTTGCCTGGATTTAGACGGGGTGCGCCGGGTCATCGTGAACCCCACATTGGAGCTGGTGGGCAGCGAGATGATGGAGCTGATGGACGACTGCCTGTGCTTCCCGGGCCTGCTGGTAAAGGTCCGGCGGAACCGGCGCTGCATCGTCCGCTACCGGGACGAAAATTGGCAGGTGCAGGAGCTTGCCTGCGAGGGGTATCTGTCCGAGCTTATCCAGCACGAGTACGACCACCTCAACGGCATTTTGGCCACCATGCGCGCCGTGGACGGCAAGGCCTTTGTGATGAAGGCGTAAAAATTTTCACCGTATGATCCATGGAAAACGGCACCGGAGACGGTGCCGTTTCGGTGCAATTTGGTGCCGTTTCGGTGAAGAAACGAGGCCATAAAGACGAAAAAAGGTCCCGGTTCCCGGAGAAGGCTCTCCGGGGACCGGGACTCTGTACTTTTTGGGGGGGTATGTGTGCAGCGGAAAGGGATCAATAGTCCTTGACCTGCTCCTCGCCGTTGAGGACCCGGAGGGCAGCCTGGGCCAGAGCCAGCAGCTCATCCTCGCCGGGATAGACGGTGACGGGGGCGATCCACTCCACCATATCCTTCAGGGCCTGGACGGTCTCCTTGCCGTAGGCAATGCCGCCGGTGAGAATGATCTGATCCACCTGGCCGTGCATGGCGGCGGCCATAGCGCCGATCTCCTTGCCGATCTGATAGTGGAAGGCGTCGATGACCTCGGCTACCTTGGCATCGGTCTCGGCCATCTTCAGCAGGTCACGCATATCGGTGCTGCCGGCATAGGCCACCAGACCGCCGCGGCCCACGAACATCTTCCGCAGCTCCGCCTCGGTATAGTCCCCGGAGAAGCACAGCTTCATCACGGCGTCGGTGGGGAGGCTGCCGGAGCGCTCGGGGGAGAAGGGGCCCTCGCCGTCCAGAGCGTTTTCGGTGTCCACCACGCTGCCCTTTACATGGGCGCCTACGGACACACCGCCGCCCATGTGGCAGACGATGAGGTTCAGGTCCTCATACTTCTTGCCCACCTCCTTGGCGTAGCGCTTGGCCACGGCCTTCTGGTTCAGGGCGTGGAACTTGCTGACCCGCTGGATCAGGGGATGGCCGGAATAGCGGGCAATGGCCTGCAGCTCGTCCACCACGGGGGGGTCGGCAATGAAGGAGGGGATGCCCAGCTCGTCGCCGATCTCCCGGGCGATGAGGCCGCCCAGATTGCAGGCGTGCTGACCCTGAACACCGGCTACGCAGTCGGCCAGCAGGGCATCGGAGGTGGCGTAGGTGCCGCCACGAATGGGCTTTACCAGGCCGCCCCGGGCGCAGATGGCGGTGAGCTTCTTCATGTCGAAGTTGTTTTCGGTCAGGGCCTGCTCCACCAGCTCCTTACGCCACCCCTTCTGGTCGGGAATGGTGGCAAACTTTGCGATCTCCTCGGCGGGATGACGCAGAGTTTTGTCAAAGAGCAGGGTGTCGTTTTCAAAGACGCCGATCTTGGTAGAGGTGGAGCCGGGGTTGATAACAAGAATGTAATTAGACATAATGATTTCCTCCTGAGGCTTCAAAATTATAAGATAAAACGCAAAACCGTTTCGGTCATAATGCTTATATTATACACCATACTTTAGGTGGATGTAAATTGTTTTTTTGATGAAAAAAGCGCATTTTTGCCGCAATCTTCTGCCGATTCAGGCATAAAGACCGTCCAGCCGGTCTATCAGCGCCGCCAGGGCATCTTCCCGGCAGTCCGGCAGCAGCTCTACCCCCGGCGCCCGGCGCACGGCCTCGATGGCATTGGCCGGGGCAAAGGCGTGGCCCGCGGCGGCCAGCATGGTCAGGTCGTTGGCCTCGTCCCCTACGCAGCAGACATTTTCCGCCCGGATGCCCAAAAGAGACGCCAGCTTTTGGGTCATGGCACCCTTGGTGGCACCCTTGGCGGTAATTTCCAGGAAAAATTTTCCGGAGCGGACGATCTCAAAGTTCCGGGCCCAGGGCTGGCTGCGGATATACCGCTCCAGATCCCGGCCCCGCTGGCCCGTCTCCTCAAACAGCACCTTGCTGATGGGCATGGGCACCTGAAGGATGGAGTCCGCCTCCGTGGCTGCGGAATGGGTCAGGGCCATGTGGTTGCGGGTCAAATCGTTGGGGTGGAGGGTGTGGATCTGGCTGCCGTCGTGATAAATCTCGGCGGCGAGACCCGGGAAGGCCAGCTCTACCGCGTGGAGGTCCCGGCGGATGGAGTCCGGGAGAAAGGCGGTGCAGAGGTACTCGCCCCGGGCAAAATCATAGATGGCCGCGCCGTTAAAGAGGACGGTGGGGCCGTTCATGGGCAGCGTGGGGGCAATGGGCGCAAAGCTGGGCAGGGCTCGGCCTGTGGCCACGGAAAAGAGGCCGCCCTGGGCCGTGAAATACTCCAGGGCCCGGCGGTTTTCCCGGGAAAGGGGCGGCAGAGAACCGCCGCCCAAAAGAACCTCCTCGGTATAGACCAAGGTATTATCAAAGTCGCTGACCAGGAGGACACCTTGAAATTTTCCCATGGCTGTTATGCCTCCGTCTTGCCGCTGCCGCCGGGTCCCCGGCGGGGGTGACGGCGTCCGCTCCGGTGCCGGGGCTTCTTTACCTCGCCTCCGGCGGCCTGCTTGGGGGGCTGGGGCTTGGCCGCCTGGGGAGCGGCTCCCTCGGGCTTTTGCCCGCCCCGGCGGCGCGGGGGACGGGGCTTATCGGTCTGCTTATCGGCCTGCTTTTCGCTCTGCTTGGGGGGCTGCTTCTGGGCCTTGGGGGAATTTTTCTCCGGGGCCCTATCCTCGGCAGGGCGGCTGCCTCTGCGGCGGCGATTGCGGCCGGAGCGACCGGACTCCCGCTTTTCCTCCGCCGGGGGCTCTGCCGCCTCGGGAGAGCTATAGAGGAAGTCGGACACCACCGCCGGGAACTCCTCGGGCTTCTCCTCCACCACCATTCGGGCGGGGCGCTCCCGGGGCACCTGGATGCCGTCGCGGCTGCCCTTGCCGTTGCGCAGGACGCAGATCTCGCAGTTGTGGTAGCACCGGGGGGACTCGGGCTGATCGTCCAGCCGGACGGTGACCTGCTCCTTCAGCAGGTTTACGGCGCTGATGTTGCCGGGGCCGTCGGGGGTCTGGACAAAGGAGTCGTTTTTCGGCATACGCCGGGCGGCGTCCTCATAGGCCTCCTGCTCGTACTTCAGGCAGCACATAAGGCGGCCGCAGGTGCCGGAGATCTTGGCGGGGTTCAGGGACAGGTTTTGGGTCTTGGCCATCTTGATGGACACGGGGATGAAATCGTCCATATACTGGCTGCAGCAGAAGGGACGGCCGCAGATGCCCAGGCCGCCCAGCATCTTCGCCTCGTCCCGGACGCCGATCTGGCGCAGCTCGATGCGGGCGTGGAAGGCGGCGGCCAGATCCTTTACCAGCTCCCGGAAATCCACCCGGCCGTCGGCGGTGAAGAAAAAGAGCAGCTTATTGCCGTCAAAGGAGCTTTCCGCCCGGACCAGCTTCATCTCCAGGCCCCGCTGGGCGATCTTCTTCTGGCAGACCGCAAAGGCCTCCTTTTCCCGGGCCCGGGCCATTTGCAGGCTGCGTCGGTCATTCTCCGTGGCCGGACGCAGCACCCGGCGCAGAGGCTCCACCACCTGATGGTCCTCCACGGTGTGGTTGCCCTGGGTGCAGGTGACATACTCCGGCCCCTGGGCAGTCTCCACGATCACATCCTGGCCCGGGGCAACGGTGAGCTGCCCGGGGCTGAAATAATAATTCTTGCATCCGCTGCGGAAGCGGACGCTGATAACTTCCTTCATAGGATATCCTCCCATTCTGCGGCGACGGCGCCTAAAACCTGGCCCACCGCCACATTCCATTCACATTCTTGGGCGAATTTGCCCAGCATTTCACACAGCCGCATGAGCTGCTTTTTTGTAAGCCTTCGGCTCAGGGGCCCTACCCCGTCGGCGCACAGAGTCTCCGGGGGTGCGCCCCAGCGCAGACGCAGGGCCTGCAGGCTGCCCTCCCGGCACTCCCGCAGCACCTGCTGGAGCTTTTCCCGGGTCATTTTCCCGTTTTCAAAGCCCACCAGCACCTGCGTAACCGCCGGGCTCTCGCCGCCGGCCATAGCCTCCAAAAGCGCCTGGGCCTCCGGGCTTGGCGCCGTCGCCTCCTGCTCTGTGGGGCGCACGGAAAGCTCCGCGCACCGGGAGCGCACCGTGGGCAGCAGCACCGAGGGGTTTTCCGCGCAGAAAAGAAACGCCGCGTAGGCAGGCCCCTCCTCCACCAGCTTCAAGAGAACATTCTGGTCCTGGACCGTCAGGCGGCGGCAGTCGGGGAAAAGGAACACCTTGCACGCGCCCTCGTTGGGCTGGATATAGGCGTCGGAGCGCAGGGCCCGCAGCACCTCCACGGACAGGTCCTTGTGCTGGCTGTCCTCGGCGGTGATGCAGTCGGGATGGGTGCCCCGGAGCACCTTGCCGCAGGCGGGGCAGCGCAGGCAGGGCTTATCCGCCTGCCGGCACTCTAAGGCGGCGGTGTAGAACCGGGCGGCGGCCAAAAGATCGCCGCTGCCGGAAAAGATGACGCTGTGGGGCAGCGCACCCTGCCGGGCCCCGCGGCGAATACGGCTCTCCAGCACAGGATCCATTGGGCTCCCCCTCCCCTTTTCCGAAAAATACACCCTGCCATGACAATAAAATACAGTACCAGTATAGCACAGCTCCGGCATTTTCTCAACCGCTCCCGTATTTTTTTTGTGATTTGCGCCATTTATTTGCAAAAGGGACGAGAGAATTCGGCAAAAGGGTAAAAAATAGAAAAAAGGGAGAGAATATGTTGCATTTTCTTATCTTTGTGGCTATAATGAATTCTGCTATTATTAAAAAGGTATATTGGAGGGTATTATGAGCAAAAAATTCTGCTATCTGTTTACCGAGGGTAATGCATCCATGCGCGAGCTGCTGGGCGGCAAGGGTGCAAACCTGGCTGAGATGACCAACATCGGTCTGCCGGTTCCCCAGGGCTTCACCATTACCACCGAGGCCTGCACCCAGTACTATGAGGACGGACAGAAGATCAATGACGAGATCATGGCCGAGATCATGGAGTACATCGAGAAGATGGAGAAGATCACCGGCAAGAAGTTCGGCGACCATGAGAATCCTCTGCTGGTGTCTGTGCGCTCCGGCGCCCGGGCCTCCATGCCCGGCATGATGGACACCATCCTGAACCTGGGCCTGAATGAGGATGTGGTGGGCGTCATCGCCGCCAAGTCCGGCAATCCCCGCTGGGCCTGGGACTGCTATCGCCGCTTTATCCAGATGTATTCCGATGTGGTGATGGAGGTAGGCAAGAAGTATTTCGAGCAGCTCATCGACGAGATGAAGGAGAAGAAGGGCGTCACCCAGGATGTGGAGCTCTCCGCCGAGGATCTGAAGGAGCTGGCCATGCAGTTCAAGGCCGAGTACAAGGCCAAGATCGGCGCCGACTTCCCCTCTGACCCCAAGGAGCAGCTCATCGGCGCCATCAAGGCCGTGTTCCGCTCTTGGGACAATCCCCGGGCCAATGTGTATCGCCGGGATAACGATATCCCCTACTCCTGGGGCACCGCCGTCAATGTCCAGTCCATGGCCTTCGGCAACATGGGCGACGACTGCGGCACCGGCGTGGCCTTTACCCGTAACCCCGCCACCGGCGAGAAGAAGCTCATGGGCGAGTTTTTGACCAACGCCCAGGGCGAGGATGTGGTGGCCGGCGTGCGCACCCCCATGCCCATCGACCAGATGGCCGAGAAGTTCCCCGAGGCCTATGCACAGTTTGTGGATGTGTGCAAGACCCTGGAGGATCATTACCGGGATATGCAGGACATGGAGTTCACCGTGGAGCACGGCAAGCTCTATATGCTCCAGACCCGTAACGGCAAGCGCACCGCCAAGGCGGCCCTGAAGATCGCCTGCGACCTGGTGGACGAGGGCATGATCTCCGAGCAGCAGGCCGTGGCCATGATCGACCCCCGGAACCTGGATACCCTCCTGCACCCCCAGTTTGACGCCGAAGCTCTGAAGAAGGCCCAGCCCGCCGGCAAGGCTCTGCCCGCCTCCCCCGGCGCCGCCTGCGGCAAGATCGTCTTTACCGCCGAGGACGCCAAGGCTTGGGCTGCCCGGGGTGAGAAGGTGGTTTTGGTCCGCCTGGAGACCTCTCCCGAGGACATCGAGGGCATGAAGGCTGCCCAGGGCATCCTCACCGTGCGCGGCGGCATGACCAGCCACGCCGCTGTGGTGGCCCGCGGTATGGGAACCTGCTGCGTCTCCGGCTGCTCCGCCATCGCTATGGACGAGGAGAACAAGAAGTTTACCCTCTCCGGCAAGACCTATCACGAGGGCGACTGGCTGAGCCTGGACGGCTCCACCGGTAATATTTACGACGGCGCTATGCCCACCGTGGACGCTACCATCGGCGGCGAGTTCGGCCGCATCATGGGCTGGGCCGACAAGTATCGCCGCCTGAAGGTCCGCACCAATGCCGACACCCCCCACGACGCCGCCAAGGCCCGTGAGCTGGGCGCCCAGGGCATCGGCCTGTGCCGTACCGAGCATATGTTCTTCGAGGGCGACCGTATCGAAGCCATCCGCGAGATGATCTGCTCCGACACCGTGGAGGAGCGGGAGGCGGCTCTGGCCAAGCTCCTGCCCATGCAGCAGGGCGACTTCGAGGGCATCTATGAGGCCATGGAGGGCTGCCCCGTGACCATCCGCTTCCTGGATCCCCCCCTGCACGAGTTCGTGCCCACCGAGGAGGCCGACATTGAGAAGCTGGCCAAGGCCCAGGGCAAGACCGTGGCCGAGATCAAGAACATCATCGCCTCCCTCCACGAGTTCAACCCCATGATGGGTCACCGTGGCTGCCGTCTGGCCGTCACCTTCCCGGAGATTGCCGCCATGCAGACCCGGGCTGTTATCCGCGCCGCCATCAATGTGCAGAAGAAGCACCCCGACTGGACCATGGTTCCCGAGATCATGATTCCCCTGGTGGGCGAGGTGAAGGAGCTGAAGTATGTAAAGGACATCGTGGTTACGACTGCCGACGAGGAGCTGGCCGCCGCCGGGATGGACATGAAGTACCTGGTGGGTACCATGATCGAGATCCCCAGAGCCGCCCTCACCGCCGACCAGATCGCCACCGAGGCCCAGTTCTTCTCCTTCGGCACCAACGACCTGACCCAGATGACCTTCGGCTTCAGCCGCGACGACGCCGGCAAGTTCCTGGGCGCTTACTACGATAAGAAGATCTACGAGAACGATCCCTTCGCCAAGCTGGACCAGGTCGGCGTAGGCAAGCTGGTGAAGATGGCCGCTGAGATGGGCCGCGCCACCCGCCCCGACATCCACCTGGGTATCTGCGGCGAGCACGGCGGCGACCCCAGCAGCGTGGAGTTCTGCCACAAGGTGGGCCTGGACTATGTGTCCTGCTCCCCCTTCCGCGTTCCCATCGCCCGTCTGGCCGCTGCACAGGCTGCCATCAAGGAACAGCGCCAATAAGAAGCCCGCGCAAGTGGCGTAATGCCCCTTAATACCCCATAAAAACGGCCACACCGCTTCCCGGAGCGGTGTGGCCGTTTGAGATTTTCGGGAAAATCCACCGGTTTTTTCCGACAAAGGAGAAACCGTTTCGTTACGGAGGTTTTGACAGCCCCGGCCGGGCATGGTATGCTAGTAAAAAAGAAAAGCGGAGGCGCGGACATGAAGCAGTACATCGGCATCGACCTGGGCGGCACCGGCATCAAGGGGGCCGTAGTCCGGGAGGACGGGGAAATTTTGGCCCGGCAGACCTGCCCCACCCGGCCGCGGCGAGGCCCGGCGGCGGTGGCGGAGGATATTGGCGCCATGATCCGTACCCTGGGCCGGGGCCGGGAGGTGGCCGGCGTGGGCCTGGGCTGCCCCGGCACGGTGGATGACCGGGCGGGCACCGTGGTGTACGCCTGCAACATCGGCTGGGTGAACTATGATGTGCGCCGGGCCCTGGAGGACACGGGCTTTTCCGTGCGCCTGGTAAATGATGCCAACGCGGCGGCCCTGGCAGAGGCGGCGGTGGGGGCGGCCAAGGGCGCCCGAAGCGCCGTAGTGGTGACCCTGGGCACCGGCATAGGCGGCGGCGTGGTGCTGGACGGGCACCTGCTCACGGGCTTTACCGGGGCGGCCAGCGAGCTGGGACATATGTGCATTGTGGCCGACGGGGAGAGCTGCGCCTGTGGCCGCCGGGGCTGCTGGGAGACCTATGCCTCCGCCACGGCACTGATACGCCGGACGGAGGCGGCTATGGCGGCCCACCCGGACAGCGCCCTGCACCGCATCGCCCGGGAAAAGGGCGGCGTAGATGGCCGCACGGCCTTTGCCGGGCAAGAGGCCGGAGATCCGGCAGCTACCCGGGTGGTTGCGGAGTACATCCGGTATCTAGGTGTGGGGATCGCCAACCTGGTGAATATCTTTTTCCCCGAGGTCATAGCCCTGGGCGGCGGCATCGCCAACCAGGGGGAGACGCTGCTGCGGCCCCTGCGCGCCCAGGTGCAGAGCCAGGAATACGGCTCCGCCTATACGAAAAAGCACCCCCGCATCGTGACCTGCACCCTGGGCAGCGACGCCGGTGTCATCGGCGCGGCCCTCTTTGCCGCGGAAAAGCCGGAATAATGCCCGAGCGTCGGCCCCTGCGGGTGGGCCGACGGGGAAAATGCGCAAAATAAAAAAGTCTCCCGGAGCTTGCCGCAATCGGTACGCTCCGGGAGGCTTTTTCTGGTTTTTATTCAAATAGGCTGGCCTGATACGGCAGGTCGCCCCGGCCCAGCTGCCGGAGCTGGCGGCTGTTTTCCTCGGTCAGGGCGTCGGTAATGGCCATTTTCCGGATGATGTTTTGGACGGTGGCCTCCAGGTCCGTGCCGGCACGGTAGTCGGCGGGGAAGATAAAATCCACCCGTCCCTTGCTCAGCAGGTCCTCTACGCCCTGGCGGTTTTCCTCCTGATAGACGGCGATGGCTTCGCCGCCGTAGGAACGCATCATCTTCATGCAGGGCACATCGGAGAGGCCGTCACCGATGTAGATCATGTTGGTAAAGGGGATGCGCTTGCTGTCGTCGGGCATGGAGGCGTTGAGGGTGCGGTCGTCGGACACATCCAGCACGCCCTTATTGATGCGGTAGACGAACTGGGTCTTATTGGTAAAGTTGACATCCAGCTTGGGCCAGGAGGCCAGACCCCGGGCATCATAGAAAAACTCGCAGGCGTAGATCTCCTTAAACTCGTGGCTGATGCCGCTGCCCTCGATGATCTCCCGGAGACCGGAGGAGATGACATAATGCTCAATGGCTACGCCCTGGCTCTCGCCGAAGGCGTTGATGCGGGCAAACCAGTCCTGCACGCCGGGGAAGAGCTGTATGTCATGGCCGCAGCGAACCAGAAAGTCCCGGTCCAGACGGATGTTTTGGGCGCGACACTCCTCGATCATGGTGTACATATAGGCCAGAAGGCCGTCCATGCGGTTGTTATAGCCGAAGTCGTTGGCCTTTTTCCAGAATTCGGCGGGCTTATAGCCCAGGGCGGGAATGAAGGTGTAGTCCTCCATGTCGGTGGTGCAGAGGGTTTTATCGAAATCGTAGAGAAGGGCGATGATGGGCTTTTCCATGGGGGTATCTCCTTTTTGGGGCTTTTTTAGGGACGGGGGGACGGATTGCCACGACCAGTTTGCGAACTGGTCTCGCAATGACAGGAGGGTTACAAGGGGGGCGGTGTAAAATCGGCGGGCCGATGTGGGCATCGGCCCCTACGGATGACAAGGAAATTTGTGCAAGCCCGGTTCGGGCCGATGTGGGGAGCGAACTGAGCGCTGCCAGTGGCAGAGGAAGCGAAGTGAGCGAGTGGCCGCGGTCAAAATTTTAAGCGTCCGCCGTAAGGCAGCGCAAAAATTTTGGGCACCGCAACAGGATCATCGGCCCCTACGGATGCGTTGCAGGAAGTGCGGTAGGATGAATCCCCCAGTCACGGCTTCGCCGTGCCAGCCCCCTTTAGGCAAGGGGGCCAAGGGGACGGGGGTTGCGGATTGCCACGGGCGACTTGCGCCCTCGCAATGACAGAAGCCGAAAGAATTTGCGTGTCATTCCGAGACCAGTCCGCAGACTGGTCGTGGGAATCCGTAATACCCCTGCGCAAAGGTCGAGGAGAACGGATTGCCACACCAGTGACATCGGTCACTGGTTCGCAATGACAGGGGGGTTACAAGGGGTGCGGTGCAAAATCGGCGGGCCGATGTAGGCATCGGCCCCTACGGATGGGTTATTGATGGTGCCGGGTGCGGCGGGGTATCGGCGGCGTGAGGGCACGCCGCCCCACGCATTTCGTGGGGTGCCGGGGATAATATGGGGATGCAGAGGCTTGGGGTGGGCAAGCCTCTGCATTTTTGTCAGTTCTTTTCGGGGTCGTAGTTGCGGCCGAACTTCAGCTCGTCCAGATCCAGCTTGAACTCGGAGACAAAGTCCGTGTCCGGGTGCAGGGTGTGGTCGGGCTCGGGGGCCTGCTGCTTTTCGTAGGCGCTGAGAATGTCCTTTCCGATGATGCGGACGGTGTCCTGGGTCGGGGCGTCGTCCCGGGGCTCGTCTGCCTGGACAGCTTCCTCGGCGGGGAGGGTCTCCTGGGCGGGGACGGTTTCCTGGGCGGGTGCGGTCTTCTCGGCGGGGACGACCTCCTCGGTGGGAGCGGTCTCCTGGGCTTCGGCACTCTCCTGGGCAGGCAGGTCGCTATGGGGCAGCTTCTCTAAAAACTGCATCTGCGTCCGGCACAGGGCCAGGCTCTTGGCCACATAGTCCTGCATGGCCTCCTCGGCGGCGGAGAGCTTTTGCCGGGCGGCCTCGGTCTTTTGCTGGAAGTCGCGGTTGGCCACGGCGGCGGCGTTCTGCGCCTCCTCCAGAATCTGCTCCCGCTGGCTCCGGGCCTCGACAAGCATCTTCTCGGACTTCTCCTTGGCCTCGTCGGTCATGGAGGCGGCCATCTTCTGAGCGGCCAGGAGCATGGAGCGCATGGTGTCCTCGGTGGCGCGGTACTCCTCCAGCTTTTCGGCTAAAATCTTCAGCTTGGCCTTCAGCGCGGCGTTTTCCTTATAGAGGGCCGTATAGTCCTCGGTGAGCGTGTCCAAAAACTCGTCCACGGCGGCCAGATCGTAGCCGCTGGAAAAGGATGAGGATTTGGGGAATGTTTTTTCGGAAACTTCCTGTGGTGTGAACATATAAATCCCTCCGTACTGTCTTTTTATCCGGTATGGGGCCTTTACAGGTAAAGACCGCTGCTCTCCAGCTCGTCGATGAGGTCACCCATGAGGTCTACGGAGTAGGGGGTGATGATGTAGGTGTTGGCGGAGACCTTCTTGATTTTGCCGTCACCGGCGTAGGCCACGCCGGAGAGGAAGTCGATAAGCCGCCGGGCAATGTCCTTATTGGTGCTCTCCAGATTCAGCACCACGGTGCGCTTTTCCCGGAGGTGGTCGGCGATCTCGGAGGCGTTTTCAAAGCGCTCGGGCTTCACCAGCACCACCTTCAGCTGGGTGGTGGCGTGGATATTCACCACCTTGTTGCGCCGGTCGTCGCTGCGGCGGTCTTCCTTGCGGTCGTCGAAAGCGGACTCCTTGCCGGGGCGCTGGGTGGGGAACTGATCCTCGTTTTCATAGTCGTAATCTTCATCGTCATAGGGGTGGATGATCTTCTTGAATTCGTCCATCAAGCTCATGTGTATACTACCTCCCGCTTTTACTTGCTGTAATCTCTGGCGCCGAAAATGGCCGATCCAACACGGACCATATTGCTGCCGGACTCGATGGCCTCGGCAAAGTCGCCGCTCATACCCATCGACAAATACTTAAACTTATTATCGTATATATTTTGATTTATGTCAACATAAAGAGCCTGCATTTGGGCAAAAAACGGGAGATTTTCCCCGGGAGCCGACTCCACGGGGGGAATGGTCATGAGGCCCAGCACCTGCACATGGGACAGGGACTTGGCGTAGCGGGCGGCCTCGGGGGCCTCGGCGGGGGCAAAACCGCTCTTGGCCTCCTCGCCGCCGATATTCACCTCCAGAAGGATGTCCTGGACGATGCCCAGCTTTTCGGCGGTTTTCTCGATCTCGTCCAGCAGGGCCAGAGAGCCCACGGACTGGATCAGCGCCGCCTTGCCCACCACCTGCTTGACCTTGTTGCGCTGGAGATGGCCGATGAAGTGCAACGGTGCGCCGTCGTAGGCGTTTTCCGAGAGCTTCCGGGTCATCTCCTGAACGCGGTTTTCGCCCAGGGCATCAATGCCGGCGGCGATGGCCTCCCGGCAGGCGGCGGCGTCGTTCATTTTGCTGGCGCCCACCAGGGTGATGTCCGCACCGGTGCGGCCGGTTTTGGCGGCGGCGGCTTCGATTCGCAGGCGGATGGACGCAATGTTTTCGGATATGGACATGGAAAATTCCTCCCTTTTTATTTCTGTTGGTGGAATGGTGGGTGGCGCCTCTTGCGCAGGGGAACCTTTATTGGGGACGGGGGTTACGGATTGCCACGACCAGCGTGCGCGCTGGTCTCGCAATGACAGGTTTTTTATATGGGGTGCGGTGCGTTGTCGGCGGGCGGACAGAGGCGTCCGCCCCTACGGAAGCGCAACAAGAGGTGCAATGGGCGGGCGACCGCAAGGGTCGCCCCTACGGATAACAAGTAAGTCTTTGTTGCGGGCCGATGTAGGCATCGGCCCCTACGCACGGGTTTTCGATAGAATTTTGTAGGGGGCGATGCCCACATCGCCCCGCCGTAACGCAGTGGCCCGGGTGGGCGGACAGGGTCGTCCGCCCCCACGGATAGATTGGATGCCGGTTAGGCGGTCAGTTGTCCGGGAAGATCATGCCGTCGGTGAGGGCCCGGGCGGTGGAGATGACCAAATCGCCCTGGCGGAGGATCCGCGCATCTGCGGCGCCCTGGGCGGAGCGGACCAGGCAGAAGCCGTCGCCCCGGTACACCAGGTCTACGGGCTTGCTGTACACATAGGCACCCAGGCGGCAGAAAAGCTGCAGCGAGCCATCCTCGTCCATGCGCAGGGCGGCGGAGGGGACCCGGAGGCCCTTATATTCCCGCAGGAGGATCTCCCCCTGCTGATGGCGCAGGAGGGTGACCTGGGAGATATAGCGGGTGCAGGAGAGGACCACGGCCACCTGACCGTCCTCCTCGGCGCTGATGGACTGAACATAGGCAGGGGTGTCCTGCTGCAGGCCCTTGCTCAGGCGGAGAGTGACCTCCTGGCCCACCTGAAGCTCCCGGGCCTGCTGGGCGGGGATATTGGCGGCGAAGTACCAGGTGTTATCGGTGATGATCTTGCCGGCGCTCTTCACGGCGGAGCCGGTGCTGAGAGCGTCCAGCCGGGCGGGGGTCACATCCGTCAAAAAGTCCGGGGTGAGGGCCTCCTCGCTGCCGTCGGTGGAGCCGCTGTAGACTCCGGCGACAGCGGTTTTTACCGAGGCGGCGCCGGAGAGCTGATTTTGCAGAGAGGAAATATCGCTGCGGGTCTGGGCGATGGCCTGGTCGATCTGCTCCAGGGACTCATAGCTGTAGCTGCGCTTGAGCACGGCGGTTTTCATGGCGGACATCTCCTGGGTGGCGGTGGCATAGTCGCCGTCCGCCGTGGCTATGTGCAGGCGGAGAATGCTGTCGGAAATATCGCTGTCCACCTTCAGGGCGGCGTCGCTGTCCAAAAAGGAGCTGCGGGCAAACTGAAGCTGCTGCAGCTTCAGCTCCGTGTCCTCCAGCTGGCTCACCACCTCCAGGGCGCTCTTGCTGGCGTAGGCCATGGCTACGGTCTGGCCGGCGTGGACCTTCTCCCCTTCCTGAACCTGGCGCAGGAGTGTGCCGGAGGTGTCGGGCAGGGGCGTCTCCTGACGGACCACCCAGCCGGTGACGGAGAGGCTGTCGGTCACCTGGCCGGTGTAGGCCACGGAGACGGACACGGACCGGTGAAAATACCGGTAGCCCTCTATGCCCAAAAGCGTCACCACGGCCACAAGCACCGCAAGGGAGAGAATTTTGAAAATGGGAGTGGATCGCATGGCTGCTCCTTCGCTGTCAGTCGTCCCCTTCCTCCTCCCGCAGAGAGAGAGGGCGCAGGGGCACAAGGGTGGAGACGGCGTGCTTGTAGATAAACTGTTGGCGGCCGTCGCTGTCAAGCACCAGGGAAAAGCTGTCGAAGCCGGTGATTACGCCTCGAAGCTGGAAGCCGTTCATCAGAAATACCGTGACGGGAACGGCCTGCTTGCGGACCTTGGTGAGAAAAATGTCCTGTAAATTTGCCTTTTTCATATCGTCTGCTCCTTTTTCTATATGTTGGTGCGGACGATAGATTTTTCTATGCTTGTCCGCCCGGGACTATCCTAAGCCCTGGGCGAGGAGATATTCTGTCGCATTTTGGAGGCCCGCCGGGAAATCGGGGTCTTTTTCCCAGAGAAGCCAGTGGATGTCGTCTTTGCGGCGCAGCCAGGTGAGCTGGCGCTTGGCATACTGCCGGGAGCGGAGCTTCACCTCCGCTACGGCCTCTGACACCGGCGTGTCCCCCCGGTAGACGGAGAGAAACTGCTTGTAGCCGATGGCCTGGAGGGCGGTGGCGGTCTCGGGGAGGCCGGTTTGAAGAAGGGCCTCTACCTCCCGGAGGAGGCCGCGCTCCACCATGGTGTCCACCCGGCGGTCGATGCGCGCATAGAGGTCGGCCCGGTCCCGGAAGGTGAGGCCGATGGTGCAGGCCCGGTATTTAGGGGGCCGGAGGCGGGTGCGGGCATCGTGGGCGGTGAGGGTCTCGCCGGTCTCCCGGTAGACCTCCAAGGCCCGGAGAATGCGTTTTTCATCGCGGATAGGCAGGCGGGCGGCGGTTTCGGGGTCTATCTCCCGGAGCTGGCGGTAAAGGGACTCGATGCCCTCCCGGGCCAGCTCCGCCTGAAGAGATTTTCGTATCTCTCCGCCGCTGTGCCCGGGGGCAAAGGTCCGGCCTGAGAGAATGGAGTCCAGGTACAGGCCGGTGCCGCCCACTAAGACGGGACATTTGCCCCGGCGGAGAATGTCCCCAATGCACAGGTCCGCCTGCTCCGTGAACCGGGCCACGGACCAGCTCTCGGCGGGGTCGGCGATGGCCACCATGTGGTGGCGGACGCCGTCCATCTCCTCCGCCGTGGGGGCGGCGGTGCCGATGGTCATACCCCGGTAAATTTGCATGGAGTCCACGGACACCACCTCGCCGCCGAAGCGCTTTGCCAGGGCCACGCCCATTTTGGTTTTGCCGGTGGCGGTGGGGCCGACGACGCAGATGACACGGTTATCCATGGTAGGCTCCTTTCGTGGAAAGTGGGGGTGGGACGGATTGCCACGACCAGTTTGCGAACTGGTCTCGCAATGACATGGTTTTTTGCAAGGGGTGCGGTGGGTTTCCTATGGTGCGTAGGGGCGGGGCTCTGCCCCGCCCGCGGGCG
>CEAR01017618.1_pt1 | contig 88852 bp, 64 predicted proteins | sample 557461 | NCBI WGS metagenome assembly CEAR01 (sample SAMEA3182075, study PRJEB8094) | gut metagenome | biome: human; feature: gut; material: Stool; isolation source: human stools | place: Canada | collected 2012-03-14 | reverse complement strand
GGTAGCTGCCGGTGCTTTCCAAAACGGCACGAACCTCTTCGCCGCTGCTGCGCAGCAGTGATACGAGCTCCGACATTCCTTCCCTCGTGTGCTGAACTTCAAACGGAGTGTACACGATTTCTCCCCCTGGCTTCATTCCGCACACGGTGCTTTTTCCTTTGGACACATCGATCCCGATACTGAGCATGGGCATTTCTTCTTTCCTGATAAAATATTGCAATGCTTCCGCACCGGCTTATTACGATTCAATTTGGTTCGTGACACGCACGCGGCATAGCCGGAGCAACCTGCTCAATCGAATCTTTATAACAAGAGGGCGGAGGACTGTTTACAGCTCGAGCGCTTGGCTCACCAAAGAAACCGTCCATCCATTGCCCTCCCATTATAACAAAAATAAGCATAGCTTCCGAGGCTTCCTATACGCTTCGGGTGCTATGCTTATTTTGTACCAACCAAAGAAGAATCCCTTACACCGCAGCCACAACTCACACCACAAACAAAATCACAACAGACCTATCAACATTTTTTCTCTACGACTTTCGTCGCAGCGATGACAAACCTCACAGCTCGCCGGTACAACGCAAGAACCAGCAGTGGAGTAGTGCGGTCCTGCAGGACCGCGGCGCCTCGGAACAGAGACGCGCACCATGCGCGTCTCTGTTCCGAGGGCTCTCTGTTTTTTTCAACATCCTCTCGACCCATGCAAAAATGGCAAAGTATGCCCCCTGACCTCTGCGTGCACAGAGGTTTCGGACCACGCAGCGCGCGTTGAGGGTACGGATACCACCCCCCATCTGAAACACGCCCTGTTTGCACGTGTGAGCCGCTGTGTGCGCTCCTACCGATAGGGGTAGGGTAGAGATACCCTTGAGCGATAGTGGCAACGACTTTTAGCGGTTTCCGGGAGCTGTTTTCTCTACTGTACAGTGGGTGACTTTCAGCGTACTTCGGGCAGATTGGGTGGTTATCGGAGAATTTTATCTATAGCAGGATAAAGGGCTGGCGTCTTAACCGACGCTCTGCCCAGTCACTTCTGCCCGCAGTGCGGGCAGTTGACGAGGGTTTTCAGGGAGGCGGTTGTGGCACCTTTTGAAGAAAATTTCAGAACGGCTGGCGTCTTAGTTCCCGCAAACGCAGATGTCCCAAGGATTTTGGTGGTGCCTTGTGGCCGTTTCGGAAGGAAATCGAGGAAATCACGTCTCTCAAGATCGGCAGTGCAGGGCAAGCATGTTTTGAGTCACCGCAGTCGATGAAAAGAGACCTTCAAGCGTTCAAAAATCGCACCGCTGTAACCAAAGAAGAACGCCTCCGGCAGCGCAAAAATTGCGCCGCCATAGACAAAGATAGGGCGTCCCCTTCAAATGATAACTTTTTGATAACAGTTCCTCCTTTCAGTAGCTTTGTTCCCTTGCTTACGGTATTGTTCGTTGTCGAAAGGGGCTGATACCATGCCGAAAAGACGAGCAAACGGCGAGGGGAACATCCGAAAGCGCAAGGATGGCCGATGGGAGGGGCGCTACACAGTCGGTCACGATCCCGAAACCGGAAAGGCCATCATCAAAAATGTCCTCGGCAAGACGCAGGCCGAGGTGAAGGAGAAACTGAAAAAAGCCATCGAGGAAAACGTCGGCATCGACTATGGGCGGGCCAAGACCTACACCGTGGGAAGTTGGCTGGAGGTCTGGATGGAGAACTACGCAAAAGTAAAACTCAGACCGTCCACCTTCAAAACCTCGCAAGGCTTTCTGAAAAACCACATCAAGCCGCAAATCGGCAGCGTCCCGCTGGCAGACCTGACCTCTCTGGACTTACAACGGTTCTACAAGCACCTGCTGGATGGCGGGCGGGTAGACCGCGTCGAAGCGAAAAAGAAGCCGAAAGGTCTGGCACCAAAGACCGTGCGGAACATCCACCAAATGATCGGCTCGGCATACAATCTCGCCATGGAGCAGAAACTGGTGAGCAGGAATCCAACGCAGGGCTGCGCCCTGCCGAAAGTCGAACACAAAGAGATGAAAACCCTGACCGCCGACCAACTCAGTGCTTTCTTCCAGGAGGCCAAAGACAGCGGCGTGTACGAGCTCTACTACCTCGACCTCGCCACAGGACTACGCCGTGGGGAACTGCTGGGGCTGAAGTGGACGGACGTCGACCTCGACCGTGGTGTGCTGAAAATCCAACGGGCCATCTCGCGGCAGAACGGCAAGGTAGTCGAAGCACCATTGAAAACGAAAAACGCCTATCGAACGCTGCCCCTGTCGGCAGACGCGATAGACGTTCTGATGCAACAAAGAAGAAAAACGGGCAACAGCGAATGGGTATTCCCATCGCCCACCGGAGGCCCCATGTCACCGGACAGCGTCCTGCACATGCTCCAGCGGGTGCTGAAACGGGCGGGGCTGCCCCGCATCCGCTTTCACGACCTCCGACACACCTTCGCGACGATGGCCCTACAGAACGGCGTGGACGTCAAGACCGTCAGCAGTATGCTCGGTCACTACTCCGCGGGCTTTACGCTGGACACCTACGCCCACGTCACCACTGACGCGCAGCTCAAAGCGGCGCAAACGATGGGGAACATCCTCTCCCGTGCTGTCTGACGGTTTCCGCTACTCGCTCCCGTTGGGGTCAGCGTTTGGGTCAGAAAAAAGCGACACCCTAAAAACGGAACTTATGAAAAGCAAAAGTCCTCGAAATCAGACGATTTCGAGGACTTTTGGTACGCCGTGAGGGATTCGAACCCCCGGCCTTCTGGTCCGTAGGTTGTCTCACGCACAAATCGGAGTCATTTCGGCTCCGATTTGTGCTTTTTACCACCGTTCGCTCGGCGGATTTTCCATTGTTTCCATCCAGCCCTGCCCGCTTTTTTCGCGTTCTGGGTCAAAAGTGGGTCAGGAACAGGGGACTCCAATTTTTCTGGCATGACGCCCCAAATTTTTCTTGCGTGGTGGAATGGCTCATGTTATTATAAAAGTGCAATCGCAAGCATGGTGTTAGGAGCTGATTATTTTGCCAAGAGGAAAACTGTTAAACGGTCTGGTGACGCAGCAGAAGGTATTGCGGGCAGCGGTGGCGCTGTTCCTGGAAAAGGGCTACACCAGAACCACCACCGGCGAGATCGCAAAGGCGGCGGGCATCGGACAGAGCTCGTTCTTCCATGTTTTTCCCAGTAAGGAGGCGCTGCTGCTGGAGCTGGTAAAGCGGATGTTCAGCGGGCAATTCGCTCTGGCGGGACAGCACAGCGGGGAACAAGACCCTGTACTCCTGTACGCCGTGGAAACGGCCCTCCAGCTCCACATCGCTGAACTGACCGAGCCGCTGCGGGAGCTGTATGTGATGGCATACTCCCTGCCCTCCATCGCGGCATATCTTTACAAAAGCACAACGAAACGGCTGCAAGTTATTTTCGGACCCTATCTGCCGGAGGCGCAGCCCAAGGACTTCTACGAAATGGAGATCGCGTCGGGCAGTATCATGCGGGGCTTCATGTCGGTTCCCTGTGATGTGTATTTCACGATGGAGGCCAAGGTTTCCCGCTTTTTGGACTGTTCATTGAAACTCTATGACGTACCGAAGGAGAAGCGCGCGGCGATCACAGCAGCCGTTTTGCAGTTGGATTTGCACGCGATGGCAGCAAGCATCATCCAAAAGACCGTCCAACAGGCGGAAAAGGGCTTTGAAGCCCTGACGGAAAAATAAATTTAGGCAAGGGGATATCCCCTTGGTTCCTCCTTTGGAGGAACCAAATGACTTTCATCATGGAGGGATCACGATGAATAAAAGATTCTTTAGCTTACTTGCCGCATTTGCTCTGTGCTTGACCCTGATCCCCACAACAGCATTCGCAGATGACGAGAAAAGAAGAGAAGATGTTTCCCCATGCACCTGTGAAACAGCCTGCACGGTGGACAACATGAACAAGGAATGCCCTGTCTGTGGAGCGGAGAATGCCATACCGCAGAACTGCGGTCAATACATCCCTGTTGAGGACCGAACCGGCGAAAACGGCAGCACCGAGAGAGCCGATGATCCGAATGGTCCCACAGAGCTGAGTGCCGCAGATCAGGTACAGGCCATGATTGACGGTTTACCGAACGCAGAAGAAATCACTGAAGATAACGCCGAAGAAGTCAAGGCGCAGCTTGAGGCCATCGACGAGGCGAAGGAGAAGCTCTCCGACGAGGAAATCGATGAGCTGGATATGACCCGGTATGCGGAAGCTGCCGCTGCATTGGGGGCGCTGGCTGCGCCAATGCTATTGGCTAATGATTCGCCTGACGAGCAGTTTTCCCTCACCCCCGGCGGCAGATATTATTTTGATCTTTCGGCGATGAATATTCCCGGGACGGCAAACGGCGATCTGCCGGACACGACGCTGCACTATGTTCCCTTTACCTATGCGGGAACAATAGAAGCCTACAAGCTCACGTCTGCGATGGCGACCACCGAGGAGTATGCACAGCGGGAAAAATATCCCCACAGCCTGTTTGTGGCGGACTATGCCGTAACGTATGCGGTAAGCTGGGATGACCTAAATACCGCAGATTTGATTTTCGGCAAGGACTATGACGTCGGCGGCGTGGACTATACGCTGCGTGCGCCGTCTGCGGGAAGTATTTCTGCAGGCTCGGGCGAGTCCCAACGCGGCACGCCCCAAAGCAATGAGTGGGACGCGGTGCTGGACAAGAACAGCGGCTATGTCAAAAACTGGAACGACATATATTCGTGGGGGCAGGACACATCAAGTTACGAATCGGGGTATCGTGCGGGTCGCGGGTACCGTTCGGCCCGCTACTGGAACTACGGCAATGCTACGAACTCCACTCCGATCGTCGGTTTCCGCCCCGTCCTTGAAGTCCTGAGCCCCGGCACACTGGGCTCCGTTACCCTTGACCTTGGCGGCGGCAAGCTGGGCGGCAGCTCCGATGCTATTCACATCATCGTGAAAAACGGCAGCAAGTTTACCGCGCCTGCATCCAACGGCCTGACCCGTCCGGCCGGAAATACAGGCAGCTACTTCATGTGGCTTGGCAGCGACGGCAAGCTCTACGCGCCCGGTGCCAACGTTCCGGCGGAAGTTACCAAGCTCACGGCGCAGTTTGCTTTATCAGAGCAGTTCACCCTTACCCCCGGCGGCAGATACTATTTTGACCTGTCGGCGATGGATATTCCCGGAACGGTAAACAGCGAGCTGCCTGACAGCACGCTGCATTATGTGTCCTTTACTTATGTGGGCACGGTGAATGCATATTCATTGAAAAATGAAGCCGACAACGATACCACCTCTTACGAACATAGCTTGTTTATTGCGAACTACAATGTAACGCATACGGTAAGCTGGAATGACCTGAATACCGCGGGTCTGCTTTTCGGCAAGGACTATGCTGGCGGCGGCGTAAACTATACGCTGCGCGCACCGTCTGTGGGAAGTAACTCTACAGGTTCGGGCGATACCCAACGCGGCGTGCCCCAAAGCAACGAATGGGACACGATGCTGAACAAGAACAGCGGATATATCCAAAACTGGAATGCAATGTATTCGTGGGGACAGGATGCTTATTCCACGTCGTACCGTGCGGTTCGCGGGTACGATTCGGCCCGCTACTGGAGCCACGACTATGCTACGAACTCCACTCCGCTCGTCGGTTTCCGCCCCGTCCTTGAAGTCCTGAACTCTGACACACTGGGCTCTGACGGGATGAAGGTCGTTACCCTTGACCTGAACGGCGGCAAGCTGGGCGGCAGCTCCGAGGATATTCAGATCATCGTGAAAAACGGCAGCACATTTACCGCTCCCATGTCCGGCGGTTTGACCCGCCCGGACGGAAATACAGGCAGTTACTTCATGTGGCTCGGAAGCAACGGTAAGCTCTACGCGCCCGGTGCCAGTGTTCCGGCTGATGTGACGACCCTGACGGTACAGTGGACAGCCCCGACCTACGCCGTAACCTTGAATACGGGCGGCGGTACGATCAACAGCGGCAATGTCACCGAATACACCTACGGCGTGGGCGCAACACTCCCGACAGCCGACGATATGACCTACACAGGCCACACGTTCAAGGGCTGGTATGACAACGAAGGTTTGACTGGCTCCCCTGTTACGGCAATCGGCGGTACAGAAATGGGCAATAAGGAATACTGGGCGAAGTGGGAGATCAACCAGTACACGATCACCTATGATTTGGCCGGCGGCACTGTGGAGGGCAACCCCGACACCTACACCGTCGAGATGGATACCTTTACCCTCAAGAATCCCACACGCCCCGGCTACACCTTCACCGGCTGGAGCGGCACGGGGCTTGACGGCGAGAACAATATGACCGTCACCATCCCGAAGGGCAGCACCGGCGAGCGTAGATATACGGCACACTGGCGCTACAATGGCGGCAGCTCCGGTGGCTCGTCCAGCTATCCTATCACCGTCCCCAGCAAGACCGAGAATGGCACCGTGACGGTCAGCCCGAAGAACGCCTCTGCGGGCAACACCGTGACGATCACGGTGAAACCCGACAGCGGCTATGTGCTGGAAACCATTTCCGTCACCGATAAGAACGGCAACGATCTGAAGCTCACCGACAAGGGCAATGGGAAATACACATTCACCATGCCTGCGAGCAAGGTGGAGATCAAGGTGACCTTCATGGAGGACAACAGCGTTCTCAACTTCTTCTATGACGTACCCAATGACGCTTATTACTATGAGGCGGTCAAGTGGGCGGCGGAGAACGGCATCACCGGCGGCGTTGGTAACAGCCTCTTTGCACCAAACCAGCCCTGCACCCGCGCCCAGATCGTGACCTTCCTCTGGCGTGCGGCTGGCTCCCCCGTGGTGAATTATCTAATGCCGTTTACCGATGTGGACGAGGGCGCGTACTATGCCGAGGCGGTTCGCTGGGCGGCGAGCACCGGCATCGTCACCGGCCTGACGGAGACAACCTTCGGCACAAACGACGTCTGCACCCGTGCACAAGCTGCGACCATGATCTACCGCTATGCTCAGGCGCAGGGCAAGGGCTTCACGGGCGCGTGGATGTTCCTCCTGCCGTTCACCGATGTGCCCGAATGGGCGTATGAATCGGTGGCGTGGTGCTACATGAACGGCGTGACTACGGGCGTGAACGAGACAGCCTTTGCACCGGGCAACGACTGTACCCGCGCGCAGATCGTCACTTTCCTGTGGAGAGCGTTCAGCAAGTAAATGAGATTGGCGTTATAAAGTGAACGTCCGGCGGCCCATTGCCGCCGGACATTTTATCGTGTTTCAAATTGGATTCAGACCCTCGTGCAGCTAAAAAGCTGGAACAGCGGTGAGGTCAACAAGGAGTCTGTCGTAGAAGATTGGTGTATCAGGGACAAAAGACACATACTGTGAAACTATTTGCAACCAAAGCTACGCAGCCCAGCGGGGCCGCGGCGCCGGAGGAAGCGGACACACGCCATAGGCGTGCATCCGCTTCCTCCGACTTTTCTTTGCCCAAGTGTGGGGGGAGCAAAATGCTCCAAGCAGTGACAAGAACAGAACCCCCTGTTTCGGCGTGTGGGCCGTTGTGTGCGATTCTTCTCCGAAAGGCGAGTGTGTACCCGCTTTCACTCGTGAAAGCGAACGTGGGCCGTTTGTGAGAGAAGTTGAAAAACGCGATGAAAAGCGGTTTGGAACAGCGTTGTGACGGTAACTTTTTGGCGATATTTGCGGGAACGCTTTTGGGCGAAAAACCGAACTTTTTAAGCCAGATTTTTGGATAGAGAAGGCCGTTCGATAAAAGCACAAGATAAAGGGCCGCAGTCGCAAGCGCCTGCGGTCCGCCCACAAAGCCCCGCAGTGCGGGGCTTTCCGAGGTTTTGAAACCGCAGTCTAAGGTGCACCTTGAGAGGCACTTTCGCAGTCATAGGTGAACGTTAGGCACAGAAAAGGCCCGTGACAACGGACTTTTCAAGGTGGACATTCCGCAGGCGTTTGAGGAAATCGCAGTTTTCAACCGCTCAAAAAAGTGCTTTTTGTGCAGCGGCGATTTTCAGCGCAGATCGTACATATTTTGCGCCGCTGTAGTCAATGGAGAGGGCTTCTTGACCGTTCGAAAATCGCACCGCTGTAACCAAAGAAGAGCGTCCTCAGGCAGTGCAGAAATTGCGCCGCAATAGTCAAAGATAAGGCGGCGCAGCTCCGAGGTGCAAATGATAACTTTCTGATAACGATTCCGTTTTTCGGTAGCTTTGTTCCCTTGGTTACGGTATTGTTCGTTGCGAAAGGGGCTGATACCATGCCGAAAAGACGAGCGAACGGGGAAGGGAACATCCGCAAACGAAAGGACGGTCGATGGGAGGGCCGGTACACAGTCGGCCACGATCCCGAAACAGGGAAGTCCATCATCAAGAATGTTCTCGGCAAGACGCAGGCGGAAGTCAAGGAAAAGCTGAAAAAAGCCATCGAAGAAAATGTGGGCATCGACTATGGGCGGGCCAAGACCTACACGGTGGGAACATGGCTGGAGGTCTGGATGGAAAACTACGCAAAAATCAAGCTGCGCCCATCGACCTTCAAAACCTCGCAAGGCTTTCTGAAAAACCACATCAAGCCGCAGATCGGCAGCATCCCGCTGGCAGACCTGACCTCTCTGGACTTACAGCGGTTCTATAAGCACCTGCTGGACGGCGGGCGAGTAGACCGCATCGAGGCCAAGAAAAAGCCGAAAGGGTTAGCCCCAAAAACCGTGCGGAACATCCATCAGATGATCGGCTCGGCGTACAATCTCGCCATGGAGCAGAAGTTGGTAACCCGCAACCCGACGCAGGGCTGCGCCTTGCCGAAAGTCGAACACAAGGAGATGAAAACCCTGACCGCCGACCAGCTCAGCGCCTTCTTCCACGAGGCCAGGGACAGCGGTGTGTACGAACTCTACTACCTCGACCTCGCCACGGGATTGCGGCGCGGCGAGTTGTTGGGGCTGAAATGGGCAGATGCTGACCTCGACCGTGGCGTGCTGAAAATCCAACGGGCCATTTCCCGGCAGAACGGCAAGGTAGTCGAGGCACCGTTGAAAACGAAAAACGCCTACCGCACCCTGCCTCTGTCGGCAGACGCGATAAGCGTATTGAAAGTGCAGAAATGCAAAGTCGGAAACAGCGAGTGGGTATTCCCATCGCCCACCGGAGGCCCTATGTCCCCGGACAGCGTCCTGCATATGCTCCAGCGGGTGCTGAAACGGGCGGGCCTCCCGAGAATACGCTTCCACGACCTGCGCCACACCTTTGCGACTATGGCACTGCAAAACGGTGTGGACGTAAAAACGGTGTCCACGATGCTGGGCCACTACTCGGCGGGTTTCACGCTGGACACCTACGCCCACGTCACCACCGACGCGCAGCTCAAAGCCGCCCAGACGATGGGCAATATCCTCTCCCGTGCCGTCTGATGCTTTCCGCTGTTCGCTCCCGTTGGGGTCAGCGTTTGGGTCAGAAAAAAGCGGTACACTAAAAACGGAACTTATGAAAAGCAAAAGTCCTCGAAATCAGACGATTTCGAGGACTTTTGGTACGCCGTGAGGGATTCGAACCCCCGGCCTTCTGGTCCGTAGCCAGACGCTCTATCCAGCTGAGCTAACGGCGCGTGTCCTTTCATACAACAAAGGTAGTATAGCACTGTGAAGCGCAAAATGCAAGCCCTTTTTCAAATTTTTTACTGTTTTCGTTTGATTATACCGCAGCGAGCACTCTCGTCCGATAAAATATGCAGGCGTCAGCGGCGGGATTCGCCGCCGACGCCTGCTTTCCGCTTGAAAAGCTCGCCAGACGCTTACAGGTCGTCGCGGTTGACCGGGCAGGACATACAGCGCGGGCCACCGCGGCCGCGGGAAAGCTCCGCGGACGGGATGGTGATGACGTCGATGCCCTTCTTGACGAGCAGCTCGTTGGTGACGTAGTTGCGGTCATAGGTGATGACGCGCCCGGGCGCAATGCAGAGGGTATTCGAGCCGTCGTTCCACTGCTCGCGCTGCGCAGCCAGCAGATCGCCGCCGCCGCAGCGGATCAGGTCGACCGCAGGCAGCTTGAGCTCAAGAGCCAGAATATCCTTCAGCTCGTCCTTGAGGGCGGCGAACTTCAGCTCGCCGTGCTCGTCGAGCATCATCTCGTAGACGCTCAGCGGGCCCTCGATCTCCGGATGGATGGTGAACTTGTCGTAATCGACCATCGTAAAGACGGTATCGAGGTGCATGAACGCGCGGGTCTCGGGGATATCGAAGGCAAGGACCTTCTTGAAGTCGGAGTTCTGCAGCAGGTTGCGGGCAAAGGTCTCCGCGCCGGAGACGGTGGTGCGCTGGGACAGGCCGACCGCCACGATGTCCTTGGAGAGCACGAGCACGTCGCCGCCCTCGATGGAGTAGCTGTCGGAAAGGTCGTACCACTGCTTGTTCTCCTCCGTGGCAAAGTCACGGTTGTAGAGGTACATATACTTGAGCAGCAGGCTCTCGCGCTTGCGGGCGGGCGTGTGCATCCGGTGGATGTTGATGCCGTTGCCGACGCAGGCGCCGGGGTCGCGGGTGAAGTAGAGGTTGGGCATCGGGTCGGAGACGAAGGGATAGTCGTCCTCAACGAGGTCCATGAGGGAGGTGGCCTCCTTGGTGGCGACCTCGCTGCGCTTGATGCCGGCGATCAGCTCGGCGACCATCTGCTTGGGGGGCATATTCAGAAGATAGCTTGTCATGGACGCGCGCAGGCCCTTGGCATGGATCTTGCTGATGTTCAGGAAGTCGTTCACCAGCTGGATCTGGCGGGCGGGATCGGCGATGGCCTTGGCGACCTCGTCGACATAGTAGACGACCTCGACGCCGTTCTCACGCAGCACGCGGGCGAAGTTATCATGCTCCTCCTGCGCGATCTTGAGGTAGGGCACGTCGTCGAACAGCAGACGCTCGAGCGTGGCAGGCGTCAGCGCCTCCAGCTCCTTGCCGGGGCGATGCAGCAGGACCTTATTGAGCTTTCCGATCTCTGAAAAATTATGGATACCGGGGTACATAGTTGCTCCTTTCCCGGGACGGCGGCGCAATGCGTAGCCCTCCCAACGGTCTGAACAGCAGCCGGAAATTCGTCGGCCGGCTTATTCAGATTCAACACTTTTTATCTGGATGCTCGCGCGTTTCTCATAGTTTTTCACTAAAACCAGTATACTCGGCCGCGCGAAAAATGGTAGTATCAGTGTTTTGCTTTTTTCATGTGCCAGTCAGCCTTCGAGCGACTCCAGCAGCGCCGCGCGGAAGACCTCCATGCCGGCGAGCAGGCGCTCGTCCGACTCATAGGAGTAGTTGATGCGGACATAGTTCCGCCCGCCGTTCTTGAACGGGTAGAACACATAGCCCGGAATGAGGATCAGGCCCATGTTGTAGGCCCGGTTGATGAACTGCTTGCTGTCCACCCCGTCGGGCAGGCGGCACCAGATGTACACGCCGCCGCGCGGTCGCTCATAGGACACGCCGAGGGCAGCCATCTCGTCGAGCTTCTCACACACGAGCCGCTGCTTGCGGCTGTAGCTGGCGCGGAACTCATCGAGCGCCTTATAGTAGGTGCCGTCGTCGAGATAGCGGCCCAGCAGCTTCTGCGTCATCCAGTCCGACGCCATCAGGCGCACGGAGACCAGATAGCTCAGGCTGCGGATGACGTCGGCGTTCGCCACGACGACCGCGATGCTCAGGCCCGTGACAAAGGTCAGCGAGAAGGAATAGATGTAAATGACGTTTTCCAGCGTGTCGAACGCCTTGATGGGCGGCAGCTTCTCGCCCTCGTAAACGAGCTCGCTCGCGGCGTCCTCCTCCACGATGGGAACACGGTAGGTGTTGGAGATCTCGATGATCTTCTTCCGCCGCTCCAGCGAGAGGATGTGGCCGGTGGGATCGTGAAAGCTCGAGTTGACGAAAATGAAGCGCGGATGCTTGTGAAGGATGAGCTTTTCAAGCAGGTCCACGCGCATCCCGTCCTGATCCACCGGCACGGTGAGGATCTTCGCGCCGGCCAGCTCCATCGCGCGAGACATATCCGGGTGGACCGGCTCCTCCATGACCACGGTGTCGCCGGGCTGGACGAGGAGCGTCACGATGAAGTCCACCGCCTGATTCGTCTCGGACAGAATCTGGATCTCGCCGGTGGACGCCTTGACGCCCTTGGTGCTGAGGAAAGAGACGAGCTTCTGCCGCAGGAACTTATCGCCCTTGTAGGGACTGTAGAAATACTGACAGCAGCCCGCGCTCGTCATCAGCGGCGCGATGTCGTGCGCGACGCGCTCGGGACGGAACACCTCGTTGGTGGAGATGCCGCTGCCGAGGGAGTATTTGCTCTCGTCGGTAAAGCGCTGGAAAAGATCGTCAAAGGTCTTTTCCATGTCGAGGTGGCGATCCTTGATCTCATTGATCCAGTTCACGCGGCGGCTCGGCTTGTCGGAGGCTCCCGCCTCCCCTTCCCCGCCGTCCTCCGCCGCGGGCGGGACGGCGACGACGTAGCCGATGCCCTGCCGGGACTCGATCCATGCGTCGCTCTTGAGCTCGCCATACGCCTTGACGACCGTATTGCGGTGGACCTCAAGCATTTGAGCCAGGCCGCGCTCCGAGGGCAGCACGCTGCCGGACGGCAGCGCACCGCACATGATCTGCGCGCGAAGCTGATCCACGATCTGCAGATAGACCGGTATTTTGCTTTGTTTATCCAGCTTGACGTCCATGCTTTCTCCTTCCGTGCGCAGCGCCTGGTGAAATAAGAACCGGAGAACCTCTACGGTGCTCCGGCTCTCGTTTGCTATGTAACGATGATCCTGCCCGTCTTACTTAAAACATCAAATGCGCGATGGGGCAGACGATCAGCAGGCTGATGATAGTACGCTCAAGGAAGATCACGAACAGCTCCCAGATGTTGAGGGGCAGCTTGGAGCCGAGGATCAGACCGCCGACCTCGGAGAGGTAGAGCACCTGCGTGACGGAGACGACCGCGACGATGAAGCGGGCCATATCGCTGGCACACTCCGCGATCAGAATGGCGGGCGTGAGCATATCGGTGAAGCCGACGATCATCGTGGAGGCAACCGCACCGGCCTCGGGCACACCGAGCAGCTCCAGCAGGGGCTTGAAGGGCAGACCCAGCCAGGCGAAGATCGGGGTGTGGTTGGCGAGGATCAGAGCAACGGTACCGACCGCCATAACGGTGGGCAGAACGCCGAACCACATACTGCAGGCGTTCTTGGCGCCGCTGGCGAAGAACTCGCCGATGCCCTTGTGCTGCGCGACGCGCTTGAGCGCGAGGTCCATGCCGTACTCAGTGGAGTTCTTGTAGCCCTCGGGCAGGGTGTCGGGAGCGGCCTTGCCGGGAACCAGATAGGTGTCGGGCTTGTTGCGCAGCGGGTAGAGATAGGGGCAGATGATGGCGCAGACGATGCCGACGAGGCAGACGATCAGGTAGTAGATGCCGAACTTGTCGAGCATACCGACCGTATCGAGAACGACGAGGGTGAAGGTGATGGAAACAGCGGAGAAGAGCGTCGCGATGATGCTCGCTTCCTTGGCAGTGTAGTAGCCGCCCTCGTACTGGTTGCAGGTGAGCATAACGCCGAGGGTGCCGTCGCCGATCCATGAGGTGATGCAGTCGACCGCGGCACGACCGGGGACCTTGAAGAGCGGGCGCATGACCTTGGTGAGCTTTGCGCCGACGAACTCGAGCAGGCCGAAGTCAAGCAGCAGAGGCAACAGGATGGCTGCAATAACGAAGATGATGACGAGGGTGGTGAGCAGATCGTAGAGCACGAAGCCGCCCTGATCGCCGCTGGTGATGAGGCTCACAAGGCCGGTACCCTCAGAGCCCACACCGAGGTAGGTCAGCCACACGAAGATGGCGGCCAGCACACGGATGACGACCCAGATGGGGCCGCAGGAAAAGCATTCCTTGAGGATGGGGCTATCCATGATGAACTTGGGCTTTCCCAACGCAACAAGGCACATGACGGCGGAGACCGTCAGGATGATGACGCACAGCAGGGGCAGGAAGCCGCCGATGGCGCCGGAGATGATGTCCGCGATGATCTTGACGACGACCGTCCAATCACCGTCCGCATTCTTGACGGGGATCATGAACAGGATAACGCCGATGATCGAGGGGATGAGGAACAGAGCCTTCAGGCTGCCTCTGCTTTTCGTGGTGTTATTTTCCACTTTCTTCTCTCTCCTTAAAAGATAGATTGACGCGAGAGCCAAAAACCGATCTTCCTTCCCGTCTTTTTTTGGTCAATTCGCTGTCATTTACTACTTTATACTAAATTAACAGGTTCGCAAGTACCAGTTAGAGTTGCAGATTGTATACCAGTCATAGATTCAGCAGCACTTCCGCCTCTTTTTATGTGCATTTAGCTCAAATTTGACTGCCGCTTTTTGGCATTTCCGCCCGTTTTTTCCGTTTGTCACAGCAAAATGACCACATCGGCGCTCTCCGATTTGGTCCTTTGGCAGAATCGGCCTGAATGCAGCGTTTTTCCGCTCAGCGCGGGGCCAGCGTGACCGCGAGCCGGTTCTCGCTCACCGTTTCGTCCCGCACCGTCAGGCGGTAGCATAGCTCCAGCGTGCCGCACGCTCCGTCAAAGGACGCGCAAACGCTGTCCGTGTGAAGCTCCATTGTCAAGCGTCCGAGGGGAAGCTCATAGAATATGGTATGGCACTCTCCCGCCGCGAAGGTCATCTCGCTGCGCACCGCGCCGCGGCGCGTGAGCGTGACTCGGCTGTCCGCGAAGCGGAGCAGTGTTTTGACGGTGCCGGCCTCCGACGGCTCTTCGTAGGCGAGCAGCCAGCCGTCCGCCGTATGCTTGAAGACGCCCTCGCACACCAGCTCGCTTACATCCTCCTCCGCGCCGGGGCAGCGCTGCACGCCGCACACGCGGACGGAAACGTCCTCTTTCACAAGCGATCCCCCTTTCTTTTTTCACATTCTGCCTGTTTTTGCTATGGCATTTTGACGCAGAGTGTGCTATCATCATGGAAACTGAAATCTGCATCACAGGAGGCGCAGCATGAAAATCGAATTGACGGAAAAGCAATTCCGCCGTCTTCTTGATCTGGTCTATATCGGCAACTGGGTGCTCAACTCCACGCGCGGCGACGACCGCATCCGCGAGTACGACGAGGTGGAGAGCACCGTTTTCTCCAACTGCATCAACCACGGCATGGTGCCGCTGGTCGAGTCCTATCAGGGCGAGCTGATCCCCTCGCGCGCCTTCGCCGAGGGCGGCATCCATGAGGCTATTCTCGCTTACGAGGACACGATGTTCTTCGAGATCCTCGCCCAGGAGCTCGCCCTGCGCGACATGGACTCCGACGCGCCCACGCCGGAAAATTACGACGAGCTGCGCGAGCGCATGGATGTGTACTTAGGTGAATTTGAGCAGCACGGGACCGACAACATCACCGTGGAAATGTAAGACCGGAAAAAAGAAACGCCGTGACCGCGCGGCTTTTCTTTTTTTGCACTTTCGCTATGATCGGATCGCCATGCGCTCCCATTTTCCGCTGCGGTAGCGGGCGTAGAAAATGACGCTGCGCGTCGCCCAGTCGAGGATCGCGTGGGCGAACCACACGCCGACTACGCCATAGCCGAGATAGCGGCCGATGACATAGGCTCCCAGCACACGCACGAGCCACATGGTGAGCATACTCACGACCATGGTATAGGTCGCGTCGCCCGCGGCGCGCAGAAAATATGGGATCATAAACGACGGAAGCCAGAGGAGGATGGCGCTGCCGCCGTGGATGAGCATGACCTCACGGGCCAGCACTGCCGCTTCGGGCGCGACGTCGTACACGCGCAGAATGAGCGGGATGCAGAGGATCAGCGTGATGTTGATAAACGCCATGACCGCATAGGTCGCAACGGTCAGCTTTTTCATATAGTACCGCGCGCGGTCATAGGCGCCCGCGCCGACGCATTGGCTCACCACGGTCGTCAGGCCCATGCAGATGGCCTGCCCTGCAAACACATGGAAATTGCCCATCGTATTGCCGATGGCGTTGGCCGTGATGCTCGCCGTGCCAAAGGTGGAGATGAGGCTGAAGAGGATGAGCCGTCCGAAGTGGAACATCCCGTTCTCCACTCCGCTGGGGATGGCAATGCGGAAGATGTTGCGCATGACGCGCTTTTCAAAGCGGAACGCGCGGATGTCAGAAAGATGCAGCTCGAGCTTTTCGTTGAAGAGCAGCCACACGATCACGACCGCCGCCACCGTGCGCGAGACGAGCGTGGGAATGGCGACGCCCGCCACATCGAAGCCGAGGCCGAAGATCAAAATGGCGTTGCCCGCCACGTTGATGCCGTTCATCAGCAGCGAGACCTTGAGCGACACGCCGGAGCGCGACATCGTGCGGAAGAGCGCCGCGCCGCCGTTGTAGAGCGCGATGCCCGGAATGGAGGCCATAACGTAGCTGTAATAGATGTTCGTCGCCTCCATGACGTCCGCGTCGATGTGCCCGAAAAGGCGGGTGACGATCAGGTCCCGAAACAGGTATAAAAGCGCCGTCACCGCCAGCGACACCACGCCGAGCAGCACCATGAGCTGCTGCGCGCTGCGGCATGCCTCCTCCCGCTCGCGCCGGCCGAGGTACTGACCGGCCACGACCGCGCCGCCGGTCGCCATGGCGGAGAAAATGTAGATCATCAGCGCGCTGACGCTGTCCACGAGCGACACCGCCGAGATCGACGCATCGCCCACGGTCGCGACCATCAGCGAGTCCGCAAGACCCACCGTGATGCCGAGCAGCTGCTCGGCCAGCATCGGCAAAATCAGGCTCACGAGCTGACGGTTGGTAAATTCAATATTTTGCCTCCCCGCGAGCGGGGACATCTGCTCATCCATTCCGAAATCATCGGCGAGCTCCGCCGAAGCCTCTCTTTCTTTGTCCGGCACCGCCGCGCGGCAGATAACCATAATGAGTATAGCGGTTTTCGCCCGCCGCGTCAAGGACGGCCGGGCGGTTTTTGTATCGCGTGGGATAAAATGACGCCGAAATCCATACAATGGACAAAGCAAATAAACGGAGGTGTCCTTATGCAAAAAAGGCTGCTGCGTTGGGAGCTGATCGGCTTCGCGTTCACCGGCGCGGTCGGTACGCTGCTGCATTTCGTGTACGAGTGGACCGGAGGCAATCCGCTCATCGCGGCGTTCTGTGCCGTCAACGAGTCCACCTGGGAGCACATGAAGCTGCTGTTCGTGCCGTTCTTTCTCTTCACCATGGTGCAATTCATCGTTTTTGCCGAGCCGCTGCGGAGCTTCTTTGCCGCCAAGGCCGCGTCCATTCTGCTCGGTCTGCTCGCGATCCCCGTGCTCTTCTACTCGCTCGGCGGGATGTTCGGCAAAACGCCGGACTGGGTGAACATCGCCATTTTCTTTCTCGCGGACGCGCTGCTCTACCTTATGAGCTTCCGTCTGCTCACGCGCGGCGCGCTGCGCGGCGGCGCGTGGCAGCTCGCCGGCTTTCTCCTGCTGTGGGCGCTGGCCTTCGCGTTCGTGTTCTTCACCTACCGCCCCATCCACCTCCCGCTCTGGCAGGACCCGACGAATGGGCTCTACGGGCTCGCCGCGGCAAGGGCCGCGGGATAACTCTCATCATCTGGTGCAGCAAGGAGGGCAGCCGCCGCAGCGGCTGCCCTCCTTGCCATTGTTCTGTTCTTCCTTTCAGCTCTGCTTCGCCAGCAGCGCCGCGCCGATGACGCCTGCGCGGTAGCCGAGCGTACAGAGCTCGATGCGCGTGTGACGCACGGCATAGCGTGAGCCATAGCTCAGCGCCCGCACCCTCTCCCGCAGCGGGACAAGCAGCGTGTCGCCCTGATTGGCCACACCGCCGGAGAGCGCGATGACCTCCGGGAAAAAGATGTTGACGATGTTGGCAACGCCGCAGGCGAGGTCGTCCAGATAGCGATCCACCACCGCCTGCGCGGCGGCGTCGCCGCGCTGCGCCGCGATGAACGCCGTGCGTCCGTCCACCGCGCCGTTCTCCTCGGCAGCGGCGTGCATCCGGCTCTCGGGATGCGCAGCCATCGCGCGCTTTGTCTCACGGATGAGCGCAGTCGCGCTGGCATAAGCCTCAAAGCAGCCGCGCCGTCCGCAGGTACATTCCTCGCCGCCCGCGCGGATGACCATGTGGCCCAGCTCGCTCGCCGCGCCGGTGTAGCCCGTGAGCATTTTGCCGTCCAGCACCACACCGCCGCCGACGCCTGTACCGAGCGTGACGATCACGGCGCTCTGCGCACCTTTGGCACAGCCGACCAGCGCCTCCGCCAGCGCGGCCACGTTCGCGTCGTTGCCGATGCGCAGGTCAAAGTCCGTGCGCGACTTGACCGCCGCGCGCAGGTCAAAGTTCTTCCAGCCGAGGTTGTTCGCATAGAGCACGCGGCCGGTCTCGTCGTCCACCGTTCCCGGGCAGCCGAGCCCGACGCCGCCGAGCGAGGTCCGGTCCACGCCGGATGAAAGCTCTTTGATGACCGCGGCGATGCCGTCGCAGACCGCCTCCGCACCCAGCCCGACGCGCGTGGGACGGCTCACCTCCCGCGCGATCTCGCCCGTCTCGCTCACAAGCGCGCCCTTGATGTTTGTTCCGCCAAGGTCAATGCCGATATAGTACATGGAACAGTCCTCCCCACCGGCAAAATTTTCAGTCGTATTATACCCGCTGCGGCGCGGAATTGCAAGAGGTCAGCCGTGCTCGCCGATGGCTTCTTCGAGCTTTTCCAGCGCCCGCTTTTCGATGCGGGAGACATAGCTTCTTGAGATGCCGAGTTTTTTTGCGATTTCGCGCTGGGTGCGCGGCATCCGGCCCCCGAGGCCGTAGCGCAGCGTGACGATCTCGCGCTCGCGGTCGGTCAGGCATTCGCGCACCAGACGGCGAACCAGCACGCTGTCCTCCCGGTCCTGCAGGTCGGAGAGCATCGTGTCGTCCACGCCGACCACATCCATCAGCATGAGGTCGTTGCCGTCCTGATCCGTCTCGATGGAGTCCGAGAGCGAGACCTCGCCCTGCAGCTTCTTACGCGAGCGGAAATACATCAGGATCTCATTCGCTATCCTCTCCCAACGGATACATAGGTTGCTCAACAGGGGGCAAATCCGCCTCTCCGTCCTCCGCAAAGAGGTAAACATAGGCATTTTTGCCGTCCCAGACCACCTTTTTGACGATGGTGCGCAGCAGGCGGCGCTTTTCCTCCAGCGTGGCAGAATCCACTGCACTGGCAAAGGATTCGATCATTTCCTGATGGAAGGCGAACTCCTGATGGAGCATTCGGCTCTGCTCGGTGAGGGCTTCCAGCTCGGCAAGACGCAGCTGCTGGGTCTCGCTCTCCTGATGGAGCGCGTCGATCTGCTCCATGACGTACTTCGCGGAGGTGTCGCTGGCAACGGACAGGGATTCCACCAGCCGCTTGATGCGGTCTTCCGTCTCGGTGTGTTTTTCCCGGAGCAGCGCCAGCTCTGCGTCGTAGCCCTCCTTGCTGCCGCTGATGACCTTCTTGGTCTGCGCCAGCAGCCGGGTAAGTGTCTCCTTGTCGGCAGACAGCTTGCGGATCTCCTCGATGATTTTAGCGTCCAGCGTGTTGCCGTTGCAGTTTTTCATAGAGCAGACCGTGCCGTGGCTGCGCTCCTTGGTGGAGCACATGTAGGTGTAGATCAGTTCGCCGTCCGCCGTGCGGCGGTTGGTCAGCTTCGGGCGCATATAGTCGCCGCATTCGCCGCAGCGCAGAAGTCCGGACAGCAGCGCCACATTGCTGCGCGGTCTGCGGTAGCTCTTGGATTTGTTGACATCCAGCATGGCCTGCACCCGTACCCAGTCGCTGCCCGCGACGATGCCCGGATGCTTGCCCACCGCCACGATCCATTCCTCCATCGGGCGGATCTGGTTCGCCTTGCCGGGGCGCTGGAGGGTGCGGTTATAGGCCATGATGCCGTGCTCGCCATCGAATTCCGAACGCTCGGCGAACAGGTCAACATTATTTTCTTTCAGATACTGATACGCCGTCTCGTCGGCGATCATGTAAACCGGGTTCGTGAGAATGCCCCGGATGGCAAAGCGGGTGAACTGCTTGCCGCGCTTCGTGACGCAGCGATGCTCCAGCAGATACTGGTCGGTCTTGCTGAGAGAGCCGGTCTCCATGAACACCTCGAAGATCGTCTTGACCAGCTGAATTTCCTCCGGGATGGGTTTGAGCTTGCAGGCTTTTTTCACCTTGCCGTCCACCGTCACGCTGGACAGGCTTTCCGAGGCGTAGCCCGTGGGTGTTGTGCCGCCCAGCCAGCGTCCGGTCTTGGACAGCTCGTGCATGTTGTCCCGGATGCGCTCGGCGATGGTCTCCCGCTCCAGCTGGGAGAACACGGACGCAATGTACATCATGGCGCGGCCCATGGGCGAGGACGTGTCGAACTGCTCGCGGATGGAGATGAAGTCGATGTGCCGGTCGCCCAAATCCTCGATGAGCTTGGCAAAGTCGCCGATGTTGCGGCTGATGCGGTCGAGGCGATAGACCACGATGGCGGCAAAGGCGATCTTCTGCGAGTCCTTCATCATTTTCTTGAACTGCGGGCGCTCCAGATTGCCGCCGGAAAAGCCCTCGTCCTCGTAGACCAGCACGTTTTCCGCCGTTTCCTCACCAAAGTGCATGGCGATGTACTGACGGCAAAGCTCGATCTGATTCTCGATGCTCTCGCCCTTGCCGGTGAATTTGGACTTGCGGGAGTAGATAACGTATTGCTTCGGCGTATCTTTCGTTTTCATGGCGGCACCTCGCGCTATTCGTTAGGTTGGTATGTATATTATAACGGATTGGAATCCGTTTGAAAAGGTGCCGAGGAAAGAATCTGAAAATATTTCCGAGAAAATGCTCTCTGTCTCCGGTTTTTGAAAAGTGTCATTTTCCATGAAAAAAGCCTCCGTTTTGCTTCTCGGATGTGTTCCATAGGAAAACACCCACGCCTACCTGCTTGCGGCGAACTGAGAGGGAAAACAGAGGCTTTCGCACCCTAAATGATGCAGTTTTGAGGGCATCGCTCATCCCCACCTCAAGATTGCTGTGTATCATTACTTGTCATACGTCAAGTTTATTTTACGTCACGGCTTGTCATATGACAAGATGCATCGTAAAAACCGCCGCCCCGATTTTGTTCAGGGCGGTGGTTTCATCATGCAAGGCTTCGCAGATATTCTTCCACATTCTGATACTGCGGAAGGCGAGCATAATGTCCCCGATGTGCTCGGGATGCGGAGGCCGTGCGTTCGAGCCGCATTGCTCCGCGCCAAGAGAACGGCACGACAAAAGTCGTGTCTTTCTCTTTTCTCAAATTTTTCATATTCCTACTTGACAAGTAGGTAACATCGTGTTACAATGCCTATTAATCCGATAGGAAATATATGAATCAGAAATGAGGCAAGCCTATGCTGTCCTTTTTCATGCCCCGATGTCGCCGGTAAACGCCTTCCCTCTCTCTTAAAATTACTTCTCTTTCAAAAAATATACAACGTACAATAAAAGGAGTTTACCGTTATGAAGACTTATGATACCATTACCGACCTGATCGGCTCCACTCCCCTGCTCAAGCTCAACCGTTTCGCCGCCGCGGAAAACCTCGGCGCTGAGGTCTACGCAAAGCTCGAATACTTCAATCCCGCCGGCTCCGTCAAGGACCGTATCGCCTATGCCATGATCACCGACGCCGAGAAGAGCGGCGCGCTCAAGCCCGGCTCCGTCATTATCGAGCCGACCAGCGGCAACACCGGCATCGGCCTCGCCGCCGTCGCCGCCGCGCGCGGCTACCGCATCATCATCGTTATGCCCGAGACCATGAGCGTCGAGCGCCGTCAGCTGATGAAGGCCTACGGCGCGGAGCTGGTACTCACCGAGGGCGCCAAGGGCATGAAGGGTGCCATTGCCAAGGCACAGGAGCTGGCCGCCCAGACGCCGGACAGCTTCATCCCCGGTCAGTTCACCAACCCCGCGAACCCCTCCGCGCACCGCGCCACTACGGGCCCCGAGATCTGGAACGACACCGACGGCACGGTGGACATCTTCGTTGCGGGCGTCGGCACCGGCGGCACGCTGACCGGCGTGGGCGAATACCTCAAGAGCCAGAACCCCAACGTCAAGGTCGTAGCGGTCGAGCCCGCCGGCTCCCCAATCCTGTCCAAGGGCGTCGCGGGCGCGCACAAGATCCAGGGCATCGGCGCGGGCTTCGTGCCCGACACGCTCAACACTAAGATCTACGATGAGATCATCACGGTGGAGAACGAGGACGCCTTTGCCACCGGCCGCGAGCTGGCGCACAAGGAGGGCCTGCTCGTCGGCATCTCCTCCGGCGCGGCGGTGTGGGCTGCTGCCCGGCTCGCCAAGCGTCCCGAGAATCAGGGCAAGCGCATCGTCGTCCTGCTGCCCGACACCGGCGACCGCTACCTTTCTACCCCGATGTTTGCGGACTGATCCCACGCTACCCTTTTGACGCAGATCTCCTCCGCGCGCAGCGCGAGGGAGGCATACCATGCGGCGAGGAGCTGCTCCGGCTCCCCGCCGCATTTCTCTGCCCGCTCACCTCCGTAGGTCACGCGCAGCGACGCAGCGCCGAGCGGCAGGACAATGCCCCTCGCCGCAGAAATCTCTGCCGCATCGTCGAAGCAGAGCACGATGTCCGCGCCCTCCGGCACGCGCAGGACGGGAGCCGCGACACCGAAGCGGCTGCGCAGCCTCTGCGACAGCTCCCAGCCGCCCTGCGCCGTGCAGAGCTGCAAATAGCGCGTGTCCGCCGCCAGCGTCTCCGCCGCCGCGGCATAGGCGCGCGTGACTCGCAGAGCGCAGAGCGCGATGGTCGCTCTGCGCGGCGCGATCTCCTGCTGTGCCATCACGCGGCGCGCGATGGCAGCAGCCGCCGCCTCGCGCAGTGGCCGCACATCCACCGGGACGATCCCCCGCGCGGCAAAGCGCTCATACGCGGAAAACCCCCGCGGAAAGACCGCCTGCGTCACGCCGTACCGTTCCAGTGTCCGCGCGGCGGTACGCAGGCTCCACACCGCCCGCAGGCCGTCGCCGCGGCGGATGCCTACGGCAAGGAACCGCACACCGCCCAAACACTTCTCCCGCGCGCCGCATCGCTCGCCCGCGCCGCGCCATTCCACTAAGCCAAACATGGTTTTCCCTCTCTCCCCTATCCCACGACACAAAAAGGACTCTCCCTACTCTATGGGAGAGTCCTTTGTTTCCATGCCGGTAAATTCAGTTCCACGCCTTAACGTAGTCCGTCAGGTACTTGAGCGGATTGACGAGCTGACCGTTCTCCGTGATCTCAAAATGCAGATGCGGACCGCTGCCGACGCCGCTCGAGCCGGTCACGCCGATGGCCTGTCCCTGCTTGACCACCGCGCCGACGCTCACCGAGCGCTTGGAAAGGTGCTGGTAGGTGGTCGTGTTGCCGCTGCCGTGGCTGATGACGATGTATTGCCCGCGCACACTGTTGCTCGACGAAATGATGACCGTGCCGGCCTTGGCGGCATAGACGGTGGAGCTGTAGTACACGCCGCCGATGTCAATGCCGCGGTGGTTGGTGGAGGCGCCCTTGATGCCGGTGTTGCGCTTGCCGAAGGGCGATGTGACGCGCTTGCTGGTCGTCACGGGCCAAATGTAGCCGCCGTAGGTCACCGTTGTGTTGCCCTGCTGCGCGGCAAGCTCCTTGCTCAGGCGGACGATCTCCTTCTGCGTTTTTTCCTCCTCGGCCTCGATCTCGGCGAGCACGTCCTTATAATCCGCCTCGTTCTCCTCCATTTCCTTGATGAGACCGGTCGCCTCGGTGCGCTGATCGCGCAGCTCGTTGTTCTTGACCGCCAGCGCCTCCTTGGCGCTCTGCTGCTCGGCGAGCGAGGTCTCGAGCGTCTGCTGCTTTTCCGCGATCTGCGCCTGCAGCACGCGCAGGTCGTCGATCACGCGCTGGTCGGCCTCCATCACCTCGCTGATGAAGTCCATCGCGCCGAGCAGCTCCTCAAAGCTCGACGACTGGAAAAGCACTGACCAGTAGGACACCGTCCCGCGCTCCTCCATCGCGCGCACGCGCTTGCAGAACAGCTCGTACTGATCCGCCTCCTGCGCCTGCGTCTCGCTGAGCTCCTGCTCGGTCTGCTCGATGAGCGCTTCATACTGCGCGATCTGCTGCTCGGTGTTGGCGATCTCCTCGCTGATGAGGTCGATCTGCTGATCGAGCAGCGCCTTGCGCTTGAGCGTGTTGGCCTTGTCCTTTTTGAGCGCGCTGAGCTGCTTGTTCACCTCGCTTTTTTTGCTTGAGAGCGCGTTGGATTCCTTTTTCAGCTTGTCGATGTCTGCCTGGGTGACGGCGGAGGCCGTCTGCGGCGGCAGTCGCAGCGGCGTCAGGTCCGCCGCGAGCACACCGAAGGCAAACAGGAACGCGACCGCCGCGCGCAATACTCGTTTTGTTCTCATGGGCAGCCGCCCTCCTTTTTCAGACTTGCAGGAATTTGCGGATCGCCGTCAGGCTGCCGCCGACGCCGACGAGCATTCCCACGCCGACGAACACCAGCGCGACCGGCTTCCATATCGTCGCAAAGTCCACAACGCTGAAGAGATTCAGCGCGTCGGACACGGAAATGCTCCGCGCGACGGTCGCGTACAGCAGCCATTGCAGGCCGAAGGCGACGCCCGCGCTCAGAAGGCCGATGATGAAGCCCTCATACACAAAGGGCCAGCGGATGAAGCCGTTCGTCGCGCCGACCATCTTCATAATGGCGATCTCGTCGCGCCGGTCGAAGGTCGTGAGCTTAATGGTATTGGAGATGATGAACACGGAAACGACCAATAATATCGCAATGAGCGCGATGCACACCACGCCCGCCACGTTCCGCAGCGTGATGAAGCCCTCCGCCAGATTTTCGTCCGCGCGGGCGTCCGCGATGCCGGTCACCTTCTTGACCGCCTCGCGCGTCTCCTCCATCCGGCCGAGGTCGATCACCTTAATGGCAAAGCGGTCGCGCAGGATCTCCGGGTCCAGATCGCCGAGGGCGTATTTCCCCTCGTACTTTTTCTCGAAGGTCTCGCACGCCTCCTCGCGCGTGATAAAGCGCACGCTCCTCACATTCGGCACCGCCTCGACGGCGGACTGGAGCGAGCGCCCCTGTGCCTCCGTGAGCGTATCGTCCACAAAGGCAAGGATCTCGTTTTCACTTTCCAGCTGACGAAGCTGCTCGTTGACGTTGTAGGCCACGAGGGAAAACGTGCCCATGACAAGCAGGCAGGCCACGGTGATGCCGACAGCCGCAAAGGACATAAAGCCGTGGCTGAACAGGTTCACCACGCCCTCGTGGAAAAAGTAACCAAAATCGTGTCTTCTCATCGCGCCTCACCTCATATTGTAGCCGATGCCGTCGCTCACGACGATACCGCGCTCAAGCGTAATGACGCGCTTCTGGAACTTGTTGACCAGATCCTTTTCGTGCGTCACGACGAGCACCGTGGTGCCGAGCTGGTTGATGCGCTCGAGCAGCATCATGATCTCCAGCGAGCGGGCGGGGTCGAGGTTGCCGGTCGGCTCGTCAGCGATGATGGTATAGGGGTTGTTGACGAGCGCGCGCGCGATGGCCACGCGCTGCTGCTCGCCGCCGGAGAGCTGGTTGGGGAACTGATTGGCCTTGCCGTCCAGTCCCACCAGCTTGAGGACGTAGGGAATGCGCTTCTTCGCCTCACGCGGCGAGGAGCCCACAGCACGCATGGCAAAACTCAGATTTTCATAGACCGTTTTCTTCTCGATCAGGCGGAAATCCTGAAAGATCACGCCGATGGACCGGCGCAGCAGCGGGATCTGCCGGTCGGAAATGTTGTTGAGGTTGAAGCCGTTGATCATCAGTCGGCCGCCGCTCGGCAGGACCTCGCCCGTGAGGAGCTTGATGATGGTCGATTTGCCGCTTCCGGAGGGACCGACGAGAAAGACGAATTCGCCGTCGTTGACCTCCATCGTCACACCGCGCAGCGCGTGTGTCCCGTTCTCATATTCCTTCTGCACGTCGGTCAAGCGGATCATCGCCGTGTTCTCCCCTTTTTCTCCAAGTTTGCCTATTTTATTCTATTATACGCGAGCGGCGAAGAAATGGCAATAAAAATTATGTAAACAGCCGCTGTTTTTTTGACGTTCCTCTGCGGAAAAAGTTCCCAAGGCGCAAAAAAAGAGGCTTTCCCTTCGGAAAGCCTCCTTCGCTATTCTCTTACGCCTCGATGCCGCGGGAGGCAAGGTACTTTTTGACCATCAGCGCCACCTTGAAGGTGATGGCGTCGTCGAACTCACGCAGGTCAAGGCCGGTGAGCTTCTTGATCTTCTCCAGACGGTAGACGAGCGTGTTGCGGTGGACGAACAGTTTGCGCGCCGTTTCGGCGAGGACGAGGTTGTTCTCAAAGAACTTGTTGATGGTGAAAAGCGTCTCCTTATCGAGCGAGTCGATGGGGTTCTTCTTGAAGACCTCCTGCAGGAACATCTCGCACAGGGTGGTCGGCAGCTGATAAATCAGACGGCCGATGCCGAGGTTTTCGTAGCTGACGACATATTTCTCCGTATCGAAGACCTTGCCGACCTCGATGGCGATCTGCGCCTCCTTGTAGCTCTTAGCGAGGTCGCGCAGGTGCGCGGCGACCGTGCCGATGCCGACGACGACCATGCTCTCGCCGTTCTCGCGCAACGTCTCTTCAATGAGCTGGGCGGTCTTCTCCAGATCGCGCGTGCTGACATTCTCGCCAAGCTGCTGAATGAGCACCACGTCGCTCTCGCCCATGGAAAGCGCAAAGCTGGTCTGGCGGTCCGGGAAGATGTTCTGCACGGCCTCCACGGTCAGGCCCTCAAAGCGCTCGTCCAGGCGGCGGATCAGGAACACGCCGCGGTTGAGCTCGGTCTCAACGTGCAGCTCCTTGGCGCGGATATAGAGGTCGCTGAGCATGATGTTGTCGGAGATGATGTTCTTGATGAAGGAGACCTTGTCGTACTTCTCCTCATAATAGCTCTTGGCCGCGTTGAGCGCGACCGCCGCCATGGAGCAGGCCGCACGGCTCATCTCGTTCTCGCCATAGGCAAAAACCGCAAAATCAAAGTGACCGTTCCAGCCGGACAGCGCCTTGAAGGTCTTGCCGGCGAGCGGAACCACGCTCTCCTCCGCGTCGTTGATGCTGCTCACAAGCTCGCTCCAATGACTGCCGATCTCGCTCAGCTCCGTACAGGCAATGACGGTGCCCTCGGCATCGATCACGCCGATCTCGGTATCGACCGCATCCTTGAATTGCAAAACGATGTTCTGGAAAACTCTCCCTGACATGGTGTACCTCCCGAAACCCTTACGCGGGTAGTTTGTGCAACTTGCTGATTGAATGAAATTATTATACTTGGCTTCGACATAATTTGCAAGCTATTTTTTCTTTTTTCCACAAAAAACTTTTTCTTTTTTGTGAAAAGCGTAAAGGATATTGGGACAAGTGTTCAATCTCCCGCAAATTTCGTTGGGCATTTTGTCTACCGCTGAAGTTGTGCCTCCTCTGCTGCCGTCAGCAGGCGGAATTCGCCCGGCGCGAGCGTGTCATCGAGCCGCAGCGACCCCATCGAAAGGCGCTTCAAATACGTCACCGGCTTGCCGCGGGCAGCCAGCATCCGCTTGACCTGGTGGAACTTCCCCTCACGCAGCGTGACGAGACATTCGCTCGTCTCTCCCGCGGCGAGGATCTCCAGCCCCGCGGGCAGGCACTCCAGCCCGTCGCCGAGCGTCATGCCCGCCTCGAACGCCGCGCAGTCCTCGGGTGTCAGCCTGCCTGACACGCGGGCGTAATAGACCTTATCGACGTGCTTTTTCGGACTGAGCAGCGTGTGCGCCAGCTCGCCGTCGTCCGTCAAAAGCAGCAGCCCCTCCGTATCCTTATCGAGCCGTCCGACCGGAAACACGCCGATCTTGCGCAGCTCCGGCGTGAGCAGGTCCAGCACCGTCCTGCCCCGCCCGTCCTCGGTCGCGCTCAGCACGCCCGCGGGCTTATGCAGCATGACGTAGGTGTACCTTCGGAGCAGCAGCTCCTCCCCGTTGACCGCGATGCAGCAGCTCTCCGCGTCATACTTTTCCTCCGCGCTGCCGGCGATCCTCCCGTCCACCAGCACGCGGCCCTCGCGCACGAGCGTCTTGACCTCGCGGCGCGACCAGCGTCCCGTCGAGGCGATGAGCTTGTCCAGCCGTTCCTTCGCCATACCCGTTCTCCTCTGCTTTCACTTTCATTTCTGCGCCCATCCTATCATACTTTGCCCCGTTTGGGAATAGCCTTTTGTGAAAGGGTGTGACGCTGTGTTTATCTGCACAATGAAATATTCCCGCCGCCGGCTGCTCGGCGTTTTGTGGCTGCTGCTTCTTGCCTTTCTCGGCTTTCTCCTGCTGCGCTCATGCGGCTCGGACCGTACCGCTGCCGCCGCAACGAACGAGCAGCGCGTCGCCTACCTGAACTCCCTCGGCTGGCAGGTCGAGCCGGAGCCGGTCGAAACGCTCTCGCTCACCCTGCCCAAGGAGCTGGAGGAGCCCTATCTGAGCTACAACGTGCTCCAGCGCGCGCAGGGCTTTGATCTGGAGCCCTGCTGCGGCAAAACGGTCGAGCGCTGCACCTACACGGTGAAAAACCATCCCTCGGGCAAGGTCTGTCAGGCCGACCTCTACATCTGCGGCGGCGAGATCGTCGCGGGCGATATCCTCTGCACCGGCGAAGGCGGCTTCATTGCGCCGCTGGCCTTTCCGAAGGACGCCTGAGCGCCCACCTTCCCCGCTTCGCTCTCGTTTTCCGGCGGAGCTTCTTCACAGGGCAAAAAGAAAGACAGCCTTTCGGCTGTCTTTCTTCTATCTCATTCAGGAATTAGTCCTTGCACTCGATAACAACACCGGAACCGACGGTACGGCCGCCTTCACGGATAGCGAAGCGGAGGCCCTTCTCGATCGCGATGGGGGTGATCAGCTCAACGTTCATGTCGACGTTATCGCCGGGCATGCACATCTCGGTGCCCTCGGGCAGAGTGATGACGCCGGTGACGTCGGTGGTACGGAAGTAGAACTGAGGACGATAGTTGTTGAAGAACGGGGTGTGACGGCCGCCTTCATCCTTGGTCAGAACGTAGACCTGGCCAACGAACTTGGTGAGGGGGTGGATGGAGCCGGGCTTGCAGAGGACCTGGCCGCGCTCGATCTCGGTCTTGGCAACACCGCGGAGCAGAGTACCAACGTTATCGCCGGCTTCGGCGTAGTCGAGCAGCTTGTGGAACATTTCGATACCGGTGACGACGGTCTTACGACGCTCGTCGGTCAGGCCGATGATCTCGACTTCCTCGCCGAGCTTGAGCTGACCACGCTCAACTCTACCGGTGGCGACGGTGCCGCGGCCGGAGATGGTGAAGACGTCCTCAACGGGCATCAGGAAGGGCATATCGGCCTTACGGTCGGGAGTGGGGATATAATCGTCAACAGCGTCCATGAGCTCCTTGATGCAGGCATACTCGGGGGCGTTGGGATCGGTGGACTCGGAAACGAGAGCGTTCAGAGCGGAGCCCTTGATGATGGGAATCTCATCACCGGGGAACTCGTAGCTGGAGAGCAGCTCACGGACTTCCATCTCGACGAGCTCGAGCAGCTCCTCATCGTCGACCTGGTCGCACTTGTTCAGGAAGACAACGATGGCGGGAACGCCAACCTGACGGGCGAGCAGGACGTGCTCGCGGGTCTGGGCCATAGGACCGTCGGAAGCGGCGATGACCAGGATCGCGCCGTCCATCTGGGCAGCACCGGTGATCATGTTCTTGATATAGTCGGCGTGGCCCGGGCAGTCAACGTGAGCATAGTGACGCTTCTCGGTCTCATACTCAACGTGGGCCGTGTTGATGGTAATGCCGCGCTCGCGCTCTTCGGGAGCCTTATCGATGGAGCTGTAGTCGGTGTACTGGGCCTTGCCCTGCATGGCGAGCCACTTGGTGATGGCAGCGGTCAGGGTGGTCTTACCATGGTCGACGTGACCGATGGTGCCGATGTTTACGTGGGGCTTAGTTCTCTCGAATTTCTGCTTAGCCATTAGAGTGATCCTCCTATTATGATTTTTTCATTGTTTTCGGTGTCACTTGCATAACACCATGATTTTACCGTAAATCGAGCCGATTTGCAACTGTTATTTTCGTGCCTCAGCTCATGTGGCGCCCGGTGCGCTGATCGATGATCTTTTCCTGAATGCTCTTCGGGATCTCGATGTAGTGCGAGGGCTCCATCGTGTACTGACCGCGTCCCTGCGTGCGGGAACGGAGGTCGGTGGCATAGCCGAACATCTCGGCGAGGGGAACGAACGCGTCGATCTGCTGCGCGCCGGAGCGGGCCTCGAAGCCTTGGATCTGACCGCGGCGGCTGTTGAGGTCGCCGATGACATCACCCATATACTCGTCGGGGACAATGACGCTGACCTTCATGATCGGCTCGAGCAGCGTGGGGCCGGCCTTCTGGCAGGCTTCCTTGAACGCCATGGAGCCGGCGATCTTGAACGCCATCTCCGAGGAGTCGACCTCGTGGTAGGAGCCGTCGTACAGCGTGACCTTGACGTCGACCACCGGATAACCGGCGAGCACGCCCGCGAGCATCGCGCCCTGGATACCGGCATCAACCGCGGGGATATACTCCTTGGGAACGCTGCCGCCGACCGTGGCGTTGACGAACTCGTAGCCCTTGCCGGACTCGTTGGGCTCAACGTGGATCTTGACGTGACCGTACTGGCCCTTACCGCCGCTCTGGCGGGCATACTTGGTGTCCTGATCGACGGCCTTGGTGATGGTCTCCTTATAGGCGACCTGCGGCGCGCCGACGTTCGCCTCGACCTTGAACTCGCGGAGCAGACGGTCGACGATGATCTCCAGATGGAGCTCGCCCATACCGGCGATGATGGTCTGACCGGTCTCTTCGTCCGTGTAGGTCTTGAACGTGGGGTCCTCCTCAGCCAGCTTCATCAGCGCAATGCCCATCTTCTCCTGACCAGCCTTGGTCTTGGGCTCGATGGCAACGCGGATCACAGGCTCGGGGAACTCCATGCTCTCGAGGATGATCGGGTGCTTTTCATCGCAGAGCGTGTCGCCCGTCGTGGTGTTCTTGAGACCGACCGCCGCGGCGATGTCGCCGGAGTAAACGGTCTCGATATCCTCACGATGGTTGGCGTGCATCTGCAGGATACGACCCATGCGCTCACGAACATTCTTGGTGGAGTTGAGAACGGAGGAGCCGGTGTTGAGTGTACCGGAATAGACGCGGAAGAAGCTCAGGCGGCCGACATAGGGGTCGGTCATGATCTTGAATGCCAAGGCGGAGAAAGGCTCGTCATCGCTCGGCTCACGCTTGTCTTCTTCGTCCGTCTTCGGGTTGATACCCTCGATGGCGGGGATATCGGTCGGCGCGGGCATATAGTCCACAATGGCATCGAGCAGCTTCTGCACGCCCTTGTTGCGGTAGGACGTACCGCAGACCACAGGGATCATCTCGACCGCGACGGTCGCCTTGCGGATCGCTGCGCGGATCTTGGCGGTGGGGATCTCCTTGCCCTCGAGATACATCTCCATGATCTCATCGTCGAACATGGAAACGGCGTCGAGCAGCTTCTCACGGTATTCCTCCGCGAGCTCGCGCATATCCTCGGGGATCTCCTCCACGCGCATATCCTTGCCCATTTCGTCGTAGTAGACGTCCGCGTTCATCTCGACCAGGTCGATGATGCCGCGGAATTCGGCTTCCTTGCCGATGGGCAGCTGGATGGGCACCGCATTGCACTTGAGACGCTCGTCGATCATGCGCAGGACGTTATAGAAGTCCGCGCCCATGATGTCCATTTTGTTGACGTAGATCATGCGGGGCACATGGTAGTGATCCGCCTGACGCCAAACCGTCTCGCTCTGCGGCTCAACGCCGCCCTTGGCGCACATGACGGTCACAGAGCCGTCGAGCACGCGGAGGCTGCGCTCCACCTCGACCGTGAAGTCGACGTGGCCCGGGGTGTCGATAATGTTGATGCGATGGTTCTTCCAGAAGCACGTCGTGGCGGCAGACGTAATGGTGATGCCGCGCTCCTGCTCCTGCTCCATCCAGTCCATCGTCGCAGTACCCTCGTGGGTCTCGCCGAGCTTGTAGTTGACGCCTGTGTAGTACAGGATACGCTCGGTCGTGGTGGTCTTGCCTGCATCGATGTGGGCCATGATGCCGATATTTCTTGTTTTCTCCAGAGATACTTTTCTCGGCATAAGATTCTCCTTGCTTTCTTACCAGCGGAAGTGGGCGAACGCCTTGTTGGCCTCGGCCATCTTGTGGGTATCTTCGCGCTTCTTCACAGCCGCGCCGGTGTTGTTGGCGGCGTCCATGAGCTCGCCGGCGAGACGCTCGGCCATGGTGCGCTCACCGCGGGCGCGGGAGTAGGCCGTCAGCCAACGCAGACCGAGGGTCTGACGACGGGCGGGACGAACCTCCATAGGGACCTGATAGTTGGCGCCGCCGACACGGCGGGGCTTGGTTTCGAGAACGGGCATGATGTTTTCCATCGCCTGGGTAAAGACGTCGAGCGGCTCATTGCCGGTCTTTTCCTTGATGATGTCAAACGCACCGTAGACGACCTTCTGTGCAACGCCCTTCTTGCCGTCGAGCATGATGCTGTTGACGAGCTTGGTCACGAGGACACTGTTGTACATAGGATCGGGCAAAATTTCTCTCTTGGGAACATTACCTCTTCTGGGCACTTTGCTTCCCTCCTTCTTATAATATAGAAATCATAGGTACTCGCGGACGGGGCTTGCCCCCGCCGTGTTTCGGCCTGCCAAAGAGGTATCCTTATATGATAAGACCTTTTGGCAAAGCTCTACTTTCATGCAGACCTTACTTCTGCTTCGGGCGCTTCGCGCCGTACTTGGAACGGCCCTGCATACGGCCCTGCACGCCCTGCGCGTCCAGAGTGCCGCGGATGATGTGGTAACGCACACCGGGGAGGTCCTTGACACGGCCGCCGCGGATCATGACCACAGAGTGCTCCTGCAGAGAATGACCGACGCCGGGGATGTAAGCGGTGACCTCGTAGCCGTTGGTAAGACGCACACGGGCGATCTTACGAAGAGCGGAGTTCGGCTTCTTGGGGGTCGCGGTTCTCACAGCGGTGCAGACGCCGCGCTTCTGAGGAGAAGGAAGGTTGGTTTCCTTGTTCTTCAGCGTGTTGAGGCTATACTGCATGGCGGGAGAATTGGACTTGTAGGTGGCCTGCTCTCTGCCCTTGCGGACCAGCTGATTAAAAGTAGGCATTCAAAAGTTCTCCTTTCTGAAAAATTGCGAGCCGGAGGCTCAATTTATTTTTTACAGGATATCGGTAAAATATCCCGAAAAAACCATATTTATCCGTTCAGGAGCGTTACGACCGCGGCGCCGACGGCGATGCCGGCCGCGCTGCCGAGCTGCGCCATCGTGAAGTCCCGCTCCACGGGAACCGACGCGCAGGCGTCCTCGACCCGTCCGGTCACGGTGGGGTCTGCGTCGCAGGCGAGAAAGACCTTTCGGGCTCTCCCCTCGCGCAGCGCGCGGAGTGATTGCTTCACGCCGACGACCTTTTGGGCGGTGCTGAGCTCTTCTAACACGGCACGCCCTCCTCACGGCATAACAAAATCCGCGAAACAGTCTCGCGCAAGGTAGAATTATAGCATAGTTGTCCCCCACCGTCAAGCGATATTTGCTCTTCGCGGCCTAAAATTTTCTCTGAAATGTACGATTTTTTCATTTTCTTTTCGGTACTAATGTATAAAGGAAGAGCCGACCGGTGCGGTCGGCTCTTCTTCTGCGGTATTTAGACCTCTTCGGAGCTCTCGCCCGCCTCGGTCGAGGCGGCCTCGGAGGCCGTTTCGGCGGCTTCGCCGTCATACGGCTCTGCCGCGGTCTCCTCCTCGACCGGCTTTTCGCGGTCGGGGACGATCTCCTCGGCGAACTCACGGTAGGCGTTCAGGCCCGCGCCGGCAGGAATGAGCTTACCGATGATGACGTTCTCCTTCAGGCCGAGCAGGTGGTCGACCTTGCCCTTGATGGCGGCCTCGGTGAGCACCTTGGTGGTCTCCTGGAAGGACGCGGCGGAAAGGAAAGAATCGGTGGCAAGGGACGCCTTGGTGATACCCATGAGAAGCTGGGTGGCCTCGGCCTCACGCAGCGGCTCGCCGGTCTCGGCATTGACCTCACCGGCGGCATTGCGGCGCGCAATGTCCTCGTTGGCGTCCATCAGCTCCAGAACGTCGACCATCGCGCCGGAGAGCAGGTTGGTGTCGCCGGATTCCTCCACGCGCACCTTGCGCATCATCTGGCGGACGATGACCTCGATATGCTTATCGTTGATGTCAACGCCCTGCTGACGGTAGACCTTCAAAACCTCCTGAATGAGGTAGTTGTGAACGGCGGAAGCGCCGCGGATGCGCAGCACGTCGTGCGGGTTGAGCGCGCCCTCCTGCAGCTGGCAGCCCTTCTCGATCACGTCGCCGTCCTTCACGCGCAGGCCGGTGTGCGGCACGGAGTAGGTGCGGGTGTCGCCGTCGTCGGCGGTCACGATGATGTTCAGCAGGCTGCCCTTCGTGGCCTCCTCGAACCTGACCTTACCGGCGATCTCGGAAAGCGTCGCCATCTTCTTGGGACGGCGCGCCTCGAACAGCTCCTCAACACGCGGAAGACCCTGCGTGATGTCGCCGCCGGCAACGCCGCCGGTGTGGAAGGTACGCATCGTCAGCTGCGTGCCGGGCTCGCCGATGGACTGTGCGGCGATGATGCCGACCGCCTCGCCGGGGCCGACGGGCTTGCTGGTCGCCAGGTTCATGCCGTAGCACTTGGCGCACACGCCGGAATGGGCGCGGCAGGTCAGGACGGTGCGGATCTCGACCTCGTGAATGTCGAACTTCTCAAGCAGATCGGCGTCGGAGGCGTCCATCATGTGATCCTTGGAGATCAGCACCTCGTCGGTGCCGGGCTTGAGGATGTCATGGACGGGATAGCGGCCGTGGATGCGCTCGGAGAACTTCTCGATGACCTGACCGTTCTCGCTGATCTCGCTGGCGATGATGCCGCGGTCCGCGCCGCAGTCGTCGGAGCGGATGATGACGTCCTGACAGACGTCGACCATGCGGCGGGGGAGGTAACCGGAGTCCGCGGTACGCAGCGCCGTATCGGCCAGGCCCTTACGGGCGCCGCGGCTGGAGATGAAGTATTCCAGCACGGAAAGGCCCTCGCGGAAGTTTGCCTTGATGGGGATCTCGATGGTCTTACCGGCGGTGTTGGCCATCAGGCCGCGCATACCGGTCAGCTGACGGATCTGCTTCATGGAGCCACGGGCACCGGAGTCCGCCATCATGAAGATGGGGTTGTAGCGGTCCATGTTCTTCTGCAGGGCGTCGGTAACGTCGGCGGTGGTCTTTTCCCACTCGGCGACGACCGCGCGGTAGCGCTCGTTCTCGGTCATGAAGCCCATCTTGAACTGGTCCTCGATGTCCACGACGCGCTGCTCGGTCTCGGCGATGAGGGTGTACTTCTCGTCGGGGATGGTCATATCCGCGATGGAGATGGTGATGGCGGCGATGGTGGAGTTGTGGTAGCCGGTCGCCTTGATGTTGTCGAGCACCTCGGCGGCGACGGTGAAGCCGTGCTTCTTGATGGTGCGGTCAACGATCTTGCCCAGCTGCTTCTTACCGCAGGTGAACGTGATCTCGTAATCGAAGTAATGCTCGGTGGGGTTGCCGTTCTCGTCCACACGCTCGACAAAGCCGAGATCCTGCGGGATGTTGTGATTGAAGACGATGCGGCCGATGGTCGTATCGACGATCTTGTGGCCCATCGTGCCGTCCGGCAGCGCCTTCTCCACGCGCACGCGGATGGGCTGGTGGGTGCCGATGAGGTGATCCTTGAAGGCGAGCATCGCCTCGTCCTCGTCGCGGTAGACGTTGAGGTGCGTGTTCGCGCGCTCCTCGTCGGTCAGCTCGCTCAGGCTCTTGCCGGCGAGGGAGAAATCGACGTTGGACGGCCAGAACTCGTCGTTGTCGAGCTGGCTCACGCCGTTTTCAAAGCGGTCGAAGGTGAGGTAGTAGGAGCCGAGCACCATATCCTGCGTCGGAACGGTGACGGGGCCGCCGTCCTGCGGACGCAGGAGGTTGTTGGCGGAGAGCATGAGGATGCGGGCCTCGGCCTGCGCCTCGGCGGACAAAGGAACGTGAATGGCCATCTGGTCGCCGTCGAAGTCCGCGTTGAACGCGGTGCAGTTCAGCGGGTGCAGCTTGAGCGCGCGGCCCTCGACGAGCACCGGCTCGAACGCCTGGATGCCGAGGCGGTGGAGCGTCGGCGCGCGGTTGAGCATGACGGGGTGATCCTTGATGACGAAGTCCAGCGCGTCCCAGACCTCCGGGCGGCCCTTATCGACCATCTTCTTGGCGGACTTGATGTTGTTGGCGGCGCCGTCCTCCACGAGCTTCTTCATGATGAACGGGCGGAACAGCTCGAGCGCCATTTCCTTCGGCACGCCGCACTGATAGATCTTCAACTCGGGGCCGACGCAGATAACGGAACGTCCGGAATAGTCGACGCGCTTGCCGAGCAGGTTCTGACGGAAGCGGCCCTGCTTGCCCTTGAGCATATCGGAAAGGGACTTGAGCGCGCGGTTGTTCGCGCCGGTGACGGCGCGGCCGCGGCGGCCATTGTCGATCAGGGCGTCCACAGCCTCCTGCAGCATACGCTTTTCGTTGCGCACGATGATATCTGGGGCCTTGAGCTCCATGAGCCTCTTGAGGCGGTTGTTGCGGTTGATAACGCGGCGGTAGAGGTCGTTCAGGTCGCTGGTCGCGAAGCGGCCGCCGTCGAGCTGAACCATCGGGCGGATCTCCGGCGGGATGACGGGCAGCACGTCGATGATCATCCACTCGGGCTTGTTGCCGCTCAGGCGGAAGGCGTCCACGACCTCCAGGCGCTTGACGATACGCGCCTTTTTCTGACCGCTCGCACCCTTGAGCTCGGCGTGGAGCTGCTCGGAGAGCGCTTCGAGGTCGATCTGCTGCAGGAGCTTCTTGACGGCCTCGGCACCCATGCCGGCGTCGAAATCGTCCTCATACTTCTCGCGCATATCGCGATACTCTTTTTCGCTGAGGATCTGGTTGCGGATCAACGGCGTCTCGCCGGGGTCGGTGACGATATAGGCCGCGAAGTACAGCACCTTCTCCAGAATACGGGGGCTGATGTCGAGCAGCAGACCCATGCGGGAGGGGATGCCCTTGAAGTACCAGATGTGGGAAACGGGCGTCGCCAGCTCGATGTGGCCCATGCGCTCGCGGCGCACCTTCGCGCGGGTGACCTCGACGCCGCAGCGGTCGCAGATCTTGCCCTTGTAGCGGATCTTCTTATACTTGCCGCAGTGGCACTCCCAGTCCTTGGTCGGCCCAAAGATGCGCTCACAGAACAATCCGTCGCGCTCGGGCTTGAGGGTGCGGTAGTTGATGGTCTCGGGCTTTTTAACCTCGCCGTGGGACCACTCACGGATCATTTCCGGAGAAGCGATGCCGATCTTGATGGCGTCAAACGTTGCGTAACTCATAATTCATGCTCCTCCTTTTCTCAATACTCGTCTTTGTCGTCGGCAAGGTCAGCCTCGACCTCGTCGTCGGGAACGTATTCAAAGCCTGCGTCCTCCAGCTCCGCCTCGTCAGCGAACGGGTTGCGGCTGCGCTCGTCGTCTGCATCCATGCGGGCGAGGTTGAAGGTGTCGAGCGCGTCCTCGTCCTCCTTGAGCTCGATCTGGTTGCCGTCGCGGTCGAGCACCTGAATGTCGAGGCAGAGAGACTGCAGCTCCTTGACCAGGACCTTGAAGGACTCCGGCACGCCGGGCTGCGGGACATTGTGGCCCTTGACGATGGCCTCGTAGGTGCGCACACGGCCGGTCACATCGTCGGACTTGACGGTCAGGATCTCCTGCAGCGTGTAGCTCGCGCCGTAGGCCTCGAGCGCCCAGACTTCCATTTCGCCGAAGCGCTGGCCGCCGAACTGCGCCTTGCCGCCGAGCGGCTGCTGCGTGACAAGGGAGTACGGGCCGGTGGAACGGGCATGGATCTTATCGTCGACCAGATGGTGCAGCTTGAGGAAGTAAACGTAGCCGACCGTGACCTTGTTGTCAAAGCGCTCGCCGGTGCGGCCGTCGTACAGCCAGCTCTTGCCCTCGGGATCGAGGCCGGCAAGCTGAAGCGCTTCGGAAATATCCTTATCGGTCGCGCCGTCGAAGATGGGCGTGGCGACCTTCCAGCCGAGCGTCTTGGCGGCGTAGCCGAGATGGACTTCGAGCACCTGACCGATGTTCATACGGGACGGAACGCCGAGGGGGTTCAGAACGATGTCGAGCGGGGTGCCGTCGGGCAGGAAGGGCATATCCTCCTGCGGCAGAACGCGGGAGACGACGCCCTTGTTGCCGTGGCGGCCTGCCATCTTGTCGCCGGGCTGGATCTTGCGGCGCTGCGCGATGTAAACGCGCACGACCATGTTCACGCCGGGGCCGAGGTCGTCGCCGTTCTCGCGGGAGAACACCTTGGCGTCGACCACGATGCCGCTCTCGCCGTGCGGCACCTTGAGGGAGGTATCGCGCACCTCGCGCGCCTTCTCGCCGAAGATCGCGCGCAGCAGGCGCTCCTCCGCGGTCAGATCGGTCTCGCCCTTGGGCGTGACCTTGCCGACCAGAATATCGCCGGCGTGAACCTCCGCGCCGATGCGGATGATACCGCGCTCGTCGAGGTCCTTGAGAGCGTCCTCGCCGACGTTGGGAATGTCGCGCGTGATCTCCTCGGGGCCGAGCTTGGTGTCGCGGGAGTCGAGCTCATACTCCTCGAGGTGGATGGAGGTATACAGGTCCTCGCGGACAAGGCGCTCGTTGAGGAGCACCGCGTCCTCGTAGTTGTAGCCCTCCCACGTCATGAAGCCGACGAGGATGTTGCGTCCGAGCGCCAGCTCGCCCTGATCGGTGGCAGGGCCGTCCGCCAGCACGGTGGGGTCGACGGTCTCGCCGTTTTCATTGACATACTTGCCGTGCACGCGCTCGCCGACGTCGACGATCGGGTGCTGGTTGATGCAGGTTCCGTGGTTGGAGCGCAGGAACTTGGTGAGCTTGTATTCCTTCGTCTCGCCGTTGTCGTAAGCCACGGTGATGGCGCGGGCGTCCATCTTGGTCACGATGCCGTCGCCCTCGGCGAGGACGGCGACCTCGGAGTCCATGCAGATCTTGTGCTCCATGCCGGTACCGACGATGGGAGCCTCGGGGCGGAGCAGCGGAACGGCCTGACGCTGCATGTTCGCGCCCATCAGGGCACGGTTCGCGTCGTCGTTCGGCAGGAACGGGATCATCGCGGTCGCGATGGAGACCATCATACGCGGGGAAATGTCGATGTAATCGACGCGGTCGCGGTCGACCTCGACGATCTCGTCGCGGTGGCGGCAGGTGATACGCGGGTTGACAAGGCAGCCGTTCTCATCGACCGGCTCGGCCGCCTGACCGACGATGAACTGATCCTCGACGTCGGCGGTCATGTAGGTGACCTCGTCGGAGACATGGCCCGTCGCATGATCGACAGCGCGGAAGGGCGCCTCGATGAAGCCGTATTCGTTGATGCGGGCGTAGGTCGCGAGGTAGGAGATCAGGCCGATGTTCGGACCTTCGGGGGTCTCGATGGGGCACATACGGCCGTAGTGGCTGTAGTGGACGTCGCGGACCTCCATGTTCGCGCGCTCACGGGAAAGGCCGCCGGGGCCGAGCGCGGAAAGACGGCGCTTGTGCGTCAGCTCGGCGAGCGGGTTCGTCTGATCCATGAACTGGGACAGCGGGCTGGAGCCGAAGAACTCCTTGATGGCCGCGGTGACCGGGCGGATGTTGATGAGGCTCTGCGGCGTCACGATGTCGAGGTCCTGAATGGTCATGCGCTCGCGGATCACGCGCTCCATGCGGGAAAAGCCGATGCGGAACTGGTTCTGCAGCAGCTCGCCCACGCAGCGCAGGCGGCGGTTGCCGAGATGGTCGATATCGTCCTTCGTGACGATGCCGTGCGCCAGCGCGTTCATGTAGTTGATGGAAGCGAGAATATCGTCCGCAAGGATGTGCTTGGGCGCAAGGCGGTCGGCGTTGTCGCGGATGGCTTCCTTGAGCTCCTCGCCCTCGTACTTCGCCAGCAGCTCCTCGAGCACGCTCTTGCACACGCGCTCCTTGATGCCGCACTCGGCGACGGGGTCGAAGTCCACGAAGCGGGAGAGGTCGACCATGTTGTTCGAGAAGACGCGCAGCGTCTTGCCGTCGAGGTCGAGCGTCACGTCGTTGACGCCGATGGCATCAAGCTCGCGGGCCTCGTCGCTGGTCATGACATGGCCGGCGTCAAAGAGGATCTCGCCCGTGCGCGGGTCGGCGACGGGATAGGCGAGCTTCTGGCCGTGGATGCGGGTCCACAGGGAGAGCTTCTTATTGAACTTGTAGCGGCCGACCATGGACAGATCATAGCGGCGCGGATCGAAGAAGAGGTTCTTGATGAGGCCCTCGCTGGCCTCGACCGTGGGCGGCTCGCCCGGACGGAGCTTGCGGTAGATCTCCAGCATGGCCTCCTCATAGGTCTTGCAGGCGTCCTTCTCCAGCGAGACCTTGATGCGGTCGTCGTCGCCGAAGAGGTCGAGGATGCCCGTGTCGGTCTTGAGGTCGGCGTACTGCTCGGCCTGACCGCCGATGGCGCGGATCAGCTCGGTGATGGGGATCTTGCGGTTCTTGTCGATGCGGACCCAGAACACCTCGTTGGTGTCGGTCTCATACTCCAGCCACGCGCCGCGGTAGGGGATCACGGTGCTGGTGAGCAGGGGCAGGTCGGTCTTGAGGTCGATCTCCTTGCCGTAGTACACGCCCGGGGAGCGGACGATCTGGCTGACGACCACGCGCTCGGCGCCGTTGATGACGAAGGTGCCGGACTGGGTCATGAGCGGGAAATCGCCCATGAAGATCTCCTGCTCCTTGATCTCCTGCGTCTGGTTGTTGTACAGCCGCACGTTGACCTTGAGCGGAGCGGCATAGGTGGCGTCGCGCGCCTTGCACTCCTCCACGTCGTACTTGGGGGCCTCATCCATCTTGTAGCCGATGAAGCTCAGCTCAAGATTGCCCGCGTAGTTGGTGATCGAGGCGACGTCGGTGAACACCTCCTGCAGTCCCTCGTCGAGGAACCACCGGTAGGACTTCTTCTGGAGCTCCAGAAGATTCGGCATCTCCATGATCTCCTCATGTCGAGCGAAGTTTTTGCGAAGGGTCTTGCCGTACATCTTGTCTTTGGCCATTTTTGCTCTTCACGCCTTTCCTTTCCCGCCGGTCTGTCTCCGACGGGGAATGTATTGGTGCGCCGTGCGACACGCACGGCTTTGTTGATAGAAATGCTGCATTTGCTCTTGTGCTTTTTTGTTTCCTGTGCTATCCTTGTGGCAATGGGTGAGGGTTCGCTTTGCGCATACTCTCACATATAAGCGCCTTATTTTATCAAAGTCAAGCGCGCAAGTCAAGTGCTTTCCGCAAAAAAACAGCAGCTTGAAAAAGCTGCTGTTTCTTTTTTGTTTATTTCTCCTGCTCCTCGGGCGTTTCCTCCTCCGGGAGCCGTGAGACCAGCGCCCATTCCACGCGGCGTTCGTTGAAGCTCTGCACCTCGATGTGCAGGCCGCAGGCGTCCACCGTGAACTGGCTGCCGTCCTCGGGAATGAACGAGAGCTGGGCAAACACCAGTCCGCCGAGCGTGTCGGACTCCTCGTCCTCGGGGAACTGCACGCCCGTCGCCTCGGCGACGCGCTCAAGCTCGCACGAGCCTGCCACACGCCAGAGATTGTCGCCCACCTTTTCGATGTCCTTTTCCTCCTGCGGGTCGAACTCGTCGTAGATGTTGCCGACGATCTCCTCGAGAAGATCCTCCATCGTCACCAGGCCGCTCGTGCCGCCGTACTCGTCCACCACGATGGACATGTGTACCTTCTTGCTCTGCATATCGCGGAACAACACATCCGTGCGCACGGACTCGGGTACGAAATACGCGGGGCGCAGCAGCTCACGCATGGGCTTGGGCGCTTCCGCCTGCGCGTTGAGCAGATACTCGCGCGTGGAGAGGATGCCGATGATATCGTCCGCGTTCTCCTCGTAGACCGGGAAGCGGGACAGGCCGGACGAGCGGATCGTCGCGAGGATCTCCTCGCGCGTGTCCTCGACCCACAGCATCACCATGTCGGTGCGGTGGATCATCACGTCCTCGGCGGTCGTGTTGTTGAATTCAAAGATGTTGTCAATGAGCTCTTTCTCATTAGACTCGATCGCGCCGCGCTCCTCGCCGAGGTCCACCATCATGCGGATCTCATCCTCGCTCACGTCCTCCTCGTCGGCCTTGGGGTCGATGTGCAGCGCTCGCAATACGCCGTTCGTGGACTTGGAGAGCAGCCAGATGACCGGGCGGAACACCGCCGCCACGCTCGTCACCGCACCGACCGTGAAGCGAGCGACCGCTTCGGTCTTTTTCATGGCGATGCGCTTGGGCACCAGCTCGCCGAGCACAAGGCTGAAGTACGAGAGCACGATGGTGATGAGCACCACCATGATCGTGTTGAGCGTCGAGGTGGGAATGGCCGTGAAGCCCTTGTCCACCGTCAGCCAATGCACGAGCGGATCGGAAAAGCTGTCCGCCGCGAAGGCCGAGGACAGGAAGCCGGCGAGTGTGATGGCGATCTGAATGGCGGAAAGAAAGCTGTCCGGCGCCTGCATGAGCACAAGCAGCTTCTTCGCCTTCTTGTCGCCCTCCTCCGCCTGCTTGCGCAGCTTTGTTTCCGAAAGCGAGATGACCGCGATCTCAGCCGCGGCAAAGAATGCGTTGATAAGAATAAGTATGACCAGTACCAGAATTTTCGGCAATAACGGGTCAGCAGGGTCCAAGTAGATAACCTCCTAAGCATCCGGCCTGTTGAGATTGGCTGCTCGCGCAGCGCAGACCGGTTTAGCGTAGGATAACATATTCCCGCCGGAATTGCAACGGATTCTTTTCTGCGGATGAAAAATCCGTTTTTTTCGCCATCGGTCAACAGGGGCAGGCACAGGAAAGAGCGGTTTGCGGCGGCCTTCGCCGCGCAAACCGCCCTTTCCCTCACCGCGGCACAAGCGCGTCGTGTACGGCGCAGAGCGCCGCGTCCTCGTCGTCCCGCTTCACCAGCAGCGTGACGCGCTGCTCGCCCTCCTCGAGTCCGAGGACCGTGATGCCCGCCGCCTCCAGCGCCGAAACCGCCGCGCGGATCGCCGCGAGCGACGGCAGCGCGCGCCCGATAGCCGTTACGCGCGTGACCTCCCCGCGGCGCGAGCGCGTGACGCCCGTGACCTCGCCGCTCTCCGCGCGGGGCACGACGAGCGTGCCGACGCTCCCCTCCTCGCACGAGCGCACCTCGACGGTCACGCCGTGCCTTGCCGCCAGCGCGACCGAACGGTCATGGAGCACCTGCGCGCCGTTCGCGGCGAGGCGGAGCATCTGGTCGCAGGAGACGGCGGCGAGCCGCCGCGCCGTCGGGCACACGCGCGGATCGGTGGTATAAACGCCGTCCACGTCCGTATAAATGATACAGCGCTCCGCGCCGAGAAAGGCCGCGAGCGCCACGGCGCTCGTGTCGCTGCCGCCGCGCCCGAGCGTGGTGACGTCTCCCGCCGCGTCAACGCCCTGAAAGCCTGCCGCGAGCACGACGCGCCGCTGCGCCAGCTCCTGCCGGATGCGCTCCGCGCCCACGCTTCGCACGTTCGCGCCGCCGTGCGTGCCGTCCGTCCCGACCGGCACCTGCCAGCCGGAGAGCGAGACTGCCGGCACACCGAGCGAGGCAAGCGCGATCGCGCCGAGGGCCACGCTCGCGGTCTCCCCCGTGGCGAGCAGAGCGTCCAGCTCACGCGGCGGCGGCTCTTCCGTCAGCTCGCGGGCGCACGCGAGCAGCGTGTCGGTCGTGTCGCCCTGCGCGCTGAGCACGACCACCACGTCGTCCCCCTGCTCCCAGGTGCGCCGGACGATCCTCATGGCGCGCAGCAGCCGCTCGCGGTCACGCACGCTGCTGCCGCCGAATTTCTGTACGATAAGGCCCATAGCAGCCCCCTTCTCTTCCCAGCAAAAAATGAGTCGGCAAACTGCAAGCAGTCTGCTGACTCATTGTATGCCGTACCCTCCCCGCGGGTTCAGCCCGCAAGGATCTCAAACTTGACCACGCCCGCCGTCTCCGCAGCGCTGGCGATGAGCTCCTCGAGCGATTCGCGCATATCGCTCGTCTCCGCCGAGATGGTCACGGCGGCGCAGCCGTTTGTCGGGATGCTCTGGTTGATGGTGAGTATATTTGCGCCCGAACCGGCAAAAATAGAAAGAACGTTGCTCAGCACGCCCGGATTATCCTTGAGCAGAGCGTAGAACGTAATGATGCGGCCGGTCTTCATGTCGTTGAAGGGCTGCACGCTGTCGCGATACTTATAAAAGGCGCTGCGGCTGATGCCGACCTGCCGCGCGGCCTCGCCCGCCGTGCTCACCTCGCCCGCGTGAAGCATCCGCTTGGCCTCGGCGACCTTGAGAAATATCTCCGGCAGCGCATCCGCAGCGACCAGATAAAATTTCGTCTTTTTTCCCATATCTTGTTCTCCTCTCGTGAGCATTTGTCCTTTTATGGAGATATGATACCATAACGATCCACAGAGAGCAAGTAGCTTTTTCCTATAACATTCGACAGGAAGGAGGCCGGTCTTTTTGCAGAGCGAACAAAAAAAGGAGTTTTTGCTCACCGGCGCCTATTACGCCGTGCTCACCGCGGCGCTCTATCTCTTTCTCCGCTATTTGCTTTGGTGGCTGCTGCCCTTCCTTCTCGCGTTCGCCGCGGCCCGCGCGATGGAGCCGGTCATTCTCCTCCTGCGGCGGACCGTTCATTTCAAGCGCGGCTTCTCCGCCGCGCTGCTGACGCTCTTTCTGCTCTTTCTTCTCGGCGGTCTCCTCTCGCTGCTGCTCTCGGCGCTTTTCACCGAGGCGACCGCCTTCCTCACCCAGCTCCCGACGCTGCTCGACGCGCTGCCCGCGCTGACCGGCGGACTGCTCGATCGGCTGCGCGCCTACGGCGCGCTCTGTCCCGACTGGCTGCGGGAGCTTCTGACCGCCGAGCTTTCCGACTGGGCGGCCTACGGCAGCACGGCGCTCGCCGGTCTCGCCTCCCGCGCCCTCGCCCTGCTCGGCTCGATGGCCGCCGCCGTGCCGGCGCTGGTGCTCTTCGCCGCAACAACGCTGCTTGCCGTCTTCTTCCTCGCCGCCTCCTATCCCACGCTCTGCGCGGCGGCGAAACGCCGCCTGAGTCCTCGCGCGCAGCAGCGGCTGCGCTTCTGGCGCGACGGCGTGACGCACTCGCTCACGCGCTGGCTGCGCGCACAGGCGATCCTCTGCTCCCTCACCTTCTGCCAGCTCCTCGCCGGCTTCTGGCTGCTGGGCGAGCGCTACTCCCTGCTCGCCGCCTTTCTCATCACGCTCGTGGACGCGCTGCCGGTGTTCGGCACCGGAACGGTGCTTATTCCCTGGGCGCTTGCCGAACTGCTGCTCGGCTCGGTTCCCCGCGGGGCCGCGCTCGTCATCCTCTACCTCTGCACGCTCACCGTGCGCAGCATCACCGAGCCGAAGCTCGTCGCCGCGCAGGCGGGGCTGCCGCCCATCGCCTCGCTCATGGCGATGTACCTCGGCGCCCGCGCCTTCGGCGTAGCGGGCATGGTGCTCTTCCCATTGCTCCTGCTGCTCGCCGCCCAAATGCTGCGTACAAAAAAGGAAGGCTCGATGTGAGCCTTCCTTTTTCCGTTCAATTTTACGCTGCGGTATTGAGCAGCCAGTTGAGGAAATCCGTTCCCCGCTCCGGCGACACCTCCTCCGATCCCTCCGGATCGGTCGGGTTGGTCGGGTCGGTCTCGCCGGCCGGAACCCAGTTGCCGTTCTCGTCGTAATAGCCCTCGCCCGGCGTCGGCTCCGGCTCGACGTACTGGTGGAGCGTGCAGGGGCCGAGCATCATCAGATCGCTGAACACGCTGCCGCTGTCGTTCGCCTGAACGGGCTTGCCCGCAGGGATCACAAACGTCGGATCGGCGGCCTGCTGCGCGGCATACGCCTCGTACTCCGCCGCGCTCAGCGGCAGGAGGATCGTCGTGCGCTCATAGCCCCACGCCGCCGTCAGATTCTCGGTCGTGAAGTCGATTGCGTTCACGCTCTGCACGCACTCGGCGGGACAATACTCGGTCGCGAGCTTGCCGCTCTCGGTGCAGAGGTTCACCGCCACATGGCCGTCGCACACCAGCGCGGGCGCGTTGCTCGCCGCCACCCAGACCGTCTGCACATCGGTGCAGCCCGGGCCCTGCAGAAGCCCCGTGCGGGTGCAGACCGTCACCTGCGTCATGTCGGCGGTACTCCCATTGAAATTCTGATTGGGCAGGTTCTCGTGTGCCTCACTCATGGCCTTCTTCCACAGCTGCGCGGCGGGATTGCCGTTCGCGCGGATGCTGGCGTTCCGATCGTAGCCGATCCACACCGCCGCCGTGTAGTACGGCGTATAGCCGACAAAGTAACGGTCATAGTTGCTGGAGGTCGTACCGGTCTTGCCGGCGATGGTCATGCCGGAGAAGGCCGCCTCGGTGCCGGTGCCGCTGCGCACCACGCCCTTGAGAAGCTCATTGATCGAGTACGCAGTGGACTCCTTCATCGCCACCCACGACTCCTGCTTGTTCTCCAGCACAAGGTTGCCCTTGTTGTCGCGCACCTCGATGTAGGTGCGCGGCCTTGTATACACGCCGTTGTTGGCAAAGGCGGAGTACGCCGCCGCCATCTCGACCGTGTTCACGCCGTAGGTCAGGCCGCCGAGGCCGAGCGCTGCGGAGTTGAGATCGCTGTTGACCAGCGTGGTGAAGCCGAGGTTCTGTGTCATGAAGTCGTAGGACACGGACGGAGAGAGCGCCTCGAGCACGCGCACCGCCGTGGTATTGGTGGACACGCGCAGCGCGGTCTGGAGCGTGATAAGGCCCTTGTAGCCGCTGTAGGAGTTCTTCGGCCACGCTTTTTCCGTGCCGTTCTCGTTCGCCTGCAGGCGCACGGGATAGTCGTCGAGCACCGTCGCCGGCGTGATGACGCCGGTATCCAGCGCGGGCGCGTAGACCGCGATGGGCTTGATGGCGCTGCCGCAGGGGCGTGTGTTGGTCGCGTAGTTCAGCAAAAACCTGCCTGTGCGCTCACCGATGCGCCCCGCCATCGCCACGATGTTGCCCGTGGCGTTGTCGATGACAGTCATGCCGGACTGCAGCTGCTCGCCCTTGGACGAGGTGTAGGGCAGGTTGTTCGTATCGGCGTAGACCTTCTCCACGATGCTCTGCAGCTCGGGGTCGATGGTCGCGTAGATCTGATAGCCTCCGGTGTAGAGCAGCTTCTTGGCGATCTCCTCGGAATAGTTCTTCTCGCGGTGCAGCGCGTCGACCACGTCGTTGAAGACCTGCTCGACGAGATACGGATCGAACTCCTCCGCGACGGTCTCCGCCACCTTCTCCTTCGAGCTGTCGGAGGGCACATAGTTGTCGTCCCACACGAACACCAGCGGCTCGTTGACCGCCGCCTCGTATTCCGCGTCGTCCAGATAGCCGAGCTCGTGCATCTTGTCGAGCACCGTCTCCTGCCGCTCCTTGTTCTTCTCACGGAAGGTCTTGCCGCTGTCGAGCGTGCCCTGACGGGAGGGGTCGTAGAGGTAGGGGTACTGCGTGATGCCGACAATGGCCGCGCCCTCGGCGACGGTCAGGTCCTTGGCGTCCTTGCCGAAGTAGTTCTCGGCGGCCGCCTGAATGCCGTAGGAATGGTTGCCAAAGTAGACGAGGTTCAGATAGAACGTCAGCGTCTCCTCACGCGAGTAATTCTTATAGAAGCGCAGCGCCTGGAAGATCTCCGTCACCTTGCGCTTGATGGTCGGCTGATTGTTGCCGGTGGCGTTCTTGATGACCTGCTGGGTGATGGTCGAGCCGCCGCGCTGCGTTCCGCCGCCGGTGAGCATGGTGAACACCGCCTTGCCGGTCGATTTCCAGTCCACGCCGTGATGCTGGAAGAAGCGCTGGTCCTCGATGGACACCAGAGCCTGCCAGACATGATCGGGGATGTCGGAAAATTCAATGTTCGTGCGGTCCTCGGTGCCGTGGATCTTCTGTAGCTCCTTCCACTCGCCCGTGCTCTTGTCCTGATAATAGATGACCGAGCTCTGGTTGAGCGTGATGGCGCTCATATCCACGTCCAGCACCGGCTCGAGCGTGGTGTGGACATACTTCATAAAAATGCCGAAGAACATCAGCGCCGTGCAGACGCCGATGGCCAGGAGCGTGCCGAGCACCTTCAGCGCCGTCATGCCGGTGCCGCTCCTTCTGTGGTTTTTTCGAGGCGCACGGGCGGCTTCGTGTTTCCCTTCCATTGCGCTACCTCCTTTTGCAAATTGAAAAAGCGGAGCTCCGCTTCGCTGTCTTTTGACAATAGGTAGTTTATTGTAATACAAAATCGCGCAGATGTCAAACTTGCATTGCGCTTGGAAATGCGCTATACTATCTCCATCTCAAATACCGACTGTTGGAGGAGGACACCCCCATGAGCGAAGAATACGGCCCGAATTTCGTCACGCTGACGGACGAGGAGGGCAACGACATCGAGCTGGAATACATCGACGCGCTCGAGCACAACGGCACGACCTATATGGCTTTCTTCCCCGTTGTGGAGGAAGGCGAGGAGGAGAATGAGGACGAGTACGGCCTCATCATTCTCAAGAGCGAGACGGTGGACGGCGAGGAGATGCTCGCCAACGTCGTCGACGAGGACGAGATCAACGAGGTCTACGACCTCTTCATGGAGCAGATGATGGAGGACGAGGAGGAATAACCTCGCTTCCGACGGATTTTTCCCGCCGCTCCGCTTACAATGGCAATTACCCTGCGTGGTTCGTGATAGGCTCTTTATAAACCCACATTTCGTCATACGGGACGCCGGTACGCTCCGGTGGTTTGCAGGCCTCCCGGCCGCCTTTTGCGGCCGGACGTTGGAAGCAGTAAAACCGGACAGAGGCGACCCACCTGCAATTCATGTGCAGGTTTGGCGGGGTCTACACGGCCAACGCGGGGTAACTTTTTTGCTCCTTCATCGCTTTGCACAAAAATCAAAAGGCGATTTCTCTGTTTTATCAAGGCTCTTTTCACGGATTTTGACGAAATTTCCATTGAAATTGTTCCCGCCTTCGTGTAAAATAAATCTACAATCTATGACTGATAGCTGTAACGAAGTGCTGCGCGCACGGGCTGAAACTATCACTCCGGCAGAAACGCTGACGTTTCGGGCGAGTGACTCGCTTGGAGCGTCTTTTCTTTTTGCCTGAAGGGTTCGTCAGTTGAAACCATTTAACAGGAGGAAACCACTTATGAAGCTCATCACCAACGGACGTCTCATCACCCGCGACGCAGAGGGCCGCGGCTACTACGAGCACGGCGCGGTCGCCTACGAGGGCGCGAGGATCGCCGAGGTCGGCGAGGAGGCCGCCCTGCGCGCGAAGTACCCCGACGCCGAGATCGTCGACGCCAAGGGCGGCGTCATCATGCCCGCCTTCATCAACGCGCACACCCACATCTATTCCGCGCTCGCGCGCGGCCTGTCCATCGTCGGCAACAACCCGACAAACTTCTACGAGGTCCTCGACGGAACGTGGTGGGCCATCGACCGCCACCTGATGATGGACGGCACCAAGGCCAGCGCCACCGCGCTCTACATCGACTCCATCAAGCAGGGCGTCACCACCGTCTTCGACCATCACGCCAGCTATGGCGAGATCCCCGGCACGCTGCACACCATCGCCGAGGAGAGCAAGCGTCTCGGCCTGCGCTCCTGCCTGTGCTATGAGGTCTCCGACCGCGACGGCGAGGAGAAGTGCCTGCAGGCCATCAAGGAAAATGCCGACTTCATCACGGAATGCGAGCAGCGCAAGGATCCCATGCTCGCGGCGATGTTCGGCGGTCACGCGCTCTTCACCATCTCCGATAAGACCTTCGACCGTATGGTCGAGGCCAACAACGGCCGCACCGGCTATCACATTCACGTCTCCGAGGGCATGAACGACGTGTACGATTCCCTCCAGAACTACGGCCGCCGTCCCGTCCAGCGCCTTCAGGATCACGGCATCCTCGGCCCCAAGACCATCCTCGGTCACTGCATCCATGTCAACACCGCCGAGATGGAGATCATCAAGGAAACGGGCACGATGGTCGTGAACAATCCGGAATCCAACATGGGCAACGCCATCGGCATCTGCCCCGTCCTCCAGCTCTACAAGCGCGGCATCCTGCTCGGCATGGGCACCGACGCCTACACCAACGATATGCTCGAATCCCTTAAGGTCGCCCTCTGCTCCCAGCGCAGCCAGAACTGCCTGCCGAACGTCGGCTGGTGCGAGGTCACCGATATGCTCTTCAAGAACAACGCGAAGATCGGCGCGAAATACTTCCCCGACCAGCTCGGCGTGCTCAAGGCGGGCGCGGCGGCAGACATCATCGTGATGGATTATAAGCCGTTCACTCCGTTCTCCGACGCGAACATCGACGGCCACATGATCTTCGGCATGACGGGCCGCCAGTGCCAGACCACCATCGCCGCCGGCAAGACGCTCATGCTCGACCGTCAGCTCGTCGGCATCGACGAGGAGGCCGAGAACGCCCACATCCTCGAGGCGGCGAAGAAGCTCTGGGGCAGCCTCAATCACTGCGAGTATTAAGGAAACATTACATAGGAGGAACAACGATGTCTGAGAAAATGTATCCCATTCCGTTCGCGTCCCTGATGAACTGGGTCGTGACCGAGTACGCCCAGAGCGGCAACATCTTCGGCGTCCACAAGAAATATGAGGCCACGGGCAAGAGCCTGCCCATCTTCGGCGAGCGCATCGAGACCCCATTCGGCCCCGCCGCCGGCCCCAACAGCCAGCTCGCGCAGAACATCATCGCCGCCTACTTCGCGGGCGCGCGCTTCTTCGAGGTCAAGACCGTACAGAAGATGGACGGCGCGGACCTCGCCGCCTGCGTTCCCCGCCCCTGCATCCTCGCCGCCGACGAGGGCTACAATCAGGAGTGGTCCACCGAGCTGACCGTGGCGCAGGCGCAGGACGAGTACATCAAGGCGTGGTGCGCGCTCAAGGTCATCAGCAAGGTCTACGGTCTCGGCGATCCCGACGGGTTCGTGTTCAATATGTCCGTCGGCTACGACCTCGAGGGCATCAAGGGCCGCAAGGTCAACAGCTACATCGACAACATGATGGACGCGAGCAGGACCGCGCAGTTCAAGGAATGCAAGAAGGTCCTCGCCGAGCTGTTCCCCGCCGAGCGCGATTTCATCGCGCACATCTCCCCGCGCGTTTCGCGCTCCGTCACCGTCTCCACGCTCCACGGCTGCCCGCCGCAGGAGATCGAGCGCATCGCAAGCTATCTGCTCACAAAGAAGCACCTGCACACCTTCGTCAAGTGCAACCCCACCATCCTCGGCTACAAGACCGCCCGCAGCATTCTCGACTCCATGGGCTATGACTACATCGTGTTCGACGAGCATCACTTCAACGAGGATCTCCAGTGGGAGGACGCGGTGCCCATGTTCGAGCGTCTGCAGAAGCTCGCGGACAAGGAGGGTCTGGAGTTCGGTCTCAAGCTCTCCAACACCTTCCCCGTGGACACCACGCGCGGCGAGCTGCCGAACGACGAGATGTATATGTCCGGCCGCAGCCTCTTCCCGCTGACCATTGAGATGTGCAATCGCATCTCCCGCGCGTTCGGCGGCAAGATGCGTATCTCCTTCGCCGGCGGCGCGGAATACTTCAACTGCGATAAGCTCTTTGCCGCGGGCATCTGGCCCATCACCGTCGCCACCACCATTCTCAAGCCGGGCGGCTACAACCGCCTGCTCCAGATGGTCGAGAAGGTCGAGCCGATGGAGTACCGCGCCTTCGCCGGCACCGACTCCGCCGCCATCTCCGACCTCGCCGCCTCCGCCCGCACGAATTACCATCACCTCAAGCCCATCAAGCCCCTGCCCAGCCGCAAGTCCACCGAGCAGGTGCCCTGGCTCGACTGCTTCATCGCCCCCTGCAAGGGCGGCTGCCCCATCGAGCAGGACATTCCCGAGTACCTCGAGCTGTGCCGCAAGGGTCTTTACGGCCCTGCGCTCAAGCTCATCACCGAAAAGAACGCCCTGCCCTTCATCACCGGCACCATCTGTGCGCACCGCTGCCAGGGCAAGTGCTCCCGCAATTTCTATGAGGAGAGCGTCCATATCCGCGACACCAAGCTCCTCGCCGCGCAGAAGGGCTACAATGCCCTGATGGCGTCCATCAAGCTGCCCGAGCGCGTCGAGGGCAAGCGCGTCGCCATCATCGGCGGCGGCCCGACCGGTATCGCCGCGGCGTACTTCTGCGGCCGCGCCGGTATCGAGACCACCATCTTCGAGCGTGAGCGCAAGCTCGGCGGCGTGCCGCGCTACGTCATTCCCGCCTTCCGCATTTCCAACGAGGCCATCGACAAGGACATCGCCCTGATGCTGCGCTATGGCGTTGAGGTCAAGTGCGGCAAGAGCGCCCCCTCCGTCGCGGAGCTGAAGGAAATGGGCTACACCCATATTCTTCTCGCCACCGGCGCGTGGAAGGCCGGCAAACTCGACATCGAGGGCAACGTGCAGGGCGTCATCGAGTGGATGAAGAAGGAAAAGAAGCAGGTCAAGCCCAACCTCTCCGGCAACATCGTGGTCGTCGGCGCGGGCAACACCGCCATGGACGCCGCCCGCGTCGCCAAGCGCATGGGCGCGCACGCCACCATTCTCTACCGCCGCACCAAGAAGTTCATGCCCGCCGACGAGCACGAGCTGCAGCTCGCCATCGACGAGGGCGTGGAGTTCATCGAGCTGGCCGCTCCCGTCAAGCAGGCCAAGGGTATGCTGCTGTGCGACAAGATGGTGCTCGGTGAGCCGGACACTTCCGGCCGCCGCAGCCCCGTGAAGTCCGGCGAGCAGTTCTCCATCCCCTGCGACCTCGTGCTCTCCGCCGTCGGCGAGCAGGTCGATTCCGACCTCATGGCCGCAAACGGCATCGAGATGGAGCGCAAGGGCCCCGCGTTTGAGACCAATGTCGAGGGCGTGTACTGCGCGGGTGACGCGCACCGCGGCCCCGCGACCGTGGTCGAGGGCATTGCCGACGCCGCGCGCTTCGCCGAAGCCGTGGTCGGCGCGCCCTACGAGTATGAGATCCCCGCGCAGGCCTTCATCACCGAGTCCGACGCCATCGCCAAGCACGGCATCCTCAAGATGTCCGGCAAGTGCGAGGGCGAGCGCTGCCTGCAGTGCTCCACCGTCTGCGAGAACTGTGTGGACTCCTGCCCGAACCGCGCGAACGTCGCCGTCGTCATGCCCGACGAGAGCCACCAGATCATCCACGTCGACAAGATGTGCAACGAGTGCGGCAACTGCACGCAGTTCTGCCCCTATGCCAGCGAGCCCTGCCACGACAAGTTCACCCTCTTCCAGACGGCGGAGGATATGGCGGAGAGCAAGAACCCCGGCGTCCTCTTCCTCGACGCCGACCACGTCCGCGTCCGCATGGCGGAGGAGCGCGACTACGATCTCACCACCTCCGACAACGATCTGCCGGTGGACATCGAGGCGCTGATCTTCACCATCCGCGACAAGTACAGCTATCTGTTCGCGTAAGCGCAGACTTTCTTACAAAATGCAGGAGCGGCTGCTTTTCAGCAGCCGCTCCCCTTTTCTTTCATACGAACAGTCCCCGCAGGCCGCCGCAGTCGCGCAGGCTTTCGGCGCGGACGGCGACCTCGCGGGCGCAGCTGCTCAGATATTTTCCAGCGCCGCGTGGGAGGGCGAGCCGCTCCGCGAGCGCATCCGCCGCCGTGAGCAGGTCGTTCTCGATCCGCTCGGGCCGCACGTGCTCCCAGCGCTCGCGGAGCGCGCCGATCTCGCCATCTGAGAGCGTCAGCCCCTCCCCGCCGAGGAGCGTGCGGGCGAGCACGTTCGCCGCGGCCGGTGCGTAGAGATTCACCAGCAGCCCGCGCCAATCCGGGCAGGAGCGCTCCAGCACCGCGCGGACCTCGCCCTGCGGCAATCGCGTGAGCAGACTATTTTCCGCCGCCAGACGGGCCAGATATTGGTTGACATAATTTATCCCCAGCAGGCTCTCCGACACGCTTTGGGAAAGCTGATAGTCAATGTCACAATCAAACCGCTGCGGGAAAAAGCGCGTGTCATAGCAGCGGAAGCCCCTGCCGATGCTCCGCAGCGTATCGCGGAGCGAGCGGTTCTCCAGCGGCGGCAGCGTCTCAACGACCTTTCGCCAGAGCGCGATCGTCAGCGCGGCATCCCGCTGCGCACGGCGTTGCCCGCGCGCCAGCTCGTCCGCAAGGTCGCACGAGAGAAGTGTACGGATACGCGCCGCGCGATCCGCTTCGCCTCCGCCGTCCGCCTCCTCCGGCACAGCAAGGAAAAACAGCACGCCGCGCAGCAGCTCCCGCGCGGCGGCAGCCGGCACGGAGCTGCTTTCATTCGCGGTGTAGAGCGCGATCTGCCGCACGAGCAGCGCGGCAAGCTTTTCCTGCCACAGCCTCTCTTCGGCGCCCGTCAAGGGGCGCGTCAGCTCATTCATCATCGTCCCCCACCCTTCCCGTGCGCGCAAAGCGCAGCATCGCGCGGCCATCGAGATCGGCGATGCGGTCCGCGCAGCCGCCCGCCCAGCCGTTGTATAGCCGCACCAGCGCGGCGAGCAGCTCGTCGTCGCCGAGACGTTCGCCGCACGCGCCCTTGAAGTGGTAGAACAGCTCCGTCAGCCCGCCGAGCGTTTCCTCCCAGTTCTCCGGTCCAACGCAGGGCGAGTCGCACAGCGCGACCGCCAGCTTCGGCAGGATGCCCTCGCCCAGCTCGATGCGCTCCGTCTCCCGCAAGGCCGAAGCGCGGCGCTCCAGCAGACGTCCGCATTGTTCCGGCGTGAGCGTCAGGCCGAAGCGTTCCGTCACGGCGTTCCCGCGCAGCAGCGCCGCCTCGGTCCGCTGCGCGGACAGCGCGCCGAATAACATCAATTCATCCATCTCTTTTTCACCTCGCCATGTTATCTACACCCCCGGCAAGGAAAAGACAAGACTTGAAAAATTGCCCGAAATGTGGTAATATAGGACTCGTAAAAAGCAAAAAAGCGCAGAAGAAAGCCGCCCAAACGGGCGGCTTTCCTAATTGTGCGGTTTTTTACTTGGCGGGAACGGTCAGGATCTGGCCGATGTAGATGATGTACGGATCGGCGAGCTTGTTGGCCTCAGCCAGCTTGGTGTAGAGCGTGCCGGTGCCGTAGAGCTTGTAGGCGATGTTCCACAGGCAGTCGCCCGCGACGACGGTGTAGGTATCGCCCTCGGTCACGGTGGTATCGCGGCCGGCGATGACCTTATCGCTTTCGTTCGTCGGGACATCGGAAGCGGCAGTCTTGATGGTGATGCGGCCCTGCGGGGCGGCATACTGCTCGCCGACCACGCCGCCGAGATTATTGACGATGTAGTTGATGAGGACCTGGTTGTCAATCATCACGCCGTCCTTGAGGAGCTTGACGTTCTTGGTGCCGAACATGGTGTAGCCGTCGCCGGCATCCTTGAGCATGTAGTTATGGGAAGCGAGGGTATAGGTCTTGTTGACATCGAGGGGCTGACCGCCGACCATGATGTCAGACACACGGTACGCGCCGTCGACCTTGACGAACTCGGACTTATCGTTCTTCACCACGGAGCTGGGAATGTCCGCATTGATGGTGTAGGTCAGGCCGGAAACCTGCAGGAAGCCGCCGCTCTCGCCGGGATAGGCCGCGGAGCCGAGCTCCAGAGCGTCCTTGATCTGCTGACCGGTGACCTCAACGAGGCAGGCCTCGTTGCCGAAGGGATGGACCTTGATGATATCGCCGTAGGTGATGTCGCCGACCTTGATGTTGTCGCGCACGCCGCCGCCGTTGACGAAGGCGATGTCAGCGCCCAGCAGGATGCGGTAGGCGTCCGCGCACAGGTCGCCGAGGTTGGTCTCGGCATTGCGGACCGCGCGCTTGCCGTCCGCGCCGTTGATGGTCAGCTCCACGCTGGTCTTGGCAACGACCTGCTTCTGCAGGGCGTCGAACTTATCGGTGATGGTCTGGATATAGGCCGCCGCCTCGGCGTCGGGCTCGACCGTGTTCAGATCAACGTTCTCGTGGGTGATGGTACCGTCGGCCTTAATGATGATCTTGCCGACGTTGGCGAGCTTGGTGCCGGTCTGCTCAAAGACGACCTCCTTGCCGGACTTATCCTTGATCGTTTCGGAGAAGGTGGAGTGGGAGTGGCCGTCGATGAAGGCGTCAAAGCCGGTGGTGTTGGCAATGACTTCCTTGCTCATCCAGGGGGAGGACTGCTCGTCGATGCCGAGATGGCCGAGGCCGATGACATAATCGGCGCCCGCGGCCTTGGCCGCATCGATAGCCTTCTGCACCGCATTGTAGAGGTCAGCGCCGTTGTTGCCCTCGCAGAAGCCATAGATGTAATTGCCGTTGGCATCCTGGAAGTAGGTCGGGGTGGACTTGGTAAAGGTCTCCGGCGTGCAGACGCCGACAAACGCGACCTTCACGCCCTTGACTTCAAAGATCTTATAGGCGTCGAAGTAAGGCGTGCCGTCCTTGCCGGTGAAGTTTGCGGAGATATAGGGATACTTCGCCAGATCCTTGGCAATGTGCAGGAACTGGTCCATGCCATAGTCGAACTCATGGTTGCCGGGAACGGCAGCATCGTACTTGAGGTAGTTCATGATGTCGACGATGTACTCGCCCTTGGAGAGCGTGCCGATCACGCCGCCCTGAACATGGTCGCCCGCGTCAACGAGCAGATCCGCGCTCTTGTGCAGCGTTGCGACCTTGGCATACTTCTCGTAGTCGCAGTGAACATCGTTGGTGTGCAGAATGGTGATGTCTTCCTTGGGGGCGGCGGCATTGACCGTCACGGCAAGGGAAAGGACCATCGCCATCGTCAGCAGCAGGGACAAAAACTTGCGCATAGCTTTTTTCCTCCTGAAAATTTTTGCCGGAGCGCTTGTCCGGATCGGGCGCACAGCTTCGGCAGGATATGTTTATTGTATCTTCTTTTCCGCTTTTTCACAAGCCGCATTCTCTCGCCATAATCACAGATTTTCACCGCGCTTTCTTGTCGCTTTTGCCGATTTCTCTTTTCCTGTGGAAATCGCGGCAAAAACGTGCTATGGTAAAGGTATATGAATATTTTCAGACAAAGGAGCTGAATGGATATGAAAAAACTGCTCAGGGGCGGCTTTGTCGTCACACCCCGCGGCTCCCGCCGCGCGGACGTCCTGCTCGACGGCGAGAAGATCGCGCAGGTCGGCCACATCTCCCCCGCTGAGGCAAAAAGCGCCGAGGTGACGGACGTTTCCGGCTGCTACCTTTTCCCCGGCTTCATCGACGCGCACACGCACTTTGATCTCGACGTGTGCAACACGACCACCGCCGACGATTTCGCGTCCGGCACCCGCAGCGCCATCCGCGGCGGCACGACCACCATCATCGACTTCGCCTGCCCGAACAAGGGCGAGACGCTTGCCTACGGTCTTGATCTCTGGCACAAAAAGGCCGACGGCAAATGCTCGTGCGACTACGGCTTCCACATGACCATCGACGACTGGAACGAGGGCATCGAGGGCGAGCTGGACGATATGTTCGCCGCTGGCATCACGTCCTTCAAGATGTACCTCACCTACCCCGCCATGATGATCGGCGACGGCGCGGTGTATTCCGCGCTCAAGGCGCTGAAAAAGCGCGGCGGCATCGCGGGCGTCCACTGCGAGAACGCCGGTGTGATCGACGCGCGCATCGCCGAGCTCAAGGCCGCGGGCCGCGCGGCGGACGTTTCCGCCCACCCCGAGGCGAGGCCCGACTATCTCGAGGCCGAGGCGGTCGCACGGCTGCTGCGCATCGCCGAGGCGGCGGACGCGCCGGTGGTCATCGTCCACCTGACCAACCGCGAGGCGCTCGACGAGGTCGCCTTTGCCCGCGCCCGCGGGCAGAGGGTCTATGTCGAGACCTGCCCGCAGTACCTTGCCCTCGACGACGGCGTGTACTACGACGCCAACTGGTCCATGGCCGCGCGCTATGTCTGCGCGCCGCCCATCCGCGCCGAGGAAAATCAGCGCGCGCTCTGGCGCGGTCTGCGCCGCGGCGAGATCCAGACCATCTCCACCGACCACTGCTCGTTCACCCTCGCGCAGAAGGACATGGGCCGCGAGGACTTCACGAAGATCCCCGGCGGTCTGCCCGGCGTGGAGACGCGCGGCGAGGTCGTCTACACCCGCGGCGTCGCCGCGGGCAGAATGACCGTCGCCGGAATGTGCCGCGCCCTGTGCGAAAATCCCGCGAAGCTCTACGGGCTCTATCCCCGCAAGGGCGTCATCGCCGCAGGCTCCGACGCGGACATCGTGGTCTACGATCCCAAGGCCAGCCACATCCTCTCCGCGCGCGACATGGTCACAAAGGCCGGCTACACGCCCTTTGAGGGTCTGCGCACCGAGGGCGGCATCGCCAAGGTCTACCTGCGCGGCAGCCTGATGGTCGAGGACGGCAGGATCGTCGGCGGCCCCGAGGGTCAATACCTCCGCCGCGGGCTCTGCACCCTCTGAGCAAAACAAGAGAAGAAAAGAGGAACGCTTCCATGAACCTTCGTACCATTCTGTTTTCGCAGTATCCCGCGCTGTTCCTGCTCGCGGTGCTGTTTCTGATCGCGCACCTGCGCGTGCGCAAGACCTCCGCGGTCAAGTCGGTGCTGTGGGTCATTCTCTTCGGCGCGGCGCTCGCCGCGTCGGTGGTGTGCTGCTTCCTCGGCATCCAGGCCGATCTGTGGACGCTCAAAACGCTCATCACCCTCGGCTTCTGGAGCTGGTTCGGCGTGGGTCTCGTGCTGCTCTTCCTCGTGCTGCGCGTTGTGCACGGCGTGGAAAAGCGCTCCAGCCGGCGCAGGCTCGACAAGGCCATGAAGCAGGCGGAGAAGCAGAAGGAAGAGGAGGTCTCCCGCGCCCGCGCCGAGGGCGCCGCCGCCGAGCGTGAGCGCGCCGAGGCGGCGGCCGCCGCCCGGGCAGAGGAAGCCGCTCGGGAAGAAGCCGCCCGTGCCGCGGCGGAAGCGTCCGCCGCGCAGGAAACGCAGGACACTCCTGCCCCGGAAGCCGAAGAAAGCGAGGTCTGAATATGGCAGTAGAACGTTCCGTCTCCAAGCGCGTGATCTATTTTGATATTCTTCGCGTTGTGGCGATCTTCGCTGTTGTCGCCGTTCACATTTCAGCGCAGCATTGGCTTGATGTCGATGTCAGCTCGCGCGCATGGTTCGCCTTTAATCTGTACTGCACTACAGGCAAGTGGTCGGTTCCCATTTTCGTCATGATCAGCGGCGCGCTGTTTTTAGGCCGCGATACCACGATCCGCACCATACTGAAAAAGAATGTGTTGCGCATGGCTGGCGTATTCGTTTTCTGGTCGGGCTGCTACGCACTCATCAGCCTCATTTTTCGCCGCAGCCCGCTCTTTGATGTCTTTTCGCAATTCATCACAGGACATTATCACCTGTGGTTCCTCTACATGATCGTGGGATTGTATCTGCTCATCCCGCTGCTGCGTCCTATTGTTCAAAACGAAACGCTCACGCGGTACTTCCTCCTGTTGGCGCTCGTCTTCACCTTTCTTCTGCCTCAGCTTGCCCTGTTCTGCTCTTTTGCCTCGCCTCGGGTAAGCACGGTCATCACCACGGTAATCATGTACACCTACTGCTATTTTCCGCTCGGTCTTACCGTTTATTTTGTCGGCGGATACTATCTCAGCCGGAGGGAGTTCAGCCGCAGGGAAGAGATCATACTCTACTGCATCGGTGTCGCGGGGCTTCTTTTCTCTATATTCGCACCGGTCGTTCACGCCAAGGCGCAGGGTGCGCCCAGCGGAATTTTTTATAACTATAATTCAATCAATGTCCTGTTCACCAGTGTTCCCATCTTCGTCTTTGCCAAGCAGCACCTGAATTTTCCGCACATAGGAGAACGGGCATACGCCATTCTCCGCAAGCTGTCCAAGTACAGCTTCGGTGTCTACCTTGTTCATCCGATGGTCATTGAGCTACTACAACATTTCGGCATCGACACCTTCTTCTGCAACGCCTTTTTCTCCGTGCCGCTGCTCGCGGTCTTTGTGTTCGCGGTCTCCACGGCGATCTCCGCGCTGCTAAGCCGGGTCCCCATCGTCAACAAATACTTCGTCTGAGCGCAAGAGGAGCGCGGGCCGTTGGTCCGCGCTCCTGTGTTCGTTCACTTTTTTCTTGCTGCGACAAAGAGGTTCGGCGGCGCGGGAAACAGGTTTTCGGTCTCCAGCACCTCAAAGCCAGCCGCGGCGATGGACGCCTCCAGCGTGTGCATACGGTCAAACGACACATAGGGCATTTTCCCTGTGTGGCTGCGCCACCACTTGCGAACACCCTCGCGTGTGAGCCGCTCGCCCAGGCAGTCCGTCGCCGAGAGGAACATTCCCTCCGGCCGCAGCAGCTCACGGATGCGCGCGAGCACCTCCGCGCGGTTTTCGAGGTAGAGCAGCACATTGCAGGCGACCACCGCGTCAAAGCTGTCGGGCCGCAGGCTCTCGTCAAAGAGATCCATGCACGAGGCGCTGACGTTGCCGACCCCCTGCTCTGCTATTTTTTTCTTCAGATGCCGCACCATCTCGTCCGAAATGTCGATGGCGCACACCTCGGCGGCCATCTGCGCGACCGGCAGCGTGACAAGTCCCGTGCCGCAGGCGAAATCCAGCACACGGTCGTTCGGCGTGAGATAGGGGCGGATGCGCTCCGCCGTTTTGCGGTAGGCGTCCGCATACGCCGCTCCCGATTGCTCGTCATAATGCTGCGAGCGGCGGTTCCAAAACTCGCGCGGCGCTATTTTTTCTCTCATTTTGTTTTGATCCCGCGCTTGGCAAACTCCTCGACCAACAGGTCAAGGTCGTTCGGCAGGCTCATCGGCTCGCCGCAGAACTTGATGGCGTTGGCAACATCCTTGAGGCCGTTGCCGGTGACGACGGAGACGACCGTGTCGTTCGCGCCGAGCACGCCCTGCTCGCAGAGCTTCTTCACGCCCGCCGTGCCGGTCACGCCCGCCGGCTCGCCGAACACGCCGCAGGTGGTGCCGAGCAGCTTCTGCGCCGCCATGATCTCCTCGTCGGTCACGTTGACCACGATGCCGTTGGACTCACGGATCGCCATGAGCGCCTTGTCCGCGTTGCGCGGCACGCCGACGGCGATGGAGTCAGCGAGGGTGTTCTCCTCCATCGGCTCCCAGGGCTTATTCTCCGCGATGGCGCGGTTGATGGGGTGGCAGCCCTCCCCCTGTGCGGAGATCAGGCGCGGCAGCTTGTCGATAAAGCCGATGGCGTAGAGGTCCTTGAGACCCTTCCACACGCCCGCGATGGTGCAGCCGTCGCCGACGGAGATGGCGAGGTAGTCGGGCATCTTCCAGCCGAGCTGCTCGGCAATCTCGAGCGAGACAGTCTTCTTGCCCTCGGAGAGGTAGGGGTTGATGGCGGCGTTGCGGTTGTACCAGCCCCACTTGTCGATGGCCTTCTTGCTCAGCTCGAAGGTCTCCTCATAGTTGCCCTGCACGGAAATGACGTTCGCGCCGAAGGTCATCAGCTGCGCGACCTTGCCCTTGGGGGCGCGGGAGGGAACGAAGATGAAGGTCTTGAGACCCGCGGCGGCGGCGTTGCCTGCCAGCGACGAGGCCGCGTTGCCCGTGGACGAGCAGGCGATGATCTCCGCGCCCGCCTCCTTCGCCTTGGCGACCGCCATAGCGGAGGCACGGTCCTTGAGGGACGCGGTGGGGTTCTGGCCGTCGTCCTTCACCCACAGCTTCTTGAGGCCGAGGAGCTTCGCAAGACGGTCCTCCTCGTAGAGCGGGCTCCAGCCCACGCGCAGGGGCGTGTCGGGCGTGGTCTCCTCCACGGGCAGCAGCTCGCGGTAGCGCCACATCGTGTTCGGGCGGCTCTTGAGCTTTTCCTTGGTGAGATTGGCCTTGATGTAATCGTAATCGTAGATGATGTCGAGGATACCGCCGCACTCGCAGTTGGTGAGGTTGGGCACGGCCTCGTATTCCTTGCCGCACTTGACGCAGCGCGCGCATTTCACATTTTTCAGCATAATAATTTCTCCTAAAACGGAAGATTGAAAATGGTCTCGAATCCCGCAGCAAAAGCAATCGCTTCGTAACCCCGCCGCAGCAACGGCTGAGGAGACATATACCTGCACGGGCGCAGACGCCGCTCAAAAGGGGATATCTCTTACCGTAAGAGATATCCCCTTTTGGAAACCCCAGAGAAGCGCAAGGGCTGCGCCCTTGACCTGCCATCGCCGGCCCCTATCTGCGGGGATGCTGCACACGCTGTGCAATGAAATTTTATTCGGCTTTCGATCCGGTCTGCTCCTCTTTCCGCTCAGCCGCTGCTGCGGCGGCGTTTCGGAGCAGGCTTTGTCTCTGCTTCTTAGAGCGCCTTGAGAAGGCCGGTGGCCTCATTGAACTCGTTGATGAGCTCATCGAGCTCGGCAGCCTGCGCGTGAACGGCGTCCCAGGTGCCCTTGGTGTCGTACCAGAGCGCGTTGAGGTCCTTGACGTCGCGGGCCTGCTGCTCGACCCAGGTGTAATACTTGAGGTTGTGGATGCGCTTGCGGTCGGTGTAGGTCAGCTCCATCAGGTTGTCGGTCTTGAGGCCGAGCATGTGGAGGTTGTGGTCGAGCTTGGCTTCCTCGACGTTGTACGCGCCGTGCATCTCGTTGAGCTCCTCGATGCGGGACTGATACATCGCGGCGGAGTCGGTCAGAACCGTGCCGACGACATCGTTCTCGGTCAGCTCATAATACTTCGCCATCTTGATGCAGCAAAGGACATTCGCGATGCCGGAGATGCCGAGCCAGGTCAGCTTCTCGATCAGCTCGTCGGAGAGCTTGAGCTCTTCCTTGAGGTACTTCTGGCCTTCCTTGGTGTTGAACAGGCGCAGCAGGCGCTGGCTGTCCTCATCGTCGATGGCGATGGCCATGTCGGTGTTCTTCACGTTGTGGATCCAGGGAATGTGCTTGTCGCCGATGCCCTCGATGCGGTGGCCGCCGAAGCCGTTCTCGAGAATGGTGGGGCACTGCAGCGCCTCGCCCACGCCGAGCTTGAGGCCGGGATAGCGCTCCTTGAGCAGGTCGCCCGCGCTCATGGTGCCGGCGGAGCCGGAGGTGAAGCAGGCGCCGGCAAAGTTCTGTCCGGGCTTCTTGACGGCTTCAAAGAGGTCCGCGAGGGCGTAGCCCGTGACGTTGTAGTGCCAGAGGGGATTGCCCATCTCCTCGAACTGGTTGAAGATCATCATGCTGGGATCCTGCTTGAGCTCCCAGGTCTTGTCGAAGATCTCCTTGACGTTGGACTCGCAGCCGGGCGTAGCGATGACCTGACCAGCGATCTTGCTCAGCCAGTCGAAGCGCTCCTTGCTCATCTCGGCGGGGAGAATGGCGACGGAGTCAACGGCGAGCAGCTTGGAGTTGAACGCGCCGCCGCGGCAGTAGTTGCCCGTGGAGGGCCAAACGGCGTGGTGATAGTTGGCGTCGAACTGGCCGGTGACCAGACGCGGAGCGAGGCAGCCGAAGGAAGCGCCGACCTTGTGGCAGCCGGTGGGGAACCACTTGCCCGCCATGGCGATGATGCGGCAGGGTACGCCCGAAAGCTCGCTGGGGATCTCTACATAGTTGGGGACCTCCTGAAAGAGGCCGCCGGACTCCTTGGCCTCGTTCTTCCAGGTGATGCGGAAGAGGTTGAGGGGGTTGACGTCCCACAGACCCACGTTCTTCAGCTTGGCCTGGATCTTCTCGGGAATGGTCTCGGGATGCTGCATCTGCGCGATGGTGGGGATGATGACGTTGTTTTCCTTGGCCTTCTGGATGTTATGCTCCAGTCCGACCTTGTTGATGCTCAGATCGATTTTACCCATTTTGCTTGTCCTCCTGTTGTTTGTCAATGTAAGAATAAAGTGTATATTTTGAAATTCCGAAATATTTGGCGACCTTGTCGCCGGACTTGGTGACGAGGAATGCACCGCTCTGGCTCAAAAAGCCGATGGCGCGCATCTTGTCCTCCTTGTTCATCAGCGCCGCGGGCTTGCCCACGAGGGCGACCGACTGGGCGATGAGCTCGTCGAGCACGTCGTTGACGTTGATGATCTTCTCCGGCTCCGTCTGTGTGCTGTCGCCCGCGGCGGTCAGCTCGCGCACGGCGCTCTCGACCATCAGAAGCGAGGAGATGTCGTAGTTGATGCCGAGGATGGCCACGACCTTGCCGCCCTTGCCGCGAATGTACATCGTGGAGGACTTTAAGATCTTGCCGTCCGGCGTCTTGGTGAGGTAGCTGAGATGATCCATGGGCTGCGCGTCCGCGTTGCGCACCTGCTCCATCGCGACGTGGGATGCGCCGTCGCCAACCTTGCGGCCCGTGACGTGTCCGTTCTCGATGATGACGATGGAATGCTCGGGATGCTTGGCAGCCACGTCGTGGACCACGACCTCGCAGCTGCTGCCGAACTGGGCGGCGATGCCCTTGGCAATCTGCCGCAGAGTCTCCAGCTTTGACGCTTCTATAGTTTATCTCCTCCCTTACGCTGTTTTCACGTTTACATCATACCATAGATAAAAGAAAAAGCAATCATTTTTTCAAAAAAATTTTCAGATTTGCAAATTTTTTGTTTGACTTTGCCGAAGCTTATGCTATGATAGAGGCAGAGTAAAAGGAAATGAGAATTACAATAGACAAATCTGAATTTATGTACGGAGGTTTTCTCATGGATTTTGAAGCGATCAAAAAGGCTGCTCAAGGCTATCAGGCGGACATGACCCGTTTCCTGCGCGACATGATCGCCATTCCCAGCGAGAGCTGCGAGGAAAAGGGCGTCGCCAACCGCATTGCCGAGGAAATGAAGAAGCTTGGCTACGATAAGGTCGAGTTCGACAAGCTCGGCAACGTCATCGGCTGGATGGGCACGGGCGACAAGATCATCGCGCTCGACTCCCACATCGACACCGTCGGCATCGGCAACATCGAGAACTGGACCCACGACCCCTATCAGGGCTATGAGGACGAGAAGGTCATCTACGGCCGCGGCGGCTCCGACCAGGAGGGCGGCATGGCCTCCGCCACCTACGGCGCGAAGATCATGAAGGACCTCGGCCTCATCCCCGAGGGCTACAAGATCATGGTCGTCGGCTCCGTGCAGGAGGAGGACTGCGACGGTATGTGCTGGCAGTCCATCGTCAACGAATACTTCAAGGGTCCCGAGGACGCGCGCGACCAGATCGAGTTCGTCATCTCCACCGAGCCCACCGACGGCGGCATCTACCGCGGTCACCGCGGCCGCATGGAGATCCGCGTCGATATGCACGGCGTCTCCTGCCACGGCTCCGCGCCCGAGCGCGGCGACAACGCCATTCACAAGATGGCTGAGGTCCTGCTCAACGTCCGCGACCTCAACGAGAACGACGCCGGCGACGACAAGGAAGTCAAGGGCCTCGTGAAGATGCTCGACCCGAAGTACAATCCCGAGCACTGGGAGGATGCCCGCTTCCTCGGCCGCGGCACCTGCACCACCAGCCAGATCTTCTACACCTCTCCCTCCCGCTGCGCTGTTGCGGACTCCTGCTCCATCTCCATCGACCGCCGCATGACCGCGGGCGAGACCTACCAGTCCTGCCTGAAGGAGATCGAGGATCTGCCCGCCTGCAAGAAGTACGCCAAGGACGTCAAGGTGTCCATGTATATGTATGACCGTCCGTCCTGGACCGGCCACGTCTATGAGACCGAGGCCTTCTTCCCCACCTGGATCAACAAGGAGACCGCGCCCCACGTTCAGGCGCTCGTCGACGCGCACCACGCTCTCTGGGGCACCGAGCGCATCGGCGCGGACGAAAAGGCCATGTCCACCCGCACCGGCCGTCCTCTGACCGACAAGTGGACCTTCTCCACCAACGGCGTTTCCATCCAGGGCCGCTACGGCATCCCCTGCGTCGGCTTCGGCCCCGGCGCCGAGTCTCAGGCCCACGCCCCCAACGAGATCACCTGGAAGCAGGATCTCGTCACCTGCGCCGCGCTCTACGCCGCCGTTCCGGGCCTCTATCATCCCGAGAACAAGGACGGCTCCGCCACCAGCTTCCGTCAGGAGCTGACGGGCAACGACATCAAGTAAACCGCCAACAAGCGATACAAAAAAGATAAAGGAGAATCATCACCATGAGCAAGGCTGTCGAACTGGCGCGTCATCTCGAAACGCTCCACATCAACAATATGTACAAGAATGACTTCTACTGGACCTGGGACAAGACCGACGAGGAGATCGACGCGGTCTTCACCGTGGCGGACGCCCTGCGCGACCTGCGCGAGCGCAACAAGAACACCAAGGTGTTCAACTCCGGCCTCGGCATCTCCATCTTCCGCGACAATTCCACCCGTACCCGCTTCTCCTTCGCCTCCGCCTGCAACCTCCTCGGTCTTGAGGAGCAGGTGCTCGACGAGAAGGTGAGCCAGATCGCCCACGGCGAGACCGTGCGCGAGACCGCCAACATGGTCTCCTTCATGGCTGACGTCATCGGCATCCGCGACGATATGTTCATCGGCGAGGGCCACAAGTATCAGAAGACCTTCATCGACGCGCTCGAAGAGGGCTACCGCGACGGTATCCTCGAGCAGCGCCCGACGCTCGTCAACCTCCAGTGCGACGTCGACCATCCCACCCAGTGCATGGCCGATATGCTCCACATCATCCACTACTTCGGCGGCGTGGAGAACCTCAAGGGCAAGAAGGTCGCCATGACCTGGGCCTATTCCCCCAGCTACGGCAAGCCCCTGTCCGTCCCGCAGGGCGTCATCGGCCTGTTCACCCGCTTCGGCATGGACGTCACTCTCGCTCATCCCGAGGGCTATGAGGTCATGCCCGAGGTCGAGGAGATCGCCAAGAAGAACGCGGCGGCCACCGGCGGCAGCTTCAAGAAGTGCAACGACATGAAGGAAGCCTTCCGGGACGCCGACATCGTTTATCCCAAGTCCTGGGCTCCGTTCAAGGCCATGGAGGAGCGCACCAAGCTCTATCAGAAGGGCGACAAGGCCGGCATCGACGCGCTGGAGAAGAAGCTCCTCGCGCAGAATGCCGAGCACAAGGATTGGGCCTGCACCGAAGAGATGATGAAGCTCACGAAGGACGGCAAGGCACTCTATCTGCACTGCCTGCCCGCCGACATTTCCGGTCTTTCCTGCCCCGAGGGCGAGGTCGACAACTCCGTGTTCGACCGCTACATCGTTCCTCTGTACAAGCAGGCCTCTTACAAGCCCTACATCATCGCCGCGATGATCTTCCTCGCACAGGTCAAGGACCCCGTCCGCGCTCTCATGGAGATGGACAAGTCCGACGCCGAGCGCAAGATGTTCTAAGAGACCGCGCACAACTGAAAAGGGCGGCTTCTGCCGCCCTTTTTCTTCGGCCGCTTCACTCAGGAAAGCGGTAAAATACAAGAAAAATCACGGGAAATGTCTCGCAGTCTCGTGCAGCATTGCCTATAATATAGGCGGAAAGCAATGGAAATTCGGCCATTGCGCCGACCGAACGGTTCAAATTTATTTTTTAAGGAGATATATCACCATGGGTAAACGCATCGTCATTGCGCTCGGCGGCAACGCGCTGGGCAACACTCCCTATGAGCAGCTCGCTCTCGTCACCGAGACCGCCAAGCCCATCGTCGACCTGATCGCGCAGGGCAACGAGGTCATCATCGCTCACGGCAACGGTCCCCAGGTCGGCATGATCAACCTCGGCATGGCCACCGCCGCCGAGGCCAAGGCCATCAAGTCCGATATGCCCTTCCCCGAGTGCGGCGCCATGAGCCAGGGCTACATCGGCTATCACCTCCAGAACGCCATCGGCAACGAGCTCGCCTCCCGCGGCATGGCCAAGGACGTCGCCACCGTCGTCACGCAGGTGCTCGTGGACGAGGCCGACCCTGCCTTCCAGCATCCCACCAAGCCCGTCGGCGCATTCTACGATAAGGAGACCGCCGACCGCATCGCCGCCGAGAAGGGCTACACCATGGTCGAGGACGCCGGCCGCGGCTACCGTCAGGTCGTTCCCTCCCCCAAGCCCATCGACGTCATCGAGAAGAACACCGTCAAGGCGCTCGTCGACAACGGCACCGTCGTCATCACCGTCGGCGGCGGCGGCATCCCCGTCGTGCGCAAGGACGGCAAGCTCTACGGCACGCCCGCCGTCATCGACAAGGACTTTGCCTCCGCCAAGCTCGCCGAGCTGCTCGACGCCGATATGCTCGTCATCCTGACGGCGGTCGAGAAGGTAGCCATCAACTTTGGCAAGCCCGACCAGAAGGGTCTTGACGATCTCACCCCCGCCGACGCCCGCAAGTACATCGAGGAGAAGCAGTTCGCGCCCGGCTCCATGCTGCCCAAGGTGCAGGCCGCTCTGTCCTTCGCCGAGTCCAAGCCCGGCCGCGTCGCCCTCATCACCCTGCTCGAGAAGGCCGCCGACGGCATCTCCGGCAAGACCGGCACCCGCGTCCACCAGTAAGAGCGGTTCGGATAAATCTCCAAACGTTCCGTACAACTTATACAAAAGGTTTGCCCGCAAGGGCAAACCTTTTGTTTGCTTTTTCAGTCCTTTTTCCGCTTTTTCGCCGCTTTCGCTAAAAATTTTTCAGCAACTTTGGTTATGTTTTCAATTCTTTTTTTCGTTTGCCCGTTGCGTTTTGCTTGAAAATTTTGTATGATACTGTTCAAAGGTATTGTCCCAAGGGGCATACCAATTTTTAAGGAGGATTTATCCACATGAAGAAGCTTCTTGCGATCCTGCTCTCCGTCATCATGGTGCTGTCTCTCGTTGCCTGCGGCAATAAGACTCAGGACGAGACTCCCAGCAATGACGATCAGCAGCAGAACACCGAAACCGAGACCAAGACCATCAAGGTCGGCCTGATCTGCATCGGCGACGAGAACGACCAGGGCTACACCTACAACTTCATCCGCGGTAAGGAAGCCGCCACCGAGGCGCTCGCCGCCAAGGGCATCAATGTTGACTGGGTCGTGAAGTACAACATCGGCGAAGACTCCACCTGCGAGGACGCCAACATCGAGCTGGCCGAAGAGGGCTGCGAGCTCATCTTCAACAACTCCTACGGCTTCGAGCCCTTCATGCTCAAGGTCGCTCCCGACTATCCCGAGATCCAGTTCGTCGGCTGCACCAACCAGGGCTCCTGGAACGATGGCCTTGAGAACACCCACAACGCCTTCGCCAACATCTACGAGGGCCGTTACCTCGCCGGCGTCGCTGCCGGTATGAAGCTCCAGCAGCTCATCGACGAAGGCACCATCAAGCCCGAAGAGGCCGTCATCGGCTACGTCGGCGCGTTCTCCTTCGCCGAAGTCATCTCCGGTATGACCTCCTACTTCCTGGGCGCCCGCTCCGTCTGCCCGAGCGTGACCATGAAGGTCCAGTTCGTCGGCTCCTGGTCTGACGCTACCGAAGAGTCCAACGCCGCCTCCGCTCTGTGCGACCTCGGCTGCAAGCTCATCTCCCAGCACTCCGACAACACCACCCCCGCCACCATGGCGCAGTCCAAGGGCGCCTTCCACACCGGCTACAATAACGACATGACCGGCGTCGCTCCCGAGGCCTCCATCATCGGCTGCCGCATCGACTGGGCACCCTACTTTGTCTATGCCATCGAGTCCGTTGCCAACGGTCAGGCCTTCGATCAGGACTTCTGCAAGGGCTATGCTGACGGCAGCGTCGTACTGACCGAGCTCAACGAAAAGATCGCCGCCCCCGGCACCGCTGAGAAGCTCGCCGAGGTCGAGGCCGGTCTGGCTGACGGCTCCATCAAGGTCTTCGACACCTCCACCTTCACCGTGGAGGGCGAGACCCTGACCTCCGCCTTCGCTCTGGATACCGACGGCGACTTCACCCCCGACTCCGAGGAAGCCGTGTTCGACGGTGCCTTCCACGAGTCCTACTTCCAGTCCGCTCCTTACTTCGCCATCAAGATCGACGGCATCGAGTGGCTCAACTCCGCGTTCTAAGATATCCCTTACATCAAAGGAAGCCGCCTGCGGGCGGCTTCCTTTTTTCACTTTTTACTGAAAATTTTTTAGGGAATCAAACTTTTTGTGGATTATTCCGGTTTTTTCTTCCGATTTTTGACGGATTCGACGATAGCTTTTCCATTTACATCATGCTTGAATTATGTTAGTATAGGTATTGAATAATCAGCAATTATCGGAGACGCGGTCCCCCTCTCCGGTAAGGTGGCTGCAGCCTGATCCCGACCGCCGGTCTCCCCGCCGGCCGGGTTCGAAAGAAAGGATGACAGGACCTTGGACAACAATTGTGCAGTTGAACTCAGACACATTACCAAGCGCTTTGGCAAGGTCGTCGCAAACGACAGCATCGACCTGACCATCAACCGGGGCGAGATCCTTTCCCTGCTCGGTGAAAACGGCAGCGGAAAGACGACGCTGATGAATATGCTCGCCGGCATCTACTTCCCCGACGAGGGCGAAATCTATGTCAACGGTGTGCTCACCTCCATCCGCTCGCCGAAGGACGCCTTCGACAACCACATCGGCATGATCCACCAGCACTACAAGCTCGTGGACGTGTTCACCGCGGCGGAGAACATCGTCCTCGGTCTCGACGAGCCGGGCAAGCTGGACATCAAGGCCGCCAACGCCAGGGTCAAGGAGATCTGTGACCGCTACGGCTTCGACATCGACCCGACCAAGAAGATCTACGATATGTCCGTCTCCCAGAAGCAGACGGTCGAGATCGTCAAGGTCCTCTACCGCGGCGCGGACACGCTCATCCTCGACGAGCCCACCGCCGTCCTCACCCCGCAGGAGACCGAAAAGCTCTTCAACGTGCTGCGCAATATGCGCGCCGACGGCAAGGCCATCGTCATCATCACCCACAAGCTGCACGAGGTCATGTCCCTGTCGGACAAGGTCGCGGTGCTGCGCAAGGGTCAGTACATCGGCACGGTCAACACGAGCGAGACCAACCCGCAGGCGCTGACCGACATGATGGTCGGCCACGCGGTCACGCTCAACATCGACCGTCCGCGCTATGAGAATCCCGTCCCGCGCCTGACGCTGCAGGACGTCACCTGCTACGACAATGAGGGCGTCGTCCGCCTCGACCACGTCTCCTTCACCGCCATGGGCGGCGAGATCCTCGGCGTGGCGGGCATCGCCGGCAGCGGTCAGCGCGAGCTGCTTGAGTCCATCGCCGGCCTCTATCCCGTCGCCGAGGGCAGCAGCATCCGCTATACGCCCGAGGGCGCTCCGGAGTCCGAGCTGGTCGGCAAGACGCCGATGCAGATCAAAAAGTCCGGCGTCGCGCTCGCCTTCGTCCCCGAGGACCGTCTCGGCATGGGCCTTGTCGGCTCGATGGGCATGACCGGCAACATGATGCTCCGCTCCTGGAAGAAGGGCAAGGGCGTGTTTGTCAACCGCAAGGATCCGAACGAGCTTGCCATGAACATCTGGAAGGAGCTGGAGGTCGTCACCCCCAGCACCGAGTTCCCCGTCCGCCGTATGTCCGGCGGCAACGTGCAGAAGGTGCTCGTCGGCCGCGAGATCGCGTCCGCGCCGAACGTGCTGATGTCCGCCTACGCCGTGCGCGGTCTGGACATCAACACCTCCTACACCATCTACAACCTTATGACCGAGCAGAAGATGAAGGGCGTCGCCGTCATCTTCGTCGGCGAGGATCTGGACGTGCTGCTTGAACTGTGCGACCGCATCCTCGTGCTCTGCGGCGGCAAGGTCAGCGGCATCGTCGATGCCCGCACCGCCACCAAGGAAGAGATCGGCCTGATGATGACCCGCGTCGGCGGCGGAAAGGAGGAAGCGGTCCATGCATAACGAGAATAAGGTTCCCCTGATCCGTCTCGCCAAGCGGGACATGATGGAGCCCTGGAAGGTCTGGTGCATCCGCCTCGCCTCCATCGTCCTCGCGCTCCTGCTCGGCGGCCTCGTCATGATGATCGCCCTGCCCGACGGCGCCACGCCGATCGACGGCTACGCCACCATCGTCACCGGCGCGCTCGGCAAAAAGACCGCCATCCGTCAGACCGTCAAGCTCGCCGTGCCTCTGCTCGGCTGCGCGCTGGCCATCGCCCCCTGCTTCAAGATGCGCTTCTGGAACATCGGCGCCGAGGGCCAGATCACCGCGGGCGCCATCGCCGCGAGCTACTTCGCCCTCTACTGGGTTGGCAAGGTCCCGTCCGCTGTCCTGCTCCTCATCATGGGTCTGGCGGGCGCTGTCGCCGGCGGCATCTGGGCGCTGATTCCCGCCTTCTTCAAGGCCAAGTGGAACACCAACGAAACGCTTTTCACTCTCATGATGAACTACATCATCATCGGCGTCGTCCGCTGGCTGCAGGGCGGTCCGTGGGAAGGCCGTCCCGGCTCGCAGATCATCCCCCAGTTCGATAGGGCGGCCACGCTGCCGAAGGTCCTGGGCGTTCACTGCGGCTGGATCATCGTGCTGATCCTCGTCGTGTTCATGCACGTTTACATGAACCACACCAAGCACGGCTACGAGATCGCCGTCATCGGCGACTCCATCAACACCGCCCGCTACGCGGGCATGAACGTCGGCCACGTCATGATGCGCACGATGTTCCTCTCCGGCGCGATCTCCGGTCTGGTCGGCTTCATCGTCGCCTCCGGCGCGAACACCACGCTCTACGACGGCGTCGCCGCCGGCGTCGGCTTCACCTCCATCACGGTCGCATGGCTCAGCCAGCTCAATGCCTTCGCGATGATCGTCATTTCCATGATGCTCGCGATCATCTCCAAGGGCGCCGAAACGCTTCAGACCCGTCTGGCCGTGCCCGCCTCGATCTCCGACATCATTACTGGTATCCTGCTCTTCTGTATGCTCGGCTGCGAGTTCTTCATCAACTATCGACTCATCTTCCGCTCGTCGAAGACCGAAAAGGAGGCGGCTAAGGAATGACTTTGCTTATCACCCTCATCATCGCCGCCATCACCTACGGCACCCCGCTGCTGTTCGGTACGCTCGGCGAGATCCTGACGGAAAAGTCCGGCAACCTCAACCTCGGCGTGGAGGGCATCATGTTCATGGGCGGCGCGCTCGGTCTCGGCGGTGTGTACTACTATGAAAAGCTCTCCTCCTCCCCCAACGGCTTCGTTGCCATCCTCGTCGGCATCTTCTTCGCCTTCCTCGCCGGCGCGATCGCCTCGCTGATCTTCAGCTTCCTGACCATCACGCTGCGCGCGAATCAGAACGTCACCGGTCTGGCGCTGTCCATCTTCGGCACGGGCATCGGCCAGTTCATCGGCGAGTATATGCGCGTGAGCGAGAACGGCTACATCTCCGTGAGCAATATGCTCAAGGGCTACTTCCAGAACTCCCCCTTCCCCAAGGGCCTGCAGGACATTCCGGTGATCGGCGGCATCCTCTTCGGCAACAGCTTCTTCTTCTACCTCGCCGTTGCCTGCGCCGTCGCACTGTACTGGTACCTCAACAAGACCCGCAGCGGCCTGTACCTGCGCAGCGTGGGCGAGAGCCCCGCGACCGCGGACGCCGCCGGCATCAACGTCACGCGCTATAAGTACCTCGCCACCGTCATCGGCGGCGGTGTGAGCGCCGTCGGCGGCATGGTCTACATCATGACCATCGCGGGCGGTGTGTGGAACCACGAGGGCCTTTCCGGCGTCGGCTGGCTCGCCGTCGCGCTGGTCATCTTCTGCCTGTGGCGTCCGCTGGGCGCGATTTGGGGCAGCGTGCTCTTCGGCGCACTGATGATCCTCTACCTGCGTCTGGTCATCGCGTTCATTCCCACGCAGCTCTATAAGATCCTGCCCTATGTGGTCACGGTCATCGTACTCATCATTTCGAGTATGCGCAACAACAAGGAAAAGCAGCCGCCCGCTTCTCTGGGTCTGAATTACTTCCGCGAAGAGCGCTGAATTATCAAAAAAGGAAGCGCCTTGCGGCGCTTCCTTTTTCATGAGGAGGAAACCATTATGTCAACTTTACTCATCAAAAATATCCGCACGCTCGTCTCCTGCGACAGCGCCGACACCGTATACGAAAACGTCGACCTTTACGCCGAGAACGGCTTCATCAAGGCCATCGGCGCAAGCCTCGACCGCAAGGCCGACAAAACCATCGACGCGAGCCATATGCTCTGCTACCCCGGTCTGGTCAACACGCACCATCACCTCTATCAGGTCTTCTCCCGCAACCTCCCCGAGGTGCAGAACATGGAGCTGTTCGACTGGCTCAAGACGCTCTATGAGATCTGGAAGAACCTCGACGCCGAAGTCATCCGCCTCTCCTCCCTCACCGGCATGGGCGAGCTGATGAAGCACGGCTGCACGACCTGCTTCGACCATCACTACGTCTTCCCGAAGGACACCGGCGACCTGCTCGGCGCGCAGTTCGGCGCCGCGGACGAGCTGGGCATCCGTATGTACGCCTCCCGCGGCAGCATGGACCTCTCGGTGAAGGACGGCGGCCTGCCGCCGGACAGCGTGGTGCAGACGGTCGACGAGATCATGAAGGATTCCGAGCGCGTCATCGCGCAGTACCATGACCGCAGCTTCGGCGCAATGCACCGCGTCGCGCTCGCGCCCTGCTCGCCGTTCTCCGTCAGCGCCGATCTGCTGCGTGAGAGCGCCGTCCTCGCCCGTCAGCTGGGCGTGCGCCTGCACACGCATCTGTGCGAGACCAAGGACGAGGAGAACTTCATGCTTGCGCGTGAGGGCGTCCGTCCGCTCGAGTACATGGAGCGTCTCGGCTGGACCGGCGACGACGTCTGGTTCGCCCACGGCATCCACTTCAACGACGAGGAGCTGCGCGTCCTCGCCAAGACCGGCACGGGCGTGTGCCACTGCCCCATTTCCAACATGAAGCTCTCCTCCGGCATCGCCCGCATCCCCGAGATGCTGGAGCTTGGCGTTCCCGTCGGCCTCGGCGTCGACGGCTCCGCCTCCAACGACGGCTCCAGTCTCATGGAGGAACTGCGCGTCGCATTCCTGCTCCACCGCCTGAACTCCAGCAAGGCGGCCCCCAGCGGCTATGACGTGCTGAAGATGGCGACGCGCGGCAGCGCACGTCTGCTCGGCCGCAGCGACGACATCGGTACGCTCGAGGTCGGCAAGTGCTGCGACCTCTTTATGATCGACTCCCGCCGCCTTGAGCTGGTTGGTTCCTGCTTCGATCCCACCAGCGTCCTCGGCACGGTCGGCGTGCGCGGACCGGTGGACTACACCGTGGTCCATGGCTGCGTGACCGTCGAGCACGGTCATCTCGTCACGGTGGACGAGGAAAAGCTCGCGCACGACGCGGAAGCGAAGTGCCGCGCGTATCTGAACCGCTAATTCAAGCAAAAAGGAAAGCGACCGTTTCACGGTCGCTTTCCTTTTTGCTTTACCGGATGAAGTGCGTCGCGACGCGCTCCTCCTGCTCGGGCAGGCCAAGGGTCTCGCGGCCGAGCGCGATGCTTTTCATCAGGAACGTCATGTTCCGTGCCAGCGTCCGCATGGTCTGCAAGCCCTCGGCGTCCATCGCCGCCTCGCCCGCAGCCCTACCGTGGACGCTGTTCCAATACTGGCTCGAGGCGATGGGCATACCGGAAATGGTGAAGTATTTGTTCAGCTCGTCAAAGGTCGCCGAGCAGCCGCCGCGCCGCGCGCACACCACGCTCGCGCCGACCTTCATGGTCTTGTCAAAGGGCGTGGAGTAAAACAGGCGGTCCAGGCAGGCGATGAGCGTCGCGTTGGCCGAGGCGTAATAGACCGGACTGGCGACGACCAGCCCGTCCGCCGCCTCAAGCTTCGGGGCCAGCTCGTTGACGGCATCGTCGAACACGCACCGTCCCAGCTTCGCGCACGCGCCGCAGGCCGTGCAGCCGCGGATCGCCTGATTCCCGAGCAGCACCGTCTCCGTCTGCACGCCGTTCTGGGCAAAGACCTTTTCCATCTCGCGCAGCGCGAGCGCGGTATTGCCGTTGGCCCGCGGGCTGCCGTTGAGCAGCAGAACCCGAATTTCTTTCATGTTCTCTTTCTCCTCGTTTGTGTCGGTTCTTTTTCGGTCGGCAAAAGCTGCCTACCATTCCTTTTCAAGCTTTTCCCGCAGCGCCTCGCGCGCCTCGTCGAAGCCCTCGCGCAGCTCGCGGCGGAGCCGTCCCGTCTCGCCGCGCATCTCGGCGACGCGGCTCATGGCCTCCATCAGGTCGCCCTGCGTGTTGAAGAACTCGTCGCTGAAGCGCTCGTGCTTCGGGTATTTTCCGCTGCGGTAGCGGTCGAGCACGACCGCGTAGCGCTCATTGGCCCGCGCGACCGCATCCTCCCACGAAAGATACAGCTCGCGCATGGCGTTCTCGCCCACGCGGCGCATCGCCTCACGATCCGCGCAGAGCGCGGTCAGCTTCGCGCACAGGCTCACGGCGTTCTCCTCGATCAGGAAGCCGTTCCGCCCGTCGGTCACGCCCTCGGCGGCGCAGCTTCCCGCAATGAGCACGCTGGGGCAGCCGCTCGCCGCCGCCTCGCGCACGACAAGACCGTTCGTGTCAAAGGTCGAGGGGAACAGAAACAGGTCCGCGCGGCTATACCACGCGCGCAGCGTCTCGCGGTCGGCAATGGAGCCGGTGAAGAAGCAGCGGTCCGAGAGCCGCAGCGTCTCCACCTCCGCGCGGACCTCCTTCTCGTCGCCGCCCGCGCCGATGAACACCATGCGGAAGTCCTGTCCTTGCTCCCGCAGCGCGCGGAGCGCGTCGAGAATGATATGCAGGCCCTTATACCACATCAGCCGCCCGACGAAGAGGAACAGCGGCACGCCGTCCGGCAGGTCATAGCCCGCTGTCGCAGCGGCGACCGCCGCGGCGCTCACGCGCCCGCGCGGCACGTCCACGCCATTCTCCATCACAGTGTACGCGCCCTCGTAGCCGAGCGAGCGCAGATTCTCGCCCGCGCCGCGGCTCACCACCCACACCTCGTCGCAGGCGTTCACGTTCTGCACAAGGGCACGAATGGCGCTCTCCTGCAAAAGCCTGCTCTTCACCGCCTTGGCAATGTCGATGTCGTACTTCGTGTGGTAGGTCAGCACCAGCGGCGCGTCCACCACCTCGCGCAGCGAGCGCGCGAGGATCGCCGAGGCGATGGGGCAATGCGTGTGCAGCAGCTCGACCTTCTCCTCGCGCACGCGCAGCGCCGTCTCCGGCGAAAACGGATAGCCCGCGACGTAGCCGATGAGCCGGCGCGTGTCGATGCTCGGGTAGCGCACCACCGGAAACGGAAAGCCGCTGTCGTCCGCGCCCGGCACGGCGGGCGTGACCACCACGGCGTGACCGTGATGCTTTTCAATGTTTTCCGCGTAGTTCACCACGGCGTTCGCCACGCCGTCGATGATGGGCGGAAAGGAATCGTTCAAAAGACAGATCGTGTGTTTGTCCACGGGCACACCTCCGATAAAATTTCTGCCGTTAGTATATCATTTTTCCCGCCGGAATGGTATACTGTCTGTGAATTTTCAAGAGAGGAGCCGACCGCCATGCGCACCCTGCAATGCACCGTCCCCGCCGCCTTCGACGGCCGTCCGCTCAAGCACCTGCTACGCGGCGAGCTTGGCATCTCCTCCACGCTGCTCAAAACGCTCAAGTGGCGCGAGGGCGCGATCCTGCTCAACGGCGCAGGCGTCCATGTGAACGCCGTCGTCCGCACCGGCGATACCGTGACCGTCGTTCTCTCCGAGCGCGCGCCGCGCGAAACGGACGTCGCGCCGCTCGACATTCCCCTTGCCATCGTCTACGAGGACGAGGACCTGCTGGTGCTCAACAAGCCCGCCGGACTCGCCATGCACCCGATGTCCACCGACCTCGCCGCGCCGAACCTTGCCGGAGCGCTGGTCGCCTACCTCGGCGAGGGCACGGTGCCGCACTTCGTCAGCCGCTTGGACAAGGGCACCTCGGGCCTGCTCATCGCGGCGAAGTCCGGCTACGTTCACGAGCTGCTGCGCCGTGCGCTGCATTCCGAGGAGCTGCGGCGCGAATACCGTGCCCTCGCCCGCGGCCGCGTCACGCCGCCGCGCGGCGTCATCGACGCTCCCATCGCCCGCGCCGAGGGCTCGCTCGTCAAGCGCTGCGTCGCGCCCGACGGTCTCCCCTCCCGCACGGAGTATGAGGTGCTCTCCTATCACGGCGAGCTGACGCTCCTGCGTCTCGCGCCCCGGACCGGACGCACGCACCAGCTCCGCGTCCACATGGCGTCCCTCGGTCATCCGCTCGCGGGCGACTGGCTCTACGGCACAGAGGATCGGGCGCTCATCGCCCGCCCCGCGCTGCACTCGTATGCGCTGTGGTTCACCCACCCGCTCACACACGCGGTCCTGCACTTCACCGCGCCGCTGCCGGAGGATATGGAACAGCTGATAAAATAAGACGGCTCACCGAGCCGTCTTATTTTCATTCTTCTCTTTTTTCCATAGTCAAAGCCCGCGCCGTTCTGACGCTGTAGCTGCCCTCGATGAGCACCAGCAGCACCCAGCCGCTCGCGACTGCCACGCAGATGCCGTACATTCCCCACACCGGGATCAGGAAATACGACAGCACCACGCGCAGCACCACCTGCAAAAGCGATGCCACCATTGTCAGCCGCAGCCGCCCGAGTCCGCGGAAGAAGCCCTGAATGACCTCGCCCATGTAGGCGAAGAGGTACAGGTATGCCATCGTGCCCGTGTAGCGCGCGCCTGCGGCAATGACCTCGCCGTTGTCCGAGAAAAGGCCGACGATCTGCGACGGGAACAAAAAGCACACCGTGCCAAGCACGGCGATCAGCGCGGCCTCCACGCACACGCTGACGCGGTAGAAGCGCCGCACGCGCACCCGGTCGCCGTGGCCAAGGTTCTGCGACAGGCAGACGACCATCGCCGCGCTGACGCCCTGTGAGAAGCAGAACAAAAACTGCTCAATGCGCAGCGACATGTTGTAGCCCGTCACCGTGTTCGTGCCGAGCGGCGTCAGCATACCCTGCACCAGCAGACGCCCGATGCACACCACCGCCTGCTGCAGCGCCGCCGCCCAGGCGTAGGAGAGCACCATACCGCCCATCCGCCGTTCAAAGCGCAGCTCGCTGCGCTTGAGCGTCAGCGGCGGGCAGCGCCGCTCGGCGTACAGAATGCACCACGCCGCCGAAAACGCCTGGCACAGCACCGTAGAGCACGCCACGCCGCGGATGCCCCAGGCAAGCACGCCGACAAACAGCACGTCGAGCAGCGCGTGGAGCGTGGACGAGACGAGCAGAATGACGAACGGTGTGCGCGAGTTGCCGCACGAGCGCAGCATGGAGGCGTAGTAGTTGTAGAGGAAGCAGCAGATCAATCCCGCGAACACCAGCTGCAGATAGACCGCCGCCTCGCGGCAGACGGCCTCCTCCGTGCCCTGCGCGCGCAGGAGCGGCACCGAGCAGACAATGCCGACCGCGGCAATGACCAGCGTCAGCGCCGCGCCGCCGAGCAGCGCAGTCGCGTTCATGCAGCGCAGCCGCGTCCAGTCCTCCGCGCCGCACATCTGCGCGCACAGCACGCCGATGCCGATGGTCCCGCCGATAACCAAGGCGTTCGCCACGTCCACGATGGGCGCGGCGACGCTGATGCCGGCAAGCGGCAGATCGCCGAGGAACTTGCCCACCACGATGGCGTCCACAATGCTGTAAAGCTGCTGGAAGATGTTGCCCAGAATGATGGGCAGCGCAAAATAGAAAAGGGTCGGCAGCGGCGCGCCGGTCAGCAGCGCGTCGCTTTTGCGTGCCGCGCGATACATCTGCGCAGCCGATCTGTGCGGCATGACGATCACACCCGCTTTCGTGTTATCTCTTATTTCTCTTTATAGTAAAGCCGGCAATGGCAGTAGCCCTCGAACTCCGGGTCGGCGATCTGCTCGCGGAACTCGCGGCACATGCACACGTTATCCTCGATCTTCTGCAGCCGGCAGGGGCAGTAAAGTCCCTTCTTCAGCAGCGCCTCGCGCAGACGCGCGACGACCTCCGCATCCTCGTTGTAGCGAATCTTCATCGTCTTCCCTCACTTGCAGCCATCAAGCATGGCCTTGATCTCTTCCTTGCTGCGCAGACCGACCGAGCCGGTGAGCGTGTGGCGGTCCTGCACGACGGCGAGCGTCGGGATGGACTCGATGCCGAACATCTGCGCCAGCTCGCCCTGCTCGTCAACGTTGACGCGGCAGAATTTGACCTGCGGCTCCTCGCGGTTGAGTTCCTCAAAGGCGGGCGCGAGCATCCGGCAGGGCTGGCACCATTCCGCCCAGAAGTCGATGAGGATGAGGCCCGGATCGTCGAGCACCTCGGTCTGGAAATTCTCGCTCGTGAGCGTCACGATGTCGGTAAAGGTGCGCGTTTCGACGTAGGGCTCGCGCTCGGCTCCGCCGCCGCAGCCGGAGCAGCCGGCGCACCCGCCGGAGGCACAGCCGCCGCCACAGCCTCCGCAGCCGCCCCCCGCGGCAAAATCGCCGTCGGCGGCCTCCAGGTTTCCCTGCAAAAAGCGCTCGAGCACATCGTCCGCCGCACCGGTGATACCGGAAAAGACGAGCATGTGCTCGCCCTCAACGGCCTGCCGCGCGTGCTCACCGATGCTGCCGCAGAGCACGACGTCCACGCCGTGCTCCTTGAGCGCGCGGGCGACCGCCGCGTGGCTCAGATCCTCGGGCGCGATGACCTCGCTCGTGACCGGATCGAGATCCGAAACGTTGTAAATGATAAACTCCTTGGCGCGGCCGAAATGCTCCAGCAAAACGCCGTCCTGATACGGCATTGCGATCTTCATAACAGTAACTCCTTTGCCTTTTTGATTTTGAGGATAGCTTATCACAATTTCCACCATTCTACAACCGGAAGTTTTATATCCTCTCTATGCAAAAAATTGCAGAGCGGCCCTTGCGTCCGCCGCGCATTTTCGCTACAATAGGCATAGAAAGCTTCATGCGTGAGCACCGCAAAAAACGCAAGCGAAAGGAAGCGTTATCCATGAACGACGAGCTGACCGCACAGGATATTCAAAAAATGCAGGCGGAGCTGGACGACCGCCGTCTCCGTCTGATGCCGGAGCTGATCGAGGAGGTCAAGCGCACCCGCGCCTTCGGTGACCTGAGCGAAAACTACGAGTACAAGGCGGCCAAGCAGGAGCAGAACCGCAACAAGAGCCGCATCCGCTACCTCGAGCGCATGATCGCCTCGGCCCGCGTGATCGAGGATCATTCCTCCGCCGACGAGGTCGGGCTGTACGACAGGGTGACGGTCCGTATGGTCGAGCTGGGGAAGGAAAAGGTCTTTCAGATCGTGACCACCGTGCGCTGCGACGCCCTCAAGGGCCTCGTGAGCAAGGAGTCTCCCGTCGGCAAGGCGATCCTCGGCAGTAAGGTCGGCGACACCGTGACCGTCCGCGTCAGCGACACGAACAGCTACCATGCCGAGATTCTTTCCATCGAAAAGCAGGCGGACGACGGCAGCGCTCCCCTCCGCAGCTTTTGAGCGCGATGGACGAGTCCGTCATTCTTCATGCCGAGCGCAGCTTTCTCGTCTGCCGCAAGTCGGTCGGCGTCGAGTGCGAGCACGAGCTGCCGGCTCTGCTCGCTGAGGAGATGAAATGTAAAGTGGATTCACTTTACTGTGTTCACCGCTTGGACCGTGCCGTCGGCGGCGTGATGGTCTGGGCGAGGACGCCCAAGGCAGCCGCCGAGCTGAGCCGTCAGGTGCAGGAAAAAGCCTTGAAAAAGGCGTATTTTGCCGTTTGCTCCGGTATTCCCACGCCCGATACGGGCGAAATGCGTGATCTGCTCTTTAAGGATTCTGTAAAGCAAAAATCCTTTGCAGTAAGTTCTTCCCGCCGCGGCGTCAAGGAGGCCCTGCTCGACTACCACGTGCTGCAGGATGCCGTGCTCAACGGCTCTCCCGCCGCCCTCGTGCGCGTCACGCTGCACACGGGACGCTTCCACCAGATCCGCTGCCAGTTCGCCACGCGCGGCCATCCGCTGCTCGGCGACGGCAAATACGGCAGCCGCGAGCGCGGCTGCACGACGGCGCTGTGGAGCTGCCGCCTCGCCTTTTTCCATCCCGAGACGCACGCGCCCCTCGTCTTTGAGGCTGCGCCGCCGCGCGTCTTTCCGTGGGACCGCTTTCCATGGCGCTGAATCGACAACGAGAGACGGCACGCGCCGTCTCTCGTTTCTTCATGGAATGCGGATGATCTTGGTGAGCGACTCCAGCCACGTTTTGCCGTTCGCCCGCACCACCGTCAGCGGCGTCACCGCGACGGTGTTCACCGCGCGCGGCTCGCCGCCCGCGCTCCCCGGCGGCAGAAAATTTCCCGCCGCGCTCAGACACCGCGGCTCGCCGTCCTCCACACCCCAGCTGAGCATGACGTGTCCCGGGAAATAGAGGATCGTCCCGACCGGCAGTGTGCAAAGCGCCGCGTGCTTCTCCTCCGTGGAAAGCGCCGACACGTCCTCCGCGCCGGGCAGCAGCGCCAGCCCTGCGGCGTCACGCGGCAGGCGGAAGCCGAAGCAGCGGTAGACATCCCCCACCAGCGCGGAGCAATCCCGCCCGCCGAGCATCCCGCCCCAGCCGTACACCTCTCCGCGCATTTTCGCCGCCTGCGCGGCGACGTTCTCATGCGTATAGGGCAGGTCTCCCACGCACACATCCGCGCTGACCGGCACCATCGCCTCGCGATATTCCAGCCATCTGTCCGCGCGGCGCACAGGCAGACGAACAAGGTAGTTATCATAGCTCATGCGCCCGCGCAGCGCGCGCACCGTTCCCGGCGAAGCGGCGAGCGGCAGGCTCGTTCCCATTGGAAGCGCCGCGCCGGAGACGCGCGGCTCATAGGGATCGCAGCAGAGCGTGACGCGGTTGCCGGTCACGCGCAGGAAACCGCCCTCCTGCGCCGTCCGCCATGCTTCCAAATCCCGGCACAGCCCGATGTCCTCCGCCGGCACCCAGCCCGCGAAATACGAGGTCTCAACGCGGCAGAAGCGCCCGTCCGCGCTCTCCCCGAGCAGCGCCATCGGCTCGTTCGGCAGCACCGCGGTGAGCTGAAGCGCGTCGTCGTACCGGTCCCCCGCCCGCGTGGGGCACAGGGCATCCGTCGGTTTCGCGCGCAGACTCGTGTGCCGCACGCTGACACCCCAGCGCACGTCACGACCACGCAGCCGCGTCAGGTCCCTGAGCCTTGCCGCCTCGCCCGGAACGCACAGAAGCGATTCATTGTACCGCGCGATCTCCTCTGCGGTCATCAAGGCCGCATCCTCTTTCCGCATAAAAAGCCCCCCGTCCGGCGTTTTCTCTACTCTATGCGCCGCAGCGGGGAAGCTTTCCGATTTTTATTGAATCATTGTAAGCAGGGCCAGCACCAGCATATGCGCGGGGTAAAACGCATAGCAGGCATACTGGAACGCCTTGCTGTGGTGTCCCTGCCGTCCGCGGTAGAGCCAGATCGGCACGAGGGCAAGCAGCGCAAGCCCCTGCTCGCACAGCTCGATCTCACGTCCGAAGAGCGTGACCGGATACATCTGCCCGCCGAGCACCACCACGTTGAGCCAGTACAGCGCCGCGAGCTGCCCGAGCAGGCACCACCACTTCCGCTCGCGGAAAAAGTAAAAGGCAAACACCGTCAGCACACCCGCGCCGTAGTAGTCCACCATGCCGAGCGTGCCGAGGGCAAAGCCCAGCACAACGACCGCCGCACAGGTCAGGACATAAAGCCAGCGCTTTCCCTTCGCCCGCGCCGCCTCCATCAGGCGGATGCCGAGCAGGCCGAGGAGCAGCGTCCAGATCACGTTCTGGTGTACGGGATAGAACGCCGTTCCTCCGTACATCAGGTCGAACGGCACCTCGGAGAGCACGGCAAAGAGCAGCATCCGCAGCGCATAGCGCTTGAAGCTGCGCGTGTGGAAATAGCCCTCCACCGCCAAAAAGGCGAAGATCGGAAAGGCCAGCCGCCCGACGTGCGTCAGCCACATCTGCGAGGAAAGCAGCGTCGCCCATAGGTGGTCCATCAGCATAAACGTCATGGCGAGAATGTGCAGCGCCGCGGCGCTGAGATCAAAGGTCTTTTTCATCATGGTCTCCTTTTTTGTCCGGCGTCTCCGCGCCGTGTCCTCACATCATAGCACAGATCCTGTCGAAATGTCTATCAAAAATGAAATGACCCACTTTAAAAATGTGAATCGCTCCGCCGAACGCCTTTTACGGCAACATTTCCCAAGTATTCTGTAAAAAAGATGCTTATATTTTGTTAAGATTCCGTAAAAAGAAATGCTTTTTTCCTTCCCATGCGGTATAATGAATTGTCTTAAAATGATTGGCGGAAGCCCAGCGGCCCTTATCCGGTCAGGCTTCCGTTTTTTTATGGATACAAAAAGGATGCCTTCTGTACCATGGTCGAATCCATGAAGCAGGTCTCGGAGAATTATCTGAGCACGGAAAAGGGCTACGCAGACGACTGGGCCGCCTACATCGCCAGCTGTCACATGACCGCCGAGGAGGCGCTGGACTACATCCGCACCACCAACACGCAGGAGGACCGCGCGGCGCACCTCGTCGACATGGCGGACCTCTCCGCCCGCTCGACCTTCGTGCGCAACGGTAACCCCTGGGTACACTGCTACGAAGAGCAGCAGAAGCTCGCGACCATGGACAGCAGCGCCTTTCTGGACAAGATGGAGCAGCTTTTCAACACCGGTCCCGACGAGGTGCCGGTGCTGGGTAAATACCGTGTGGGCGAGTCACAGCGGACGGTCGTCAGCGTGGGAACGCGCGTGATGATCCGCGAGGCGGACGGCTCCGACCGCCCCTATCTGCTCCTGCGTCTCATTCCCGTGGAGTATCTGCAGAACACCTGGACCTTTCCCACCGAGTTTCCGCTCGCCGAGATTAGCATGATTGTCAGCGACGGCGGCTATGTGGTGCGGTCCCCCTCGCTGCGCTCGCGCACCTTTTTAGACTTCATCCGCGCCTATAATTTCACCGACGATTACAACGCCGTCGACTCTCTAGCCGAACGCCTCCTCACAACGGAAAACGGTTTGCTCACCTACAAGGATTCCCGCGGCGTAGACTGCTACTTCTATTACTCTAGCTTCGGCGAGGGCTCAAACATCGACATTCTCGGCTACATCCCCGCCTCACAGATCCAGCCGGAGGCCGTGGAATGGAGCATTGTGCTGCTGGTGTGCGGAACGCTTTTCCTGCTCTTTCTCATCGACGGCGCGTACATTCTCTCCATCAACCAGAACCTGCGCCGTGCCGTCGATATGGCAGAGCACGCCAACCAGGCAAAAACGCGGTTCCTCTCCACCATGTCGCACGATATCCGCACGCCGATGAACGCCGTCATCGGCATGACGGAGATCGCCAAGCTCCATCTGGACGACGCTGGCTATGTGAGGGACTGTCTGGACAAGGTCTCCGCGTCGAGCAGTCACCTGCTGACGCTGGTCAACGATATTCTGGATATCTCCAAAGTCGAAAGCGGCAGGATGACGCTCGACCCCTGCGCCGTTTCCCTCTCGGAGGAGGTGGAGAAGCTGAGCGGCATGGTCCGCCCAAGCGCCGCCATGCGCGGCGTTGCCTTCACCCTGCGTATGCAGGACATCACGCAGGGCATCGTCGTTACCGACCCGCTGCGTCTGCGTCAGGTGCTGATCAACCTGCTGACAAACGCCGTCAAGTGCGACGGCTCCATCATGGCATTCTTTGAAGGCGACGTTCCCTTCTACGTCTGCAACGCCGAGTGCGTCAGCGGCATGAAAAAGCGCGAATCGAAATCGGAGACCTTTCGCACCGCGCCGTTTGAATACGAATTTCTTTACGCGCCGCTGGGGGATTCCGGCGCTTACGCCTATCTTGAGCCCTGGTACGGCTTCTCGGTCAGCAAGGACAGCGACGAGGCCGAGCTGGCCGTCGAGTTCCTGCGCTTTATGTCCACAAGGCTCGACGAGATGGCGGGCATCAAGGGGCTTCCCTCCGTCGCGGCGGACAGCGCCGACGAGCGCTACGCCGGTATCCGGCATACCGATGCCGCCGAGTTCTCCTTCACCAACGACGGCCGCATCACCGAGACCGTGCGCAACGCCTTCCAGCAGGTCTGCGGCGACCTCGGCGCGGGCATCTGCGCGACTGCCGGCGAGGCGGCCCGCGCCTTCGTACAGCAGTGCGCCGACTGAGCTTCCGATTTTCCATATCGCGGCAGGCGCAGTCCCGAAAGGGCCGCGCCCGCTTTTTGCATGAGTGCCTGTGGAACCGGAAATACTATCCTCACCAAATCAAGGAGGTATTTCCATGTCCGATATGTTTTGCTTCCAATGCCAGCAGACCGCCGGCGGCAGCGGCTGCGTCCGCACCGGCGTATGCGGCAAGCAGCCCACGACGGCACATTTACAGGATATTCTTGTCTGCCGCCTGATCCGGCTCGCGGAGGTCTGCGAACAGAAAAGCGAGCATCCGCGTGAGGTCACGCAGCTGCTCGCCGATGGGCTTTTCACCACGCTCACGAACGTCAACTTCGATGATGGGGCCATCCGCGCCTTTACCGTCCGCGTGGAGGACGCCCTGCGTTCGCACGGCGGAGACGTGCGTGAGGAGGACCCCTCATGGCTCTGGCGCGGCGAGACCGATCTGGTGTCTCTGCGCTCCACGCTGCTCTTCGGGCTCAAGGGCATGGCCGCCTACGCGCACCATGCCATGCGTCTCGGCTGCGAGGACGAGACGGTGAGCGCGTGGTTCTACAAGGGGCTTTCCGCACTCGCACAGGAGCACAGCGTCGCGGAATGGCTCGAGCTCATCACCGAATTCGGCGAGGTGAATTTCAAGTGCATGGCGCTGCTTGACCGCGCGAACACCTCGGCCTTCGGCGATCCCGTGCCCACGCGCGTCCACACCGATATTCAGAAAGGCCCGTTCATCGTCGTTTCCGGTCACGACCTTGAGGACCTGCATCAGCTCCTCGAGCAGACCGCCGGAAAGGGCGTCAACATCTATACGCACAGCGAGATGCTGCCCGCGCACGGCTATCCGGGTCTAAACAAATATCCCCACCTCGCGGGCAACTTCGGCACAGCATGGCAGAATCAGCAGAAGGAGTTTGCCGATCTCCCCGCGCCCATTCTTTTCACCACCAACTGCATCATGCCGCCGCGTGAGAGCTACGCTGACCGCGTCTACACCACCTCGGTCGTCGGCTACAAGGGGCTGCGACATATCGAGGAGGACGCGCAGGGCCGCAAGGACTTCTCCCCCATCATCGAGCAGGCGCTTGCCCTCGGCGGCTATAAGACCGACCGCAGCATGAGCGGCATCAACGGCGGTCACATGCTCACTACCGGCTTTGCCCACGCGGCAGTCCTCGCGCAGGCGCCGCAGATCATCGAGGCCATCAAAAGCGGCACCATCAAGCACATCTTTCTCGTCGGCGGCTGCGACGGTGCGCACCCCGGGCGCAATTACTACACGGAGTTCGTCAAGCGCACACCGATGGACACGCTCGTCCTCACCCTCGCCTGCGGCAAATTCCGCTTTAACGACCTTGACCTCGGCGAGATCAACGGTATCCCGCGCATCCTCGATATCGGGCAATGCAACGATGCCTACAGCGCCGTCCAAATTGCACTCGCTCTCGCGGACGCCTTCGGCTGCACGGTCAACGACCTGCCGCTCACGCTTGTGCTGACCTGGTACGAGCAAAAGGCCGTGTGTATTCTGCTCACGCTGCTCGCTTTGGGCATCAAAAATATCTGTCTCGGCCCCACCATGCCGGCTTTTCTTTCGGAGACCGTCATCAAAACGTTGGTAGACGCCTATAACCTCCAACCCATCACGAATCCGCAGCAGGACCTCGACGCCATCCTGCATCGTGGATAAATTCACGGGATGAAAGCAGGGGGCGGAGCCTGTTGCATAGTGCAATTTTAGACCCATTAGACCCAGGCGGGAAATGTAGGTATTAAAAAAGTTTCTGCAAATTCATATTTTGTAACAGTCTCTCTTTTTCTCTCTTCTGGAAAAGAAAAGCGACGGTCATAGACCGTCGCTTTCGTGTTGGCGCTACCTATCTTTCCGGGCCGTTTCCAGCCAAGTATTGTGGGCAGAAGCGAGCTTAACTTCCGTGTTCGGGATGGGAACGGGTGGACCCTCGCCCTAATCAGCACCAACTATTTATGTCATCGGGTCGCCCCGAAAACAACTTGTATTATATCCACAGGCTCATGCCTTGTCAAGACCTTGGTGACCCGTACCGGATTCGAACCGATGTTAAAGGCGTGAGAGGCCTCTGTCTTAACCACTTGACCAACGGGCCGTTTTGGTACACCTTCAGGGACTCGAACCCTGGACACCCTGATTAAGAGTCAGGTGCTCTACCAACTGAGCTAAAGGTGCATATACCAGGGATTCCTTGTACCCTGAAAACCGAACAAAGAAAAACTACTCATGCCTCTCAAGGCCTTTGCCTGCTTCTTTCGTAGGTCAAGCCCTCGGACTATTAGTACGCGTCAGCTCCATACATTACTGCACTTCCACCTC
>CEAR01030206.1_pt1 | contig 89350 bp, 73 predicted proteins | sample 557461 | NCBI WGS metagenome assembly CEAR01 (sample SAMEA3182075, study PRJEB8094) | gut metagenome | biome: human; feature: gut; material: Stool; isolation source: human stools | place: Canada | collected 2012-03-14 | reverse complement strand
GACCAGCTCCGTAAAACGGGAACGGATGAGCTATTGAAGAAGGAATTGGAAAAGGGAAAACTGATGATCGGTGAATCGGCAGGTGCGATTATATGCGCTCCAACTATCCAATATATTGAACAAATGGATAAAAAGCCGGAGGACTACTCACAAGAAGATGATGCAGGGCTTGATTTGATTGATTTCTATGTTCTTCCGCATTATCTTACAGCACCATTTAAGAAAGTTACCGAGAAAATAATGACTGAATTTTCGGATTTGAATCTATGCCCAATTAACAACCGCCAGGGAATTGTAATTGATGGTGAAGGTTCAAAGGTTATTTGCAAAGACTAATTTGAAAATTCAAGTTTAACGAACAGGAGATGATGATCGCATGAGAATTCTATATGAACTATCTTGGCTATGGGAAACGCTGGGCATTGCACTTGTGGCTGCGGCTGTCTGCATGGCTTGCGGTGCGCTGATTGGCAAGGCAGCGAAGAAGAAGCCCAGCAAAAAGTTGTTGGCGGTCATAGGGGCTGCGGCCTTTGTGGGCGCGATTCTGGCGGTCATTCTGATCGCCCGGACACCGATGCCGCTTTGATAGGACGGAGCGTTTGCAGGAAGCGTATGCGTTTGGGAAAAGAATTTACTAAACAAATTAGGATTTGTGAAATCCACATATTTTAAGAAGGAGCCTTCGCTTATGCGAAAGCTCCTTCTTTGCACACCTTACTTTTTCAGCTTCAAGCCGTCGCGGAACGCTTCACCCACGCGCTCGGTGACCTTGTAATAGCCATGGGTGTAGGGGTCAAAGGCGATGGCATTGACTTTAGACATATCAATTTTTCCGTCCACCATAACGCTCTCATCGGCAGTGACATTGACTACCTTACCGATGACGCCGCAGCCATACTCATTGTTCTGATACTCGATGAACTTGCACTCCAGACAAATCGGGAACTCGTTGATGACCGGCGCATCGACGGCTTCGGCTTTGCTTGCGGTCAGACCGCTGCGGGCAAATTTGTCGCCTACTTTATTGCCGGACTCCACGCCGAAATAATCCGCCTCGACCATGTGGGCGGCATCGGCAATGCTGACGGTAAATGCGCCCCGCGCCTTGATGTTCTGCACAGTTTTGTGGGTCTCGGTGAGGTTCAGCGCAACGGTGTCCCGTTCCTGCATGGTGCCCCATGCGGCGTTCATGACATTCACACTGCCGTCCTCGTTGTAAGTTGCAACCATCAGAACCGGCATGGGGAAAATGCCTTCGGTATTTTTCAATTTTGTTCTCATGATAACTCCTCCTTGTGATCATATTGACAGGACTGTTCATCCTGCTTATAATTATACGCAGGAAAATCAGAAATTCAAGTACTGGTAATTATGACAGGTACTATCCTTGGAGAAAGCAAATGATAAAGAACTATATTGAGAACGCCAATTTTGAGGACACCGGCTTTGCCTACACGCTGTCGCTGATCTCAGGCAAGCACAAGATGGTCATTCTCTATTGTCTGATGGAGTTTGAAACCGTGCGGTTCAATGAGCTGAAACGGTATCTGAAAACCATTTCCGACAAGACCCTCAGCATGAATCTCAAGGAGCTGGAAGCAGACAAACTGATCGTCCGCACCGAGTATCCGCAGATCCCGCCGAAGGTGGAATATACGCTTTCGGAACGAGGAAAATCGCTGATGACTGTGCTGGATCAGCTCTGTGTCTGGGGCGAGGAGAATCGACTGACAGAGTGACAACTTCCAGTTTGCGGAAGGAGGTATAGAAGATGAAACAACACACATACATCGCAATCGACCTGAAATCCTTCTACGCCTCCGTGGAGTGCAGGGAGCGCGGCTTGGATCCTCTGGACACAAATCTTGTTGTTGCGGATGAAAGCCGGACGGACAAGACCATCTGCCTTGCCGTTACACCCTCTCTCAAAAGCTACGGTATCTCCGGGCGTGGGCGGCTGTTTGAAGTCAAGCAGCGGGTGAAGGAAGCGAATGTCGGGCGGCAGCTTAACGCACCGGGACACAGGCTGGACGGCACATCGCACTTCTTCTCAGAGCTGCAAGCAAACCCGTCTCTGGCCATTGATTTCATCATCGCGCCGCCTCGGATGGCGTACTACATGGAGTACAGCACCCGCATCTATCAGGTGTACCTCAAGTACATCGCGCCGGAGGACATCGTAGTCTACTCCATCGACGAGGTGTTCATGGACGTGACGGACTACCTGAATACCTACCAGCTCTCGGCCCATGATCTCGCCATGAAGATCATCCTCGATGTGCTGGAAACAACCGGCATCACAGCAACCGCCGGAATCGGCACGAACCTTTTCCTCTGCAAGGTGGCAATGGACATTGTGGCGAAGCACATCCCCGCCGACAAGAACGGCGTCCGCATTGCAGAGCTGGATGAAATGAAGTTCCGGCGTGAGCTTTGGGCGCACCAGCCCCTCACGGACTTCTGGCGCGTAGGTCGGGGCATTGCGAAAAAACTTGAGCAGAACGGGATGTTCACCATGGGCGATGTTGCCCTCTGTTCTGAGCGGAACGAGGACCTTCTTTATAAACTCTTCGGCAAGAATGCGGAATTGCTCATCGACCATGCCTGGGGCTGGGAGCCGACTACCATTGCGGCAATCAAGGCTTACCGTCCCAGCTCCAACAGCCTCAGCTCCGGTCAGGTATTGCACTGCCCCTATGAGCCGCAGAAAGCAAAGCTGGTTGTGCGGGAAATGACGGACTTGCTTGTGCTGGACTTGGTGGACAAGGGGCTTGTCACCGATCAGATGGTTCTCACAGTCGGCTATGACATTGAGAACCTGACCGATCCGGCGCGGCGGGCAAGGTATCACGGCGCGGTGGAGAAAGACCCCTACGGGCGGGAGATTCCCAAACAGGCCCACGGCTCTATCAATCTCGACGGTCACACATCCTCTACGCGCAAAATAATGTGTGCTGTGTCAGAGCTGTTTGACCGGATTGTGGACAAGAATCTGCTTATCCGCCGTATGTATGTTGTAGCAAATCATGTCCTGCCGGAGGCGGACGCGCCGAAGAAAAACGGCGGTGCCGTCCAGCTCGACCTCTTCACCGACTATGCCGCCGAAGAGGAAAAACTGAAAGCAGAGGACGCCGCCTTGGAACGGGAACGAAAAATTCAGAAGGCGGCACTTGCCATTAAGAAGAAGTACGGAAAGAACGCCATTCTCAAGGCGATGAATCTGGAAGAAGGTGCAACGGCAAAAGACCGTAATGCGCAGATCGGCGGGCATAAAGCATAAAGAATCAAACAAATCGGAAGTTGTGGAGGTGGCTGTATGAAAATCGCAATCATCGGAAGTTTTCCTCACGCAGCAAAAGAACAGATAATCAATAGGTTTCCGGAGGCGTGGGAAGTAAGAATTCTGCATCCTTATGAAGCAGCAGAAGAAGAATTAAGAGACGCAGACGTGCTCATACCGGAGCATATCAAAATCAACGCAGCGTTGCTGGAAAAAGCGCCCAGACTAAAACTGATCCAAACAGGTGCGGGGTATGACAATGTAAATCTTGAAGACTGTACCAGATACGGCGTTCAAGTCTGTAATGCTGCCGGCGTGAATGCGAATGCGGTTGCCGAGCATGTGATGGCCTTCATTCTTTGCTGGTATAAAAACATCACATACCTCGATTCGTTCCTAAAGGCTCACCGGGATGAAGGAGAACTGCAATACAAGGGAGCAGAGCTTTCTGAAAAAACGATCGGAATCATTGGCCTCGGAAATGTAGGAAAAAAGGTTGCGGCGTATTGTAATGCCTTTCATATGAACGTCCTGGGCTATAGCCATAAGCCGTTTGACATTGCCGGTGTACAGCAAAAAGATCTGGATAGCATTTACCGTGAGAGTGATATCGTCAGTATTCATATTCCTTTGAATGAAAGCACGCGGCATATGATCGATTCTCATGCGTTCGACAAAATGAAATCTGACGCAGTCTTGATCAACACATCAAGGGGAGCGGTCATTGACCAGGATCAACTGATACTGGCAATAAAACAGGGCAGTATTGGTGGAGCTTGTCTGGATGTATATGAGGATGAACCCTTAAGTATGGATAATCCTCTGCGGGACTTGAATCATGTCATCCTGACTCCCCATACGGCCGGACTTCCGGATGGCGTGAAGTATCATAAAAAGCGCTATGATTTCTTTATCAGCAATATCAAGAAAGTGATGAACGGGGAACTCCCGGAATGCAGGCTGAATCAGATTTGAAGATATAATTCCAGTTTAGCTAAGAGGTGAGATATAGAATGCGCATGAATAATCGGTACGACGAGATTATCAATCTCCCTCACCACGTCTCCAAGACGCGACCACAGATGCCGATGTCAGATCGAGCGGCGCAGTTCACGCCCTTCGCAGCACTCACCGGCTACGATGCTGCAATCAAAGAAACCGGACGTCTGACCGACGAAAGGATCGAGCTTGACGAGGAAGCGCTGACCGCATTGGACAGGAAGTATCAGCTTCTCATGGATACCCTCGATGATGCACCGGAAGTCACCATCATCTACTTTCAGCCTGATGAGCGGAAGGCGGGCGGCCAATATGTATCCGCAACCGGCATGGTAAAAAAGGTCGATGATTTTGAGCGAAGGATCATCATGCAGGACGGCACAAGGATTCCGCTGGACAGCGTCTATGACCTGCGCTTTTAGCTTTGGTAATCACGGTGCAGTCGTGAAAGATCCCCATAATTGGAAGATGGCCGAAATGCGTTTTCGCATTTCGGCCATACAGCGTGTCAAAAAGCCTCGCAGCGTTTGCCGCCCGCAGACGGCAAAGAAATATAATCATTTTCTCTCGCGACATGTGCGTGAGAGAAAATACTTCTCGGGCTGCCAGTGTGGAATTTGTCCGTCATAGACGGACAAATTATGCGCGCAGCAGACCGCAAGCCTTTTGTCGGAAAAACCCGGAGGGTTTTTCGACAGTCGCAAAAGCGCCGTATTGCTACGACGCTTTTGCTTTGCCGGGGAAAAGGGGTAAGGGGTATATTCCGTTATCTGTCGTGCTTTTTCTTTCTGCTGAGGGCCGCTGCGCCGGTGGCTGCACCGCCGCCGGCAAGCATCAGGACAAGCCACAAGGAAAGGCTGCTTGTGTCGCCGGTGGGGGGAGTCTTCGGCAGCTTCGCCGTTACGGTGTCGGCCTTGGTGATTTCCTTGGTGCCGTCTTTGTCACTGTAATACTTTCCGCAACCTTTGCAGTACCAATACTCGATATTGCCCTCGGCATCCTCGGTGGCCGCCTTGGCGGGAATATACTTCAGGTCGGTGTGATTCTTCGGGTCAGGCTCTCCGTAAGCTTTGCCGCAGACCTCGCATACCGCTTTTTCGGTGCAGGTGGCTGTGCCGCCGGTATGCCCGTCGTTGACCGTCACGGTCATTTCGGCAATATTGCCGGCCTTGTCGGTGACAACGATCTTCTGCCCGCCGTCTGCCGGAGAGAGGGTAAAGCTGCCGTTTTCGTCAAGCGTGACCGCCGTGCCGTTTACGGTGACGGTGTCCACATATTTTTCGTCAATGGTGACCGTCTGCGCCTCGCAGTAGGTCTTGCCGTCCTCAATGCCGCCGATCACCGGCCGAACATTGTCAAGCGTTACGCGGTCGGAGCGAAGGTATGTTATGTTCAGGCTCGCGTCAACGAGCATTGCATAAACAATATACTCCCCGTTGGGGTCTATGTGGAACGGCTCCTCGTACCCGCTGAATACGAGGGATTTCAGTTCCTCTTCGGAAAGATCCCGATCGGTCACCAGATAAGAGACAAACACGGTTCCGCTGTTGTCGGCGGCGTTTATCGTCACCGTCTGCGTATCCTTAAAGAACAGGCCGAAGGTGAGCTTATTCAGGAATTCCTGCCATTTATTGGCACCTATGATAATTTCGCCCGTGGGCTTTTCGGTGTCTTTCCACTGCGCCGTCAGCGTGGTTACAAGCGCCGGAACGCTGTCGCCGGGTGCGTACAGGTTTCCATCGCTGCCAAGCCACATAAAGTAGCGGCCTGTATTTCCGTCCGGGCGGGTCAGGCCGTCGGACGCAGGCGCGGTAAACTCGCTGCCGTTTTTCACGATGATTTGAATATCCTCGGAGCTATTCCCCAATTTGCCGCCGCCAAGGGCAAGGGTAACGACTTTCAGACTGTCGGCGGCAAGATCTGTCGGCAGCTCAAGGACGGGGCGGAAACCAATGTCCCGCTCCGGAAGGGTTGGCCTTGCCCAAAATGTAGCCTGTGCAGCGAAGTGTCCACCACGAGATAGATACATTCCCTCGACATTCCCAGTACCTATATCCTGGCCGAAAGAGCGCATTTTATACCAGTTTTTGATATAATCGGCTGACTTCTGATAGATCGTATCCCATTCATTGTCAATTGGTGCAAGACCAGAGCCTTCTCCTTCATTACGGTGATGGTCTCCAACAGATGGGGCGCGGAGCGTATAGTTCACGTTACTCGCTGTATAGGTCTGGCCATAAATCAGGTTCATTTCTGCCAACGTCTCCCGCTGCAAAGAACATTTCACGTTATAGTCCGCAATAAAAAGGCTGTGCTCGTAGGGCTGCTTGGCGGTATCGGTTTCATTTTCCATCGAATAGGCATCCACCGTACCCACATATGTAAACGGCACATAATGCAGCGTTTTGTCCGGCAGATTGCTGTTTGTCGTGCCGGGAATATTCATCGCCGAAAGGTCAAAATAATATCTGCCGCCGGGGGCGAGGGTAAACTGCTCGTCAGGCTGATTTTCCACCGTCAGCGCAATGTCTGTGAAATTACTTGCGTAATCGGTATTATAATCGCCGTTATACTGTTCGCTGAAGACCTTCAGGGTATAGCTGCCCGGTGCAAGGCCGGACGGGATTTTGATTTCAACCGTTCCGCTTTCGGCAGTAGGCTGTGCTACTCTGCCGTAATACCGTGCGCCGCTGCTATCCGCAATGATGGCGGAGATATATTCATTTAGCCCTCCGGTCGCCCCGGTGTAATGCAGCGTAACGGTATCGCCGGGGTCGCCGCTGACAGCTTTTTCCGTTACGGCAAAATTGCGGCTGCTATCTAAAAGCGTCAATTTCCATTCGTTTCCGCTGTATTTGGAAACTTCGGTCAATCCTCCGTCAGGCTTTCCGCCCACGGCAGCAGATGCAAAAAGGACAGAGTTCAGATTTAATTTAAAAGCGGGACGAACACCCCATATATTGCTGATATCTATCCCATCGTGGTCGATATTAGCAAAACCGTCCACAGAGGCAACATCGCGATCCTTTGCGCCTGGAGAGCGCAACCACCAATAGCTTGATGCCCACATTTGATGTTCTCTATCCGCAATTCGCAGATCATTATTTACCGCAGACGCTTCCGCTGTGGAAAGCGGCCAGAATACAGCGTTATTCACTTGTGTGCCAGATACACAGTCGGTATTTTCTCTGTTGTAACTTCCGCTTGCAAGCGTCTGTTTTTGAACTGCATCGGTTTCTTTCGATGTCAGCTTTTCTGCAAGCGCGTCTATTGCGGTTTTCAAATCGCTGTCTGCATAAGCGGCACTCGAGCCAAACTTTGACCAACCCATATTATATGCCGCAAGCAGGGTAATATCCCCTTGTGCGCTTGTAACACCGTTTCCGTCATAACCGATAACTCGCCATGCAGCGGGATTATTTTCATGGTTTTGTCCGAAATACACAGTCGGTGCGATCTCTGTGTTTACAGTTTTATTCAGTGTGTCTGCGCCAAGCTGTATCGCAGCAGAGCCCCATGCCCCAACCTCCTCGGCAAATACGCTTATCGGCGTAAGACAGAACAGCATACATAGGGCGAGCAGGATACTAAGTATTCGTTTTTTCATATTCTATTACCTCCGTTTTCGTGTATGTCGGCTCAGTCAAGAGCGGTTATGGTAATGGTGCCGATGAACTCCATAAGAAGTGTATTGTATTCCGATTGCTCAAATAAAAATTTCAATGTTATATCCTTGGCTGATGCGTCATACATTCTGTTGAAGTTAAAGGAATGATAGTCGTTACTATACGGAAGTTTTGTTCCATCTCTTTTTATGCGTGTGATATTCCTGCAAAAATCTGCATCCTCACTGCTGTCTGTCATTTGGATGCCATAATAACCGGTGTTGCCGGTAGCATTTGAGCTGACTCCCAGAGAGCCGCTTATGACGATATTGTATATGTGCCCCTTTTTCAGCATAACTTCATTTCCGGAAGCTGAAATCAGGCCGCCTCTGTTTATTTTTTCATTAAATTCAATTCTTGCAGGATGGTTTTGAAGAGTAGCCACCCCTGTTGACGCTTTTGCATGAAAATACCCGGAGCTTCCGCCGTTCTGACCGGCATCGCCCTTGTCGCCTTTATCACCTTTATCTCCCTTGTCACCTTTTTCGCCGGTGTCTCCTTTATCTCCCTTTTCGCCGTTAACACCTGCGGCTTTCACTCCCGTATCGGTCGTTCCGATCCACCAGTTGCCGTTCTCGCCGATGAAGGGGGTGTTGCCGTCTTTGCCGTCAACACCGTCCTCACCGTCAAGCCCCTTCAGAATGGAAAGATCGTACAGGTTCAGCCAGATTTCGTCGCCGGTGTAACGCCACTGCAGGGTGTTTTCATTAACACGGAACTCCGGTGTCTTTCCGTTTGCTCCGTCTGCACCTTTCTGCCCGGCGGGGCCTGTAATATCGGCTATCGCCACAAGGTTCCGCCACTCGTCGCCCTCATAGCGCCACTGGATGTGGGTTGCGGCGCGCTGCACCTCTATGCTTTTGCCGTTTATGCCATCTTTACCGTCGATACCGTTTTTACCGTCAACGCCGTTAATGCCGTCCTTGCCGTTTGTGCCGGCAATTCCGTCCTTGCCGTCCTTGCCGTCGGCACCGTCTTTTCCGTCAACGCCGTTAATTCCATCTTTGCCGTTCGTACCGTTTATTCCGTTCTTGCCGTCGGTGCCATTCTCGCCGCCAGCTCCGTCCTTGCCGGCTTCCCCGGCAGCCCCCCGCAGCTCGGAAAGGGCCACCAGGTCGTGCCAGTCGGCTTCATCGCTGTATTTCCACTGGATCGCCGTGCCGTTATTGCGCACCTCCGGCAGTGCGGCGTTGCCTTTTGCCGCTTTGCTCCATCCTATGGCCAGCACGATGCAAAGTGACAAGAGTACGGTGCAAAGGGCCAACAGTGTGCCTGTGAGTAGGTTTTTCTCTGTTTTCATCTTCTTCCCTCCGTTCGGAATTGATTATCACGGCAAAGTTCCATGCCGATGCGTACGCTGCGAATAGGTTTACCGGTTACTTTTACTTGCCTCTCCTGCCGCCCGTTATTTCACGGAGCGGTTTTTCTTTTTGTTTGCAGCCACAGCGCCGGTCACAGCGCCGCCGCTGACAAAGAGCAGAGCGATCCACAGAGTCAGAGTGCTTGCATCTCCCGTCCCCGGTGAATTTGCTTCCTCCGCAAGCGCCTTGATCTTCTCAGCCAGCGCATCGAGTTTGCCCAGAGCATCCTTGCCGAGCATAGCTTTCTCGTTCTCGGTAAGCCCGTCAACGATCACCTTCACTCGGTCGAGCGCACTCTTGTCGCTGAGCTTGGCGTCATCCGCAGAGGGCAGCTTGTTGATTTCCTCCGCCGCCTTTTCGGCGTTGCCGATGGCAGCCAGCGCCGCTTTCACGGCTTCAAGCTTCTCTCCAAGGTTCTTGCTTTCTCCTTCGGTATAGTTGCCGCCGAAGTCACGCAGAGCGCCCTCCAAAGCCTTTTCCGCCTTTTCAAGAGGTTCTTTGTCCCGGAGCTTTACATTGTCCTTTGTAATATCCTTGACCGAAGTGATTTCATCGTCCTCGGCAGCGCCCTTTGCCGCTGCAATGCGGTCAAGGAGCGCACGCGCCGTGCCCTTCAGAGCTTCAAGAGCAGCTCTTTCCGCGTCCGTCAGGTTGTCGCCGGAAAGTAGCGTGTCGGTATCGGCAATCAGTTTTTCAATGTCCGCCTTGTCGGCACTCGTCACTTTGTCGATATCGTAGCCGTTCATGGTGTCGATCAGACGGGAGATCTCATCCGCAACCTCTGTGATGCGTTTATTCAGGTCCTTGCACTTTGCAGCCGCCTCGGTCAGCTTGTTCCATTCCGCCTCGGTGGATTCGCCGTCGTCAAATGCCTCGGCAATATCCAGTATCTGCCGTTCGACTGCGGATATCGTCTCCGCATTGCTCGACCTGACATTGCCGACCGTGATACCGGAAACAGCATCGGTGACGGACGAAAGCGGCTTCATATAGACCGTATACTCCGTCACATTACCTGCCTTATCCACCGCACGGATGAAATATGTCGCCTCCGTGTCGCCGACAAGGAGGAATATCTCCTCAACGGACTCGCCGTTCAGCGTTGCCGACTCAAGGTTTTCGTCGTCGATCGCGACCTTCTTAGTCACATAATAGGTCTTGCCGTTCTCGATGCTGACGATTTCGGGTGCGGCGGTATCAAAGGTCGCACCGTCCGAGCCGATAAAGGTGACATTTCCGGCATTGTCTTCAATGCGGACATAGATAATGAATTTATCCATATCCTTTGCCTCAATGTCGAAGTCGCTGTTATCCGTCCAATCGGTGATTGCACGAACCTCATTGTCAGTAAGCACTTTATCGGACTTGAAGTACAGCACAGACTTCACACCGGAGGCGTCGTCCTCTGCCGTCAGCTTGACATTGACATCGTCCTTAAAGAACAGGCCGAAGGTAATCTTGTTGATAAACTTCTGGAACGCCGTGCGTTCGTTCAGCTTAACCTCACCGGTCGGCGCGGTCTTGTCGATCTTGTAGTTCTCGGTAACTGCCGCAGAAATAGCTCCGGTTTCGGTGTTCTTCACGAAGAAGGTCAGCTTTCCGTTATCGGTTTCCTCCGATTCCGTAAGGGAATCTGCCCACTCGCCGTTTGCCGTATCGGTCAGGCCGAGCTTGTAGCCCGCTTTTGCCGTGATAACAAAGTCTTTATTGATCCAGTCGTTGGAATTTACCTCATACTCGCTGCCGTCAGCAGAATATTCCACGATGCTCGCCGTAATGCCGGTCGGCTGAGTGAGCGTGTAGTTGCCGACGGTCACACTGTCGCCGGAGAGCGTAAACGCCGTAAAGCTGACCGGGATGTTATTGCCGACCGTCACACTGTCAAAGGTGGGAACGCCGTTCACAAGCTCAAGTACATCGCCGTCGACCATACCCACAAGTGCAGGTGTGCCGTCGATCTCGGCTGAGTTTTTGCCATCGTACTGCTTATCCTTGACCGCAAGGTTCTTAATCGTCAGTTCCCTGGCAGAAATACTTGCCGTAGTGCTTGCAGGCTGCGCCGACAGCACATAGTTTGCAGCGTCCTCTCCCGATAGGGCAAAGTCATAGAATGTGACCGTCTTGCCGCTGCCGACATTTTTATCATCATACAGTGCCTTGCCGGTGACAATAGAGACCTTATCGCCGTCAACCAGCCCGTCTATTACTCCGGCGGCGGTGATCTTTGCGTTTGCGTTGCCGTCGTAGACCTTGTCACTGACCGCAACGCCGGAGATAGTCACCTCTCTGGGCTTAATTTCAAAGGTCATCGTGGAGGAAGCCGCCTTGCATGTGTCGGTCTCGGCCGTGGTAATACGGATTATATACTTGCCGACCTTCTTCGGCGCGGCTGCGGTATAGGCCGAATCATCCGCCCCTGCAGACTTGTATTCAACCGCCCAAGCGCCGTCGGAGTCGGTGTTAAAGGTCGGAGCGTCTATCGGCTTTCCGTCGTAATTCTTTGCATCGTCCGGCGCATGATGGATGCTCGGTGTTTTCTTACCCACGGTCAATTTCACCGATGTCATGGCAGGCTCATCACCCGACCTGTATTCCTCACCCAGGGGGTTATAGGCCACACGGAGCGCATATTCACCTGCGGCAAGACCGGAAAGGTAACTGTTTTTAAGAGTTACGGTTCCGTCGGCGGATACCGTGTAGCTGCTGCTGTCAATGCGTGTGTCCCCGTTATACAGCGCCGCCACAGTATTGCCGTTAAGGCTGACACGGAAGGAAACATCCGCGCTGTCAAGCTTCGTAAAGCTGACTGCCTCGGTGATCGCCTCGGCATCGGTGTAGACCACCACGCCGTCGGAATTGATAACGGTAATGTTGCCGCTCACATCTGTCACGCGGAGATAGACATACGCCTTTCTGCTCGGCTCAATGCTAAAGGCCGCCGTGCCCTCTGTGAGCGTCAGCTCCGTCCAGTTGCCGGCAATCGCGTCCTTATCCTCAAATGCGGTCTCGGAAAGCAGATATTCCGCCTTGGAAAGGCCGCTGCCCACATCCGATGCCGTCACGGTCACGGTCTGGGTTTTCTTAAAGAACAGGCCGAAGGTGATCGTGTTCATAAAGGAGCTGAACTTATTGGTGCCGACTGCGATTTCCGCCGCAGGCGGAGTAATATCCGCCACACCCTCCACGGTGATGGTCATGCTGCCGCTCACGCCGGTGAGCAGGAAGGTGTCGCCGGTTTCATCACCCATAATGCCGTCCACCGCAGAGCCGTTTACAAGAACCCGGTAGCTTCCGGTCTTGGAATAGCCCTCTGCAATGTCCACCTTGAATGTATAGTCGGTGCCGTGACCGGCCGTATTCGCACCGGTGGCGGTGAAGCCCGCGCCGCTCGGCAGCGTAACGCTGTATAGCTTCATCACGCTGACGGCAATGACGGCAGTATTGCCCGCAGCATCCGTTGCCGCGATCGTGTGCTGCTCATTGTCCGGCACGAGGGTAAACCTGCCGTTTTCGGGCAGTACGGGGTTGCCGTCCACCGTTACGGTAAAGTCGTTATCGTCGGTCACGGTGAATTCGGCAGCGCCGTAATAGGTCGTTCCGTTTTCAATGCCGGAGATTACCGGCGCGTCACTGTCGGTTGCCTCCACATAGCCGCAGACGCAGTTCTTTTCGTGGGTTTCGGTATCCCAGCGGCAGTCATGCGCATGGGGTAGGACCGTGACATTTTTAAGCCTGGTCACATACCCGTTTACGATGTCGCCGCTGTCCTTATCGGCGAAGGCACGGCCCTCCCCCAGATAGTCGGCAAGGACGCTGACTTTGGAGTTTTCCGTCATGTCGATATCTGCGAACTGACCGCCGGAGATACGAGCCTCACTACTTTTCAGGCTAACATAATTGGTGAATGTACCTCCCGTAATGCTGAGCTTTCCGCCGGTAAAGGTGACCCATGCGTCCATATTGCGGTCTATGGTTACATCCGCTCCGCTAATTGTGCAATAGTCGACAGCGGCGCCCCGAATTTCAAGGGCCAGCCGTCCTTTACTCAGCGTTAAAGACCTGACTTCGCCATTGCAAAGGGTAAGGGCGCAGCCGTAATTTTCATCGCTTTGCGCATCGGAAATTGCCTCATTGATATCTGTATATCCCCTGAAAACACCGGGCTTTGTGATCGCTGCCGCTATTTTCAGTCCGCAATACGGGCAGTTGCCGTCCGCATCCATACCGGCGTGCTCGCATTTCATCACGGCAAGGTCATACCGCCCGGCGGCCGCCCAGCCGGTTCTGTTTTCGGCGTCCGTGCGGGGAACCCAACTTCTCCCGGAAAACTCCGTTCCGATACCGTCGTAACGGCGGTAGGCATAGCCCTCGGGGATGAGCTCGGTCAGCTTCACCCCGTTATAGAGGTCGCACATTCCGGCATTTATATGTCCGCCGGTGAATTTCAGCGTACCGCCGTAAACCGCGATGGAATAGGCTGTGTCCTTGCTGCCGCCGGCTGTCACCTCGCCGCCGTCTCTGACCGCAAGACCTAAAGTGCCGTTGCCCCTCGGGTCGATAACCGTCAGCTTACCACTGCGTCCGGCGCCGCCCACATTCAGCGGATAACCGCCGAGGCTCCTGCCGTTGAGGTCCAGCGTAAAGCCCGTGGAATCCGTATCCGCATAAAGCCCGTCGGGCAGCATGGTGTTCCGCGCCCAGATCTTCACCGTGCAGCCGGAGTTTTCCGGCTTGCAGGCTTCCTTCAATGCCTCGATAACGGTTCCGAAATGCGTTACCGTATCGCCCAGCTTCAGATCCGCCGCAACCGTAATACCGCAGCGACTGCAGATGTTGGTGTCAGGGTCGGGGTCGTGCCCGTCATATACCGTTACGGTGATTTCCGCCCGGTGACCGAGCTTATCGGTGACAACGACGGTCACAGGACCGTTTGCCGGAGGGATGACAAAACGGTTGTTTTCGTCAAGGACAACCGGTTTTCCACCGGCGGTAACCGTGTCAATATTCTCCTCGATCACGGTAGCGGTCACTTCATCGCAATAAACCTTACCCGCCTCAACGCCTTCAATCACCAGCGCGGTGGTGTCAATAACAAAGCCGTCGGAGCTTAAATAAGTAACCTTGCCGGAAGCGTTGGTGATCTTTACATAAACGGCATATTTTCCGTCCGCATCGATGCCGATAGGCCCGGTGTAGGGCGAAAAGGTATTCCCCTCCCAGCTTCCCACAAAGTACATCTTATCACCGATAAAATATTCGACCTCCACATCCTCACCGCTTGCATCCCCGGCGGTAATCGTTACGGTCTTCTCCTCCCGGAAAAACAGGCCGAAGGAAATGAGATTCAAGAATTTCTGCCATGCGTTGCGCTCGTCAATGCGGATCTCGCCCCAGGGATACCCAGTTGCCTCCCACAAGGCGGTGAGCGTGACGGATTGAACGCTCTCGTCCCCTGCAAGGTCGGCATAGGTCGTTGCCGCATGGACGGCTGTTTCGCCGCACATCCAGCCGGCAAAATAATACCCGGGTCTTTTGGGAGATTCTATGTTTTCCAGCACGCGATTTGTCCATTTCACATCGGTTCTGTCAGCAATCGCCGTGCCGCCGTTTGTTTCAAATCTTACGGTATAGGACGGCTGCGCCTGACCGCCGATGGAGAAACAGTGTTCCGCCCTGCCGCAAAAGCTTCCCGTGCCGCAGATCGTCACCTTGGGTGCCTTTGCAAAGTCAAACCCGGCATCGTCCGGCGAAAGGGCATACGGATATATATTATTTTTATAGGTTACGGTATAGTCCGTGCCTTCCTCCAAAACGGTAAGCACCTCCGGATCGGTCCGGTGGGCAAGCCTTGTCAGCTTCTTTTCGCTTCCGTCAAACAGGCAATTTTCAAGCCCGGAAAGGCGCAGAAGCCCCTTTTCATAGCAGTATCCAAGATCGTACTTCCCGCAGATACGGCATTTGCCGTATGCATCAACGTCATGGTCAAACCGCTTCCCGTTGACGGTGCTGCCGCAGAAGGTCATGTTTTCCTCCGGAATACCCGGCAGATCCTTTTCGTGCAGGCCGTCATAAATGCGGTAGTCATCGGGTTCCTCCCCGTATTCCTTAGTATGGCACAGGGATTCTACGGTGCTGTCCGTGATTTGGATTTTGACATTCAGCCATTTGCTGTAGCTGTCTTTTCCGATACCGGGAACATATGTGCCGGAGTTGCCCGAGCGCAAGGTGCCGCCTTTGGCGATCACATTACTGTTTTCAATGATGATCTCCAGCGTTGCGTCGCCGGTCGCATGATAGCCCGCACCGATTGCAGGGCACAGCCTGTAAGTGGTGGCATCTACCGTGCTGTTTGCAATGCGGATCCGTGCGTCTTCCTTAAATGAGGTGTACCATCCGCCGCCTATTGCCGAAGCATCCACAGCCACCGGCAGATGAAGCTTACTGTCCTGTATGTCAATACTTTTAAAGGAGGCATACTTACCGCTGCCGATACAGCAGCGGTTGGGGTAATGATCGTCGCCCATGCTTATGTCGCTGCCGCGGATCACGATTTCACCCACAGCGGCATTATCGGCATTGCCGCCGATCATAGCCCCCGTTACCACGGTGCAGTCGGTAATTTCTACTTTTTTCAGCGTACCCGCACATTTCATATAGATTCCGCAGGTATGGATCTCGGAATTCTTAAGAATAATGCTCGATCCGTCCCCGCCCTGTATGCTCCTTGGCTTCGGCAGGCTTATTTCGCTGTTTTCGACAATGAGAGTGCCGTTATTGCCTACGGAAATTCCCAAGTAGGTATCGTTTCCGTTCACGGACATGACACGGGAATTTTGAATGAGAATTTTATTCCCTTCTTCAAGGGGGTTGCCGCCGATAAGATTATATTTGCAGTTAAACAGAGGGAGATCGGCGTCCGTGATCGTGATATCCCCGACGCTCTGCCCCGCCGACGCACCGATACAGGGACCGGACTCGCTGGAAAGAGACTGAATGGCATTGCCGATAATGGTGATCGATCCGTAATCGAGTTTGCTTGTTCCGCCTATAGCGGCGCCGTTGCCCTCTGCCGAAGCGTAAATTTCGCCGCCGGTGATAAGCAGGGATGCATTTTCGGGATATTTCTCGGTTTTCCATACATTTGCACCGCCGATGCCTGCCGCGCCGCCTTTGCCGTACGCATGGATAACACCGCCGTCGATCAAGAGGCTTTTTCCGCTGCCGATACCTACGGAGGGAGGAAAATTCGATTCTCCGCTTCCGGTAGCCTCGATATTGCCGCCGTGGATGGCGACATCCGCATAATATCCGCCGATTCCCGCTCCGCTGTAGACAGTGGAGGCGTTGATGTTACCGCCGTTTATGGTTACAGTACCATCATGCCACAAACCGATACCGATGCCCTCCGGCCAGTAGTGTCTAGTCGAATCTTCTGTTACGCCGGCTATCGCCGTAACATCGCCGCCGTTGATGGTAATGTTTCCGCCTTTCCCGGCGCCGATTCCGCAATCCACGCCCTTGGCTATGACGGTGCCGCCGTTGATGGTAACGCTGCCGCCCAACTCGTATTTATTGGTTCCGATCCCGACTCCGCTGTCGAGAGCACTTGCAAGGTAGCTTCCGGTGGATGCGTCGACAATACCTCCGTTTATGGTAATATTACCGCCCTTTATGCCTTCGCTGGGATAGCGCATATCGCCGGTCCCTCCGATGCCGGAAGCGCCTGTCCCCGCCTTTACCTTGATATGGCCGCCGTTGATGATGACATCTCCTTCATCCCGGGAAACGCCCCTTTTCCTTCCGTCTCTTCTGGCATGGTAGCTTTTCATACCGATGCCGGGGGTATTATTGCGGAACTCAGAGATCCATTCGGCTTCCTCTTTTTCCTCTTTGGGAATTCCGTACAGATCGATGGCATCCGGAATACACGCCGTCAGCTTACCCATGGTTTCGGCATCGTCAGTCTGGCCGTAGACGGTAAAGGTGTCGCCGGCCCCCAGGTCAATGCCCCATTTTGCATCCAGCTGCGCGCCGTCCGTCAGTATGAATTTCACATCGCCGTTCAGGCGGATACGGCTGGTGACCATCACATCGCCACTTATTACATACCACCCTGCCGGCAGATCATAAAAGGGGTTATTTTTGATGTCCGGCTCGAAATAGCTCGTCAGCTCGGTATAGGTAAAGCACCCCTGCATCTGACCGTTTTCGTCCAGGTAAGGGACCGGAGGCATACCGATGCTGTCCTCGGACCACCGGGCCACCAGCATTCTGACATTTCCGGGCACGGTCGAGCCGGGGGCATAGGTATTTCCGTCGTCGCCCACCCACATAAAGTCTGCCGAAGCGGGATTGCCTTCGGGGGCGGTCAGGTGCTTGGCTGTGGGCGCCGTAAACGATGCCCCCTGCCGCGCGATCATCCGGACAGGTCCGGTATCGCCGCCAAGCGTGCCTTTGTTCAGGTTGATCGTTACCGCCCTCAGATCTTCGGCTTCCATCTCCTCCGGTATCTCAAGAATCGGGCGATAGCCTATGCCCGTGCCGGAGGACGGAGAGGCGCCTACAAAGCTGTCGGCCCCCTCCCCGCCCCGATATACGCGCATGGACGCATCACCGGCAAAGGCGTCCTGCCCCCAGGAGGGCAGTCCCTGCCAGTTTTTGATATAGTTCCGGGTGAGGCTTGCGGGGTCGATCTCGCCCTTGACACGGATGGTATCCCATTCGTTGTTCCACGGAGTGCCGCGCACTTCCGTTTTGTTCAAATAGCTGTTCGTTCCCGCCGAGGGCGCGCGCATGGTATAGCTCACACCGCCGCTCTCAAAGGGCTTTCCGAAAATAAAGCCCTTTTCATTCAGCTCGTCCCAGCTCACATCCCGTGTCACATTGTAGTTTGCCACAAGCAGGCTCCGGCTACCGTTGACCCCTGCCGAGGAGCTGCCGTTTTGAGCATAGGTATCGACCGTTCCCGCATAGGTAAAGGGAACACAGTCCAAAGAGCCGCCGTAAAAATCGGTGTTGGCGCTGCCGGGAATACCGGCATCGGAGAGGTTAAAATAGTATGTCGAGCCGGCTTCAAAGGAAAACTTCTCCTCGAAGGTCCAGCACGCGGTAAGGGTATTTACTTCGGCGGGGACGGGGTCGCCCACTCGGTAAATATTCCCGTTTTCATCCCGCCAGTGGAAGTTGTTTTTCTTCAGGTTCGTGGCGAAGTACATTTCGGAATTCACAGGCGCAGAGAAGTCCTGCCCGGCTTTTACGAGGATTTTGATTTTCCCCGAAGTCCTGCCGGCGGTGCTCCACACATAGCCGCCGTTAAGGTCCAGGGTGACCACCTTGAAATCCTTTTCCGTGAGCTCGGCGGGTATTTCCAGAACAGGGCGTATGCAGGTATCGTTTCCTTCCGATCTCAGCTCGCCGTTATCAAACCTGCGGCTCGACCGCTTGGAGGCATCCTCGCTGAAGGTGTCCTGCCCCCAGCAATAAGAGTCGTTGCCTTTTATATATCCCTTATTCCGGATGGCATCCCATTCGTTGTTTTCCGGGATAACCGTACCCTCCTCCGAAACTCCGCTGCCCACCGTGGGCGCACGCAGAGTGTAGGTTAATCCGCCGCTCTCAAAGGGCTTTCCGAAAATAACACTGCCCCCATACAGTCCGTTCCAATCCGTACCGATTTCCAAAGCCTCCGCAGAAGCAAACAGGCGATGGTCATAGCAATAACCGTACGGCGCATCGCTGTCCGTTGCAGCCGACGCGGCAGCGGAGGAATCGGCCTTCCCTGCCGAAGCGGAGCTGAGCACATAGGAATTCACCGTTCCGACATAAACGAACGATTCATAGTATTTGTACAGGCCGTTAATCATACCCCCTATTTGAAACCAATAGGTTTCGCCCTCCTCCAGGGATAGCGGCTCCTGAGTTTGCGGGGTATTGCCCTCCGGCTGCCCGCCTTCCGTAGCGGAAGCCAACGGCGTGACCATAGACAGCACCATGCAAAGGGTCAGCAGGATACTGAGTATTCGTTTCTTCATCTTTCGTTCCCTCCATTTTCGTATAGGTCGGCTCAGTCAAGAGCGGTGATGGTGATCGTGCCTCTGAACGAAAGAAGATAGGTAGCATACTCGGCCTGCTCAAGTGCAAGCCGCAGGACAATATCGCCGCCTTTGGCATCGTATACCCGGTTGAAGCTCAGAGTATGCTGCTCTCTTCTCGTCTCGTTCAGCTTTTTGCCTTTGTCCACCTTTATGCTCGTAAGATCCCTGCACAGCTGGTTATCATAGCCGTCCGTCATCCGAACAGAATAGAAGCCTTTGTCATCATTTGACATGGCATAGACCGCCCCGTTTACGATCACCTGATAATGATGTCCACGTGACAGTCGAACGGTATCCCCGTCACAGGAGACAAGCCCGCCGCTGCTCATTTTTCCCTGAAAATAGAGCGCCGCCGTTTCATCTTGAAGATTGACCGATTGTACCACCCCAACGCCGTAAAAATACCCCGGGCAGCTGCCGTTCTGACCGGCATCGCCCTTGTCACCTTTGTCTCCCTTATCGCCTTTGTCGCCCTTGTCGCCGGTGTCACCTTTGTCTCCTTTATCTCCCTTGTCACCCTTCTCGCCGTCAATGCCGTCTGTGCCGTCAAGACCTTTCAAAACCGATAGGTCGTACAGGTTAAGCCATATTTCGTCGCCGACATAACGCCATTGCAGGGTGTTTTCGTTTACACGGAACTCCGGTGTCTTTCCGTCAGTGCCGTCTGCGCCGTTCTGCCCGGCGGGGCCTGTAATATCGGCTATCGCCACAAGATTCCGCCACTCGTCACCCTCATAGCGCCACTGGATGTGGGTTTCGGCTCGCTGCACCTCTATGTTTTTGGCGTTCATACCGTCCTTGCCGTCAATGCCGTCCTTGCCGTCAACTCCGTTAATACCGTCTTTGCCGTTCGTACCGTTTATTCCGTTCTTACCGTCGGTGCCATTCTCGCCGCCTGCTCCGTCCTTGCCGGCTTCCCCGGCAGCCCCCCGCAGCTCGGCAAGGGCCACCAGGTCGCGCCAATCGGCTTCACCGCTGTATTTCCACTGGATCGCCGTGCCGTTATTGCGCACCTCCGGCAGTGCGGCGTCGGCTTTTGCCGCCCTGTTCCATCCGGTGGCAAGCACGATGCAAAGCGTCAAAAGAGCCCCGCAAAGCACCAAAAACACACCTGTGAGTAGCTTTTTCCCTGTTTTCATCTTCTTCCCTCCGTTCGAAATCGGTTGTTATTACGGCAGAGTGTTCCACCACTGCCCACGCCGCGAATGGCCGGCGGCAGACCGGCTTATGCTTGGTTTGCTTTGTACTTATCCACAAACAGGGCGACTCCCTGCTCTAAGACCTCCATCTGGGTTTTCAGATAATATTCGTCCTCGAACATGGCATAGTGGACACTGGCCCGGACAAATATGAAAATCAACGGCGTGATGACCGTGTACGGAATACCTATTTTCGGCTCCAGCCGCTTGGCATACTCGGTATAGCGCTCGTTGACGCCCTCAAAAAACTTCTTGCCGTGCTCGATATACTTTGGGTGCGTATAGATCTGATACATCAGGCGATATTTTTTGCCGTGCTTTTTAGCCGTCCAATAAGGCACCTCCTTCACAAATCGGACAACATCCTTGGGGTCGGTGGGGGCCATCTCCATAAAGTCGTCCTCGACCTTTTCCATGCAGTATGCCGTTGACTCAATAATCAGCTCGTCAAGATTTTTGAAATAAGAATACAGATTTGCCTTCGTGCAGCCGCAGGCGTCGGCCAGGGCTTTGATCCCCGTGCCCGTGAGCCCGTTTTCCGCGTAGCACTCGAAGCACTTTTCCATGATTTCCTGTTTTCTTTGATTGTGTTGCTGTTCTGTGGTTTTCATTTTGCTTGCGTCCTCCTAAAACGACCGTTCGTTTAGCATTAGTATAGCATAGAATCTCCCCCGCCGCAAGAGCAGCCTGCAAAAAAAGAAAAACCCGGGTCTCATTTCTGAGATCCGGGAAAAATTTGGTTTTTGTTCTGCCTCCCTGGCAGGGAGCATAGCAAGGGCAGCAGCCGCCTTAAAATTATTCTTCTCCCTTTCACGCCGTCCTTCGGCGTTTACGCAGAGTCCGCTCAGGCCAAGGTGTCTGCAAAGGCGGCCAGAGCCGCCAGCCCGTCCCGGAGCGTCTGCTTGTCGCAGGCGTAGCCGATACGGACGCTATGGGGCTGCCGGAAGCAGTCGCCGGGCGTGACAAAGGCGCCGGTCCGGTGGTACATCTCCTTGCAGAACTCATAGGACGGCATATCAAAATCATAATAGACCAGTGCCGTGGTGCCCGCCTTGGGCTTGGTGTAGTAGAAATGCTTGTGGGAGACCACCCACATATCCAGGATTGACAGATTCTCCCGAACAATGGTCTGGTTCCGCTTCAGCATCCTGTCGCTGTGTGCCAGAGCGATGGACGCCACCGCATCATCGAACATACCGCAGCTGATGAGGTTGTAATCCCGATGGGACAGAAAGGCCTTCCGTGCCGTCTCGTCACGGGTGGCGATCCACCCCATGCGAAGCCCCGCCAGAGAGAATACCTTGGACATACTGCTGACAGATATACCCTTTTCGTACAGATCGGCGATGGAGGGGCACCAGTCATCGGTCTGGGTCAGGTGGCGGTATACCTCGTCGCAGAGGATATAGGCATCCACGCTGCGGGCAATATCCACGATCTGCTGTAATTGCGTCTCGCTCATCAGCGCGCCGGTGGGGTTATTGGGGTTGTTGATGCAGATCATTTTCGTCTCCGGCGTCACCAGCGCCTTCAGCTCCTCCAAATCGGGCAGGTAGTCGTTTTCCTGCTTGAGGTGCATGATGGCCACCTCCGCGCCAATGGCCTCGGGGATAGAGTAGAGCTGCTGGTAGGTAGGCATGATGCTGACCACCCGGTCGCCTGCAGAGATCAGGGAGCAGAATACATGGTGGTTCGCTCCCGCCGCACCGTGGGTAGGTACCACCTGCCGAGGCTGCACGGTCTTGTACAGCTTGCAGATGCCACTGCGCAGAGCGTCACTGCCTACGATGTCGCCATAGGTCAAGCGCTTGGCGCAGAAGTCCGTTAGAAACTGTGCCTTATCCTCACCTGTCAGGGCAAACAGCTCATCCAGCGACACGGAATCCACACAGGTTTCCGCGATATTGAAGCGGGCACCCACTTCATATTCATTCATCCATTCTTCCACAGCAAAAGGTTCGATGTTCATGGTCTTTTCTCCTTTTCTTTTAAAAAAGTAAAGACATCCATGACCAAATCTTATCCAGCAAATGCCGGAACACCTACGATTCGGTCACGAATGCCTTTGACCCCTCAGCCGGTGCCAAGGGAAGCAGTACAATATTCAGCTTGTCTTGCCTTATAGCATAGAGTATGTATAGCTGTGCTTGCCATTTTATCCTTGTTATACCACGCTTCTGCCCATTTTGCAAGAGGGAACGAAAGAAATTCGCACATTCGCAGATGCTGACCCCGCCGCCCAGAGCTTTTCGGCCTCAGGCTTCCAGAAAGCGGCGGTGCCCGCCTTCTTTTTTCCCTGCCGGGTGTGCGGCGGGGCTATTGCGCGAAAGGGATTTGGGCTGTATAATTGGGAGGACGATTTTTGTAAAACGAGAGGTAAAAACGGTAATGAATATCATTAACGCGCTTGCGCAAGAACTGAACGCAAACGAAAAATATGTGGAAAATGTGGTGCAGCTTTTAGATGAGGGAAACACCATCCCCTTTATCGCCCGCTACCGCAAGGAACTCCACGGCGCCATGGACGACACCACTCTTCGCACCCTGGAGGAGCGGCTGCAGTATCTGCGCAATCTGGACGAGCGCCGGGAATCGGTGAAAAAATCCATCGCCGAGCAAGGAAAGCTCACCGACGAGCTGGCCGCCGCCATCGACAGCGCCAAGACCCTGGCGGAGGTGGAGGACCTCTACCGTCCCTATAAGCAAAAGCGCCGTACCCGGGCCACTGCAGCCCGGGAAAAGGGTCTGGAGCCCCTGGCCGCTCTGCTTTTTGCCCAGGAGCGAAGCTGCCCCCGGCCGGAGGATGCCGCCCGGGACTTCCTTTCTCCGGAAAAGGGCGTGGACACCGTGGCCGATGCCCTCCAGGGCGCTTCGGACATCATTGCCGAGCAGATTTCCGATGACGCCGTGATCCGCAAGGCTCTGCGAGACCTGCTGGGTCGGCAGGGTCAGCTTGTGAGCTGTGCGGCAACGGAGGAGGACAGCGTGTACCGTCTGTACTACGATTTTACCCAATCCCTCTCCAAGCTCCAGGGGCACCAAATTTTGGCCATCAACCGGGGCGAGAAGGAGAATATGCTGAAGGTTTCCGTCACCTTGGACCGTGACCGGGCGCTGCCCCTGCTGCGTCGGGCGGTGGTGAAGCCCGGCTCCCCGGCTATGGAATTCATAAAGGCAGCCGCCGAGGACGCTTATGACCGCCTGCTCTTCCCCTCCTTAGAGCGGGAAGAGCGCTCTCGGCTGACGGAGCAGGCCACCGAGGGGGCCATCGGCCAGTTCGCCCTGAACCTGAAGCCGCTGCTGATGCAGCCGCCTGTAAAGGGCAAGGTCACCATGGGCCTGGACCCGGGCTACCGCATGGGCTGCAAGGTAGCCGTGGTGGACGAAACCGGCAAGGTGCTGGACACCACCGTGGTCTACCCCACCTACGGAGCCCGGCAGGAGCAGGAGGCCATCGCCACCCTGGCGAAGCTCATCGCCAAGGACGGAGTGGAAAACATCGCCATCGGCAACGGAACGGCCAGCCGGGAAACGGAGCAAATGGCCGTGAAGCTCATCCATCAGGTCAACGAGGCCGGAGCCCATGTCAGCTACATGATCGTCTCCGAGGCCGGGGCCTCCGTATATTCCGCCAGCAAGCTGGCTGCCGAGGAGTTCCCCCAGTTCGATGTAAATCTGCGCTCGGCGGTGTCCATTGCCCGGCGGCTGCAGGACCCCCTGGCCGAGCTGGTAAAAATCGATCCCAAGGCCATCGGTGTGGGCCAGTATCAGCATGATATGCCCGCCAAGCAGCTGGACGAGGCCCTGGGCGGCGTAGTGGAGGACTGTGTCAACGCCGTAGGCGTGGATATAAACACCGCCTCCCCCTCTCTGCTCCAGCGGGTGGCCGGGCTTAATGGCACCACGGCGAAAAATGTGGTGGCCTACCGGGAGGAAAACGGCCCCTTTACCTCCCGGGCACAAATTAAGAAGGTGCCCAAGCTGGGGCCCAAGGCCTTCCAGCAGTGCGCCGGCTTTTTGCGGGTGCCGGAGAGCAAGAGCGTGCTGGATAACACCGCCGTACACCCGGAGAGCTATGACGCAGCCAAGGCGCTGCTGGAGCTGATGGGCTACACCCTGGCGGATGTCCGGGCGGAAAAGCTGGCGGATCTGCCCCAGCGGCTGAATGCCTACGGGGAGGCAAGGGCCGCCGAGGCGGTGGGGGTGGGCATCCCCACCCTGCAGGACATCACCTCCGAGCTTCTGAAGCCCGGCCGGGATGTCCGGGAGGAGCTTCCCCAGCCCATTTTGCGCACCGATGTCATGGAGATAAAGGACTTAAAGCCCGGCATGGTCCTCAGCGGCACGGTCCGCAATGTCATTGACTTCGGCGCTTTTGTGGACATCGGCGTTCACCAGGACGGGCTGGTGCATATCTCGCAAATCTCCAATAAATTCATCAAGCACCCCTCGGAGGTGCTGTCGGTGGGCGATGTGGTAAAGGTGGTCGTATTGGATGTGGACGAGAAGAAAAAGCGTATCGGCCTGAGCATCAAGCAGGCAGCAGGCCGGGAATGAGCCTGCGTCCCGGCTCTGTCAGCGCCGTCTGCGTTTACCGCCGCAATACGGGCCGCCGGATGCGCACAGACCGCCGGAAGTCCTTGTTTTTGACCGCTTATCTTACTTAGGAGGTGTCGTATGCCCCAAATCACGATCCATGACGCAGCGGGAGCGGTGTCGGTACGGAAGGTGCCCCGGGGCACGCTGCTGCTCCACGCCCTGGACGGCGGGGTAGAGGCCCCCTGCGGCGGCCATGGCCGCTGCGGCAAGTGCCGGGTGACGGTTCAGGGGGCGCTGTCCCCTCCCGACCCCCGGGAGACATCCCTGCTGGGGGCGGCAGCTCTCAGGCGCGGCATTCGCCTGGCCTGCCTTACCACAGTGGAGGGCGACTGCACCGTGACCCTGGGCGCAGACCGGGCCGTTCGGGTCATCCGCAGCGACGGCACCATGCCCGCCTTTGCCCCGGAGCCCATTTTTGAAAAGTACGGTGCGGCGGTGGACATCGGCACCACTACCCTGGCTGCCCGGCTCTATGACCGCGCCGGGGCCCTTCTGGCCCAGGCGGCGGCCCCCAACCCCCAGCGCATCTACGGTGCCGATGTCATCACACGCACCGAAAAGTCTCTGGCAGGAGAGCGAGAGTCCCTGGCCCGGTGTATCCGGGAAGGGATAGATTCCCTGCTGCGTCAGATGTCAGCTCAAGCCGGAATCCCCCCCGAAGCGGTGGACACCGTGGTTCTCACCGGCAACACCGCCATGCTGTATCTGCTCACCGCCCGGGATGTAGACTGCCTCTCCCACGCTCCCTTTCTTGCCGATGAGCTTTTCGGCCGGTACGCAGAGCCGGAGGAGCTAAGGCTCTCCGCAGCGCCCAAAGCCCGGCTGTACCTGCCCCGGTGTATTTCGGCCTTTGTGGGGGCAGACATCACCTCCGCTCTGGTAGCCAGCCAGATCTGCACCCGGCCCGAGAGTGCCCTCCTGGCAGACATCGGCACCAACGGCGAGCTGGCCCTGTGGCATAAGGGCCGTCTGTTGTGCTGCTCCACCGCCGCCGGGCCCGTCTTTGAGGGTGCCACCATCTCCCGGGGTATGCAGGCCGGCCCCGGCGCCATCCACCGGGTGACCTATGAAAACGGCAAAATTTCCTGCCGCACCATAGAAAGCGCCCCCGCCGCAGGCATCTGCGGCAGCGGCCTCATCGATGCGGTAGCGGTTTTCCTCCGGGCGGGGATCATCGACGAAACCGGCGCCTTCACCGATGGGGAGGACGCCTATCCCCTGACGCCGGAGGTATCCCTGACCCAGAAGGACATCCGTATGCTGCAGCTGGCCAAGAGCGCTATTTGCGCCGGGATGCTCACCCTGCTGGAGGCCGGGGGTCTGGGTGCCGAAGGCCCCGACCGCCTCGTTATCGCCGGGGGCTTCGGCAGCTTCCTGGACCTCCACAGCGCCGCCTGTATTGGTCTCTACCCCCCTGCTCTGGAGATCCGCGCCCGGACCATCGGCAATGCCGCCCTGGCAGGCGCGTCCATGATGCTCCTGCGGGGCCGGTACCGGCAGCAGGCCGCCGCCCTGGCAGAGCTGGCCGAAACGGTGGATTTGAGCGCAAGCCCGGTGTTCAGGGAAAACTATGTGGAATGCATGGGATTTGAAGCGCCATAAAAGGTAAGCTCTATGCCCGGCTCGGCAGTACGGGCATAGAGCTCAAAACAGCTGAAAAATGAAGTCCTTCCACATCCTCACAAGCCCACCGTCCCAGACCCGGTGGGCTTTTGCTGTATTTTTGTCCTTGCTTTTGTATTTCCGGTGCAGTAAAATGCCCATAAGAGGCTTTTTGCCTTTTCCCCCGGTCCCATCCTGCGGCCGCCGGGCGAATTTTTAGCCAGGAGGTCATCTATGGATTTGACATCTTTCAAGCGCGCGGCCGCCGGCCGCATTGTGGCCGTTCTATGTGCCGTGTGCCTGCTGTCCGGCCTGCTCAGCGGCTGTGCAGGCCCGGCGGACTCTGACTCCCCCAAGACGGATGCACTCCCTGTCATCACCGTGGGCAGCGACGACTATCCCCCCTTTAACTATCAGGACACCAGCGGCCAGCCCACCGGCATTGATGTAGACCTGGCCACAGAGGCCTTCCGCCGCATGGGTTACCGGGCCCAGTTCGCCACCATCGACTGGGAGGAGAAGAAGGATTTAGTGGAGAGCGGCGCCATCGACTGTATCTGGGGCAGCTTTTCCATCAATGGCCGGGAGGATCAGTACCTCTGGACCCAACCCTATATGTATAGCCGTCAGGTCGTCGCCGTGCGCAAGGACAGTGACATTTATTCTCTCAGTGACCTGGCAGGTAAGCGCATCGCTGTGCAGTCCACCTCCAAGCCCGAGGAGCTGTTTCTCAACCACACCGATCCCCACATTCCGGCCCCGGGCGAGGTTTTCTCTCTGCAAAACCGCGAGCTGCTGTACCCCTATCTTAGCAAAGGCTATGCCGATGCCATTGCCGCCCACGAGACCTCCATTTTGCAGTGCATGGACGACTACGGCCTGGAGCTTCGCATCCTGGATGAGCCTCTTTTGGCCGTGGGCCTGGGCGTGGCCTTTGCCCGCACGGATGACCGGGGCCTGGCCCAGGAGCTCTCCCGCACCTTTTCGCAGATGCGCAGCGACGGCACCATGCAGCAGATTTTAGGCAAGTATTTAAAGGATCCTCAGAAGTATATGGAGGCAAGCAGCTATGCAAACGATTGAGCCTACTAAGACCCATTCCAAACGCCGGGTCCTCCTGTGGCTGCTGGCCGGCGTGGTGATGCTGTCCGCCGTGTTTGCTGTAACCGTTCAGGCAGACCTTTCCCACACCCGGCAGAGCCTCTCCTCCGCCACCGACTATGTCTGGAGCCAGTGCGCCCGCTACGACCGCATTGAGCTGGCCACCCAGACCAAGAGCCTCATGCGCGTTATCCAGAGCTGCAAGCAGTCGGCCTATGATCTGGGCACAGAGAGTGATCCCCCCTCCTCTGCCCTGCAAAGCTGCGTTGAGACTAACTATCTCTCCGGCATTCTCCTGCTGGATGCCTCCGGCCGGGTGCTGTCGCAGTACCATGAAAGCGGCCAAATACCCGATGGCGTCGGCGAAGCCCTCGCCTCCTCGGCCCTGCTGGACACCGCCGCCCACCCGGAAAAGCGCTATGCCATCCGTCTGGACTGCGCCGACGGCGGCAAGCTGGACCTGGCCGCCACAGCCCGCCTGGAAGGTGCCGGCATTGTGGTGGTCTATTACCAGACCCCCGCCGTGCATATTAACTCCTTCAATCTCTCCATTGCCTCCCTTCTCTCCGGCTATAGGACCGAGAATAACAGCACCGTCGCGGTGGTCCACGGCAAAACCATCATCGCCAGCAACGATGAGTATCTCATCGGCTCCGAAACGGACGCCGTACCCATTTTACAGCAGCTCAGTCAGCAGTCCGGTAATAGGAGTCCCATGGAGACGGATACTGACCTGCAGCGCATAAAGCAGGATGGCTCCTCCTGGTACTTCGGGCTCGTGCGCCCGGGTCGCAATTTTTATATTTACAATTTTGCATCGCAGCACAATGTGTTTTACTATATGCCTCGTGCCATGATTTTTACTCTGGTGCTTTACCTCATTGCTGTCGGCGCCATCAACGGTCTCCGCCTGTGGGCCATCCAGCGCTACCGGGAAAAGCAGCTGGCCTCCCAGCAGGAGTACGCCCGGCAGCTTCAGGAGAAAAACCGCCAGCTTAGCGCCGCCGTGGAGCAGGCCGACCGGGCCAACGCCGCCAAAACCAGCTTCCTCTCCCGCATGAGCCACGACATCCGCACCCCTCTCAACGGCATCATCGGTCTTTTGGAAATTAACGCCGCCCATCCAGACGATGCGGCGCTGGTAAGCGCCAACCGCAGCAAAATGCGCACCGCCGCAGACCATCTGCTCTCCCTTATCAATGATGTTCTGCAAATGAGCAAGCTGGAGAGCGGTCAGGTGATCCTCTCCCACGAGCCCCTGTCCCTAAGCCAACTCGCCGCCGATGTTCTGGCCATCGTGAGCCAGCGGGCCAGCGACAGCGGCATCACCATGGAGTATACCTCCTCCCCCGATTCTCTGCCCGCAGACCGGGTCTACGGCAGCCCCGTCCACCTGCGTCAGATTTTCCTGAATATTTACAGCAACTGCATTAAGTATAATAAGCCCGGCGGCAAGATCTGCTCCCAGGTGGAATGTCTGTCCTCAGACAGCGATACCGTCACCTACCGCTGGACTATCTCCGACACCGGCATTGGCATGAGCCCGGACTTCCTCTCCCGCATTTTTGACCCCTTCACCCAGGAGCACTCCGATGCCCGCAGCATTTACCAGGGCGCAGGCCTGGGTATGCCCATCGTGAAGAGCCTGATAGAGAAGATGCACGGCACCATTGAGATACACAGTCAGGAGGGTGTCGGTACCACCTTCCTTATTACCCTCCCCTTCCAGCCGGCCCCGGACTCCGATCCCCGGTCCCCGGTCGCCCCGGCCCCCGGCATCCGGGGCTATAAGCTGCTCCTGGCCGAGGATAACGAGCTCAACGCCGATATTGCCCGGACTCTTTTGGAGGATGCCGGAGCCTCCGTCACCGTCGTTGCCGATGGAAAGCAGGCCCTGGAGCGGTTCCGCCAAGACCCCCCGGGGACCTATGACGCTCTGCTCATGGACATGATGATGCCCGTGATGGACGGCCTTTCCGCCACCCGCGCCATCCGCGCTCTGGACAGGCCGGACGCGAAAACCATCCCCATCATCGCCACCACCGCCAATGCCTTCACCGACGACGCCGAAAAGTGCCTCCGCGCCGGCATGAATGCTCACCTCCCCAAGCCCCTGCAAATGCAGTCCGTCATAGAAACCCTCGTCCGCTGCTGCGGCTCCTGAAAAGCATCCCGCCGCCCAATAACCATAGCATTTCCTGTAATGTGTCATTGCGAAGCCAGTGCGCACACTGGCTGTGGGGAGCGAACTGAGCGCTGCCGGTGGCAGAGGAAGCGAAGTGAGCGAGTGGCCGCGGTCAAAATTTCCAGCGTCCGCCGTAAGGCAGCGTGGAAATTTTGGGCACCGCAACAGGAACATCCGCCTCCCCGTCCCCCTGGCCCCCTTGCCTAAAGGGGGCTGGCACGGCGAAGCCGTGACTGGGGGATTCCTCTTCGCACCGTGCCTCTTGTAACGCTTCCGTAGGGGCGACCCTTGCGGTCGCCCGCCCATTGCACCTCTTGTTGCGCTTCCGTAGGGGCGGACGCCTCTGTCCGCCCACCGATCTTGCACTGCACCCCTTGTAACCCCTCCGTAGGGGCCGATGCCCACATCGGCCCGCCGTACCGCACTCCTTGTAATGTGTCATTGCGAAGCCAGTGCGCACACTGGTTGTGGCAATCCGTACCCCCCCGTCCCCAAGGCCCCCTTGCCTAAAGGGGGCTGGCACGGCGAAGCCGTGACTGGGGGATTCCGCTCTCCCCTACGCACCCCTTGCAACGCCCCCGTAGGGGCGACCCTTGCGGTCGCCCGCCCATTGCACCTCTTGTTGCGCTTCCGTAGGGGCGGACGCCTCTGTCCGCCCACCGATCTTGCACTGCACCCCTTGTAACCCCTCCGTAGGGGCCGATGCCCACATCGGCCCGACCTGGTTTTCCCGCACTCCCGGCAGGACACGCGGGCCCTACAAAAACGGTTGTAGGGCGGGACCCATGTGTCCCGCCGCCCAATACCTACCGCACCTCCGGAAAACCGTTGCCTCCCTTGCCTAAAGGGCGGCAATTTTCATCCGCCCCGTCTTTCCGCCAAAAAACGCACCCGCCCCAGGGTAGCAGCGCATAAGACAGGTTTATAAGGTTTAGAGAGAACAGCGTGGCGGAAGTCACGCTGTTCTGCTTTTTGATGCGTGAGTGAGCATTTCGGCAACGATGCTCTCCGGCAGGAAACCAATGCAGGCAAGGCTGATATGCACATCCTGCACTCGCTGCCCGCTGCTCTTATCAGGCGCGTGGACATACACCTTGTTCACAAGATCATGCAGCACAGCGGGCGTCAGTTCCTGCAAGTTGGGATATTTCTTCGCCCGGAGGATGAACTGCTCAATGCTGTCGGCTTCTTTCTCCTGCTGGGTAATCTCCTGCTCCAAAAGCTGCGTTTTCTCCGTCAGCTCTGCTTGCTCATTTTCATAGTCGGCGGACAGCTTTTCAAATCGGCTATCATTGATTTTGCCAGAGATATTGTCCTCATAGAGCCGTTTGAACAGACGGTCAAGCTCTTCCATCCTGCGCTGCGCCTGTGTGAGCTGTCTGCGCTTTGCGGCGAGCTCTTTCTTGAAGTCCTCCTTGCGCTTTGCACCCAGCTTATCGCGGAACAGATCCTCACAATCGGAGATATACCAAAGCAGGATTTGCAGAAATCTTAGCACGCCCTTTTACAGAACAACCGCACGGATGAAGTGCGTTCCGCACACGTCTTTTCCCTTCTTGCGAGAGGTAGAGCAGACGAAATGATCCTGTCGTTCTTCAAAGTTCCGCGAGGTGCAGCAGTACATTTTTTCTCCGCAATCGGCGCAGTAGGCAACGCCGGAAAAGAGGTTGCTCTTGCCCGTTCTTGCCGGTCTGCGTTTGTTGCGGCGCAGTTCCTGTACCCGCTGAAAGGTGTCCTCATCCACAATGGCTTCGTGGGTGTTGTGGAATATCTTCCATTGCTCCGGTGGATTCTCGATGGTCTTCTTGATTTTGTAGGACTGCCGGTGCGTTTTGAAGTTCACGGTATGCCCGCAATACTCCATCCGTTCCAGAATTGCAGCAACGGTACTGCCGTTCCAGTTGTACGGATTCCCCGGCAAAGCACAGCGGACTTTTCGTTTTTGCCTGTCCTGATAAACGGTGGGCGTCAACACATGATCCTCTTTCAGCATCCGGGCAATCTGCGTCGGACCGTTCCCGTCCATGCAGAGGGAAAAGATGCGCTTGACCACCTGTGCCGCTTCCAGATCGACGAGCCAATGCTCTGAATTATCCGGGTCTTTGACATAGCCATACGGCGGAATTGTCGTCAGGTGTTCGCCGGATTCTCCCTTGAGCCGGAGCGAGGTACGCACTTTCTTGCTGCCGTCCCGAACGTAGTATTCGTTGATAATATTGACGAACGGGACGAACTCATTGTCTTGCTGGTTGGCACTGTCCACACCACTATTGACGGCAATGAACCGCACGTTATTCTGTGGGAATGTGATCTCGGTATACATCCCAACTTCCAAATAATTTCGACCGATGCGGCTCATGTCCTTCGTGATGATCGTACCGATCTTCCCTTCTTCCACCAGCGCCATCATGCGCTGCCAATCCGGTCTTTGAAAGTTTGCGCCTGTGTAACCGTCATCTACAAAGAACTCCGTATTGCGGAAGCTGTGTTCCTTTGCATATCGGCTGAGATAGGCTTTTTGATTCACAATGCTGTTACTGTCGCCCTGTGATTCATCGTCACGAGACAGGCGGCAATACAGCGCGGTAATTTTGTCAGACTGCTTCATAGTAGATTCCTCCATCATCAGAGGACAGTCTGCCAAGACAAGGTTGCTGTTGGTCACGATCACACACTCCCTTCGGAGTCGATCAGCTTCACCGTTTTTTCGGGAAGGGTGTGCATTCCGTCAAAGCTGGCAGTAAAGCGGTAGATGGTGTTTCCTTCTTTCAGACGTACCGTGATCTGCGGTAACTCCCGCCAGAGAGAAACGAGGGCACTGCGGCTGCCGTCCGATTCCACTTGGACGTTACGTTTCTTGTTATCCATTTGCACCTTCCTTTTCATTCAGATTTCCGAGCATTGCCGCATGAATCTCCCGGAGCAAAGTGCGTGATATGACCTATTGTTATTCAGTATATCACGACAATTTCCGGGATTCCACTGGGCAATGTACCGGGATTCACAGGAGAATTACAGGCAGTTCGCCGGGTCGCACAGCCGTCCGTGCCAGTCAAGGAATCGGCTTCGCCTCGCTGCGCGTCCTTGACAGGCTCGTTTGCCTGTGCAAGCCGGTAATCAAGGCGGCGATGCCGCCATTTGCCAATGAAAATCAGCTGCGTTCCAAGACTTTTTAATCTCTTAGTCCAATTATAACAAGAACAAACGTTCGAGTCAATGCGATTATTAGAGGAAGAGCAAGCACAGCAAGTGTAGCTACACTTGCGAAAAACGGCGTGGGTTGACCGGGATTTACTTGCAGAGCAGCAAGCAAATCCGGTGAGTACCCACACCGAAAAAACAGGGCGTTCCGGCTGACCGCCGAAACGCCCTGTTTGCATTTTTGGAATAGTCCCAAGCCCTTATGTTCGTGAAAAATTACGAAAGCTCACCAGCTATACTCTGATAACTGGAATGTGTAGGATTCGCCGGGAGTAATGTCATAGATCACAACAGAGTCATCCTTGAACTTATCTCCGGCGCTCAGAGAAGATAGGTATATATTGCCAGAGTCTACCAGATAACCCGCACTGTCATACAGCTTATAACTAATCATATCATACCCGGAATCACTGTTCCCGCTCTTCTTTTCTCCGGTAATTGTAATGGTCAGCTGCGGAGAATAGTCTTTGTCAAACTTAAATTCGGCTCCTTGTATTTGGATCACGGATGCCGTACTCCCCACGAAGTCCTTCACCTTCAGATCCAGCGGAAATGAATCAAACGTCACTTGAACATCTTCAATAGGCAAGCAATACAGAGCATCGCAGTTTACTTCGTCAAACTGAACTGCGTTTTCCTTGTACACGGTGAAATAAATCTTCCCGCTTGCGGATTTTCCGGCTTTGATCTCAGCGGCAGGGATTCTCACATTGGCAAGATATTGCTCTCCGGCAGCTTGGCTGGTATAGTAGCTGAAATCATCAGGAGAAACGGACTTTGTACCAGTATAGACCTCTTCATCCGCATCATTTACGATTCGAATATCCACATCGACATCGGCTGACAGGGACTTATCATTTTTATCAGCCAAGCCAAAGAAAAGGCTGTAATCGCTTGTTCCCTCGTTATACTGGAAAGACCAGCTTTTCAGTGTTTCAACATGGGATGCTGACGATCCGCACCCACTCAACAACAATGCAATTACAAGTCCCCACATAAGAAAGGATCGTTTCATTTCTGCGTCTCCTCATCTGTCTGTGCCTTTATTACACGGAACATTTCTTGTTCGAGCAAATGCTTTTGCTTTGAATCCATCATGCAGTAATTGCGATTGCACCGCTCACTTAGAAAGCAAGTCTCGCAGATAAGCTGTTCAACTTCCTGCATAATCAGTTCATCATCGCTGGGAAGCTCGTAGGCTTCGATCTTTTGGATGCCTGTCGGGTTACGCAGTCCGTAGTCAATCAGTTTTCCATTTCCGGTTTTTACATAGCGGTAGACCTCGGCACCGAATGAAACACTGTCACCAACGTTGTACTCTTCAAAGCCGGATTTGTCCATCCAGACGTGATCCTCTTTATCATCAAACATCATTCCATCCGAATACATCCCGCTGATGAAGACCCGCTTGAAGCAAATATGTTTTGGCCTGACTTTCTCAATCTGTCCTTTGAATTCAAGCAGATAATTAAATATGCCGTTTGCAAATCCGGAACGATAAGCGTGCCCTAAAGAAGCAAGCTGGACATCCAGATATTCATCATAGGACATCTTTTCTGCGCCAACGACTTCCTTACGAGAATCCGGATTGAAAAATACGAGGCCGTCTTCTTCATCTACGCATGTATCTTCTCCATAATTGATTGCCAAAAGCGATTTTTTATCTGGAAACTTGGCAATCAGAGCAGCGGCTTTTTTGAGCCGCTCCTGCCGCTTTTGCCTTTCGCAGCGTTCGCACTCATGCTGCTCCGCAAGGATGCGATCCTCTATGTGTCTGCTTTCGTCTTTTGTCAGCAACGGCGATAAATGGTCGACGCAATCGTAATCCCCATTTTCCATGCGCGTTTTGAAGCGAGCAAGAACTTCTTTAAGTTCCTCAGTGGTCAGATACCTTGCCTTGCTAATAGAACAGCTATGGTAACACCCCGTGTTTATGTTGCCATGCCCATCGCCGTACATAATGGCGGTATTCCATGGGCAAAAATAGTGCTCCTTCTGGACGAGCCGTCCTCGCTTCAAGCCCTCCTCAAATTCCGGAAAGACCGCTGGATTGCCACAGCCTTCGTGATCCTCCACCCAAAATCCGGAAGGGCCCTTGTCCGCGTGGCGGATCATCACATTGATTGCGTCGACCGTAGCCTTTTTCGTTTGCTTGTTATTCATAACCCAAACCTCCGTTAATAAGTGCCGCCAGACAGCGACCTGACATGTTAACGTGGTCTTTTAGAGCTTTTATGGAAATTATAGCATGTTTCTTTGTACTTGTCTATCCTACTTACTTGGCCGGACAAGCAAAAACAGCTTTCAAATATTCAGAGGTTTTTATCGCTGTAAATGATGTGTTGCTTATGGAAAGGAACTCTACTGTTCATTGAATGGTGAACAACTAATTGTAACCATGCAATAGCGAACGGAACGGTGAGTGCAATACACAGATTGCAGAAGCGCGGAATAAGGGACAAAATTATCGTTTCAGCAAACTTCTTTCCTATCCTCGCAAGGATTGGTTTGAGTGAGAGACTTCTGACTACTTTTCTGAAAGATGACATCTCAGAAGTGCCCTTATGAAACGGGTTGGAAATCGGCATTTAACTGACCTATAAGCTGTACTTGTGCAAGGGCATGGACGCATCATTGCCCCTGATTTTTGCGTTGCTCACAGGGAAGCTAATTCCGGATTATCGACCTTAAATCGTACAAAATCCATCCTATCCATCTACCATCAACAAAGGCAACTGCATAATCAAAGGGGCATGTGCCTTAATGACACATACCCCTTTTGTCAGCAACCCTTGTCCGGCAACTGCCATAGTATTTGTTTCTCAAAACCTGTTTTATGGACAGCTACCCCATGGGCAGGTGCGTTTTCTATTTTATCCCGACCCCCTCACAGGTCGATTTGTGCCCCGTTGTCGGCAAAGAGCTTTCGCACCCTCTGCTTCTGGGCCGGTGTCATGCGGTCCCTGTACTGCTGCGCCAGCGCCGCCGCCCGGGCTGTCTCGCCGCCCTTAAAATAGTTGTTCATCGCCCTCTGCAGGCTCTGGGCCGCAGCCGAGCTGAGACTGGCTTTCTTCTCCTCCGCAGCCGCCGCCCCGGTGTTGGCCCGGACACCGCCGGAGGCCTTCTGCTCGGCGTTTGCCATGCTGGTGTAGTGCTGCAGGCGCAGCTTGTAGTCGTTGTATTCCGCCTGCCGCAGCGTTTCCGCCTCCTTGCCCGCCCGGTCGTAGTCCGCCTGCCAAGCCTCCTGCTCCTGCAGGTAGCGCTTGTAGTCCGCCTGCTCCCGCTGGCTCAGCCAGTCGTATTGGTCCGTCAGTCTCTGCCGGGATGCCTCATATTGCTGCCGGGCGCTCTGCTCCAGCTCCGGCATCAGCTCCGCCAGCTCCTGCATATAGCGCCCGTAGGCCTGCTGTGACGCTGTCTGGGCATAGCTGGAGGCGAAGCCCCCGGTGAGTCCCGAGGCCGTACCCAGGGTGTCCTCCATCGCCTCTCGTCCCCGCCGGGCGTAGAGATGGGCATAGTTCAAATACTGTGCATCCTGCCCGGCATCATAGGAAAAATCCTTGCCTCCGCTGATCTGCTCATACAGCCGTGCCAGCTCCTCCTCAAAGGACGACCGGTATTCCCCCGGCCGCACCGATTCCAGACTGTTTTGCACCTCCCGGGCCGCCTCCACAGCCTCCGAGGGCTTGAATCCCTCCTCCAGTCGGTGCAGCTTGTCGTAGGTCTCGTCCGACACCCCCGTCAGCACATCCTTCCCCGTGGTAGGACGGCTGGGCACCGTGGTCCTGTTCAGACTCCCCCAGGTCTCATCCCCCACCACGCCGTCCACGGCCAGGTTGTTCTTGCGCTGGTAGTCCAGCACCGCGTTATAGGTGTTGCTGCCGAATACGCCGTCCTCATCCAGGCTGTAGCCGTTCCGGTTCAGCTTCTGCTGCAGATCCAGCACCGAACTGCCCGTGTTTCCTCTCCAAAGCTTTGTTGCCATAGTCGCCCTCTCTTTCATTTCCACCTTGCATGCACATGGTAATAGTAGGCCCGAGGGCCCGTCCCCGGAGTCCCGTCCGGGCTTCTGTCATATACGGATACGCTGCCGTCGGCATACAATCCCCCGCAGGTAATAATATTAGGCCGCGCCGCCCGGTTATCATCCGTGCCGTACCAGTTCGTTACCGTCACGGTAGAATTTTCGGCATTGGCAACAGCAAGCGGCGCCGCCGGGCTTCTGTGCCATCCATCCTCCAGGGTGAAGCCCTGCTCCTTCCCCCAGTATTCCAAAATACCGCCGGCCCATTTCCGGTAAGTCCATATGCCGCTGACGCCCTGCTCTACGATGTAGTCCGCCGCCAGGTCTCCCAGCAGCTCCGCCTTCGTCCGGTAGCGTACCACGCCTCCCGGGTCCAGCACGGCGATCTTCTCCGCCGCCGCATTCAGGTCCGTGGCCCCGGTCAGCTTCAGATGCCAGTCCTCCGCCAGCTCCAGCAGGCCCTCTGTCTCCGCCGCTTTGCCGAAGGCCGCACCCTTGCCGCCCTCCTTCAGGTGGAAGGCCACCTTCTCCGTAGGGATGTTCTCCTCATAGCGGGCAGTGTTTCCCAGGCTGTCCGTCAGCACCAGCAGGGCTATATAGCTGCGGTCTGCGGAAATTTCCACATCCCCCGTCACCAGGCCCACGGCCCCCACCGTCAGGGTCTCCCCCGCGCCGTAGCTGCCGCCCACGCTCTTCCAGTAGCCCTTCAGCGTCACGCTGTTCAGACCCCCCAGCTCAGAGTACCGGGCCCGGGCCACCCCGGCAATGTGCGCCCCGCCGTCCGCCGCCGTTCCCTCTCCGTCCGAGCGAAACAGGTCCGCCCCCACCAGGGCAGGCGGGGCGTACTCCAGCAGCGCAAGGCTGAAATCCTCCCAGGCCGTCAGCCCCCGGCTGTCCGTTACCGTGCAGCGCACCGTGGCGCCGGTGGTGGAAATAGTCTCCGTCCGGCAAGGATTCCCCGCCGTGGTCTTTCCCAGGTAGGTAATGGAGAATTTACTGACCCCGGCCCCCTGCCGGCAGGTGACCTTACTTGCGTCAAAGGTAGCCTTGGCCTTGGAATACCCCTGCACCCAGGCGGCCATATTCTCCGCCGCCGTGCCGCTGTTGTCATAGCTCACCGCCGCCCAGCCGCTCAAAACCGTCGGCTTCATGCTCCCGGGCACCGAGGCCGTAAAGGCCACTGATTTCGTCCCGATGCAGGTGCTGCCGCTGTAGGTCTCGCAGGTCAGCGTGCCCTTGCCGCTGGCCGCATTGGGGATCTGGGCCGCCAGGCTCTCCGGCACAAGCCAGTCATAGCCCGTGGTCACGCCGCTTGCAATGGTCTCCGCCGCCCCGCCGAACACATAGCGCAGGGTATGCGTAAAGCCACCGGACGCTCTGGGCAGGCTAATGTGCGCCGTCTCCCCTATAGTCACGCCGCCGATACCGGGCGTGGTGGCCCGGGGGATGGTGGGCAGGGCGAAGCTTCGGCTGGAGGCGTTGTAGTCCCCGTTGCCGTATAGCCACCCGGAGAAGGCCCCCACCACCAGGGTCTTGCTGCCGTCCCCGTCATGCTCCACCTCCAGGGTGCCGGAGCCGAAGGTGCGGTCCTTGTAGTCCGTAATGTCGGAGTAGGTGCCTCCGGCATAAACCTCCACGCCGCCTATCGTCACCGCCGACATTCGTATGGCATTGGTGTAGTACTGCTCCCCGGGGCTCAGGCCGCAAGACCAGGCGATGGTGGACTTGTTCGCCGCGGTGTCCTGCTCCTGCACCTCCCATTTCACCCAGAAATAGGACTTGTATTTCACATCCGTCTTGATGGTCTCGCCCATGCTCTCACCCTCCGATCCACTTGAATTTCACGCCCCCGGTGAAGCTCACATCCCACCCGCCTGCGCCGGTGATGCGATTTGTGGCGATCTGGGCCACCGTCAGCTTACCGTTGGAGAAGTAGGCCGCCTCCTGGCCGCCGATGTAAAACGACAGCTTTTCCGTGGTCCACACGGACATATTGCTCCGCTTGTCGATCACATCAAAGACCCCCTGCTCCGTCTCCACCCCGGTCTGGGTGGTGCGGATGTCCTGGCCGATGGCAATGCCGATGATGGGCGTCACCCCGTCATAGTCCACAATGCCCTGGCGGATATACCCCTGCACATCGGTCTTGTAGGCGGAAAAGTCCGCGTCCACCTTGTCCACATCCGCCTGGATGTCCGCTGCAAACTTAAAATACCGGGTGATCTTGGTGGGGTCCTCCTCAATTTCCTGGCTGGTCTTTTCCAGATAGGTCCCGAAGTCCGACACCGCTACATATTCCCCCCGCAGCTCCGACTTCATCTGCTCCACCTGCCGGGACACCGTCTCCGCCGTTTTCACGATCAGGCTCTTCAGCCCCACCGCCGTGGCGGCTTTCTCCTCCCGGCCGCCTGCCTTCTGCGTCGGCTGCTGCCGGGCGGTCTGTCCCACCTCCAGCTGCTCCAGCGCCCGGTTCAGGGCCTGGGCCAGCTGAAAAAGGTAGGTATACTGCTGGCGTATCTGCTGCTGCAAAGTGCCCGTAGGCGCTCCCGGCATAGCCATTACGCTCACAGGCCGTCACTTCCCTTCTCATATAGGGCCGTCAGGGCATACAGCGTACACTGTCCGCTGCCTGTCAGCCGCAGCCGCAGCCTGCGGCACTGGCGGGGCCGAATGGCAATAGCCTGCTCCCGGATGCCGCCGCTGCCCACGATCTGTCCCTGGCGTATCCAGGTCTCCCCCTGGTCATAACTGACCCAGGCCGTCACCGCCTGTCCCTTTTCCGGCCGCAGATAGAGAAACAGCTGCGTCAGTCTCTTGCGCTCCGGAGACTGCATTCCCATCTCCCCGGTCTCCACCTGCCAGGAAAAAGTCCCCTCTGCCTGGCCGCTCTGTCCGTGAAGGCTCCAGAGCCTTCCGTCCGTCCCCAGCGCATAAAGCTCTGTGCCCCGGCCCGCAAAGTCCACCGCCCGCAGCGCATCCTCTCGGTGCCAGAGCTGCCGGGCGCTGTCATACACCAGCAGCGATGGTTTTTCCTCCCGGTCCAAAGCGGAAAGGTAGTATTTCTCCTGCCAGCACCCGGCCACACCGCCGTGATAGTGCTCTGCCCCCAGGGCCTGGGAAACGCACACAGGCAGGCTCCCGTCAAAGGCCTGTACCCCGTCGCCGGAGAGGTAGTAAAGCACGCCGCCCACCACCTGCAGGCTCCTTGCGCTGCCCTTTTGCACGCCGCTGCACTCCGTGGTCACGATCTGATGAGCCCCACTGCCGGAGGCATACACCCGCTCCATGCACCGCTCCTTAAAGAAAATGGGGTTTCCCAGGTAGCTCACCGCCCCGGTGAACACGCCGTCGGACCCTCTGGCGGCGGCGTAGCTGTCCGTAGCCAGCCCCGCAAAGCACCGCCAGTTCTTGCAGTCGCCCAGCTTGCTGGCGTATATCTCATTCACAGGCTTCCCGTCCACCATGCCGTACTTGCAGCCCCAGAGCCGGTTGCCGCTCTGGACCACATAGTCCATCTCCGGCACAAATCGCCGCAGCTTCATGGCCGTCTCCGTCACAGCGCCTCCCGCCACTGTACCGGGAAAGGCCACCCAGTCCGTGTCCGCCGCCTGCAGGACCGTCTCGCCGTTGAGCCGGGCCACGCTGCAGCCGGATACCTCCACGCCGTCCCCGGCGGCAAAGCCCGTGCCGATGCCCGTAGCCTGCACCTTCACGCATACACCCTCCAGGGCTGTCCATACCTCTCGGCTGTACTGCCGCAGTACCGGCTCCGTCCCGGACAGATCCAGCCACAGTGCCCCCTCCCGAGGCTCCTCCGGCGCCCCGGCCGACTCCGTAACGCCGCTGTACGCCGTCCCCGTCTCGTCACACAGGGCCAGCCCACTGCCCGCTGGGGCCGTTCTCTCGCACTCCAGGCTGCCGCAGTCCGTCACATCCTGGGTGTTCACATACACCTTGTCGGGAAACACCACCACATACGCCCCCATGGATACCAGGCTCTTCTCTCCGTCCGTAAGCTCCGGCCCCACCTCCAGCCCGTTCATGTAAAGGTGTTTCCCGTCCACCCACAGCAGTGCGTCCTTGGCCAGGAGCCCGTTGGGCTTTTTCAGGGTTTCTACCAAGCCCCGGCCGGGCCGTGTCCGCAGGGCGGGGTAGCCCTCCGAGCAGAGGTTTTCCATCTCCCGAAACCCCGGCGTCGCCGCGCTCTCCCGTCGGTCCAGTCCCGGCAGCTTCGTCTCCGTCACCCGCTGCAGCCTCGTGCCCTTCAGCATCGGAAAAAACATCCTGTTCCTCCTTTCAGCACAGCCGCAGGTGTCGGGCCTCCCGGCCCATGCCGCCCCGGCGCAGCTGCTCCGCCTGCATGGTCGCCACCCCCTGGTTCCACAGGCTCATGGCGTTGCTGCACCGGGTCATGTCGCCATTGGCATAGTGTATCTGCCCCTGTACATACAGGCTGTAAAGCTCCTCATACGGTGTCTCCGCCTTCAAAACGGTGTCCTCACGCAGCTCCGGGAAAACGGTTGGTGCCTCCCCCGTCGGCTGCCAAACCTCCCGTATAAGGCCGGCCTCCGCCTGGGCGAGCCACCGCAGCTTTTCCTCCCGGGTGTAGGCATTGGGCAGCAGACCGTCCACCTGCGCCAACACCTGTCCCGCCGTCAATGCACCCATAGTCTCCTCCTTCTCAGTTGGCCACCGCGTCCACATAGCGCCGGGCGGCCTCGGCCATCATGCGGCTGTTCTCCAGCACCTCTGCAACGCATTCCGGCACCTCCACCTCAACGCCCTTCATAATTTTGTAGCTGCGCCCGTTCACCGACACGAGCACAAAATTTTCCTCGTTCTTCCTGCCCCTGGGCAGAAAAACCTTCTTCATATCTTCTTTCATAAAAATCCCCTTTCAAAACATTCCCACCCCACCGCACCCCTTGCAAAAGCCTGTCATTGCGAGGCCAGTGCGCACACTGGCCGTGGCAATCCGTAACCCCCGTCCTTATAGGCCCCCTTGCCTAAAGGGGGCTGGCACGGCGAAGCCGTGACTGGGGGATTCCTCTCTCCCCCGCACTTCTTGTTACGCTTCCGTAGGGGCGACCCTTGCGGTCGCCCGCCCATTGCACCCCTTGTAATGCTTCCGTAGGGGCCGATGATCCTGTTGCGGTGCCCAAAATTTCTGCGCTGCCTTACGGCGAACGCTTAAAATTTTGACCGCGGCCACTCGCTCACTTCGCTTCCTCTGCCACTGGCAGCGCTCAGTTCGCTCCCCACATCGGCCCGCCCACCGCACTTCTTGCGCCCCTCCGTAGGGGCGGACGACCCTGTCCGCCCGCCGTGCCAACTCTCATCCCTCCGTAGGGCGGGGTGCCCTCACCCCGCCCCCACAGGTCGCTCAGTTGGCCTTATCCTCGCCGGAGTAAGAAGAGCCGCACTCCACACGCACCATGTACTCGTCGTACAGGATGGCCGCAGCATGAATGCCCTTCCAGCCCACGCTGGAGCGCTGGTCCAGGGGGTCGGCGGTGCCGGAGGAACCGCGAGGCTTTACAATAACCTCCGTTCCCTCGCTGAGATCCACCACGCCGTAAGCGCCCTTACCTACGAACAGACAGCCGTATACAGCGCAGCCCTCTGCGCCGCCTTCACCGGGATAGATCACGGCGTTATCCGCGGCGGTAATGGCCTCCGCCAGGGTCATGGCGCTGCCGGTGTTGCTGAGCACCTTATAGCGCTTGCCGCCGATCAGCACATAGCGGCCCACCAGGCTGCCGGAGTCCACCGTGCCGCCGTCAAAGCTCACGGTGGCGCTATTCGTCACCGCACCATTCACCGCCAGATTGCGGCTGTTTTTGGCCAGGTCAGCGCCGCAGAAAATTTTCGCCTCCGTGGTCTCCACAAAGCGCACCCCGTGCAGCTCGCCGATTTCGCCGGAAAACAGCTCCGTAGCGGCGGCATACTGGTGGGCGGCGATCCACGCCTCGTCCTGACGCAGGTCAAAGGCCACGGAGGGGTGAATGATGCACACATACTTGCCGTCGAAGGTCGGCGCGTTCATCTTCTTCAGCTGGGTAGCGGCCTTGGCCACCAGCTCGCTGGTCATCTTGCAGGCCGGGGTCAGGGCCACACGGCTGGTCACCGCAGTCTGCTTGCCGCCCTCGCCCAGTACAGGGGCATAGATGACCTGGTTGCCCTGCTGAATTTCGTTGCGGGTCACGGTGTCCAGGGTCAGTCCCATATTGTTGCCGTGGCGGTCGGTGATTTCCAGCACCACATCGTCAATGGCCGTCAGGTCCAGCATATCGGACACCGTGGTGTAGTCGCCGTACTGGGCCAGCTCCTTGGTGATGTAGCTGACCGAGATACCGCTGCCGTCGGGGGTCACGCCCTCGGTCAGCGGCGTCAGTGCCTTGTCAAAGGCACCGAACTTGCGCCACTCCACCGTCTTGCCGCCGCCCACAGGCAGAGGCTTGGTGGCGGCAAACTGATTGTGTACCAGCTGGGGCTTGGCATTCTCCAGCAGCTCCATGCCGTAATAGGTTTTCATCTCGGCGGACAGGCCGCCGGTAGTCTGGGTATTTGCATCTGCAAACATCTGATAATTCAGCTCCATACACATCTTTCCTTTCTAAAAATCAAAATAATAAACTCTCCGCGCTCCGTAGGGGACGATGACCCTGTTGCGGTGCCCAAAATTTCTGCGCTGCCTTACGGCGGACGCCCCCAATTTTGACCGCGGCCACTCGCTCACCTCGCTTCCTCTGCCACTGGCAGCGCTCAGTTCGCTCCCCACATCGCCCCGCCTCCACGCACTCCATGTTACGCTTCCGCAGGGGCGACCCTCGCAGTCTCCCGCCCCACCGCGCTCCTTGCAACGCTTCCGTAGGGGCGACCCTTGCGGTCGCCCGCCCATTGCACTCCTTGCAAAAAACCGTGTCATTGCGAACCAGTGACCGATGTCACTGGTGTGGCAATCCGTACCCCCCGTCCCATTCGTAGGGGGCGGCGTCCCCGACGCCCCGCTCCACAAGGTTTCTTGTTACCCTCCGTAGGGGCGGACGCCTCTGTCCGCCCGAGCCGGCCTTGTACCGCACTCCATGCAAAAACCTGTCATTGCGAAGCCAGTACGCACACCGGCTGTGGCAATCCGTACCACCCGTCCCCTTGGCCCCCTTGCCTAAAGGGGGCTGGCACGGCAAGGCCGTGACTGGGGGATTCCGTCCACCGTCCCAAAACCTCCTGCGCGTCCCCGTCAAAATCGAATCTTTTCCCCGTCCAGCACACGCCTGCGAATGTCCGCCAGATCCTCACTGGTAAGCCCCCTGGGGTCACTGGCCGTCACGGCAATGCTCCGCCCGCCGTTCTCCGCCACCCGACCCATGCCGCTGGCCAGACTCCCGGCCACCTGTCTGCGGGTGCGTCCGGCGGCATAGCGCATAGCCTTTTCCATTAGCTCCCGGCCATGCACCGTCTCGTAGGCCGTCCGAGGCTCCACTCCGGCCAGGATCAGTCTGCCGAAATCCTCCCGGCGCATCTCCTCCTGCCAGCAAAAGTCCGGATACACCTTTTGCAGCTCTCCCGCCTGCCGGCGCAGCCGGTCTATGTGCCCCGCCGCCTCGGCCCGGCGCTCCCGGTCGGTTTTTTCCTGCTGCTCCTTCAGATGCTGATTCTCCTGCCGCATCCCCCGCAGCCGTCCGTCCAGAATTTTCCGTACCCTGGCGTCAAAGTCCTCCTTGTACCGGCCCCGGATCAAAGCTTCAAAGTCCTCCTGCTCCCCGGCGTCGGGAGCCGTATCGCCCGTTTGGTCACAAACCTGTGTCCCCTTCTCTTCCATATCCATGGCTTTCTCCTTTCCCGTGGTAGGCCACGACCCGTATCATCACTCCCTCATCGAGAGAAATGAACCCCTGCTTCCTTCACTTCCACATACCGGGGAAACCGCCGCTGCAGCTGCTTGAGCCCGCACTTCACCAGCTCCGTCTCCTTTTCTGCGCCCCGCATGGCAATGCGCATATATCCCGGCCGCATAATAAGCTCCCTCACCAGGTTTTTCTCCTGCATCCGCTCCGCCAGCGCCAGCATCAGGGCCGACACCGCCGCGCACACAATGTCCTGTCCCGCCGGAGCATACCCTGCGTGTCCCTCCAGGGTCAGCCGCCCCGGCTCCGCCGTCACCCGTATCATCGGGGCCGCACCGCCTCCCGGGTGCTGCGGCGGCTGCGCTCCATGGCCGTGGTCTTTTCCTCCCGGTGCTTCCCGGCGCCGGTGCCGCCGGCAGCCGCACCGCCGGCGTATTCCCGGGCCAGCGTCTGCGCCAGATTTGTCCCCTTCACCCGGTCCAGCACCTCCGCCGTCTGCAAAAGCCGTGTCCGCAGGCTCTCAATTTCCTTCTGCTGGGTCTGCCCCCGCCGGATCATGCCCATCACCAGGTCCTTGTTCTTAAAGTCCATCAGCTCCAGGCACCGCAGGGCCTGCTGGGCCATGTCGTCCCGGAAAAAGCCCATCTGGAAAAGCTGCAAGGCAAACTGGTTATACTCCATAGTCTTATAGGGATTTTCCTGCTGGGCGGAAATCTCCAGGTCAAACACCGGCACCCGGTAAGAGACCTCCACCCCGTCGCTCATGGCCACCGGCTGCAGTCCGCTGCTGTCATAGCTGGCAAATTCGCCCCCCAGCAGGCGAAACTGCCGGGGCAGGCTGTAAAACTGCCTGATCAGCTCAATGCACAGCGTCACCACATCGGAAAACGCCTCGTACCCGTCGTCGATCATGTTCCGGGACAGCTTGCCTCCCGCCTCCTGAAGCGCCGCAATGGCCGTAGCCGCCGTCACGCCGGAGGCGGTGCCGCCGTTGGCCACATCCCGGTTGCCTGCGGTCTCCTTCATTTCGGCGATCTTACTCTGTAAAATCGCCACATACACGCTGTCCAGTCCTGCCGTGTGGATGGGCGCAATGGAGTCGCTGCCCAGGTTTCCGTTGGTGTGTACAAAGGGCTTTGTCCAGTCGGCGTATTCGTTTTCGTTCACCGCCCCGTCGGCCCGCACGAAAAATCTCGGCGTTGCCGCCGCCAGGGTGTTCTTGAGAATGGCCTGGTTCATCAGGTCGATCTGCTTCTGGGGCGATTTGCACAGGTCAATGTATCCGTACCCGCAGGGTGTCCCCTCCTCAGGAAACAGCACATCGAATACAAACGGGTATTTCCCGTGGTCGTACCACCCCCGCAGGGACATAGGCAGCCCCACCGGCACATTCTCCACTCTCGGCGTGCCGTCGGGCTCAAAGCCCGCCACCCTTTCCTCCGTGGGTACCTTCGTGTCGTTTTCCGTGGCGTAAAGCACCGTTTCTCCCACAAACTTGCAGTATTGCAGCACCCTTCGGCCTCCCTCCGTGGTGTGGTAGTACCAGTCCACCACCAGGGACTTGTCGGAGGTGTCCACGGTGTCGTCATAGAGAAACCGGCTCACCGTGAAGCTGCCGCCTCCCAGCTTCCCCTCCAGCTGCGGGTAGCTGCGCAGAAGCTGGGCATTGCTGATAAGCTCCGTAGAAAAGAAATGCTCGGAGTCCTGGATGTCCCGGACCCCCGGCTCCCAAAACAGGTTCAAAAGGTCCATCCTGCGGATAGAGATGTCCCCCAGTCCGCCCAGCTTTCCCGCATCCCAGAAAACGCCGTAGGCTGCGCACCCGCTTTTTAGCTTGTACCACCAGGCGTCGGAATAGGTCCGCTTAAACTGGTTCTGTTTCAGCACCACCGGCAAAATCTTCGTCAGCTTTGCCGCCTCCGCCCGGTCGCCCTCCTCCCGGGGCAGCACTGTGGGCTCCGGGTAGCAGTCCATGGCGTCTGCGTGCTTGGAAAGGAGACAGTTCACCAGCCATGCGCTGGCCGGCTGGGGATCTCCGGGGTTGCCTCCCTGTCCGTTTTTCTCCATCTGCTGCCAGTGCCGCATTTTCCAGAACTGCTCGTTGTCGATGATGCGGCTCTCCAAATGCGCCTTCCCCTGCTTGTACTTTTTCAGGATCTGCGCCGCCCGGCGCACCTCCTCCGTGCCGATCTTAGGCTTCTGCAAAGTCATACCGTCCATGACTCAAACCTCCTTATAGTTCTCACCTATTCCCTCCCCGCCCTCTCCCGTTGCCTCCCCCGTTGCCCTCTCCCATGCAACAACCCAAAAATTCAGAAAATTTCACCCCGCCCCTACGCACCCCATGATACGATTCCGTAGGGGACGATGCCCACATCGTCCCGCTCCACCGCACCCCTTGTAACGCTTTCGTAGGGGCGACCCTTGCGGTCGCCCGCCCCACTGTACCCCTCCGTAGGGGGCGGCGGTTGCCCACCGTCGTGCCAACCGATTCCCGGCCACTGTTGTGGCCGCCAATCGGGGCACTTCCTCGAAATCAGCTCGCTTCTTCCGCCACTGGCGGCGCTTCGCCGATTTCCCCGACGCCCCGTTTTACCGCACCCCTTGTAACCCTCCGTAGGGGCCGATGACCCTGTTGCGGTGCCCAAAATTTCTGCGCTGCCTTACGGCGGACGCTGGAAATTTTTACCGCGGCCACTCGCTCACTTCGCTGCTTCTGCCACTGGCAGCACTCAGTTCGCTCCCCACATCGGCCCGCACGCAGGCACTTCTTGTAACCCCTCCGTATGGGCGGGGTTCTGCCCCGCCCGATACCGGAAGCTCTCCCTGTTACGCTCCCGTAGGGATCGGCCTCCCGGACGACCCGCCCGGCCTTGCACCACACCCCATGAAATGCATAGGGCGGGGTGCCCTCACCCCGCCGCAGGCCACACTCCGCAGCTCTTGTAACCTGTCATTGCGAGACCAGTTCGCAAACTGGTCGTGGCAATCCGCATCCCCCGTCCTCAAGGCCCCCTTGCCTAAAGGGGGCTGGCACGGCGAAGCCGTGACTGGGGGATTCCTCACCTCACCGCGCCTCTTGTAACCCCTCCGTAGGGGCGGGGTTCTACCCCGCCCGTGGGAGGGGCAGAGCCCCTCCCCTACGCACCCCATGATACGATTCCGTAGGGGCCGATGCCCACATCGGCCCGCCGTCCCGCCCTCTTGCAAAAAAACTATGTCATTGCCACGGACGCAACGCACCCGTGGCAATCCGCCCCTACTCATCTCTTTCTCATATTCAGCGGGTCATCCCCCAGCGCCAGCTCCTCTCCCTGCCGCACGGGCCGAATGGGCCGCGCCATGCAAAAATACCGGCACTCATCCGCCACATGATCCTCCTGCCGTGTATCCAGGTCCTCCGGCTCGGTGTCGGAGAACATCAGCTCCGGGATCGTCCGAATAAAGGCCCTGCACCCGCTGAATACATACATCTGCGGGTATCCCTCCCCGTCAAAGGCCATCCGGTAGTGCATCTGCATCCATCCCGGAATGCGCCGGTTGTCCCCCGGTGAAAAATACACCCTATGCCGCAGGGCCGTTTCATATACGCTCTCTCCCCGGCTGCTGTCCCAAATGGCCGGGTCCGCCACACCGCTGATGCTCCGTCCCTTCAGCCACGGGTGGGTGTCCTCGATCTCCCGGATTTTTGCAAACTGCTTCTCCGGTGTCCATCGGACCCCCTCGTTGGGATTCTCCGTGCAGCCGTAAAGCTCCAAAATCCGGTAAATGCACCCGTCAAAGTCCACCGCCCACCAGGCGCAGGAAAAGGGCTTTGCGTACCCGAAGTCATAGCTACGGTAAATCCTCCACTCCCTGGGAATGGTAAACGGCTCAATGACGTGGGTAAATCTCCGGTCCTTATAATGCTCCGGATCGTCTGTAAATTCCTGGAAGAACTGTCCCTGAAAGATGTCCCATTTCCCCTCCAGCCACGCTTCCCGCAGCTTCCGGGGCAGAGCCCTAAGCTGCTGCAAATACTCCGGCTGCTTTTTCAGCAGCGCCTCGTTGTCCGTCACCCGTGCCGGGATAAACACATAGTCCTCCCCGTTTTCCCCGGCCTGAAACCGACGGTCAATAAACAGCCGCTTAATGTATCCATGCCCCGGCCCTCCGGGGTTGCAGGTGTAGTAAATGCGCTTGGGATAGTCGTTCACGCCCCGCAGGCACGCGGCAAACTGCCGCATCCATTCCTCTCGCAGCTGGGTGGCCTCGTCCAGGAAGATCACATCATACTCCGCCCCCTGGTAGCGGTCCAGGTCTCCGTCACAGGCGCAGTATCCAAAATCCAGTACACTTCCGTTGGGAAAAACAAACTGCCGCCCCGTGGCCCTGTACTCGGCGATCCGCGCCAGCTCCCGGCGCAAAAAGCGGATGTGGTTGTTTTCCAGTTCCTGATAGGTCCGCCGCACCAGCAGCAGCCGAATGCCCGGATAGCGCAGAGCCATGAGCTTTGCTTTCGTCCGCACCGCCCAGCTTTTCCCGCCGCCCCGGGCGCCGCCGAAGGCGATGTATTTAGCCCGGCACTGCAAAAACAGCTTCTGCTTCTCATTGGGTACCCCGATATGGAGGGTATTCACTCGCTCCACTGCTCCGTCTCCTCCCCCCACTGCACCCGCAGGCTCTCCGTCCGGTCCTCCCGGTCGCACTTAGCCAGCTGATTCAGCTCCCGCACCAGAGCGGTCAGATCCCGGATGGTTTTCACATCCGCCTCCTGCTCCTCCAGCCGCTCCACCTCCCGCATCGCCGCGCTGTGGAGCTTCTGTGTCACCTCCCGCATAGCCCTCTGCTCCGGCCGCAGAAGCGGCTCCGTTTTTTCCCATGCCTCGTCTTTTCCGTGTCTGCAAATGGTCCGCTTGCTCACGCCGAATCGCTCCGCCAGCTCCTGATAGCTGCCCTCGCCCCTCTCGTATGCCCCGCGCACCTGCTCCCAAAAGGCCTTGCTCTTTCTGTTCATAGCTCCTCCCCCGCAATGAGCCGAAACGGCGCAAACCAATGCCCCGCAAACTCCTCCAGGCACTCTCTGCACACGCACTGCCCGTTGATCTGGTAATATTCCGACCCCTCATAAATTTCACCGTCACACCGGTCACACCGAATCCATTCTCTCTCCCGCATCTTAAAAATCTCCTTTCAAAAAACCTCTCTACCCTCCCCCCAATTAAGTCAAAAGTTTCCTTCCCGTTGCCCCTCCCCCGGCAACCCCCTATAAATCCGCCATTTTCCCCGCACCCCTTGAATACACCCGTAGGGGACGATGCCCACATCGTCCCGCCCACTGCACTTCCTGTTACACTCCGTAGGGCGGGGTGCCCCCACCCCGCCGCCCAGCCTTGCACTGACCCCTTGTAAAAAACATGTCATTGCGAAGCCAGTGCGCACACTGGCTGTGGCAATCCGCATCCCCCGTCTCCATGGCCCCCTTGCCTAAAGGGGGCTGGCACGGCAAAGCCGTGACTGGGGGATTCTTCTTCCGCACCCCTTGTAATCCTCCGTAGGGGGCGGCGTCCCCGACGCCCCGCTTGCACGCACTTCCTGCAATGCATCCGTAGGGGCGGACGCCTCTGTCCGCCCGTCGGTCTTGTGCTGTACCCCCGGCAGGGCACACGGGCCCTGCCCTACAAAATGTTCGGCTGTAGGGCGGGACCCATGTGTCCCGCCGCCCACCGCACCCCTTGTAAAACCCCTGTCATTGCGAGGGCGCAAAGCGCCCGTGGCAATCCGTACCCCCCGTCCCCAAGCCCCCCATGCAAAAAAGCAAGGCCCCCGCAGGGACCTTGCCACAAAAATATTCAGCTTCTATCAAACCCTCAAGCCTTCGCCAGCTCCTCCGCCACAAATGCCTCGCAGGAGCGCATGGCCTCCAGGGTTTTCTCCATCAGCACATCTAGCTCCCAGCCCAGGCGCTCGGCCCCGGTGATGATCACATCCCGGGAGCACCCGGCGGCGAACTTTTTATCCTTAAACTTTTTCTTAATGCTCTTGAGCTCCATGTCCTGCACGCTCTTGCTGGGCCGCATCAGCGCCGCCGCGCCGATAAGCCCCGTCAGCTCGTCGGCTGCAAAAAGCACCTTCTCCATCTCCTCCGTAGGCTCCACATCGCAGCAGATGCCGTACCCGTGGCTGCACACGGCGTGAATAAACTCCTGGCTGCACCCGGCCTCCTGTAAAAGCTCCGGGGCCTTCACGCAGTGTTGCTCCGGCCACTGCTCAAAGTCGATGTCGTGGAGCAGGCCCACCGTGGCCCAGAAATCCGCGTCCTCCCCATAGCCCAGCTCGTTTGCATACCAGCGCATAACGCCCTCTACGGTTAGGGCGTGCTGAATGTGAAACGGCTCCTTGTTATACTTCTTCAGTGCGGCCAGAGCCGCGTCTCTGCTGATACACTCTTTCATAAAGGGCGTCCTCCTTGTATTGATTTTGCCCTATTGTATCAGCAAATTCCCCATTGCGCAAGACCTATTTATTGAATCGGTATTAGTTTTTCCAAAAGCCCCAGCACCTGCCGTGCGTGTCGATATTCGTCCTTGGAAAGCTCCGAAAATATCTCCCCCAGGCACTCGTCCGTAGTCTCGTCCCCGGCCCGGCGATAGTTCAGTCCCCCGCAGCTCTCCTGGTGATATCGCAGCCGCAGCAGCTCCCGCCAGGACCCCGGGCATTTCTCGCACCCGCCGCTCACCGCCGGGCAGTACACCTGTCCCGTCACCAGATAGTATACCCCCATGAGCTTTCGGGCGTGTCCTCCCTCCTCCGCCGCCAGCCGCCGCATCACCTGCCGCGCCGCGGCATTCGGGGCCATCCCTGCGCAGGTCAGATAGCTCCGCCGGTCCGCCAGCTCCTCCTCAATAAAGCCCTGTATGACCTCCACATCCTCCCGGGCGTTCACCCCCATGCAGCACACATTCACCGCGTCCGCCTCCGCCGGGTAAGGCTGCAAGGTAGGGTTCACCCTCTGCCAAATAGCCCTTTTCTGCTCCACGGTCTGTTCCGTATCCATACCGCATCCCCCTTTCCGTTTTCCGTACAGTGTATGCGCCCGCCCCGAAATGCTTTACATTTTTCCGGAAATCGGTTACACTTATTTTATATATAAATGACGGCATGGAGCAGGAGATCATAAAGATGTGGAAGCAATACAAAACATTTTTCGCTCGTTTTCGATTCATAGGCTATGTGCTGATGATCGTAGGCATCTACCTGATCGTGAACGGGATCAAGGACTATGCAGAGCAATCCCGCCAGAACGACTGGCTCACCACGCAGGCAACGGTCACGGATGTCTCCAGCCATGTTGTCCGCTCCCACGGGAGCGGTGACAGAAGCAGTACCTATTACACCCTCGTATATGAGTATACAGTGAATGGGGAAAACTATACCGGCAAATCGGGACAGCTGTCATCGCCCCGTTTGGTGGGGGATGTCATCACCGTGAAATACGACCCGGAGGCGCCGGAGGAGAGCACGACCACCCTCTCTCCCCATACCCGTGATCTGGTGGTTCTTCTGGTTTTGGGAACGGCCATTGCGGCGGTGGGGGTTTACCTCTCGGGAGTGATCGGTCTGGTTCGTGAGCTTCTGCAAAAGGGACGCACGGGGAAACCGAATGAATCGGTTTCGAAGACAGACACAGGGTTTGATTCATCGGCCATTGCAAAGATCCCGGCGAAGCAGTGGGTTCCCCGGCTTGCGGCTTGGCTACTTGCGTTCGCCGCCGTTGTCCTGTTCGTGAAATTTTTCCTCACATCAAATATCGCAAGCCCGGACGAGTTTCGCAATGCCGCCGTGTCTGCTGGGTACGCCGCCGCAGACTCCACGGAGGATCTCCGCGAGAGCTGGGGCGTCGGTTCCATGCTGAGCCGCTCCGTGTCCGTGTACGAGAGCTCCCTGCGGCTGGATCTATGCAAGATGGATTCCGCAGACAGCTGCCGCCGCTTATATGCCGGCATGACCCTCCCGATTACGGGCGAGGTGACGGAGAGCAATACCCTTTCCCGTCAGGTCTATGCCGTTGACACCCCCACGAATTTTTCGGCGAAGATCTGCATTGGGCAGATGCTGCTTTATGTTTTTACCACGCAGGAGGACAAGGCCGATGTGCTTGCGTTTCTGGAATCTGTGGGCTACTGGGACGAATAAAAAGTATAGAAAAGGAGCGCCCATCAGAAAGCTCCAGCAGCTCAAATACGCCGTCACCGTCTCCGAGTGCGGCACCATCCGCATCCCCCGTCCCCCAAACACCTTTCCTCTCCTCTCATAAATCCCTCTCCCTCCGGGAAAAATAGGTAAAATGCCCCTGCGTCCATTGCTTTTCCCTGCGCAGTCTGTTATAATAATGAAACCAATTTGTCGATTTTCGTATTTTGTTGCAATTATCACATCCATTTTGCGGTAAAAATTGGTATAGTATCCCCGAGAAAACCTCAAAAGGAGGAATTTTTTCATGTTAGAGCTGAAAGACATCTGCTATCGTGTCTCCACGCCGGAGGGTGAAACAGACATCCTCAACCACATTGACCTGACCATCCCCGACCATAAGCTGGTGGTGTTCACCGGCCCCAACGGCGGCGGCAAAACCACTCTGGCCAAGATCATCATGGGCCTGGTCCGCCCCACCGGCGGTCAGATCCTCTATAACGGCCGGGACATCACGGACCTCTCCATCACCGACCGCGCCCGTCTGGGCATCAGCTACGGTTTCCAGCAGCCCCCCCGCTTCAAGGGCATCACCGTTCACGACCTGCTGCTTCTGTCCGCCGGCAGTGAAAAGCTCTCCAAGGACCGCTGCTGTCAGTACCTGACCCGTGTAGGCCTGTGCGCCAATGACTATCTGGACCGGGAGGTAGATGTCTCCCTCTCCGGCGGCGAGGTCAAGCGTATCGAGATCGCCACCATTCTGGCCCGGAACAGTCAGCTTATGATCTTCGATGAGCCCGAAGCCGGCATTGACCTTTGGAGCTTTGCCCGCCTCACCGAGACCTTCGAGCAAATTCATAACGAGGGCCGCTCCACCATGATCATCATTTCCCACCAGGAGCGCATCATCCAGCTGGCGGACGAGATCATCGTGGTCTCCGGCGGCGCCATTGCCCACCGGGGCACCACGGAGGAGATCTTCCCCCTGATCCTGGCGGACACCCTGGGCAGCTGCCCGGTACTGGAGAAAAAGGAGGCCAAGCTATGATTACCGACATTGACGCCAAGCTGCTGGAGAAGATCGCAGACCTCACCGGCAAGCCCGTAGGCGCCTTCAATATCCGTAAGGACAGCGGCTGTGAGGCCCGCCAGTCCACCGAGCACATTGAGATCACCCCCAAGACCGACGGCAAGCAGGGCATCGACATCCGCATCAAGCCCGGCACCAAGGGCGAGCAGTGCCATATCCCCGTCATCATCAGCAAGACGGGCCTTTCCGAGCTGGTGTATAACGATTTCTATGTAGGCGATGACTGTGATGTGGAGATCGTCGCCGGCTGCGGCATCCATAATTCCGGCTGCAATGAGAGCCGCCACGACGGCGTGCATACTTTCTATATCGGTAAAAACAGCCGCGTCCGCTATTCCGAAAAGCACTATGGCGAGGATGCCCCCGGCGAGACGGGCCGCAATGTGATGAACCCCCAAACCATCGTCCACCTAGGTGAAAACTCCACCATGCAGATGGATACCGTCCAGATCCGCGGCATCGACTCCACCAAGCGCGACACCCGTTTTTACTGTGATAAGGGCAGCGAGGTGGTGGTCACGGAGCGTCTGCTGACCCATGGCAGTCAGGAGGCCGAGAGCGATATGCATATCGAGCTCAACGGCGAGGACGCCAAGGGCCGTGTCATTTCCCGCTCCGTCGCCCAGGACGATTCCCGGCAGGTGTTCCACCCGGTCATGGTGGGCAATAGCCAGTGCTTCGGCCATGTCCAGTGCGACTCCATCATTATGGGCCACGCCCATATCGAGTCCATCCCCGCCATCACCGCCAACTGTCCCGACGCCCAGCTCATCCACGAAGCCGCCATCGGCAAGATCGCCGGCGACCAGCTCCTGAAGCTGGAGACCCTGGGCCTCACCCCCGAAGAAGCCGAAGAAACCATCCTCAAGGGCTTCCTGGCCTAAATAGCATAAAGGCAGCGCCTCCGCGCTGCCTTTTTTGCACCTCTCCCCACCGCACCACCAATAACCCGTCCGCCCACCCGGATTTGCCCCGCACCCCTTGCAAAAAAACATGTCATTGCGAAGCCAGTGCGCACACTGGTTGTGGCAATCCGTCCCCCCGTCCTCTCGGCCCCCTTGCCTAAAGGGGGCTGGCACGGCGAAGCCGTGACTGGGGGATTCTTCACCACATCGCACTCCTTGTAACCCTTCGTAGGGGCGACCCTTGCGGTCGCCCGCCCGGACTCGTACCGCATTTCATACAATGTGTCATTGCGCCGCCGCCCGCACACCGCCCGTGGCAATCCGCCTCCCTCGTCCCTAAGCCTTCCCGCCTAACGGCGGATTCTCCTGCCCCTACAAAAAATCCGCCCCGCACTCCCGTGCGAAGCGGATATTTTCTTTCACCGGACCGTCCGATTAAAGGTCATATTGTTCTTCTGCATATGCACATCCAGCGTCACCCGGTCGCCCCGAATATAGCTGCAGGTGTACTCGTAAATGCGTCCGTCCTCAGTGCGAGTACGGCGCTGGTGGTAAAAGGCGCAGCTCCCCTGGGGCACCCCCAGCAGGTTCGCCCGCACCTCATCCAGCACCACCGCCTCGTAGGTGTCCTCCGCCGCGGCGGGGGTAATGCCCACATGGTACAGGAGACTGTAAAAGCTGTGGGTCTGCACCAGCTCCCGGGTCAGGTTGGGATAGATGTACTGGGGATAATAGCTGGTCTCCAGGATCAGCGGCTCCCCGTCCACATTACGCACCCGGGTAAAGCAGTAGACCTTGGTGCCCTCCTGCAGCTGCATTTTCCGGCTCACATCCGGAGGCGGCACCTCAATGCCGAAGTCCACCATGGTAGACGAGGGGATCTTGCCCATGGAGGAAATCTCCGTGGTAAAGGAGTAGCGCACGCATTTGGCCCGGGCATTGGGGTCGGCCACGAAGGTGCCCTTGCCCCGCTTGCGCACCACCAGCCCCTCCTCCTCCAGCTCTCCGATGGCCTGTCGCACGGTGTTGCGGCTGATGTTCATAGCCCGGCACAGCTCCGCCTCCGAGGGCAACAGGTCCCCCACGCCCAGCTCACCGGAGGAAATGCTCTGCTTAATAATGCCCACCAACTGGCTGTACAGGGGGATGTTGCTGTCCATACTCAGCCGGTTGGTCAAAATGGAATGGTTCTGCATAGCGGTTTCCTTTCCTGCGCTCAAAAAGTATACTTAACCCTGGATGGCGGCAGAGCCGCCATCCAGTCTAAAAAAGCCTCGCAGAGTTTGCCGCCCGCAGGCGGCAAAAATTTGGGATCATTTTCTCTCGCGACATGCGCGTGAGAGAAAATACCTCTTAGGCTGCCAGTGTGGAATTTTGCCGCCTGCGGCAAAATTATGCGCGCAGCAGACTGCAAGCCTTTTGTCGGAAAATTCCGAAGGAATTTTCGACAGGGATTTTTATTTGTGGTCTACGGAATACATATGCTCAATGAGGCACAGCAGCTTGTCAGAGTAGCCCATCTCGTTGTCGTACCAGCTTACCACCTTCACAAAGGTGTCCGTCAGGGCGATACCGGCCTTGGCGTCAAACACAGAGGTGTGGGGGTCGCCCAGGAAGTCGGAGGACACCACCGACTCATCGGTGTAGCCCAGCACGCCCTTCAGCTCACCCTCGGAGGCCTCCTTCATGGCGGCGCAGATCTCGTCGTAGGTGGCGGCCTTCTTCAGGTTCACCGTCAGATCCACAACCGACACATCCAGGGTAGGCACCCGCATGCTCATGCCTGTGAGCTTTCCCGCCAGCTCCGGGATCACCTTGCCCACGGCCTTGGCCGCGCCGGTGGAGGAGGGAATGATGTTGCCGCTGGCCGCCCGGCCGCCCCGCCAGTCCTTCAGGGACACGCCATCCACCGTTTTCTGGGTGGCGGTGATAGAGTGTACGGTGGTCATCAGGCCGTCGGCGATGCCGAACTTGTCGTTAAGCACCTTGGCGATGGGTGCCAGGCAGTTGGTGGTGCAGCTGGCGTTGGACACAAACTGCATATCGGAGGTATACTTATCCAGGTTCACGCCCGTCACAAACATGGGGGTGTCGTCCTTGGACGGGGCAGACATCACCACATGCTTGGCCCCGGCGGCAATGTGGCCCTGGGCCTTCTCCTTGGTCAAAAACAGACCCGTGGACTCAATGACATACTCTGCGCCCAGGTCCTTCCAGGGGAGGTTCGCGGGGTCACGCTCGGCGCTGACGGGGATGCGCCTACCGTTAATGATAATGACGCCGTCCTCCGCCTTCACCTCTCCGGTGAACTTGCCGTGCATAGAGTCATATTTCAGCATATAGGCCAGGTAATCCGCCGGGCACAGGTCATTGATGCCCACGATCTCGATTTCCGGGTGCTCCAGGGCCCGGCGCACCACCATACGGCCGATACGGCCAAAGCCGTTGATACCAACCTTAATACTCATTATAAAATTCTCCTTTCGGGTGGAATATCCTAAACATATGGTACATTCTGTATTATATTCGATTTTTTTAAAAAATGCAATCCCCACTTTGTAAAAAATAATGCCCGCCCTTTCAAAAAATTATTCGTAATTTCGTCAATATTTCTCATCAATGTTCTTGCCTTTTCGGTCTCTTTTTGCTATGATGTGTTAACGGAAACCGCGATGTGTTAACGGAAACTATACACAAGCCCTTTTCCCTGTGCAATTTCCCACGCCCCCGCACGGGATATTTTCCTCTTTCCCTCAAACACTACCTATGAAAGGAGGCTTGGTATGGACTACACACCCCAGGAGGTGCAGCTCCTCACCAAAACGCTGCCCGGCATCGCCGCCCAGCTGCGCGGCGCTCTGGCCAATATGCACGCAGCCCTGTCCTCGGGAGATACCCCGGACGCCTGTATTCTGCGTCAAAGCTATTACCGCCTGCTGCGCACCGTCACCAACCTCACCGACGCCTCCCTGCTGGCGGAGGATTTCCCCCTGCCCAAGCAGGACATGGATCTGGTCCTTTTTATAGATGACCTGTGCCGCCAGGCCCAGCCCCTTTTGGAGCAGTGCGGCCTGACCCTGTGCGCGGACCTCCGTCCCCGGCACCTCATCATGGGTTTCAGTGGGACCTATACCGCCCGCATTTTCTGGAACCTGCTGTCCAACGCCGCCAAGTTCACCCCCGCCGGGGGTCAGGTGCGCGTCACCCTGCTCCAGCAGGGAAGCCAGGCCCTTTTGCAGGTATCCGATACCGGCTGCGGCATTGCTCCGGAGCTTCAGGACACGGTGTACGACCGTATTTTCCACGGGGGCCGCATGGACCCTCCGCCCCACGGTCTGGGTCTGGGCCTGGGTCTTTGCCGCTGCTTTGCCCGGCGCCAGGGCGGGAGCCTCCTGCTCCGTTCCACCCCCGGTCAGGGCACCTGTGTCACCGTGTCTCTGCCCGCCCGGCGCTGCGGTGCCGCCGTGCAGGATGTGCCCTTCCACTATGCCGGCGGCTTCCAGCCGGTGATGATGGAGCTTTCCGATGCCCTGCCCTACGCAGGCTTTGCCGAAAAAAATCTGAATGAATAGAGCGTGCCGCAATATGAGCAAGAAAAAAGTCTTAGTGGCCATGTCCGGCGGGGTAGACAGCTCCGCCGCCGCCCTCCTGCTCCGGCAGCAGGGCTATGCCTGCGACGGGGCCATGCTGCGCCTGTACAGCGGAGAGACGGAGGGCACCTGCTGCTCTGCCGACGATGCCGCCGATGCCCGCAGCGTTGCCTACAGTCTGGGTATGAAATTCTATGTTTTCAATGAGACGGAGCGCTTTGCCCGGGATGTCATGGACCGCTTTGTCTCCGAATACTGCGCCGGGCGCACCCCCAACCCCTGTATCGACTGCAACCGCTGTCTGAAGTTCGGCGCCCTGCTGGAGCGCGCCCTGCTCCTGGGCTACGATTACCTGGCCACCGGCCACTACGCCCGGGTGGACTTCGATGCAGCCACGCAAAAATACCGCCTCCTCCGGGGCCGTGACCGGCACAAGGACCAGAGCTATGTCCTCTACCAGCTCACGCAGCACCAGCTTTCCCACCTGCTGCTGCCCGTAGGGGAGTACGACAAGCCCTCTATAAGAGACAGTGCCCGTCAGGCGGGCCTGCTCAATGCCGACAAGTCCGACAGTCAGGACATCTGCTTCGTCCCCGACGGGGATTATGTGCATTTTCTCCGGGAATACGGCGGTGTAGACCTGACCCCCGGCGACTTTGTAGACCGGGACGGCCATGTTCTGGGCCGTCACAAGGGCCTGCCCTGCTACACCACCGGCCAGCGCAAGGGTCTGGGCGTCAGCGCCGGGAAGCATGTCTATGTCCTGCGGAAAAACGTCGCCGATAACACCATCCTGCTGGGGGATGATCAGGACCTCTTTACCTCCGACCTCACGGCAAACCGGGTGAATTGGATCAGCGGCGAGCCTCCTGCCGCCCCCCTCCGGGTCACGGCCAAAACCCGTTATAGCCAGACCGAGGCAGCAGCCACCGTGACTCCCCTTCCCGACGGCCGCATCCGGGTGACCTTCGACACGCCCCAGCGCGCTATCACCGCCGGTCAGGCCGTAGTCCTCTATCAAGACGAGGTCGCCTTGGGCGGCGGCACCATTGAATAAAAGCCGCGTGTCAAAAAGCCTCGCAGAGCTTGCCGCCCAACCGGCCCCCTATAATACCCCCTGCCATTGCCACACCGGTGACCCATTCACCGCTGTGGCAATCTGTCTTTTTTCTCTCCCCCATCTTGCCCCCCGGGCCTCCCCATGCTATACTATCCCCGTAAACTTAAAGTTGCCCCCGAAAACCGCCCTGTGCAACTTCAAATAGGTGGTAAACCCACCCTGCGTCCTGTATGATAAAGAAAAAAGAGAGGAGGCCTGAAATATGCCGACCATCCGCTGCGCCGCCTGCGGCAAACACTACGACTATCGCCAGGAGGGCTGCTGCCCCCGCTGCGGCGCCTATAACCGCCCGCCCCGCCGGGAGTGGGTGGAAGCCGACGGCTCCGTCCACCACGGCACCCCTTCGGAAAAGGTGTGCTACGAAAAAAAGGTCTGCTTCGAGGAGCAGACCCGCAAGCCCCGGAAAAAGCCCTCCGCCCCACGGGCGGAGGGCGCCACCCCAAAGCCATCCCAGGTCCGCTATTCCAAGGGTAGCCCCCGAAATAACACCCTTGCCTTTGTGATCATCGTCATTGTTTTCCTGCTCATTTTCGCCCTGGCTAAGGGTGGTCTGCTGCATAAAGCCATCTGGGATCATGAATTCCGGGAGGACAACGACTGGTCTGACATCGACTGGGATGATAGCAACTGGACCGACACCGACTGGGATTCGGAGTCCACCACACCGGCTGTCCATTACCGGGACATCGACGCCGACTGCGGCGACATCATCGACATCAGCGACGACCTGGCCCTCCAAATTTTAGGCTATGTCTCCGGCGATAACGGACAGGTATATGTCCTCTATTGGGCCAGCGATAATGACCTCGCCAAAGCCCTGCTGGAAAGCGGCTCTATCCTGCTCTGGTCCGATACAGGGGGCTTCGCCTGCCCCCCTGATGAAATAGGCGACGGCTATATCTATTTCAGCACCTACTCCCCGGACACACGCTGGCAGACCCTCTCCATTTCCGACTGCACCGCCGGCAATATCACCATCCGCAGCCTCCTCCCCCATGAGGGTGCCGATATACCCGACTACAACATCCCCACCACCGCCTACCCAGCATAACCCCCGCACCTCTTGTAACCGTCCGTAGGCGTCGGCCTCCCGGACGACCCGCCCGCTGCACCTCTTGTAACCGTCCGTAGGGGCGGGGTTCTACCCCGCCCGCCCCACCGCACTCCTTGTAGCACATCCGTAGGGGCCGATGCCCACATCGGCCCGCCCGTTGTACCCCTTGTAACCCTCCGTAGGGGCGACCCTTGCGGTCGCCCGCCCGGACTCGTACCGCATTTCATACAATGTGTCATTGCGAGGCCAGTTCGCAAACTGGCCGTGGCAATCCGCATCCCCCGTCCCCTTGGCCCCCTTGCCTAAAGGGGGCTGGCACGGCGAAGCCGTGACTGGGGGATTCTTTTCCGCACCCTCCCCCCACACGCAAAAATACCGCCCGAAGCCATGGCTTCGGGCGGTATTTCTACACAACACAATTATTCACTTCATGCTCCCGGCCAATTATAAACCGGCGGCAACCATGCAGTCCAGCACCAGGGTCAAAATAACAAACACAGCGCCCACCCACTTGGTAGCCTTCGCCAGCTTGGCGTCTACGGTGCGAGCCTTGCCCTTGGACATATAGGAGTCGGCAATGCCGCCAATGGCGCCGGACAGGCCCTGGCTCTTACCGGACTGGAACAGCACAATCAGAATCAAAACAAGAGCAGCCAGCAGCTGCACGATGGTAACAGCGATCAACATAATCTTTCTTCCCTCCGTATTTTTGGATGCCATATGGCATAATATCCATTAAGTAATCATCATCATAGCATATCCTTTCCCCAAATGCAAGTATAAAACCAAAAAAGAATTCAAAAAAATAATCGAACAGTTGTTGCAATCTCCAAAAATATGTGCTATACTATTTGCGATATAAGGCTGCCGATAAAGCGGCAGGGTTACAGAAACGGTAAGGAAGGGTGTGTGAGGGAAACCCAAGAGGGGTGTCCCTCACCATTAAAATCAATAGTTTTTGAAACTTAGACAGCGGGCCGAAAAGGCTTTTTGGGCCCGCTGGATATAAGGCAGGAGGGGATCGTATGCAGAAATTGACCGCCATGCAGCAGAGAATCTACGACTATATCGCGTCCTTTATCCGCGACCAGGGCTATCCGCCCTCCGTCCGGGAAATCGGCGAGGCCGTGGGGCTGAAGTCCCCCTCCACCGTGCATTTTCATATTAAGCATCTGGAGGAGCTGGGCTACCTGAGCAAGGACGGGCGTAAGGGCCGGGCCCTGACCTTGGTGGAGCGGCCGGATGCTGCCCCCGTCGCGCAGCAGATCCCGCCGGTGCAGGAGGCAGCCTATGCTCCCGGCCGGGTACCGGTGCTGGGCGATGTGGCCGCCGGTACACCCATCTTGGCGCAGGAGTGCATTGACGATTATATCCCCTTCGACACCCAGGGTCGGGACGGGGAGTTTTTCGCCCTGCGTGTTCGGGGCGAGTCCATGCTGAACGCAGGCATTCTCCCCGGTGATCTGGTGGTGGTCCACCAGCAGAAAACCGCTCAGAACGGCGAGATCGTGGTGGCGCTGCTGGAGGACGAGGCCACGGTGAAGCGTCTCTCCCGCCGCAACGGGCAGGTCTGGCTCCTGCCGGAAAACGAAGCATACAGCCCTATTGATGGCCGCCACGCCTCCATTTTGGGCAAGGTGGCCGCCGTGGTGCGCACCTATTCTTAATTCTTTAAAATAATTCAAAATTTATAGCAAAGCATCCTGAAACCATGGGGTTTCAGGATGCTTTTGTTTGCTTTTTTACAGGCCGAAGCCGGAGAAATTCAGCCCGCCGGTGAGGCTCTGCATGCTGTTTTCCAGGGCGTCTTCCGCCTGGCGCATGGCCTCGTTCACAGCGGAAATCACCAGGTCCTGGAGCATCTCCACATCCTCCGGGTCCACGGCCTCGGGCTGAATGGTCAGCTCGGTGAGCTGGCGCTTGCCGCTGACCGTTGCTTTTACCACACCGCCTCCGGCGGTGGCGGAGAAGAAGGCGCTCTCCACATCGGCCTGGGCCTTCTCCATTTCCTGCTGCATTTTCATGATTTTCTGCTGCATTTGCTGCTGCTGGCGCATCATTCCGGCACCGCCGGTGAAGCCGCCTCTTGCGCTGTAACCCTTTGCCATACTTATGTTTCTCCTTATTTTATAATTATTATTTTATATTGAAATTATCCAGCCGTCCGGCCTCCTCCAGCAGCTCATCCATCCGGTCTGACGCAGGGGGCGGGGCCTCCCAGGGGGGCGTTTCGGCGGGCTTTTCCGCCGGGGCAGACGGTGCCGATTCGGTGCCGTTTGGTGCCGGTTTGGTGCGCTTTGGCGGTGCCGATTCGGTGTCAGACCGGTGCAGCGGAGCGGACTTTCCGCTCCCCAGGGTGAACACCACCCGGACCGGGCTTCCGCACTGGGCCTCGGTGACGCTCTGAAGCACCCCGTTTACCTCAGGGCAGTCCAAATATCTTTTGACCATATCGTCCGGGCAGGTGACGGTGAGCACACCGCCGGACAGGACGCCGCTGGCCCGATTCAGAAACACCCGCTTATCCGTCCGCAGCCCGGCCTTATACTGGTTTTGCAGGCGGGCCCAAATTTCGCCGTCCTCCCGGGCGGAGGCCGCCGCTTTCGGCTCGGACGGTGCCGGGGCTTTTTCCGCCGGGGTGGGCTGAATTTTCGGCTCCGGCTTGGCCGGGACAGGCTGGGCCTTGAGGGCCGGAGCGGAGGGAATGGGTTGGCGGATTTCCGGCTGCGGCTCGGACGGTGCCGAAGTGCTTTCCGGAGCCGGGGCCGCAAAGCCCTTGGCCGCCGCCTTTTCCAGCCGCTCCAGGCGGGTGTTCAGGGCCGAGAGGTCTCCGCAGAGGCTTTCGTCGCAGAGCTTCAGCAGGCACAGCTCCGCCTCGGTGCGGAGGGAGCCGCTGTCGCTGAGGCGGGCCAGGGTCTGCCCCAAAACCTCCGCCATGTAGAACAGGCGGCTGCCCGAAGCGTCCGCACCCAGGGCCGAGAGGATCTTTTCCTCATACAGTCCCGTCAGCAGAGCCGCGCCGCCCTCCGGGGCCGTGTGCAGGATCAGTAGGTCCCGGCACAGGTCCGACAGCTCCCGCAGCAGGGCGGCGATGTCCTTTCCGTCCCGGTAGAGCTGATCCAGCAGCAGCAGGGCTTCCCGGGCGTCCCTCTTCAGAAGCAGTTCCATAAGCCGAGCGGTCTGCACCCCCCCTGCCAGACCCAGAAGATTCAAAATAGCCGAAGCGCTCAAGGTACCCTCAAAGCTGCGGCACTGGTCCAGCAGGCTCAGCGCGTCACGCATGGCGCCGCCCGCCATCCGGGCCAGAATATCCGCCCCGTCCGGGGTCAGGTCAATCTGCTCCTCCCCGGCGATGTAGCGAAGCTGACGGGCGATGTCTCGGGGCAGGATACGCTTGAAGGAATAGCGCTGGCAGCGGGAGAGAATGGTGGCCGGGACCTTATGCAGCTCCGTGGTAGCCAGGATGAACACCAGATGCTCCGGCGGCTCCTCCAGGATTTTAAGCAGGGCGTTAAAGGCGGGGGTGGAGAGCATATGCACCTCATCAATGATATACACACGCTTTTTCAGCACCGAGGGGGTATACACCGCCTCCTCCCGAAGGGCCCGGACGCTGTCCACGCCGTTGTTGCTGGCGGCGTCCAGCTCGGTGATGTCCAGCAGGCGGCCCTCGTCGATGCCCCGGCAGGCCTCACACTGGTTGCAGGGGGCGCCGTCCACAGGGTGCAGGCAGTTGATGGCCTTGGCCAGGATCCGGGCGCAGGTGGTCTTGCCGGTACCCCGGGTGCCGGTGAAAAGGTAGGCGTGGCCCGTGCGGCCCTCAGCCACCTGACGCCGAAGGGTATCGGTGATATGCTCTTGGCCGACCACCTGAGAAAAGGTGATGGGCCGCCACTTGCGATAGAGTGCCTGATACATGGGCCTGCCTCCCTTATAAAAATCGGTTTCCCAAAAACCGTTTAGCCCGCCGGTGTGGAATTTTTGCGCTTTGCGCAAAAATTACGCGCGCAGCGGGCTGTAAATCTTTTCGTGAAAATTCCTTTGGAATTTTTGCGAAAATAGATAGTCCTCCCCATGAAGCCACAGAGCCGGCGCCCTTGCGGCACATGAATGATCCCTCTTAATGCTGCTCGGTTCCCCGCCTGACATGATTCGTGGGCATCCATTGCGCAAGACCGGCTCCGCAGCTTCACACGGAGGACTGTCAACAGGGTTATTTTACTACAAGTCGGGGCGTTTGGCAACAGGAAAAAAGCAGATGTGGCGCGTATCACAAAAAATTCACAGGGGAAGCCTTGCTTTTTTCGGAAAATGGGATAAGATAAATAGGATAAGAGGGATGCTCCGGCCCAAGAAGTGCGCCGCAGAGTGGAATCCCCCAGTCACAGCTTCGCCGTGCCAGCCCCCTTTAGGCAAGGGGGCCGAGGGACGGGGGTACGGATTGCCACACCAGTTTGCGAACTGGTCTCGCAATGACACATTACAAGGAGTGCAGTGCGTAGGGCGGGCTGCCCTCAGCCCGCCGCCCGATAACCACCGCACCATCACGGCGGCGTGAGGGCACGCCGCCCTACGGACGGGTTATAAGAGGTGCGGTAAGCGGGACGATGTAGGCATCGTCCCCTACGGAGCGTTTACCGATAGAACTTCGTAGGGCGCGATGCCCACATCGCGCCGCGCGGTAGACGCAGAGGGCCACCCTGTTAGGACGGGCAGCACAAGCGCGGAGCGCGTCGCGGTGGATAGAGCCTGAGGCAATGCGAAAGCACGAAACGGATTTGTACTGTTTTATTCACGGGGATGAAAGGCCCCGATACATTCCGCACCACGCCCGCGCAAGGATTCCAAAACCATTGGTTTTGGCGGCGTTCTTTGGGTACTTTCTGTCGCTGATGACAGAAAGTACCCCGCCGGAGGCATTCGCGTAACATGAAGTGCGGTAGGCGGGACGATGCGGGCATCGTCCCCTACGAAATTCGTTTACACATTATATTTTTATATACTAAAGTCAGAAAGGAAGCACGAATTATGACTAAAATTGATATTGTGTCCGGCTTTTTGGGCGCGGGAAAAACCACGCTTATTAAGAAGATGCTGGCGGAGGCCTACAAGGGCGAGAAGCTGGTGCTCATTGAAAACGAGTTCGGCGAGATCAGCATTGACGGCGGGTTTTTGAAGGACGCCGGGGTGCAGATCAGCGAGATGTCCTCCGGGTGCATTTGCTGCTCCCTGGTGGGCGACTTTGGCCGGGCGCTGGTGGATGTGCAGAAGCAGTTTGCCCCGGACCGCATCCTCATTGAGCCCTCTGGAGTGGGGAAGCTCTCCGATGTGATCCTGGCGGTGGAGAACACCGTGAAGGATGTGCCGGAGATGAAGCTCAACTCCTTCGTCACCGTGGCGGACGCCTCCAAGGTAAAGGTCTACATGAAGAACTTCGGCGAATTTTACAACAACCAAATCGAGACCGCCGGTACCATCATTCTCAGCCGCACCCAAAAGGTGAGCCCCGAGAAGCTGGAGGCCGCCGTGGCCCTGCTGCGGGAGAAAAACAAGGACGCCGCCATTATCACCACCCCCTGGGACGAGCTGGACGGCAAGACCATCCTGGCGGCCATGGAGAAGGTGTCTCTGGCGGACGAGCTGATGGAGCACATCCGGGCCGAGCATGAGGCCGAGGAGGAAGAGCATCACCATCATCACCACGACCATGATGACCACGATGACCACGACCACGAGCATCATCATGACCACGACGAGGACGAGGAGCACCATCACCACGACCACGACGGATGCTGCCATGGCCATGAACATGAACACGAGCATCACCACCACGACGGCGAGTGCGACGACCCGGCGTGCTCCTGCCACCACCATCATCACCACGCCGACGAGGTGTTCACCAGCTGGGGTGCGGAGACGCCCAAGACCTTTACGGAGGCGGACATCGACCGCATTCTCACGGCTCTGGACGGCGGCGAATACGGCGCGATTCTCCGGGCCAAGGGCATCGTTCCCTGCGAGGGCGGAAAGTGGCTGCACTTTGACTATGTGCCCCAGGAGCACGAGGTGCGCTTCGGTCCGGCGGACTATACCGGGCGGCTGTGCGTTATCGGCTCCAAGCTGGATGAGGGCAGGCTGGCAGAGCTGTTCGGCCTGTAAGGGAGAAGAAGTATGGATATTCCTGTATATCTCATTGCCGGGTTTCTGGATGCCGGCAAGACAAACTTTATAAACGGCATCCTCAAGGACGGCTTTGCCGCCGAGGACAAGACCCTGCTCATTTGCTGCGAGGAGGGGGAGGAGGAATACGATCCCCACGGGCTTTTCAATGTGTTCACCTACACGGTGGAGGACCAGGCGGAGCTGACGCCGGAGCTTTTTAAGAAGCTGGAAAAGCAGTACCGCCCCAAGCAGGTCATCATCGAATATAACGGCATGTGGATGATGGAGCCCCTGTACCGGGACGGGCTGCCGGGAAACTGGGTCCTGTATCAGATCATCTGCCTGATGGACGCCCGGACCTTTGAGCCGTACCTGAAGAACATGGGCCAGCTGGTGATGGAGAAGGTCTCCAACGCCGATATGCTTATTTTTAACCGCTGCAACGAGCAGCTCCGGGCCGACCTGCGCTCTAAGAACCTGCGCATGGCCAACCGCCGGGCGGACATCTATCTGGAAAATGAGGACGGCACCAGCGAGGAGTATGTAACGGAGGACATGATGCCCTTCGACCTGTCCTCGGGGCACCTGGAGGTGGCGGACGAGGACTACGGCATCTGGTATGTGGACCTGATGGACCACCCGGAGCGCTACGAGGGGGTCAGCGTCACCTTTAAGGCGCTGATGTGCCACTCCAAGAAGTTCAAGGGCGTGGACTGCCCCGGGCGCTTTGCCATGGTGTGCTGCGAAAACGACATGCAGTTTTTGGCCTTGGTGTGCAAGGGCCAGGGCATGGACCGCTTTAAAAACCGGGACTGGGTGAAAATTCGCGCCACGGTGAAGAAGGAAAATTGCGAGGCCTACCAGGGCGAGGGTCCGGTGCTGTATGTAGACCGCATCAGCGCCTGCCAGAAGCCGGAGCCGGAGACCGTCTCCTTCTGACTGGCTAAAATTCCTTCGGAATTTTATGCCAAAAGGCTTGCAGTCTGCTGCGCGCATAATTTTTGCGCGAGGCGCAAAAATTCCGCACTTGCAGCCTGAGAGGTATTTTTCCCCACGCACATGTCGCGGTGAAAAATGATTTGAATTTTTTACGCCTGCGGGCGCAAACTCTGCGAGGCTTTTATTGGGGCCGCCGCAGCGCTGTGGGGCGCTGCGGCGGCTTCCCTTTTTTAGGGGGCTTCCCTTTTGCGGAAAAATCTGTTATAATCGGGGAAATTACGAAACAAGGAGTCGAATCCTATGAAGAAAATACGGATCCTGGCGGGGGCCTTGGCGCTGGCGGTGCTGGCCTGCGCGGGCTGCGGGAAAAAGGCGACCTCCGACCCCACCACGCTCAACGATACGGGGCTGGTGAGCAGCTCCACCCAGGAGCTGATCTACAAAAACTCCAGCTACACCCTGCGCTTTAACCACAACGACGCAGGCGAATGGCAGTGGAAGGACGACACCACCATCCCTCTGAATCAGTCGAAGGTCCAGGAGCTTTTGGACCAGGTGAGCGCTCTGAATGTGCTGGTGCCGCTGGAAAATCCCGGTGACATCACCACCTATGACCTGGACGCCCCGGACCGGACTCTGGAGGTAAAGGACGCCGACGGGTCGGGCATTTCCCTGCAGATCGGCAGCGCTGCCGAGGGCGGCGGACACTATATGTGCCGGGACGGCGACACGACGAAAATCTATGTGGTGCCGGATGCCCTGGTGCAGATGATGGACCGCAACATCTATGAGCTGGTGCAGATACCGGCGGTGCCGGTATTGGCAGCGGCGCAAATTACAGCCATTGAGGCCCAGGGCGGCGGCGCAAGTGTGACCGTCAGCCGCGGCGACGATGGCCGCTGGCTGCGGGAGGGCACGGATGTGTCCGGGCAGCTGGAGGGGCTGGTGAGCCTCCTGGGGCAGGGTCTGACGCTGGAGTCCTGCGTGGACTATAACCCCAGCTCCGGGGCGCTGCCCATCTGCGGTCTGACTGACCCCACGGTAACGGCCACGGTGCATTACACCGCCGCCAACGGCAGTGCCGGGAGCTTCACGGTGAAGGTGGGGCTCAGCTACGAGGACGGGTATTTTGCCATGTACAATGAGGTACCGGCGATTTTTAAGGTGTCCGCCGCAACGGCCCAGCTTTTAACGGGGCTTTTGAGCCTGGCGGCGTGAGTATAACAGAATCGGTTGACCGGGAGGCTTCGTCCTCCCGGTTTTTTGCGGAAACAGGCTCTTTTTTAATGTTTCTTAAAGCATGGCGGGGTACGATGCTCTTACACGCCGGGGCTTGTGTCCGGGAGAATTTCGGTATACAATAGAGAAAAACGGAGCCGGGAGGGTATGGTCATGCGAATTCTTGTGGTAGAGGACGAAAAGCGGCTGGCGCAGACTTTACGGGACCTGCTGCACCGGGAGGGGTACACGGTGGATGTGTGCTATAGCGGCACCGAGGGGCTGGACAACGCCTTATCGGGCATTTACGACCTGATGCTGCTGGATGTGATGCTGCCGGGGCTGGACGGGTTCACGGTGCTGGAGCGGCTGCGCGGGAGCGGGAGCCGGCTGCCGGTTCTGATGCTCACGGCCCGGGGTGAGCTTTCAGACCGCGTCTGCGGGCTGGACCGGGGCGCCGACTACTATCTGACCAAGCCCTTTCAGAGCCCGGAGCTGCTGGCCTGCGTGCGTCTCCTGCTGCGGCGGCAGGCCGGGACGGCCACGGTGGACGACACCATTCGCTGGGGCGACCTGCAGCTGCAGCCCGGCTCCTTTCAGGTGTGCTGCCAGGAGCGCAGCGCCCGGCTGAGCCGGAAGGAATACGACCTGCTGGAGATGCTCATGCGCAACGGTGGACAGATTCTCTCCAAGGAGCAGCTTCTGCTCAAGGCCTGGGGCTATGACTCCGATGCGGAGGACAACAATGTGGAGGTGTACATCTCCTTTTTGCGGCGGAAGCTGGCGCTGATCCGCTCGGCGGTACAGATCAAGACCGTGCGGATGGTAGGATACTATCTGGAGGAAGCGAAATGATTCGGAAATTGCGGCTGAAGATCGTGGGCATCAGCGTCATTGCGGTGGCGGTGCTGCTGGTGAGCGTGCTGGCCGCGGTGGCGCTGTCCACCCGGAGCCAAATGGTGCGCGCCAGCGAAAGCCGCCTGCAGGAGGCCCTGGCGGGGCATATGCTCTCCGGCGCCCAGCCCGGAAGCGGCGGTGGCCAGCCCTGCTTTGTGGCGGATATTTACGCCGACGGCACCGTGCGTCTGGCAGGCAGCGGGTACTACGATCTGGATAACGATGCGCTGATATTAAGCATTGTGCAGGATGCTCTGCAGCGGGAGAGCCGGGAGGGCGTCCTGCAGGACTACGCCCTGCGATATATGCGCCAGACCGGGACGCTGACGGTGCGCCTGGCCTTCACCGACTGCTCCCAGGAGCAGGCCACCATGCGCAGCCTGCTGCTGCGGATGGGCGGGGTATCCCTGGCGGCGCTGCTGCTGCTGACGGGGGTAAGCTACTGGCTGGCGGGCTTCGCGGTGAAGCCGGTGCAGCAGGCCTGGCAGGAACAGAAGCAGTTTGTCTCCGATGCCTCCCACGAGCTGAAAACGCCCCTGACGGTGATCCTGTCCTCGGCGGAGCTGGCGGCCAGCGAGACAGACGGAGAAAAAAGCAGGCAATACCTGGACAACATCCACGCCGAGTCCCTGCGCATGAAGGACCTGGTGGAGGATATGCTGACCCTGGCCCGGACCGAGAGCGGCACAAGGCTGCCGGAGGAGGCGGTGGACCTGTCGGACACGGTGCTGGAAAGCGCGCTGGCCTTTGAGCCGGTGGCCTTTGAAAACGGGAAGCCCATGGAATACACCGTGCAGCCGGAGCTGACGGTCTCCGGCCGGAGCGCACAGCTAAGGCAGGTGGCGGACATCCTGCTGGACAACGCCGTAAAATATGCCGAGCCCGGCTCCCCCATTCAAATGACTCTGCGCCGGGAGGGGCGAAACGCCGTGCTGTGGGTGGAAAATCGCAGCGCCCCCATCCCGCCGGAGAAACTGGGGCACCTGTTCGACCGGTTTTACCGGGTGGACGAGTCCCGCACCGGAGGCGAGGGCTTCGGGCTGGGCCTGGCCATTGCCCGGACCATTGTTCAGAGCCACCGGGGCAGCATCGGCTGCACCAGCACCCAGGGCGTGACCCGATTTACCGTGACATTGCCCCTGGCTAAAAATGAAGTGACAAAAAGAGGGAGCGAAGCATGATCGATCTTTTGATTCGGGACGGAACGGTGGTAGACGGCACCGGCCGGGCCCCCTACGCCGCCGATGTGGCGGTGGAAAACGGAAAAATCGTCGAGGTGGGGCAGCTGCCCGAGGCCCACGCAAGGCGGGTCATTAGTGCCCGGGGAAAGCTGGTGACGCCGGGCTTCATTGACATCCACCGCCACGCGGACCTGGCGGCCTACCGGCCCGGGTTCGGCCAGCCGGAGCTGCGCCAGGGGCTTACGACCATTGTAAACGGCAACTGCGGCCTCTCCGCCGCGCCTATCCGCCGCAGTCGCCGGGCGGAAATCGCCGCCTATTTGCAGCCCATATGCGGGCAGATGCCCGCCTCCGTCTCCACAGACTCCCTGGCGGCCTATTTTGAAAACCAGCCGGACTCCCCGCTGCACACCGGGATGCTGGTGGGTGCGGGGGTGCTGCGGGCCGGTGCGGCGGGCTACGCCTTGGAGCGGCTGGAGGAGAAGCACTATAAGGCCATCCACAAGGCCATGGAGCAGGCTCTGGGAGACGGGGCCCTGGGGGTATCCCTGGGCCTGGGCTACGCCCCGGAATGCTTTTACACCACCGAGGAGCTGATACGGGCTCTGGCGCCCCTGGCAGGGCAGAGCATCCCCTTGACGGTGCATATGCGCCAGGAGGGCGGTGGTGTTTTGGAGGCCCTGGAGGAGATGCTGACGGTGGCGCGGAAGCTGCGCATACCCGTTCACATCAGCCACCTGAAGGCCATGGGCCGGGACAACTGGGGGGTAAAGATCCCCAGGGCCCTTTCCATGCTGGAGCAGGCCCGGCAGGAGGGCCTGGAGGTGGGCTGCGATGCCTACCCCTACACGGCCGGGTCCACCCAGCTGATTCACATTCTGCCGCCGGACCTTCTCACCGGAGGCATGGAGGCGGTGGTGAAGCGGCTTCAGGACAAGGGCGTGCGCCGGGAGCTGGCAGAGCGCATCGAGCGAGGCGACGGCTTTGACGACATCGCCAAGCTGGCCGGGTGGGACGGCATTCGCCTCACCAGCCTCCACTGCCCGGAGGACCACCCGTACCAGGGCAAGAGCATCGCGGAAATTGCGGCTCTGTGGGGGCAGAATCCCCTGGACTGCTGCTGCGACCTGCTGGTGCGGGAGCACTGCGAGATCACCATGGTGGACTTTATGGCCTCTGAGGAGGACATCGTGACCATTTTGCAAAGTCCCCTTTCCAATGTGATTTCCGACGCCACCTACCCCACGGAGGGGCTGCTGCACCCCCGGGTATACGGTACATTTGTGCATATGTTGGAGCATTTTGTGCGGGAGCGGGGCGTGCTGACGGTGGAGCAGGCGATACACAAGATGACCCAAAAGCCGGCGGAGGTCCTGCACCTGCCGGGCAAGGGCGTGCTGGCGGCGGGTATGGACGCGGACATCAATGTGTTCGCCCCGGAAAAGCTGCACCAGCCCGGCACCTATGAAAACCCCTGCTGCCTGGCAGAGGGCCTGGACTATGTGCTGGTGGACGGTGCGGTGGCCGTGGAAAAAGGGAAATGCACCGGTGTGAAGGCGGGGCGGATTTTGCGCAGATAGCAAGGAGAAACGCTATGTACGAACTGATACAGCTCACGGAGCAAACCTACTACATCAAAAGTCCCGCCAATATCGGCCTGGTGCGGCTGGAGGGGCAGGAGGTCTGCCTCATCGACAGCGGCAGCGACAAGGACGCAGGGCGGAAGGTCCGGCAAATTTTGGACAGAAACGACTGGACGCTCAAGGCCATTTACAACACCCACGCCCACGCAGACCACATCGGCGGCAACCGCTATTTGCAGGGGCAGACCGGGTGCAGGATCTACGCCCCGGGCATCGACTGCGCCTTCACCCGGCATCCGATCCTGGAGCCGTCCTTCCTCTACGGAGGCTACCCGCCCAAGGACCTGCGGCATAAGTTTTTAATGGCCCAGGACAGCGGTGCGGAGGTGCTGACGGCGGAGGCGCTGCCGGAGGGATTTGAGAGCATCCCGCTACCGGGGCACTTCTTCGACATGGTGGGCTTTCGCACGGCGGACGATGTGGTTTTCCTGGCGGATTGCCTGTCCAGCCGGGAGATTTTAGAGAAATACCAGGTGGGATTTATCTACGATGTGGCGGAATACCTGCACACCCTGGAGACGGTGAAGGATCTGCAGGCGCGGATGTTCGTCCCCGCCCACGCAGAGGCATCGGAAAATATAGCAGACCTGGCCCGGTACAATATCGACAAGGTGCTGGAGGTGGCGGAAAAGATTTTGACGCTGTGCCCGGAGCCCCGGTGCTTCGAGGAGATTTTGCAGGGGCTGTTTGCGGCCTTTGCAATGAAGATGGACTTCCAGCAGTATGTGCTGGTGGGCAGCACCCTCCGGTCGTACCTGGCCTGGCTGAAGGACGCAGGCCGAGTGCAGGTGGTCTTTGAGGATAACCGAATGCTGTGGCAAAGGGTGTGCAGCCTGTAAGCTGCAATGGGCGCACAGGCAGGACACATAGCCGCTGCGCTCCATCATGATGACCTGGGCGTGTTCATCCAGACGGCGGATGCAGGCGGCGGCAGAAGCTCCGCCCGCCACACCGCCTGCGATCACTGCTTTTATCTTGCGCCCTCCACCATTGCGGCGATCTCTGCCTTTGACCGGTAGCCCACCGATTTGGCAACGATCTTTCCATCCTTGAATACGACCAGCATCGGGATACTGGACACCTGAAAACGCATCGCCAGCTCCATCTGCTCGTCCACATTGACCTTGCCCACCTTGAGGGCACCGCTTTTTTCTTCGGCAAGCTCATGCAGTACGGGAGCGAGCATTTTGCACGGCCCGCACCAGTCGGCGTAGAAATCCAGCAGGACGGGTTTTTCGGAATGCAGTACCTCATTTTCAAAATTCGCAGCAGTAATTTTCAGTTCAGTCATGAGAATGACTCCTTTCTGTTATCCTTAATTATTCTTTGTTTTTCAGCTTGCAAATATCCTGCGCCACCCAATCAGCGGCTGTGCCGGCTGTATAAGTCCAGCCCCACGGCACACGGAATGGCGGCCAGTTTCTTCGGCAGCATAGCGTTCCCTCCCTTAATCCTGTAAGGATTTGTAATAGAGCATACAGTGGCAGAATCCCTCGAAGAGCGGATCTGCAATTTGATCCTTAAACTCCTGGCACATACATTTGGTTGCCTCTGTGCGCTCTAAGCGGCAGGGACAGTATCCTCCGGTGCGCTTGAGTCCTTCCCGAATGGTATTGACAATCTCCTGATCGGGATTGAGCTTGATTTTCATGTTCGCCACCTCTTTCTTGTTTCTTGATTGTGGCTTTATCATACCCCAGGACAAAGCGTTTTTCTGTGACGAGGTCACATTGATAAAAAAAGTGGGTGCAGCGGAAAACCGTTGCACCCACTTTTTTTATTTTTCAGCGGGTCGAAAAAAGCTTTTCGACCCGCTGAAACTCTCAAATATAAACAGATGCGCCTCTGTTGCTGGGGCTTACGCCTGCTGCAGCTTCTCCAGCGCCGCCCCGGCAGCCGCCTGCTCCGCTTCCTTCTTGCTGTGGCCCGTGCCTGTGGAAAACACTTCTCCGTTCAGCAGCACCGCCGCCTCAAAGACCTTGGCATGGTCCGGCCCGCTGGAGCCCACCAGCCGATAGCCCAGGGTGGAGCCGCTCTTGCGCTGCACCAGCTCCTGCAGCTCGGTTTTGAAGTCCCGGCGCCGCTCCTCCACGGCCTCCTCCCGGCCCTTATCCAGCAGCACCCGGTGTATCAGCTCCGACGCGGCCTCCATGCCGCCATCCAAATACACTGCCGCGAACACCGACTCTGTGGCATCAGCCAGGATGGAGGGCCGCCGGCGGCCTCCCCCCTGCTCCTCGCCCCGGCCCAGCTTCAGGTGCCGGCCCAGCTCCAGGCTCTGGGCCACCTCATGGAGGCTATCCTCGCATACCAGCGCCGCCCGAAGCCGCGTCAGGTCGCCCTCCGGCAGGTCCGGGTGCTTGCGAAACAGGTAGTCCGCCGTCACCACGCCCAGCACCGCATCGCCCAGAAACTCCAGCCGTTCGTTGCTGCGCATACCGCCGCCCCGATGCTCGTTGGCATAGGAGCTGTGCTGCAGGGCATTTTCCAGTAGGGCCTTGTTCTTAAAGGCATAGCCCAATTTTTCCTCCAGTGTGAACATAAGATAAATAATCTCCCCTCCACAACTGAAAAAGGAAACCCCACGGGGATGTGGGGTCTCTTTTTTCAACTGTTGATTTTATGATTCAAATACTGCACGCAGTCGCGGACGGTTTTCAGCCCGGCCAGATCCTCCTCGTCGATCTCACCCACATCAAACTCCTCCTCCATGGCCATCACCAGCTCCACCAGATCCACGGAGTCGGCGCCCAGGTCATCCACGAATGAGCTGTCCATGGTGATCTCCTCCGCGTCGATGGCAAACTGCTCGGCGATGAGGTCCTGCATCGTTTTGAAAATTTCCTCTGCTGTCATATTGAATAAAACTCCTTTCGGATATATCTTGAAAAAGAATACTGCATCGGCGTAGGTATGTCAATAGTGAAATTGGTATTTAGTGTTCAATTTTCATCAAATTCACATTTTCCTCAATTTTTTCAATGAGGCCGCTGCGGGCGAAAGCCGTCGCCTGGCCGATGGCGTTTTCAATGGCTTCGGCGTTGGAGGCGCCGTGGGCCTTGATAACGGGCCTTGCAATGCCGATGAAGGCAGTGCCGCCTACCTTGTTGGGGTCCAGCTTGGCCTTGAAGTCGTTGAGCCCCGGCATCACCGCCAGAGCGGCCAGCTTGGTCAGCAGGTTTTTCTTGAACATCCCCTTCAGGGCCGACCCGGCAAAGGAGCCCACGCCCTCCATGGTTTTCAGCAGGATATTCCCGGAAAAACCGTCCGTCACGATGACATCACAGCCGCCCTTGATGGCCTCCTTGGCCTCGATGTTGCCGATGAAGTGCAGGTGGCCCTCCTCCGCAGCCTGACGCAGCCGGGCCAGGGTCTGCTTTTGCAGGTCTGTACCCTTGCTGTCCTCGGCGCCGATATTCAGCAGGCCCACCCGGGGCTTGGCCAGCCCCAGCACCTGCTGGGCGTAGAAATTGCCTAAGTAAGCAAACTGCACCAGGTACTCCGGTGTACACTCGGCATTGGCGCCGCAGTCAATAAGCACCGCCTGCCCCGTGGTGGTGGGGATCACCGGGGCCATCGCCGCCCGGCGGATGCCGTGGATGCGCTTGGTGATGAGGGTGGCCCCGGTGAGCAGGGCCCCGGTGGACCCGGCGGAGACCAGCGCGTCCCCCTGCCCCTCCCGGAGCATGGTCAGACCCACGCCCATGGAGGTGTCCTTCTTCCGGCGGAACACCGTGGCCGGGTCATCGCACATTTCCACGGTCTGAGAGGTGGAAATGATCTCCATGCCCGCAGGCACCTCCGGCTGTCCGCACCGGGTCAGAGCCTCCCGGATGGCATTTTCGTCCCCGGTGAGGACGATGTCCACACCCCAGTGCTTCTGCCCGGCCAGAGCGCCCTTTACGATTTCCAGGGGCGCATTGTCGCCGCCCATGGCATCTACAATAATCTTCATTAGGTCAGCACCTCCTCACGCATTTGGTCAATGATCTGCAGGGAGCGCGCGGAAAGCTCCGCATTCTTATTTCGCTTGCCCTTGACCCGGTGGTCAAGAGGCGGGATAATGCCGAAATTGATGTTCATAGGCTGGAAAGCTCCCACGCTTTCGTTGCTCACATACAGCCCCAGGGCCCCGATGGCCGTCTCCCGAGGGAAGTCCAGGGGCGGCTGCCCCTTGAGCCGGCGGGCCATCTCCACCCCGGCTAAAAATCCGCTGGCGCAGGACTCCACATAGCCCTCCACTCCGGTCATCTGCCCGGCAAAGGCAAGGCGGGGCTGGGTTTTCAGCCGGTAGTAGCGGTCCAGCAGCCGGGGAGAGTCCAAATAGGTGTTGCGGTGCATGACCCCGTAGCGCAAAAACTGCGCATTCTTCAGAGCGGGGATCATGGTAAATACCCGCCTCTGCTCCGGCCACTTGAGATGGGTCTGGAAGCCCACCAGGTTATAGATACTGCCGTCGGCGTTGTCCTTGCGCAGCTGCACCACGGCGTAGGGCTCCCGGCCGGTCTTGGGGTCTTTCAGGCCCCGGGGCTTTAAGGGCCCGTAGCGCAGGGTGTCCTCCCCCCGCCGGGCCATAACCTCCACAGGCATACACCCCTCGAAAACCTGCCCGTCCTCAAAGCCGTGGACCGGGGCCTCCTCCGCCTCCGTCAGGGCTTTCCAAAAGGCCAGGTACTCGTCTTTTTCCATGGGGCAGTTGATATAATCCGGCGTCCCCTTATCATACCGGGAGGCAAAATACGCCGAATCCATGTCCACGCTTTCAAAGGAAATCAGTGGGGCGGCGGCATCGAAAAAGTTTAAGGTCGTGTTCTCCCGGCCCAATAGATCCAGGAGCTTTTCGGCAAAGGCGTCGGAAGTCAAAGGGCCGGTGGCTATCAGCACCTCCCCCTCCGGAATTTCCGTCACCTCGCCGGGGACGACCTCGATATTGGGGTGGCTGCAGACGGCCTCCGTGACCATTTTCGCAAAGCCCCGGCGGTCCACCGCCAGGGCGCCCCCGGCGGGGACCCGAGTGGCGTCCGCGCAGCGCAAAATCAAGCTGTCCAGCCGCCGCAGCTCCTCCTTCAGCAGGCCCACGGCGTTTTCCAGCTGGTCCGAGCGCAGGGAATTGCTGCAGCAAAGCTCGGCAAAATATTCGCTTTCATGGGCGGGAATTTTCTTCTCCGGCTTCATCTCACAAAGCCTTACGCGCAGCCCTCTTTGGGCCAGCTGCCAGGCAGCCTCACTGCCCGCCAGACCCGCGCCGATCACCGTTACTTGCATGCTCACTCCTTTTCCTCGCCCTTTTTGGCGGTGACTTTCGGTGACTTTTGGGCACCCTTCGGTGCAGCCTTGGTCACCTTTTTGGTGGTCTTTTTGGCGGCTTTTGCGGCGGCTTTCGCACCGGCTGCTTCACCGCCGTCCTCGGTCTTTTTCCGATAGCCCCGTTTATCCTCGGGAAGGAAGTTGGGACAGTCGGGGTTGATGCAGAAGGGGCGGTTGAAGCCCTTGCCGGATTTTTTGAACATGGTCCAGCCGCACAGGGGGCAGTCGTCCTTGGTGGGTACATCCCAGGTGCGGAAGTCACAGCGCTGACTTTCGTCGGCGGCGGTAGAGCGGTCGCAGCAGTAGTAGGTGTACTGCTTGCCGCTCTTTTGGCTGACGCCGGTGCGCTTCATAAGCCGCCCGCCACACTTGGGGCAGCGGCCCGGCATCTGGACGACCAAGGGCTTTGTAAAGGTACACTCCGGGTAGCCGGGGCAGGCCAGGAACCGGCCGAAGCGGCCGCTCTTAACCACCATGTTGCGGCCGCAGACATCGCACTTTTCCTCGCTGACCTCATCGGGCACCTTGAGATACACGCCCTCCATGTCCTTTTCCACCTGGGAGAGATTCTCCTCGAAGTCGCCGTAAAACTCCCTCAGCAGCTCCTTCCAGTTCTTATCGCCGGACTCCACCTCGTCCAGCTCCTTTTCCATATTGGCGGTAAACTTCACATCCACGATCTTGGGGAAGCGCTGGCACATCAGGTCGTTGACCACGGACCCCAGGGGGGTCATGCGCAGATACTTGCCCTCCTTGACCACATACTCCCGGTCCAGAATAGTGGACACCGTGGGGGCATAGGTGGAGGGGCGGCCAATGCCGTTTTCCTCCAGGGCGCGAATGAGGGAGGCGTCGGTAAAGTGGGCGGGGGGCTGGGTGAAATGCTGCAGGGGCTCCATCTTCTGCAGCTGCACCGTCTCTCCCTCCTCCAGAGGCGGCAGAGCGGGCTCCTTCTCCTCCTTCTCCTCGTCCCGGCTCTCCTCATACACGGCGGCGTAGCCGGCAAATTTCAGGCTGCTGGCGCTGGCACGGAAGCTGTGGTCCCCCGCCTGAAGCTCGGCGGTGACGCTGTCATAGACGGCGTTGGACATCTGGCTGGCCAAAAAGCGGCTCCAAATGAGCTTATAGAGCCGGTACTGCTCGCCGCTGAGGTCGCCCTTTACCTGCTCGGGGGTGAGGCTGACATTGCTGGGGCGAATGGCCTCGTGGGCGTCCTGGGCCCCAGCCTTGGCCTTATACTGGCGGAAGGTGTTGGGCCGGTAGGCGGCGCCGTAGCGGCTGTCGATGAGCGCACGGGCGGCCACCTGGGCCTCATGGGAGATGCGCAGAGAATCGGTACGCATATAGGTAATAAGACCCACGGCGCCCTCGCCGCTGAGTTCCACGCCCTCATACAGCTGCTGGGCGATGGCCATGGTGCGGCGAGGGGTCATATTCAGCTTGCGGGAGGCCTCCTGCTGGAGGGTGGAGGTGGTGAAGGGAGGGGACGGAGAGCGCTGCTTATCCGCCCGCTTCACACTCTTGACGGAGAAGGTCCGGGACATAACATCCTCACAGATGGCCTGGGTCTCCGCCTGGGAGGCGGGCTCGTACTTTTTGCCGTTTTTCCCGTAGTAATGGGCCTTAAAAAGGGTCTTATCCCCCTGCTTATGGAGCAGGGCATCCAGGGTCCAATACTCCTGGGGCACGAAGGTCTCAATTTCCTTCTCCCGCTGGGCCACCAAACGCATGGCCACGGACTGGACCCGGCCGGCAGACAGCCCCCGGCGGATCTTCTTCCACAGCAGCGGGGACAGGCGGTAGCCCACGATACGGTCTAAAACGCGCCGGGCCTGCTGGGCGTCCACCAGGTCCTGGTCGATGCGCCGGGGGGCGGCGATGCTCTCCTGCACCACTTTTTTTGTGATCTCGTTGAAGGTGACACGGCGGGTCTTGGCATCGTCCAGATCCAGCAGGTATTTCAGATGCCAGCTGATGGCCTCTCCCTCACGGTCCGGGTCGGTGGCAAGATAGACCATGTCGGCCTTATCCGCCGCCTTTTTCAGGCTCTTGATGATGTCCTCCTTGCCCCGGATGGCCCGGTAGTCGGGCTTAAAATCGTTTTCAAAATCAATGCCGATCTTGCTCTTGGGCAGATCGCGCAGGTGGCCCATGCTGGCCATGACCTCGTAGTCCGGGCCCAGGTACTTGCCAATGGTCTTGGCCTTGGCCGGGGACTCCACAATGACCAGATTTTTTGCAGCCTTTTTTGCCATAGTTCCTTTTTACTCCTTTGTTTCCTCGACCTCCACGGTCCGCAGGTACTTTCGCATACCCTCTCGGCGGATGAGGCCGTCTATTTCCATGATCGTTACCGCTGAGAGGACTTGGGCTACCGGCAGCTGTAAGCGGTCGGCGGCCTCATCGATCAGCAGGGGGATTTTATCGTCTAAAATGCGCAGGAGGGAGAGCTCCAGGTCACTGAGATCCCGGGCGCTGCGCCGGGGAAGGGCCGGGGCAGCCGGCTGGGGAGACCGGGGCTTATCCTGCATGGGTTTTTCCCGCCGGGGGGTATCCTCCGGCCCGGCAGGCGGCTCCGCCAGAGGCGGCCTGTCGCCCCGGGGATGCAGCTTATGGGGAAAGCGGAGATAATAGCCGCCGAGAATATCGCTGCTCTGGGCAGCCAGACCCGCCCCGTCCCGAAGCAGGGCGTTACAGCCCAGGCTGGTCCGAGCATCGATGGGCCCGGGGACGGCGAACACCTCCCGTCCCTGATCCAAAGCCGTGGCGGCGGTGATAAGCGCGCCGCTCTTTTCCGGGGCCTCCACTACCAGGGTCGCCACGCTCAGGCCGCTGATGATGCGGTTGCGGACGGGAAAATGCCAGGAGCGGGCCTCGGTGCCCGGCGGATACTCGGAAAGCACCACGCCGGAGGAGAGAATATCGGCATAGAGCCGGGCGTTTTCGGCGGGATAGGCAATATCCGGGCCGCAGCCCAGCACCGCCGCCGTGATGCCGCCGGCCCGAAGCGCTCCCTCATGGGCCGAGGCGTCGATGCCCCGGGCCAGGCCGGAGACCACCAAAGCGCCCTCCCGGGCCAGAGAATAGCCGAAATGCTCCGCCGAGCGGAGACCGTAGGGCGAGCAGCTGCGGGTGCCCACCACGGCGATGGCAGCCTCGTCATCGAAGGAGGGCATGGCCCCCTTGCCGTAGAGCAGCAGAGGAGGGTCGAAAATATTGCGCAGGCGCTGAGGGTAGAGAGCATCATGGAGGGTGAGGACGAACACATCCTTTCGGGCGCAGCGGTCCAGGATGGCCAGAGCCTTATCCAGAGATTTATCGGAAAGAGAGTCCAACTGCTCCTTTCCCAAGGGCCCCGCCGCCGAAAGGGCCTGGGGGTCGGCATAGTAAACCTCCTCGGCAGAGCCGAAGCGGGCCAAAAGCGCACACTTGCAGGCCGTGGTAAGATGGGTCCGGGTAGAGAGCCAGATCCAGTATTGCAGGGCAGACATAGCTTCTCACTCCCTCCCGTCACTGACCCGGTAGCCCTCCCACAAAAGGACGGAGGCGGCTACGGCGGCATTGAGAGACTCGCAGCGCGGGGACATGGGGATGCGGACGGTTCCGTCGCAAAGGGCCAGCAGCTCCTGAGACAGGCCCCGGCCCTCGCTGCCGATGGCCACAGCGGCCCGGGTCAGGTCCACGGTGCGGGCGTCCAGGGTGTCGCGGCGGAGGGCGGCGCCGTAGAGGGGCAGGCCGCTCCTTTGCAGCAGCCGGCAAAGCTCCGAAGCCGAGCAGGACCACACCGGGCGGCGGAACAGGGCGCCCATGGAGGAGCGGAGGGTTTTGGGACTATAAGGGTCGGCGCAGCCGGGGAGAAGAAAAAGCCCGTCCCCGTCAAAGGCGTCCAGGGTGCGCAGCACCGCGCCCACATTGCCGGGGTCCTGGACCCCCTCCAGGGCCACATAACGCCGCCCGGTGAGCTTTTCGGGCGGGGTGAGGGCCGGGATGCGGCCTGTGAACAAAACGCCCTGGGGGCTTTTCATAGGAGAAACGGAGGCCATGACATCCCCGGGTACGCAGACGACCCGGACACTCTCCGGGAGGGTGGGAAGGGTCACTCCCTCGGTGCAGACCACGCACGCCGGCTCCACCCCCCACTGCAGGGCCTCCCGGAGCAGCTTGGGGCTGTCGCCCACGAACTGACCGCTTTGGCGGCGGTAAGCAGCATCGGAGGACAGACGGCGGATATGGGAAAGCAGGGGATTGGCGCGGGATGTGATGCGGTCCATGGAGGGGCCTCCTTTGGGTGGAGTAGAAGGATGGGGGTGAAGTGCGGAATGCGGATTGCCACAGCCAGTGTGCGCACTGGCTTCGCAATGACAGTGTTTTTTACAAGGGGTGCGGAGGAATGTCCGGCGGGCGGACAGAGGCGTCCGCCCCTACGGATGACAAGAAGTGCGGTAAAACGGGGCGTCGGGGACGCCGCCCCCTACGGATAGGGTGCAAGAGGTGCGGTGGGCGGGCGACCGCAAGGGTCGCCCCTACGGAGGGTTACAAGGGGTGCGGGGAGCGGGCCGATGCGGGCATCGGCCCCTACGGAAGCGTTGCAGGAAGTGCGGTGGGAAGAATCCCCCAGTCACGGCTTCGCCGTGCCAGCCCCCTTTAGGCAAGGGGGCCATGGGGACGGGGGACGGATTGCCACGGGCGCGGTGCGCCCTCGCAATGACACATTGCAAGTAGTGCGGGGGGCGGGCGTCCGCGAGGGTCGCCCCTACGGAGGGTTACAAGGGGTGCGGGGGGCGGGCGACCGCAAGGGTCGCCCCTACGGAGGGGCATGCGTCTATATCATATACCTATATAATAAAGCAGTATTTTTTTGCGATGTCAAGAAAATTTTTTGCCGCAGAGGTAAATCTGCGGCAAAGGAGGGGGATTTTCAGATGGGATCGGGAGGGGTGCGGACCGGGAAAGTCTCCCCCCTGTGGCCGCTGCCGGTGCAAGGAGGCAGGGGCATACGGGCGCTTTTTTATGCGGACAGGCTCCGCTGTTTTTTACTTTTTGCTCCGAACAGATACCGCGCCGCCGGGTAAATCAGCGAAGCCACCGCCAGGGTCCACGCCCCCGGATCTCCGAAGCACAGGGCAATATACGCCCCGGTGGAGGCCGAGGAGTCGATGGGCCCGCCGTTCACCATCGCCGGGAGAAACGCGCAGATCAGGACCCGCGCCACCAGCTCGGCACAGCCGGCCACCAGCGCATACTCCGCGTGTCCGACGCCCTGGACCGCCGCCCTGAAAACAAACAGGATCATCAGCATAAAATACAGGGCCAGGTCCACATAAAGATAGATATTTCCATAGCGGATCGTGGCCTCCGTGATCTTATCCGCACTCATAAACAGGTGCTGGTACGCGCCGTTTACGGTGAGAAGCATACCGAGGCCGCCGAGAATCCCATACATGGCAAGGCCGATAAGCAGGCTCTTTACGGTGCCGCGGCGGATCCGGTCCTGCCGTCCTGCGCCCAAATTCTGGGCATGGAAGCAGACGATGGCCGTGCTCAGGGCGTTCATGGGGCACATAAGGAAGTTATTGAGCTTATTGGCGGCGCCGAATCCGTTCTGGGCGGGATTGCCGGCTACCATGACCCCGCCCTCGCCGATGTCAAAGCCCACAAGCGCGCGCTGCATCACGATGATGCCGATTGCCAGCACCGAAAACTGAAGGCCCATGGGAATGCCCTGTCTCAGGTGCCGGACATAGAAGGAAAGGGCCACATGGAAGTCACTTTTCGTGGGGTGGAGCTCCTCGTATTTCCTGAATGCGTAGATCAGGCACAGTACCGCGCTCAATGCCTGGGCCAGCACGGTTGCCACCGCCGCGCCGACGACCCCGAGCCTGAGCGCAAGGATGAAAAACAGGTCCAGGCCGATATTCAGCACGGTGGAGAACAGCAGGAAAATCAGCGGCGTTGTGGAATCCCCCAGGCTCCGCAGGACGGAGCAAATCAGATTGTAGTAAAACTGGGCGAATATGCCGATGAAAATTACCAGGGAATACTGATAGGCGGCCTTCCAGACGCCGGGATTTGTCTCGGACAGGCCGATGAAACGAAGCAGAGGCCCCAGCGCCAGTATGGCGATGCCGGTCAGCAGCAGGGACATAGCGCCCCCGAGAATGAGCTGCGCCGCGAAGGATCTTCTGACGCCGGGCTTATCGCCCTGCCCCGCCGCTATGGAGGTTATCACCGAGAATCCGGCGGTGCAGCCCACTGCAAACTGCAGGAATATAAAGAGGATCGGGAAAACATCATTTACGCCTGCAATTTCATCGACGCTGAGGGTCTGTCCGCAGATGGCGGCATCGCTGATGGTATAGATCTGCTGAAGCAGGTAAGAGAGAATGATCGGTACGGAAAATTTGAAAATCACCCATCCTTCGCTGCCGGAAAGTAGGTCGAGGGAGGGTCTGTTTCTGAGTCTTAACATTTTTATCCCTTCAGTTGCAAATTTGATTCCCGGGCGATAGACCCGGGTTTTTTAGTTTGGCCAGGGGGCAGGAGCTTACAGCCGCAGGTCCTTGATGTCCTTGAGGCGCGAGAGGATCGTGTGGCAGCTGCACAATCTTTTGATCCAACCCGTCCAGTCCGTCCAAATACATATTGCATCCTCCGCAGGCCATGCCCTTCCATGATCTTTAACGCCCTATAATAGCACCGCTCTCACAAAATGTAAATAGGATAGTGACAGAATGTTTTAATAGACCTACAATACTTTCAAAACACAGTTTTTTCTTTCATTTCGGAGGCACGCTATGAATCAGGATCTAACGAAGGGTCCTGTTACCAAATCCATGCTGCTGTTTGCCGTTCCCATGATTTTAGGGGAGCTGCTGCTGCAGCGCTATAACATCGCCGACAGTCTCAAAAGCCCGCTGACCGAAATCAGCGGGCTTTTTTCATGTGAACTTGAATTTGCCTGATTCGCAAAATTGGGGCGCATTTTTGGCGTAAGCCTGGCGTAAATTGGCGTAAGCACCGACAATTTAGGGGCAATCAATAGAGCTTTGCGCCGGCGGGAATGTGGGGATCCACCATCAGCAAATGGAGCTTTTCCTCGCCGTTTTCGTGATGCACGGCGGAGATGAGCATACCGCAGGAATCAATGCCCATCATGGGGCGGGGCGGGAGGTTGGTGATGGCAATGCAGGTCTTACCGACCAGTTCTTCCGGCTCATAATATTCGTGAATACCGCTCAAAATGACCCGATCTGTGCCGGTTCCGTCTTCCAAAACGAACTTCAAGAGCTTCTTGGACTTCTTCACGGCTTCGCATTCCTTGATCTTTACGGCACGGAAATCGCTCTTGGAGAAGGTGTCGAAATCCACGAAATCCTTGAACAGCGGCTCGATCTCCACGTTAGAGAAGTCGATCTTCTCCTCCGCAACGGGCGCGGCGGGGGCGACCTCGGCGGGGGCAGAAGCCTCCTTGGAACCCTTCTTATCGGAGTCCAGCGGCTTCATTGTCGGGAATAAAATTTTGCTCTCTCCATCCCGCCTCATACCGCTCCGTAGTGCGCAAAATCCGCATAATTGCTGGGTTTTTGAAACTATTTATCATCCGTCTTGTGTCCTATTGGGCCGTCCGCTTCACTCGAAAAGTTGTATAAAAATTGTAGTTGTTTGTAGGCGTATTTTTTTGTGAAAAAGTGTGTCAACTCCAAAATGTCAAAAATTGGATAAATCTTCCACAAAAAGGACTGGCACATTGTAGAGCCATGAAGAACATCCCTGATACTGTTTCTTTATCGCTTTTAGTCTATATTATAAGGTATCGATGCTAAAACTGCGGAAACCAGCAATGCACAAACTGCTTATTTGCAGCTCATACAAATATGAGTATAACCCCATCAGTTATTCAAGTCAACATTTTTCAATGAACTACTTGTCTGCATAAAAAACTAGGAGGTTCACTATGCCAGAATACCAACTTCAAATTAAACAAGTGGTAGATTACCCACGATGCCGGATTTATCGTGAGTTCATCCACAAACTGATCAACGACCGGAGCATCCGCATAAACGGAGGCTCCGGCCTTTTTCATTTTACTGTACTTTGCAGCTATGCAAACTTCCGCACCTCATACCGCCGTATTGACGGAATCAGTTATACAGTCTCGCCCGGCGAATGGGTGTGCACCGTCAAGGAACTGTCTTGCTGGTTCCGCACCCGCTTTCATCGGCAGGCGCTGTCCATGCTGGATACCCTTCAGAAGCAGCACTTGATTTCCTATACACTGCTGGGCCGTGGCAATGTAGTCAAATATAAAATCCTCCACTGGGCCCGCCACAATTCCGCACTGGAGTACAATGCCCCATGCCAAAAGGATACCGGTTTTTTCTTCCTTCCAGTCTCTGTTGCCCTGGAACTGGTCAGCTCTGCCCGCTGCTCTGAAATGGACATCGTTCTGGATCTGTGGGTATCCGCTGTCTACAACGATACACAGGTTCAGGGGTCAGAGGTCGGTCCGGTAGCCTACTTTCGCAATGGTACAGGAAACCCGCTGGTCAGTTATACCGAACTCTCCTGCCGCTGGGGGCTGTCACGCGCTACCGTATGCCGTATACTGAAAAAACTGGACGGTCTTGGGTATATCTCTATCATGTCGTTTCCCGGCCGGCATGGAAGCGTGATCTACCTGCAGAACTACCTGTCCACCATGTTTGAGATTTCCGATGTTTTAATCGACAAGGAGGAAGTTGCCATGACCTTAAACATTCATCTGGAGCTTCCGGAAACTGCTGAAACCGAAGAGAGCCATTCCATCTCTGAGCATGAGGTCATTGTTTCGGATGCACTTTCCAGCGTTTCAAAATCGCACATTGAAACGATACTCCGCAAGATGGCTGACATCCTATCTACGCAAGGGATTTCCTGTTTTTCTTGCCCGCTCTCCCGCTATAAGTTATATCCCTTATCGGACGACTGCTGGGAAGAGTTGATTCCGCGTGCGCGAGGGAAATCCACAGCCCACTTTGGTCTGACCATCCTCTGCGGCACAAACACTTCAATCGCCACTTTTGAACTTACACTCACTCCCTTTGAGGAGCACGAAAATAGGAGGAACCTGAAATGAGAAAATTTGTTGAACCTGATGTTGCTGATAATCCCCTGTACCATGATACCTGGAAACTGCTGAAAAAATACCGGGATGTTGTGTGGAGCCTGGAGCTTTCTGTCCAGCATGTCCGCACCAAGTTTGAGATCGAGTATGGCACCTCCATCGAGGATTTTCTGGATTCAGTCTATCTGGCTGGCGCTGATTTGGCCGGAAGCGACATCGAGCACCATGCCAAATGCATTGAACGCAGCCACAAAATGCTCAAGCTGCTGGATTTCGCAGTCGAATTGCTGCGTACCAAGCACAAAAACGGTGAGGCATATTACTGGCTGCTGTACTACTCCTTCCTCTCGCCGCAGCAGCTCAAAAATGTTGAGGAAATCATCGAGACCCTACGACCGCATATTCGTGACATCAGTTTCAGAACCTACTACCGCAAACGCCGGGAAGCTATTGAAGCCCTCAGTTCCGTCCTTTGGGGCTATACCTCCAAGGACAGTTTAGACATGCTGGAGCAGTTCTTTCCAGAGACAAAATCACCTTCCGGACAATCGGGCAAATAATTGGCACAATTCGGGAACAAAATTGGCATGGTTCTGCTCTTTCAGTGTAAATACCGATGTGTTAAACTGAATATGCTCAAACTTGCACCCAAAACCGAACAGGACAGTAACGGCACCTTTCATCAGGGTGCTTTTTTGCTGCCCAGATGGCCGCCCGGCCATTTGAAAGCCCACATTTGTTTTGACAGGTGTGGGCTTTTCTGTTCCCTATTGAGCATCAAAAAATCATTCAGAATTGGAGGATCGCAAATTGAAGAAAACGAAAACCCCTCAAACTCCGCAGCTTCAGGAGCCGGATACCCAGTCCAAGCGCAGGCTTTCGCTGCCCAAAGTGGCTTACAGCGCCTTCCTGTGTGTGATGATGTCCATGATGTTCTGCCAGCCGGCTTATGCGGCAACAGATGTATGGACCAAGGCCAAAGAGATCATGCAGGATGTATACACCCAAATCCTCGCCATCTCCACTATCGCCGCCATCGTCACTGCTTCGGTAGCCTTGCTGCTCATGAACTTCTCCCGTTCCGGACGGACGGTGGATGAAAGCCGCGCCTGGCTCAAACGAATCTGTATCACCTGGGCTATCCTCAACGGCTTGGGCTTTATTATGGCGTATGTGACACCGCTCTTTAGTGGCGGACAATGGACAGGCTGATTGACCGTCTGACTGCTCGCCGGAAAGGAGGCTTGCATTTATGGGCATTTTAGACGGCATAGTGGAATGGATCGCAGAACAGGTAATGGCCGGTCTTGATCTGGTGACCACATCGGTTTTGGGTGCGCTGGGCTGTGATATGGCTGTATTTCTGCGTTATTTTCCCGCAGCAGAGACTATGTACTCTGTTTTTGTGGCTCTGGCAATCGGGATCATCCTGCTCAACTGGGTCTGGCAGTTATTCAAAAACTTCGGTCTTGGCGCAGGTGTGGAAGCAGAAGATCCGGTAAAGCTGAGTATCCGTTCCGTTATTTTTATCCTGCTGACGCTCTTTTCAGATGAGATCGTCAATATTGTTCTTACCATCGGCGGCACCCCCTACCACTGGATCATGGAGTCCGACCTTCCTGCATTAAGCTTTGCAGACTTCAATTCCGTGATGCTGGTCATCATCGGTGTGTGTGCCAATGGGGCTGTGGCGCTGATTACCTTGATTTTGGTTCTCATCCTGGCCTGGAACTACCTAAAACTTCTGTTCGAGGCAGCCGAACGGTATGTGCTGCTCGGTGTACTGGTCTACACGGCTCCTGTGGCTTTTTC